>Ga0070739_10002676_pt1 | contig 23343 bp, 16 predicted proteins | sample Coa_R1_7_FD_66445 | JGI IMG/M metagenome (GOLD analysis project Ga0070739, IMG submission 66445) | Surface soil microbial communities from Centralia Pennsylvania, which are recovering from an underground coalmine fire - Coalmine... | ecosystem: Environmental > Terrestrial > Soil > Unclassified ... | reverse complement strand
ACCTTCCACGGATCGATTTCGATCTTCTCGCCCAATCCGCTGCAGCCGGGGCACGCGCCGTACGGGGAGTTGAACGAGAACAAGCGCGGCGCGAGTTCTTCGAACGAGAGTCCGCAGTACACGCACGCGAAGGCTTCGCTGAACGTCAGTTCCCGAGCCGGTCCGTTCGGCTGCTCGACCAGCGCGGTGACGATGCCCGTGGACAAGCGCAGCGTCGTTTCGACCGAATCGGCCAACCGTTTGCGCACGTCGGGTTTCATCACCAGACGGTCGACGATGACCTCGATGGTGTGCTTGCGCTTCTTGTCGAGCGCGATCTTCTCGCGCAGCTCCTTCGTTTCGCCGTCCACGCGCACGCGCGAGAAACCCTCTTTCGCGATCTCCTCGAAGAGTTTCGCGTACTCGCCTTTGCGCCCGCGCACCAGCGGCGCGAGCAGTTGAATGCGCGAGCCCTCCGGCAACGCCACGATCGAATCGACGATCTGCTCGCTGGTCTGCGAACTGATTTCGCGGCCGCAGTTATAGCAATGCGGAATGCCGATGCGCGCGAAAAGCAGGCGGAGGTAGTCGTAGATCTCGGTAACCGTGCCGACGGTGGAACGCGGATTTCGCGAGGTGGATTTTTGATCGATGGAAATCGCCGGCGAGAGTCCCTCGATGTAGTCGACGTCCGGCTTTTCCATCTGCCCGAGGAACTGGCGCGCGTACGACGAGAGCGACTCGACATAGCGGCGCTGCCCTTCCGCATAGATCGTGTCGAATGCGAGCGAGGATTTTCCCGAACCCGAGAGCCCCGTGATGACGATCAGGCGATTGCGAGGAAGAACGAGATCGACGTTCTTGAGGTTGTGCTCGCGCGCGCCTTTGATGACAATGGAATCGAGCCCCCGGTTGACTCTACCGTTGCCGGCGGGGGCGGGTTCTAAGGATGGCATGCCGTCCTATTCAACACCGCCCCCGGAACTATCGTTTCAGTACGGCGGGGTGGCGGTCGGCGGCGCCGCGACGGGCCTGCTCAGCTTGATGTATTCGCCGACGATCACGAGCGTCGCGTACGCTGCGACGATTTGGTTGATCACGTACTGCGCGATCGGACCGATGAACCGGATGTCATGCAAGATCGCGCCGATCCAAGCCGCGACGAGGAACGCGATGGCGAGTAAGATGATGACACCCAACGTCGTCACGAAGTTTCTGGACGCGATGCGGGCCGAATCGACGAGCGCGTCGGTCCCGGATCGTTTGCCGACGACCACGCTTGCGAACGTGTAGATGAAGAACAGCCAGAACGCGAGCATCGCAAGACCGAACGTGAAGATCGACAGGAACACCGCGCACAATCCGATTACGAACAGCAACACCGCCGCCGCAACGAGCGAGGAGGCATCCTCGCGAAACGCCGCCGCGCCGTCTGCGATCGTCGCGGTGCCGGTACGCCAGGCGGCATCCGCCATGCCGGTCGTGTACGCGATCGTCAAAATGCTCGCGATGAGCAGAACGCCGGCGATGATGGCCCCGGTGAGCATCACGGAGCCGATGCCCGCGCCGCCCATGCCGACGGCGCCGAAACCGACCGCGGAAGCCATGCCGAACATTCCCAAGAGCGCGATCACGATTCCGGCAACGATGGCGATGACGATCGCCGGAACAATGATGATCCAGTTGGCGCAAAGCAATTCCCAGGAGCGGGAAAAGGTGTTGCCCAGACCGTTCGAAGCCTGCATAAGAACCTCCGGAACTGCAGAGTACGGGCCGCTAGGTAAGGGTTCGGAAAGGCCGGTTACGGCGCCTTTTCCCGCGCAAATCCGTTAGCGGTTGTTTTGACTTCATTTTTGTAGTCAAGTGACCACATTTATGTTATACTGTTCCCGAGTGAAGATCAATAACTTGAGGCTTTTTGGAACGGCTGTTCGAACGCGCGTGCTACTCGTCATCGCGCTTCTTGAGCAATCATACCCTCGTGAAATCGCGCGCGTCGCCGGCACGCGGCTTATAAGCACGCAACGCATTGTGACCGATCTGGAAAAGCAGGGCGTCCTCGCCTCGCGTCTGCAAGGCGTACAGCGGGAGGTACGCCTGAACCGCTCCTATTTTGCGTACGCCGAGCTGCGCGCGCTCTTATTGCGGCTATCAAATGCAGAACCTGCGCTCGTGCGTGAAATAGAATCCATGCGTCGCAGACCTCGGCGCGCCGGCAAGGAGTTGTAGCGTTGACGATTACGCCTCGTTCTTCCCTGACGCACGTGAGCTTCGCTGTCTGCACCGCATTGCATAAGATCGGCACAACGGCCGTGCTCACCGGTGGTAGCGCAGCGGCATATTACGCGCCTGACCGCTATCAGTCGCGAGACGCAGACTTCGTTATCACCATGAGCTCAAATCCGAATGCCGCCTCTTCCGCTTACGCGATCTTGGATTCGTTGAGGAGGGAGGAATTTATCGGCATTCGGCTACCGTCTACACCGTGGAGTTTCCGCCCGGCCCACTTGCGGTTGGAAGCGAGCTCATTCAGCATTACAAGTTGGTGCGGCGTGGCGAGGAGACACTAGAGCTCATCTCATAAACCCACGCACCGGCGCGGCGAGCAGTTTTGGCGCAGATCGCGGCGCGAGGACGGACCCAATGCCAGGGCGCATTGTGGCCGCCGCAGCAACAATGATATGCGCCAAAACTGCCGGCGCCCGAAGGGTTTGGGCGGCGGAACGCCGTCGTTCCGGCGCTCCAAACGCTGGGCGCGTGGGTTTGTGAGATGAGCTCTACATATACTCTCGCGTACCGACGTCGTATGCGATCGCCTCGCGCGGTTTTATCATTGGGCCGACCGCAGTTCGTTACGGACTGCACTTGACGTAGCTGCAAGCGGGGACGTCGATTTTGCGAAGATTGAACGATGGAGTAGGAACGAAGGCGCACTAGAAAACTTTCGAGCGTTTTCCGATCGCTTCAACCGCGAAACGAATGCGCGCAAGTTGAAAAAGGTGAATCGCGACTCCAACCCGGAAATTTAAGCGATTTCGCCCGGGTGCGCCTTCGCGCCGAGCAGGTGGGAAGCCACCTCGCCGATGTTCGCCACCGTCACGTGCGGCGGCGCCGCACCGGCAGGCAGCGCTTCGCCGCGCACGTTGATCCAAATGGTATACAGGCCGGCGGCCAGCGCGCCCGAGATGTCCCGCTCGTAGCGATCGCCCACCATGCAGCTGTGGCGCGGCGAGGCGCCGAGCCGGGTGCACGCGTGCGCAAACAAAAGCGGGTCGGGTTTCACCATGCCGACTTCGTCGGCGAGAAAGACCGCGTCGAAATATTCGGCGATCTGCAGCAGCGCGATCTTCTCGCGGTGCGTTTCCGAAACGCCGTTCGTGAGCAGGGCGAGCTTCATGCCCGCGCCTTTGAGCCGGCGCAGCAAATCGAGCGCGCCGGGAAAGAGCGCGAAGTATTTTTTGCGGTAGACGTTGTATTTCGCGGCGCTTGCTTGCGCCAAACGCGCGTCGTCCAAACCCACGGATCGCAGCGCCTCGCCCCACAGGTTCGCGCGCCACAGCGAGAGCTTCGTCTTTAGTTCGGCCGCGGTCAGTCGCTGCCAGAAGCCTTCCGCCTGCGCGACGTACGCTTGTTTGAGCGCAAGCGCGTCGATTCCATGTTCCGCCGCGATTTCGGCGGCCACTTCCTCCGCGGCGCTCGTGAACGCGTACGTGTCGTCGTGCAGCGTATCGTCGAGATCGAACATGATCGCGCGGATCTCAGCCATGCGAGAAGCGCACGCGGAAGCTGCGTAGTTCGTAAGCCGCGAGATCGAAATGCAAATATTCCTCTTCGATGCCGACGGACCGCTCGACCGCGCGCTCGAGCGCGTCAACGGGAACGGCCTCGGTCATCCGTGCCGCGCAGCGCAAAGCGACGCCGCGCGCATTGCCGTCGCATTCGCGCACGCGCACGACGACGCCGTCGCCGTCGTGCGCCGGTTTGCAGGCAACGACGAGCACCGCGGTATCGTCGCACGCGAACAGCCGCACGCGCGGCTCGTGCGCGAATTGCATCCACGCGCGTTCCACGTCGCCCGTGCCGGCGTTGCAAAACGGCGCGAACGCATACGAGATGCGATGCTCGCCGAGATCCGCCCGCGCGTCGGGCCACGTCGTACCGCGCAGCAGCGAATGTCCGATCTGCACGCCGCCGTTTTTCAGCACGCGCGCGCTCCAGCCGTACGTGTCGAGCGCGAAGATGGCCACGCCGTTTCCGGCGCCGTCACGCACGAGCGCGTACCGCTGGCCGGGCACCTCGTACTTCGCGCGCTGCGCGGGTGTTTCGCGCAGCGCCGTTCGCACGATGCTTCCGTGCGGGGTTCCGTACCGGACGGCGGCAGTATCGACCGCGAGCCAATTTTCCATGCGCAGCAATTTGTGTCGCTCGCTCCATTCGACGTCCAGCTCGGCGCGCAAGAACGGCTCGCGCGGCGCGACGGAGATGCGCATGCTTGCGGGCGAGTCGCCGCAAAGAAAATCGACGTGCAATGCGCCGTCTTCGATCCGTGCGCCGCGCGGTTTTGCGGTTTCCATGAAGCGATCGTAGCCCGCGTCGACGTTCCACGCTTCCCACCGGCGCGGACGGTCGCGGTAAAGCGCCAGTACGTTGGCGTGCGCGCAGACGTTCGGGCCGCCGCGCGCGCGCAACTCCATGATTGCGCCGGCCGCGCCAACGTGCGCTTCCAGCAAACCGTTATCGAACACATACCGCTCGCCGTCGAGTTGCGGTGGAACCGGCGCGCTGTGCGCGCTCGAGGCAGTCGTGCGCGGCAGCATCGCCTGCGCCGAAGCGATCGCGTTCGCCGCCAGCGCTTCGGCGTGCGCGTACTCTCGCGCGACGTCCTCGTAGACGGCATGAATCGACGTGCCGGGCAGCACGTCGTGAAATTGATTGCGTAGCACGATTTCCCAGCACTCGCGAAGCGGCTTGCGCAGATTCGCCACGGCAGCAGCCGGCGCGTGCACCGCCGCGCACCAGGCGACGAGCTCTTCGGCTTCGGCGAGCGCGCGTTCGAGCAGCGCGTTGTGAAACTTCACGTCGTGGTGCGTGGTGTAGACGCCGCGATGGTACTCCAAATACAATTCGTCGTCGTGCACCGGAAGATCGTTGCGCGCCGCGACCCGCTGGAACCACGCGCGCGGCCGAACCCACTCGCCGGCGTGGCGCACCTGCTGCAGCATCGCGGACGTCACACCCCCGCCGCCGTCGCCGTATCCGAGCACGAGCGGCTCCGCGCGCTCGCGCGCCGTGCGTACGCGCCACGGATACGCGCCGCCGTCGTACGAACGAATGAGCGCGGAAACGATTTCGCTTCCGTCCGGGCCGCGCCAGCGGAACTGCGCGTACGGAAACTTCGTCGTGTCGTTCCAGTTCAGCTTCGTCGTAGCAAAGAAGGCGATTCCGGCGTGCGCGAGCAGCTGCGGCAGCGTGTTGGCAAAGCCGAACGTGTCGGGAAGCCACGCGATCGCCGGCTCGCTGCCGAAATGCTTCGCGCAATACTCGTGCGCGTGGAGCAGCTGCCGCAGCAGCGACTCACCGGAGGGGATGTTGCAGTCGCTTTCGACCCAAAGCGCGGCGACGTCGGGATCGAAGCGGCCCTGCCCCGCCAGCTCTTTGACGTGCTCGAACAACTGCGGATCGCCTTCCTCGACGAACCGGTACAGTTGCGGCTGGCTTTGAATGAAAACGAACGAGGGATCGCGATCGAGCAGATCGCAGGCGATCGCGAACGTGCGCAGCGCTTTGCGGCGCGTTTGGCCATACGTCCAGAGCCAGGCGACGTCGAGATGGCTGTGGCCGATGCACGGCAAACCGGCGTCGTCGCCGGGTGCCGAAAGCGGCGTAGCCTCGCGACCACGCGAGGCTGCAACGTCCGCCCACCTGCGAGGCGTTTCGTGCGAGCGCGCGTTCAAATACCACCACACGATGCCGGCCCCGGCCGGCAAACCGTTCGTTGGAAGCGCCTCGAGCTCGACTTCGAACGTCAGCTCGCGATCTCGCTGCGCGGGCGGCAGCACGACCGCATGGTGTTCGCGGTCGAACGCGCCCGCCGTCGCCCCGTCCACGCGCAGCAGCGCGCCGGTTCGCGTCCGGTATCCGATGGATACCGGCTCGTTTTGCGGCGGAAGCACCGCGCGCAAATACGCCAGGTGTGCGTCTCGTTTGGATTCTTGCAGCGAAATTCGCACGCACGGCTACCTCACGACGAGACCAGTTCTTTGAGCGCGTGCTCGAAAATCTTCGGGGCCTTGCCTTGGAAGAGCAGCGATTCGTTGCCGCCGATCTGACGGCGAAGTTCGATGAGTTCGTCGCGCAGCGCCGCCGCTTTTTCGAATTCGAGGTTGGCCGCATACTCGCGCATTTTCTTTTCCAAATCCGCCGCCATTCGCATCGCCACGTCGCGCGGCAGTTTCTCGCGGCGAATGTCGGCCTGTGCCTCTTCCGTCGCGCCGACCATGCTGAGGATGTCGCGAATCTCCTTGCGCACGGTGCGCGGCTCGATCCCGTGCACGCGGTTGTATTCGAGCTGCAGTTCCCGCCGGCGCTTCGTCTCGCCGATGGCCCGCGCCATGGATTCGGTCACGGCGTCCGCATACATGATGACTTTGCCCTCGACGTGGCGGGCCGCGCGCCCGATCGTTTGAATCAGCGACGTGCCGCTGCGCAGATAGCCTTCCTTGTCGGCGTCGAGGATGCCGACGAGCGAGACTTCGGGCAAATCGAGGCCTTCGCGTAAAAGATTGATGCCGACGAGCACGTCGAAGACGCCCAAGCGCAGATCGCGCAGGATCGCGACGCGTTCCAGCGTGTCGACTTCGCTGTGCAGATAGCGCACCTTGAAGTTCATCTCGATGAGAAAATCCGTGAGGTCTTCCGCCATTTTCTTTGTGAGGGTCGTGACGAGCACGCGCTCCTTGCGCTCCACGCGCTGCCGGATCTCCTCCATCAGATCGTCCACCTGATTGCGCGTCGGCCGCACGTCGACTTCCGGATCGACCAGTCCCGTGGGCCGGATGATCATCTCGACGACTTGCGTGCTGCGGCCGATTTCGTACGTGCTCGGCGTTGCGGAGACGTAGACGACCTGATTGATGTGCTCGTCGAACTCCTCGTACGTGAGCGGCCGGTTGTCGAGGGCGCTCGGCAGGCGAAAACCGTGCTCGACGAGCGAGAGTTTGCGCGAACGATCACCGCCGTACATGGCGTGCACTTGGGGAAGCGTCACGTGCGATTCGTCGACGAACAGCAGCCAGTCTTTCGGCAGAAAATCCAGCAGACACCACGGCGTCGACCCGGGCTCGCGGCCCGTGAGGTGCCGCGAATAGTTTTCGATACCGTTGCAGTACCCGACTTCGCGCAGCATGTCGAGATCGTACCGCGTGCGCATCTCGAGGCGCTGCGCCTCCAAGAGCTTCCCGTGCTCCTTGAAGAAGCGCAGCCGCTCTTCCAGCTCTTCTTCAATCGACTGAATGGCGCGGCGCATCTTCTCTTCGGGCGTGATGAAGTGCTTCGCCGGAAAGATGAGCAGTTCGTCCTTGCTCTCGATGTACTCGCCGGTCATGATGTTCACGACGTTTATCGCTTCGATTTGATCCCCGAAGAACTCGATGCGGTGGATGAGTTCCTCGTCGACGCCCATGTATTCGAGCGTGTCGCCGCGCACCCGAAACGTTCCGCGCACCATGTTCAGGTCGTTGCGGCGATACTGCATGTCGACGAGTTTGCGCAGAAGGACGTCGCGGTCCATCTCCTCGCCCAAGCGAAGCCGCACGGACATCTCCATGTAATCGGACGGCGAACCCAACCCGTAGATGCACGAGACCGACGCGACGATGAGCGTGTCGCGACGGGTGAGAAGCGACTGCGTCGCGGAGTGGCGCAGCCGCTCGATCTCGTCGTTGATGGAGCTGTCCTTTTCGATGTACGTGTCGGTGTGCGCGATGTACGCTTCCGGCTGGTAGTAATCGAAGTACGAGACGAAATACTCGACCGCGTTATGGGGGAAGAAATCGCGAAATTCGGCGCAAAGCTGTGCCGCCAGGGTCTTGTTGTGGCAAAGCACGAGCGTCGGTTTTTGCGCCAGTTCGATGACGCGCGCCATCGCCAGGGTCTTGCCGCTCCCGGTTACGCCGAGCAAGGTCTGCGCCCGATCGCCGCGCGCGATCCCCTTGCCCAGGGCTTCGGTCGCCTTCGGCTGGTCGCCCGCAAGCGCGAACGGGGCAACGAGCTTGAACTTTTGCGCCATGCATTCCAGAGGTACCCACCCGCTGCGGGTAGGGTTGCAAACCCATACGCGGGAACTTCACGTGCGCCTGCCTTCCGCCGGAGATCGCCTTGAGCCTCAACCCCTTACTGTTCAGCGGCAACTCGAACCAGCAGCTGGCCGAAGAAATCGCCAAGCGGCTCAAGTTGCACGTGGGCAAAGCGCTCGTCTCGAAATTCAAGAACGAAGAAACGCGCGTGCAGATCGGGGAAAACGTGCGCGGCTCGGAGGTCTTCGTCGTCCAGTCGCTCTGCAAAGCACCCAACGGCAACGGCGTGAACGATTCGATGATGGAGCTGGTGCTGATGATCGACGCGCTCAAACGCGCGTCGGCAGCTCGCATCACGGCCGTCGTTCCGTATTACGGCTATGCCAAGCAGGACAAAAAGACGACCGGCCGCGAGCCGATCTCGGCGAAAGTCATCGCCAACATGCTCAAGGTCGCCGGCGCGAAGCGCATGGTAACGATGGACTTGCACGCGGCGCAGATCCAAGGCTTTTTCGACGGCCCGGTCGACAATCTCATGGCGATGCCCACGCTGTGCAACTATTTAAAGAAGGAAGGATTGTTCGAAGACCGCATCGTCGTCGTCTCGCCCGACGCCGGCGGCGTGCATCGGGCGGAGCTCTTTGCCAAACGGCTGAACAGTTCGCTCGCAATCGTCTTCAAACGCCGGCCTGAGCCGGACGTCTCCGAAGTTACCGACATCGTCGGCGACGTACGCGGCAAAGTGGCGGTCGTCGTGGACGACATGATTTCGACCGGCGGCACGCTCGCGAAAGCGGCCGAAGCGATTCTTTCGCGCGGTGCGACGCGCGTGTTCACCGTCGCCTCGCACGGGATCTTCGCCGCCGAGGCGATCCGGCAACTGGAGGAATCGCCGATCGAGCGCGTCGTCGTTACGAACACCATTCCGTTTCCCGACGCGATTCTCGAGCATCCGAAGTTCGTCCAGCTTTCGATCGCGCAGACGTTCGCGGACGCAATCAACCGCATCACCACCAATCGCTCCGTTTCCGAGCTCTTCACCGAGGAGCCGGAAAGAAAACTGGGCGACATCCCGGCGCCCGAGCCGGTCATCGTTTCGAAGTAAAGGATTCACATGGCGCAACATCTCTCGCTCACCATCGAACGGCGGGATCGCAGCGGCTCGACTACCGCACGCAAGTTACGTCGCGCGGGCAAAGTGCCCGGCGTGCTCTACGGTCACGGCTCGAGCGAAGCCATCGCCGTCGACGCCCGCATGCTCGACGAATTGCTGCACCGCGGCGGCCGCACCGGTCTGGTCGAGCTCAAGCTCGGCGGCAAAAAGCTCGAAACCGCGCTGGTGCGCGAGTTGCAAATCGACCCGGTTTCGCGCAAGACCATTCACGTCGATCTGCAGCGCGTTTCCGCTACCGAAACGGTGCACACGAAGCTGCCGCTCGTCATGGTCGGCACGCCCGACGGCGTTCGCAACATGGGCGGCGTCATGGACGTCATCGTGCACGAACTCGAAGTGGAAGGCCCGGCAAACAAGCTGCCGGATCATCTCGAAGTCAACGTGGATTCGCTCGGAATTCATCAGCACGTGAACGCCGGTGACGTGCAATTGCCGGCCGGATTCAAACTGCTCACGCCGCCCGACACGATCGTCGTTACGGTCGAGTCGTCGAAAACCGCGCGCGCGCTGGAGGAAGCCGAAGTGGCGGCGCCGGCGGAACAAGTACAGCCCGAGCTCGTCGGTAAACCGGAAGCGGGAGCGGAGGAATAGCGCCGAGCCAAACGCAGGCCGTACGCATGGTCGTCGGCCTCGGCAACCCGGGAGCAAAATACGAACGCACGCGCCACAACGTCGGCTTTCTCGTCGTCGACGAGGTGGCGCGGCGCCTGCGCGTCGAGAACTGGAAAACCAAGGACGCGGCAAGACAGGCCTACGATTCTTCGAGGCGCACGGTGCTGGTGCAGCCGCAATCGTACATGAACAACAGCGGCGTACCGGTGCGCTTGATTGCGTCTTGGTATCGCACGCCGCCGGATGCGCTGCTCGTCGTCTACGACGAGCTGGACCTCCCGTTCGGACGCGTCCGCATGCGCCCGTTCGGTGGGCACGGCGGCCACAACGGCATGCGTTCCATCATCGCGACGATCGGCGACGGATTTCCGCGCATTCGCATCGGCATCGGGCGGCCGGCCCCTCGAGCGGGACAGGATGACGACGCGATCGACCACGTGCTCAGCCCGTTCACGCCGGAGGAATCCGCCGCGCTGCCGGCGTTGATCGGCGCCACCGCTGACGCCGTCGAACTCTGGCTGGAACGTGGGGTGGACGCGGCGATGCAATTCATCAACAATTGGGAAGGACCGATACACTAGAGAGACGGAGGTCGCTTGGTCGATGGAGGGGTTTGCCGGCAAAGCATTCGTGGTTCGCGTGGACGAGGAAACGGCGTTCGCGCGGAACACGACGTTCTTTGACGACCTGACCTTCCTCACGCAGCAGAACGTGCACGCGATCGTCGTGGCACCCACGCCTCGCGCCGGGCGCGCGCTCGTGCGCGCGATCAACCGCAGCGGCAACAGCGCCGTAGGGCTCTCCGGCTCGGATGCGGCGATGCTGCCCAGCACGCCCGGCGGAATCGGCAACGTGCAGACCGGCATCCTCCAAACGCTGACCAGCGCGGGCTACATCCCGGTGATAGCCCCGACGACGTTCTCTATCTTCGCGCCGCGCGACAACGTGGTCGAGGCCGATGAAGTCGCGCGCGCCGTCGCTTCCGCGACGGACGCCGTGCGCGCGATTTTCTTCCACGCGCTGGGCGGGGTCGTCGATCCCGAAACCGCCGCGCTCATCACCGAACTTACGCCCGCCGAAGCCCTGGCGATCGCGCAGGACGCGCGCGTCCCGCCGGATTTGCGTACCGCGATTCGGGCCGCGGCGCTCGGCGTGCGCGGCGGCGTGGCGCAGGCCAACATCGTCGACGGGCGCATCGCCCACGCGACGGTCGTCGAACTGCTTACCGCACACCATCTCGGCACGCGCGTGACGGGAAGCGTTTTTACCGGCGCGGCGTAACGGCGCACCAATTCGCCTCGCCGCGCAGGTTGCTGATGCGCGTAGCGGACGGTACGCGCGAATCCAAGTACCAGTAATCGAGTGTGTTTGGACAAAGCGGATACAACGATTGATCCGTTTGCCGCACCTCGAGGCGCACCGCCGACGCGGGATCGTGCGTAAGCGCTAGCGCCGCGGCGTCGGTCACCCGGTCCACGCTGCGCGCGTAGCCGTTGTAAAACGGCAGCGCGACCAAATAGACGGCGCCCATCACCGCGCCGAGCAGGGCAAGACGTGAGACCGGATCGTCGTCGCGCCGGAATCCGATGCGATCCGAAATGAACACGGAGAGCGCCGTCCCCAGCACGAGAAACGCGCCTTGCACGAGTGCGACATGCAGGCCCGTGTCCGCGGCGGCCCACGAAAGGCCTCGCGCGAGCACGAAGCGGATCTCGCCCGCGGTCGTACCGGCCAGCATCGTATCGGAAATCACCGCGCGCTGCGTTCCGCCCCACCCGATGACGTAAAACGCGCCGAGGCGCGTTCGTCGCGCAATCAGCTCTTCAACGATAGGCACGCGTACGTTCGCCGCAGCTTCCAACGCGGCGTACTCGCGCTGCAGCGGGCGCGAGAGCTGCGGCCGCACGAAGCGGCTGTAGGCCGGTGCGAAGGCCAGCGGGTTGGCGTACGAAACGAGCAGCATGAAGCCCATCACGCCCGCTATCGCGTATACGTACCATTGGTGCGTGCGGTCCGCAAGCCAGAGCACGATAGCGGCAATCGCGCCCGCGACGGCCATCGCCAGCAGCGTCGCGGCAAACCATTCGACGAGGAAGCTGCGAAACAAAATGTTGTTGAGATCGAGAATGCGCATGTAGCGATACTCGAGCGACTGCGGGATGAGCGCGGCGACTTTCGCCAGTCCCGCGACGAGCGCGCCGAAGCAGAAGCGCGTGGCGAACTCCGAGCGCAGCAGCGCGCGCAAACGGTCGCGCACCCGCGCGGCGTTTCCCGATCGCCAAAACCATGCGAGCACCGCAATCTGCAGCAGGACCATCGCGATCCAGAGCGGCGTTCGAAATTGTTCCAAGTGCAGCGCCGCCGCGGCACGAGCGGGATCGAGCAAAGCCGGCGGAGAGCGGTGCAGCAGGTCGGTCACGCTCAACGCGCTCACCTCGCGGTCGAGCGCGTTGGGCCGGCCGGAAACTACGAGCAGCGCAGCAATCACGGCCGCCTTGTTCGTGCTTCGAGCGCGATTTGCTTTTTGAAGGCGTGCTCAAGAGAAAACGGCGAACGCGCCGCCGCCTGTTGCAAACGAAACGCGATCGCGGCCGCCGCGTTTGCTGTGATACATCGCGGCATCGGCAACTTCGAGCAATTGCGCGGCGCCGGCAGCATCGTACGGATACGCCGCAACGCCCACGCTCGCGGTAATTGGTAAGCCGATGCCGAAATCGGCGGCGCGCACGGCATCGCAGAACCGCTGCGCGCGCTCGATCGCTTCCAACTTCTCCACGTTGCGTACGATCGCGCAGAATTCGTCGCCGCCGTTGCGCGCCGGAAGATCCATCTGCGGCACGAGGTACGCGCGCAGCAGCGCGGCCATTCGCCCCAGCACCATGTCGCCGGTAGCGTGCCCCAAGGTGTCGTTGACGCGTTTGAAATGATCCGTGTCGACGAACCACAGTGCGAGCGACGCGTGCGGCGCGAGTTGCGCGGCGTTGAGCTCTTCCTGCAGTTTTTCGCGGAACGCGCGCGGCGTGTAGAGTCCCGTCAGGCCGTCGTAGGTCGCGCTGCGGCGATCCGCTTCGCGCTCCGCTGCGAGCGCGAACGGTGCGGCGGCTTGCGTTACCGCGCAGACCAGTGGATCCACCGCGTCGATGCGCGGCCGGGTGGTTGCCGCATATACGACTGCCAGAAGACGACCCTCCGCGGCCATGGGAATCGCCACGGCGGCGCGATCCGTGGGAATGACCGCTTGACTTTCCGCCGTCAATTCGACGCGATGGCCGGACGATGCAGCGCGCGCCGGCAGCGCCGGGCCGTCGCGACGCAAGCGCAACCCGTCGAAGTGCTCCGCGCGCGTGCCCTCCGCGTACATGCATGCGATCTCTTCGCCTTGCGGCACGAATGCGAGCACCACGTCGAGCGAGCAGTCGAGAGCGCGCAGCGCGCGATCCAAAGCCGCCAGCACGGCCGTGGTCGATTCGCGCGACGAGGCGGTCAGCACGCGCGCGGCCTCCAGCAAATCGGACTGACGGCGAACTACCGATTCCAGCTGCGCGCACGCGCGCCGCGCGCGCGCCCGCACGCAAACCGCGTAGGCGCTGAAACAGAAACAGAGAAGGGCCAGCACGGCGACGTCCGGATACACAGGAGGTCAGTGCCCATCCCCGAGCAGCATGTGCCCGCGCAGCCCACTCCGGCCGCGATCGAAGCGAATCGCCGCGGCGTGCTGCTGCGTTCGCAGGGGCGTCTCGCGGAAGCGGCCCAGGCGTTTCGCGAAGGCATCGCCGCGCAGCCCGCTCTGCCGCTGCTGCACGCGAACCTTGCGACCGCGCTTGCCGAAAGCGGCGACTTGGAAAGCGCGCGGCACGCATATGAAGCCGCGCTGCGGCGCGATCCCGATCTCGTGCCCGCTCTCACCGGTTTGGGCGCGCTGCACGTGCGATTGGGGCGGTTTGCGGAAGCGCGCGCGTTTTACGAGCGCGCGCTGCAGCGCGCGCCGGACGACATCGCGGCGCACTGGGCGATGTACGAGTTGGAGCAGATCGACGGAAATCTCGAGCGCGCGCTGTTCCATCAGCGCTGCGTCCTGCAGCGCAAGACGCTCTTCAGCCGCCACGCACCCGAGGAGCAACGCCGCGTACTCGCGCTGATGGTCCCCGGAGACTGGCAAGCAAACGTGCCGATCGACTTTCTGATCGATGCGCGCACCACGACCCTGCACAAGCTCTACATCCTTTCCGCGGATCGGCTCGACGCGCAGGCGCTCCCGCGCGCGGACGTAATCTTCACCGCGATCGGCGAAGCCGACGAACACACGCAAGCGCTGGATGCAGCCGCGGAGCTCATCGCGCACAGCGGTTTGCCGTACGTGAACGATCCGCGAAAAGTCGCGGCGGCGAATCGCGCGAACGTCGCCCGCATCCTCGCGCGCGTGCCGCACGTCCACGCCCCGGAAACGCTTCGCGTACATCGCGATTCGCTCCGGCGGGGCGGCGAGCCGGACTACCCGCTCGTCGTCCGTCCGGTCGGATCCCAAGCGGGGCGCGATCTGGCTCGCATCGACGCCGCGGAGGAGTGGGATTCGTATCTGCAGCGCGTGAGCGCGCCCGAGTTTTACGTCATGCCGTTCGTCGACTTCCGCTCGAGCGACGGTTTCTACCGCAAGTACCGCATCATCGTCGTGGATGGGGAGCCGTATCCGTTCCACGAAGCCATTTCACCGCGCTGGATGATTCACTATTACAACGCGCCCATGCGCGAGCTGCAGTGGATGCGAGACGAAGAGGCCGCGTTTTTACGTGATTTCGATCGCGTGTTTTCCGCGCCGCTGCGCCAAGCGCTGCGCGAAGTCGCGCGGGCGCTCGGATTGGAGTATCTCGGCATCGACTGCTCCATCGATGCGCAGGGCCGTTTGCTCGTCTTCGAAGCCGATCCGGCGATGGTCGTGCACGCGGGCGACGATGCGGAGTTGTTCGGATACAAAATTCCGTATGCGCAGCGCATCTTCGATGCTTTCGCGGCGCTGATCGACCGTGCTCGATCCCGCTGACTGGGAGAAGTTCCGCGCGCTCGCGCACCGCGCGGTGGAGGACGCGGTGGATTTCATGCGCGACGTCCGAGAACGCGCCGTTTGGGAGCCGGTTCCCGAGCAGGTGAAAGCGGCGTTGCGCGCCGCGATGCCGGAAGAGGGCACGTCGCTCGAAGAAGTATACCGCGAGTTTCGCGAGACGATCCTGCCCTACGCAACCGGCAACGTTCACCCGCGCTTTTGGGGCTGGGTTCACGGCAGCGGCACACCGGCAGGTGCGATTGCGGAGTTTCTTGCCGCCGTGATGAACTCGAACGTGGGCGGCCGGGATCACGGCGCGGTCTACGTCGAGCGGCAAGTGATCCGCTGGTTTTGCGATCTCTTCGGCTGGCCCAGCGATGCCGCCGGCATTCTCGTGACGGGCACCTCCACTGCCAACCTGCTCGCCGTGCTCGTTGCTCGCACCGGCGCGCTGGGCCGCGCGGTTCGCGAGCGGGGACTCTCGCAAGCGGAGCAGCTCGTAGGCTATGCGTCCGCGGCCACGCACGCCTGCGTGCGCAAAGCTTTCGAAAGCGCCGGACTCGGATCGCAACATCTGCGCGTACTGCCCGTCGACCACGCGCATCGACTCGATCCGGTACGCGTCGCGCGCGCGGTCGCCGAAGATCGCCGGCAGGGACTGCGGCCGTTTCTGCTCGTGGGAAACGCGGGAACGGTGGACGCCGGCGCGATCGATCCGCTGGACCGGCTCGCGGACCTCGCATCGGAAGAGGGCTTGTGGTTCCACGTTGACGGCGCGTTCGGCGCGGCGGCGTATCTTTCGCCGCAGCTTCGCCCGAAGTTGCGCGGGATCGAACGCGCGGATTCCATCGCGTTCGATTTTCACAAGTGGCTGCAAGCGCCGTACGATGCGGGGTGCGTGCTCGTTCGCGACGGCGAAATGCAGCGGGCGACGTTCGCGAGCGAAGGCCCGTACATCACGCGCATGGAGCGCGGCCTTGCCGCGGGCGAACCGTGGTTCGCGGACTACGGCCCCGATCTCTCGCGCGGCTTTCGCGCGCTCAAAGTATGGTTCACGATCAAGACGCACGGTACGGCCGCTCTCGCGCGAGCGATCGAACGCAACTGCGAGCAGGCACGCGATTTGCAAGCGCTGCTCGAGCGCAGCGGCGTCTTCGAAATCGTCGCGCCGGTGGAGCTGCAAATCGTCTGCTTTCGCCCGAGCATCTCGGGCCTTCCGCCACACACACTTGACGAGATCACCGACGAATGCGCCGTTCGACTGCAGGAGAGCGGAGAGGCGGTGATTTCCTCCACCACGATTTCCGGCCGGCGCGCCATGCGTGCGTGCATTACGAACCATCGCACCACCAGCGCCGACTTGGATGCGCTGGTTGAAACGCTCGAGCGGATTACGCCGGAGGTGCTGAGAGATCTGCGCCCGCGGTGACGAGCGTGCCGTTTTGGCGCTGCAGCACCTCGTAGATGCCGAAGAGCGCGATTCCGACGGCCGCTGCGAGCATGACGATCGCGGAGATCGAAAACACGTGCTGGTAAGCGAGCACCGTCGCGCGGCGCGCGAGCACGTCGGTCAGGTTCGGAACCGCTAAACGTTGCACGTGCGTCGGCCAGCGCGGCACGACGAGCAGCAGCGTGCGGTAGAACACGTTTTGGTAACGCTCGATGAGATCGGCGATGAGCGCGATGCCGATCATGCCGCTGGCTTGACGGATGAGCGCGCTCATCCCCGACGCGGCGTCGATGTCCCTCCGCGCGATGCTCCTCAAGCTCAGCACGCCGATGGGGATCATGAAGATGCCGACGGCGAAGCCTTGAAACGCGCGCAGCCAGAAGATCGATTGGAACGTGTTCATGTCGGCGTACAGGCCGTTGAACCACAACGAAACGGCAAGCACGGCCATACCCACCGCCACGACGGCGTAAATGGTAAACCGCTTGCACGCGACGTCTTGCAGCCGGTTTCCCGCGAACATCGCGATGGTCGCCGGCACCGTCATGAGCCCGGCTTGCAGCGGCGTGAATCCCAGCACTTGCTGCAAGAACAGCGGCAAGAAAAACGCGAGCGCGTAATTCGAACCGCCCGCAACCACGAGCAGCACGCTGCCTATCGAGAAATCGCGGTTGCGAAAGAGCGCGAAATCGATCATCGGACGGGCCAAACGCGTTTGCTGTACCACGAGGACCACGGCCAGCACGACGCAGGCGGCGAGCGACCACCGGATCTGCGCGGAATCGAACCACCCCATGCGCTCGCCGTTCTGCACGGCGAATTGGAACGCGAACAGCGTCGCGAAGAGCAGCACGATCGTCCACGGCGAAAACGCGGCGGCGGGTTTGGCGTCTTTCTGATCGACGTCGAGCGAAGCGGCGAGCCAAAGCGTGAGAACGCCGAGCGGAACGTTGATCAAGAACAGCACCGGCCACGCGAAGTGCTGAAGAATGAAGCCGGCGAGAATCGGGCCCGCAAATGGGCCGACCATGACGCTGACCGAGAGCAGGTTCAGGGCCTTGCCGCGCTCTTCGTCCGGATACGCATCCAAGAATATCGCTTGACTGACCGAGCTCTGCAGGCCGCCCCCCAAGCCTTGCAGCAAACGAAACGCCGCGAGCTGCGTGGCGTTGGTAGCCAGCGCGCACAGCGCGGAGCCAATCGTGAACAGACTCAATATGACGAGAAAAACGCGCTTGCGCCCGAATCGCGCGACGAGCCATCCCGTCAGCGGAAGACCCACGATGCCGGCGAGCGTGTAAGCCGTCGAAGCCCATGAGACTTCGTCGAGCGTGGCGCCAAGCGAGGCCACGATGTGGTCGTAGCCGACGTTGAGGATCGTCACGTCCATCAAACTGAGCCACATGGGGATCGTCGCCACGGCCAGCACGGCGGGCGAGACGCGCAAACGGAAAGTGCCGGAGCCGGCTCTGCTCAATGCGTGACGGAGACTTCGGCCGACATGCCGGGACGCAGCGGGGTGCGCAGTTTGCCGTCAACGCGATCGATCATGATGCGCACCGGAACGCGCTGCGTGATCTTGACGAAGTTGCCGGGAACCTGCGTATTCGGTGTAATGGACAACGCCGATTGCGAGGCGGCGCCCAGCGCGTCGACGTGGCCGTGGAACGTCACGCCGGGATAGGAGTCGATGTGCACGTCTGCCTCGGCTCCTTGCCGAATGCGGCTGAACTGCGTTTCTTTGAAATTGGCCGTCACGAACAGATCGCTCGTCGGCATTACGACGACCGCGGGATCGCCGTTCTGCAGCAGCTGACCGACGGCCGCGGGACGCGCCGCCACGTAACCGTCGACCGGCGAGCGCAGCACCGTCTCGGAAAGTTTGTATTGCGCGAGCTTGAGCGCTTGCTCCGTTGCGGTGACCGTCGCCGCGCGGCTGTCGACGGCGGCCTGTTTTGCCGCGACGGAGTCGGTCGAACTCTCCATCGCGTCGACGCGCGCGATGTCGGCGCCTTGCGCCTCCGCCGCGGCGGAGCTGCTGAGCTGCTGCGACTGCAAGGTTTGCGCCGAAGCTTTTGCCTGCGCGGCTTGATAGTCGGCGCGGGCGCTTTGCACCGCCGCAAGGGACGCCTGGTACGCCGACTGCGCCTGGGCGGCGTCGTTTTGCGCCGCTTCGAGCTGCGCGGTGGAAACGTAGCCTTCTTTTATGACGTTTTGCATGCGCGCGAGCGCCGCTTGCGCGGTTTCCAGGCGCGTCTTGGCGGCGGGAACCGCTGCCAAAGCCGCGTCGTACGCCGCCTTTGCCTGCGCGATCGCGTCGCGCATCGCCGACGCATCCTGCGCCGAGCTCTGCGCCTGCAGACGATACGAATCGCTGCGCGCTTGCGACTGCGCAGCCAGCGCGGAGCTGCGCAGCAGCTCGCCGCTGCGATGGCGGAAGGCGTCGGCGGCTTCGTATTTGGCCTGTTCGAGATCGGCGCGCGCCGAGGCCAGCGCCTGCTGCAGACGCAGCACTTCGCTGCTCGCGTCGGTGTCGTCCAAACGCGCGAGAACCGTACCGCGTTTGACGAACTGGCCGGGATGCACCGGAATGTCGACGACGGTGCCGGCGACGCGCGCGCTCACCACGGCCGGGTAGGCATCGACGTACGCGTCGTCGGTTGTTTCATGGGAGAGCGCGTAAAGAAGCCGCGGTGCTGCCAGCAAGCACAGCAGTAGAACGCCAAGAGCCGCGGCAGCTATAGCGTATCGTTTGTAGGAAACACCCGCCGCGACCACATCGTTTGCGATTGTCGATGTAGCCATAGGCGGTACTACCGGCAGCCCGGACCGCGCACCTGCATCGGCCCGGTAAAGCAAGCAGGGCCCACGGCGGGGAACCCTCGCCGCGCCGACGTAGCGGTGCGACGGAGGTTGTCCCCACTGCACTCGACCCGTCTCATGCGCGCTCGCGTCAACGAACGCCTCGTCCACGCGACCCGCTTTCCGGTGACGCTGATAGTGGCGCCCGCGGGTTTCGGCAAAAGCGTGGCGCTGCGCGACTTCATCGCGACCTCCCGCTTGGAGCCCGTCCGCTACGACGTGCGCCGCGAGGACGGCGCGCTTCTAGCTTTCGTGCGGCGGTTCAGCGAAGCGCTCGAGCCGGTCGCGCCCGGCGCGCTCGCGTCCTTTCCGGCGATGCAAGAGCGCGTACTCGCTTCCGAAGAGCCGGTGCGCCAGCTTTCGGACTGGTTCGCGGAGCATTTGAAAAAAACGGTGGGCACGATCGTCATCGACGATCTGCACTACGCGGCCGCCGATCCGGCTTCGATCGCGCTGCTCGCGGACGTCATCGAACGCACCACGGAGCGCATAAAGTGGATCATCGCCGCGCGCAGCGACGTTGGACTTCCCGTCGCCACCTGGATTGCCTACGGACGCATGGACGTCCCCATCGGCGAAGACGATCTGCGATTCACCACCGATGAAGCGCTGCTCGCGGCGGAGCAGCACGAAACCAAACTCGATCCGGACGAGATCGAAGAACTGCGGCGACTGACGGAAGGGTGGCCGGTTGCGCTGACCATCGCGCTGCGCACGCGAACGCACTCCCACGATCTCCGCACCGCCGCGTTCAGCACGCGGGAAATGGTCTACCGCTACCTCGCGGAGCAGATCTTCTCGTCGCTCTCGCTCTCGCAGCGCGCGTTCGCGCTTGCCACGTGCGTGTTCTCGTCCTTCGATCGCTCGATCGCCGAGACGCTCGGCGCGGCCGGCGGCTTTCTCGACGACTTTCGAGCGAGAATCGCGTTTCTGAATGAAACCGCTCCGGGCGAGTACCGCTATCACGACTTGTTCCGCGACTTCCTCGAGGCCGAGCTGCGGCGCCGCGGAGAGCAGGAATGGACGCGCACGTTATGCGACGGCGCGCGGCTGCTCTACCGGCGCCACGACGCCGGCGGCGCGCTCGCGCTCTTCGCCAAGGCGCGAGCGAACGACGACCTCCTGCGGATCGTCGAGGAACACGGGTTCGCGCTTTTCGCGCGCGGCGAAGGCGAAAAAATTGCGCAGGCGCTGGACGTGCTGCCGGAATCGCAGCGCCGCGAAAGCGCGATCGCAACCGGTCTTCGCGCGATGATCGACGCGAGTCTGGGACGCTTCGAGGTCGCAGAACCCGCGTATTTGGCCGCGATCAAGCTCGCGGAGAACGACCGGCGCTTGCGTTTCCATCTGGTGCTGCAATACGCCATCGAGCTGGTGCGGCTGGATCGCGCTTGCGTGGCGCTTCTCGAGCCGTACGCACGCGACGAGTCCATCGAAAACGCTTATCGGGCGCCGCTGCTGGCAACGCTCGCGACGGGGTACCTTCGCGCCGGCCGCGGCGCGGAAGCGCTCGATACGGTCCATCGCGCCCTCGGCCTGCTCGACGCGGGCGTGAGCGACGAAGCGCGAACGCGCATCTACCAGCAATCGGCGTACGTCGAACGGTACGCGGGATCGTGCGAGAAAGCGCGCGCGTACGCCTCCACCGCGATCGAACTCGCGCTCGCGCACAATTTGTACGATCTCGCGGCGCGCGCGTACAGCGTCCTGTACACGATCGTGCGCGACACGACGGACGATCCCATCGAAAGCCTGACGCTGCTCGATCGCCTCAGCGAATGCGCGCGCAAAAGCGCCAGCGCGCACGCGCGGCTGTTCGCGCTCGTCGCCACGTATGAAATCGAAGTGGAGCGCGGCGACGACGAAACGCTCGAGCAGCTCGACGAATTTATGCGCGCGCAGCAGTCGATGCTGCCGATGCTTCGCACGACGACCGTCCTCTCGGTACACGCGCTCCGTGCCGCATGGGCGGGCGAGTTCGCGAAGGCGCACGAGATGGTGGCCGGCACCGCGCACGAGCAAAGCACCGGCGAACAACGCGCGCTTCGCGCGGCGGAAGCCGCCCTCTATGCGGCGGCTGCAGGCCGGCATGAGGAAGCCGAAGACGAAGCGCGCGAGGCTGCCAAGGCGCTCCAAAGCAGCGCCGCTTCGAACAAGCACGCGGTGCGCGCGCGGCTCACGCTCGCGGTCGCGCAGATGCTGCTGGGGCACGACGCCAGCGCGAACCGCCTCATCTCCGAAGCGGAACGCTCGTGGAGCGGCATGGCGCGCATGCGCGCGTTCGGCCAAGCGGTACGCACGCTTTACCGCGTTCGTCTGGGACAGGCCCAAGAGCAGCACTGGCAGACGGCACTGGAGCGCCTGCGGAGCGAACATTTCGGCGGCGTCGCGCGGTTGCTGTCCGCGCTGCCGGTCGGCATGAGCGGGGGCGCGTACGCCAGCCTCACTTCCGCCGAACGCGAAATTCTGCAACTGCTTGCGCGCGGCGCGAGCACGAAGGACGTCGCCGTGAAAACCGGGCGAAGCCCGCACACCGTCGACACGCACATTCGCTCGATTTGCCGCAAGCTGAGTTGCAGCGGACGCCGCGAAGCAGTCGCGTTAGCAAGCAGCCATGGCTGGGTAGAAGCGTAGCGGTTTTTTCGGCCGAGGAGTGGAGCGGTGAAAGCACTGAGGACGGTTTTGGCCATTGCGGCGGCGTCCGCGCTGTCGGCGTGCTCGGCTGCGCGCACGGCATTGCCGCCCACCACCGCCGGCCCGGTGCCCGGAGGCGGTCCACGCGTTCCGATGACCACGCCGCACGCGTTGCCGGGCACGACTCCCCATGCGCTGCCGGCGGCGACGCTCGGCTGCGACCTCACGTTCGAGGTCGACCAAGCGAACTGCACGGTCGCCGTCAACGTGAACGTGCCCGCCATCAGCAATCCGACTACGCCGTCCGATCTGCTGCCGGGGCTGCATCCCCTCGATCTGCGCGCCGCGTACCGGCTGCCGTCCGAAAATACCGCCGGCACGGTCGCGATCGTCGATGCCTACGACGACCCCGCCGCCGAAAGCGATCTCGCGGTGTACCGCACCGCGTTCGGCCTGCCCGCGTGCACCTCCGCAAACGGATGCTTTCAAAAAGTGAACGAGCAGGGTCAAACCGGGACGTACCCCGCGCCGAACGCGGGCTGGGACGAGGAGATCGCGCTCGATCTCGACATGGTTTCCGCGGCCTGCGCGAATTGCAAGATTTTGCTCGTCGAGGCCAACGCGCCGACGTTCGACGATCTCGGCGCAGCGGAAGACACGGCCGCGAAGCTGGGCGCGACGGCGATTGGCAACAGCTACTACGGTCCGGAATGGAGCGGCGAAACCGCTTACGACGCGCACTATCATCACGCCGGCATCGCGATTACCGTGAGCGCGGGCGATCAGCAGTCCAGTTTTTATCCGGCCGTTTCACCGTACGTGACGGCCGTCGGCGGCACGACGCTTACCGGAAGCGGCACCTCGTGGACGGAATCGGCGTGGACGTACACGGGTCAAGGCTGCAGCTATTACGAGCCCAAACCTTCCTGGCAAGGCAGCAACGGCTGCGGCCGGAGGCGCGCGATGAACGACGTGGCGGCGGTTGCAGATCCGCAAACGGGCGTGGCGATGTACGATTCGACCGCGGGCGGCTGGGTGGTGGCGGGCGGCACGAGCATCGGCGCACCGCTGGTCGCGGCCGCGTACGCGCTCTCGCACAACCCGCAAAGCCCGGCGTATTCGTACGCGCACCGGATCGCGTTCCACGACGTCGCGCCCGTCGGTTACGACTGGCCGACGGGATTGGGCACGCCGAACGGCGTCGGCGGACTCTAAGACTCTAGGACGCTAAGCCGGACGCCGCGGACATCGCGTCGTCCACGCTTTCAAAGATCGAAAACAGGCCGTCCAGGCCGGTGAC
>Ga0070739_10002673_pt1 | contig 23348 bp, 17 predicted proteins | sample Coa_R1_7_FD_66445 | JGI IMG/M metagenome (GOLD analysis project Ga0070739, IMG submission 66445) | Surface soil microbial communities from Centralia Pennsylvania, which are recovering from an underground coalmine fire - Coalmine... | ecosystem: Environmental > Terrestrial > Soil > Unclassified ... | reverse complement strand
CCAGACCGCTGCGCCCGCCTTCGCGCAGGGTTTCGTTTACGCCGGTGCGCATCGCGGCAAATGCGGGAGCAAGGCCGCAGACCAGACCGGTGACGACAGCGAGCACCAGCGCAAAGGCCACGACTCGCCAGTCGAGGCCGATTTCGCTGGTCCGCGGCAGAGTTTCGGGAAGAAAGCGCAGGCACATGGGCAGCGCGACGGCAGCGGCAATCAGGCCCAGAACGCCCCCGGAGATGCTCAGGACCAGGCTCTCCAGCGTGGCCTGGCGCAGAAGGGCGGAAGCGCGCGCGCCGACGGCGAGGCGAATCGCGACTTCGCGGCGGCCGCGAATGGCGCGCACCAGAAGCAGTCCCGCGAGGTTCGCACAGGCGATCAGCAGCACCACGGCGACGGCAAAAAACAGGGTGCGGATGAGCGGGCGCGCCTGCTGGATTGTTTCTTCTTTCAGCGGATGGATGACAGCGCTGATATGCAGGCTGGCCATCCAGGCGGGATACGCACGCATGGTGGCCTGGGCCACGCGCTCGGCATCGGCCTGCGCCTGGGCCGGAGTGATTCCAGGTTTCAGGCGGCCCACCATGCTGTAATTCCAGGAGGCGGCGCCCGTGCCGAGCTCCTGCGCGGTAAAGCTGAATGGGACCCACAGCTCGCTGGCGTTGAGGCGGCCGGGGACGAGTGGGAACTCGAAACCGCGCGGCATGACGCCGATCACCACGTACGGCTTGCGGTCGAGCAGGATCTTCGCCCCGATCGCGCGCGGGTCGCCGTGGAACCGGCTCTGCCAGAGCGAATAGCTCAGCAGCGCCACCGGCTGGCTCCGCTCGTCTTCCTGCGCGGTGAAAAAGCGGCCGAGCAGCGGCGGAACGCGAAGGGCCGGGAAGACGCCGGCGGACATGCGTGCGGCATTCACCTGCGCGGGTTCGCCAACGCCGGACAGCTCGAAGCCGGTCTGCCCGCAGCCGCCGAGGCTCTCGAAGCTGTGCGTATCGCGGGTGTAGTTGCGAATATCCTGAGAGGTCACGCCGGCCTCGCCGTTACCGCTCAGGTCCGCCCCCTGGAGAATGTCGGAGAGCGAGACGAGGCGCTCGGGTTCGGGAAACGGCAGCGGCCGCAGCAGGACGCCTTCAACTATGGAAAAGATTGCGGTAGTCGCTCCGATTCCGAGAGCGAGCATCAGCACGGCCGTGGCGGCGAATCCGGGCGACTTCCGCAACTGCCGCAGGGCGAACTTCAGATCACGCATACCTGTCTGGGAATACGACACGAGCGGCCCCCGCGTTCCCGATTCGGGCGGTTGATTGTGTTCGCGGCTCAGATGGGCAGGTTGTCGTCGGGTTCAGCGTTCGCGCACGCCGGAGTTGCGCTGCGCCCGGCGGCGTTCGGCGGCGCGCACGCGCGCTTCGTTCATACCGAAATAGTGCGCGATCTCATGCCAGACGGTGTCCTGAACCATGCGCGCCAGGTGCTCGCGGTCGCGCGCCAGGCGCTCATGCGTGCCCTGATAGATGACGATCTGATCGGGCATGGCAAACGATTCGAAGACGCTGCGATACGGGAGCGGCCGGCCGCGGTAGAGGCCAAGGAGTCCGGGCCGGGGCGCCTCGGCTTCCACCACCAGCGCGACGTTATGCATGCGGCGGCGGAAGCGGCGCGGGATGTGGGCGAGAGCTTCCTCGACCAGACGATCGAACTCTTCCGCGCCGACATGCACCACGTTTCTATATTCGCCCGAGCGGACGGCTGAAGTAGATAATCCCGTCTCACGGTGAGCGAGAGGCGAATACGGGCTATACGGCTGGTGGGGATAACGAAACGGCAGAGGGTGAGGGCGCTTTACGGCGTGCAGTTCGCTTGGGTTCCATTGGACACCACTCTGGACTTGACGGAAGGTGTCCAGTGGAGTACATAGTGGTCGCGCGCAAGTCATTTACATCTTTCGCGACGAAAGCTTTCCACTCTTCCTCATGACCGTCTACAGAACGATAAGGAGAACCTGACGAAAGCGGAACGCAACGACCTGGCGAAGATGGCTGACTCAATTTTCAGCAAGTACAGGAGCTAACGATGAGCAAAATGTTTGACGACCTGAAGAACGGCCTTACCGAGGTTGATGCATACCTCGGAGGGAAGCACTCTGGTTACCGGGTGACTGTACCTGCCGACATAGATGTCAAGGCGATCCGAAAAAACCTGCACATGACCCAGGCCAGGTTCTCCGATGCATTCGGCTTTAGTCTTGATGCCGTCAAGCACTGGGAGGGAGGGCGCAGAACGCCGGAAGCTCCGGTACGCGCATTCCTTACCGTCATCTCCAGGAACCCGAGAGCTGTAATGACAGCGCTTCATCCAACACAGGCAGCAGCCCGTCGCAAGCGCAAGCAGTCCAAGCAGGTCGCGCACCGCGAACGCCAGTAGCGCGCCCTTCACGCCGCCTTGATCTGTTTCTCTTCTGCCATTAGGTGCTGATGTTCGTCGCCGCTGTCAAGCGACTGTTGAGGCTGACCATGCTGTGGTCACAAAGCAGTTGCAGTCGTGCCACGGAAGGCGAAGCCCGCCAAAGTGGCGTACTGACAGTCCGCAACGCCAATCAGGTAGCATAGAAAATGGAGGAATGGCCGAGCGGTTGAAGGCGGCGGTCTTGAAAACCGCAGTACTCGAAAGGGTACCGGGGGTTCGAATCCCTCTTCCTCCGCCATTGTCTCGGGCTTATTTCCAACAGATTGTGTACGTCTGGGCCGGCTCCGGCAGGACCGCGAGCGGTTTGTAGATAACCAGCGCGGCAGACGGCACACAGTCAGCTCACAGATGCCATTGGTTCGAGTCGTCATGCCGGTTCTCCGCCTTCTCGGTGCACGGGACGCCAAAGAGCGGAACCGTGCATCGGCTGGGCCTTCCGGGCTCCGTTTATGCCGCGGCGCTCGCATCTGCGGTAAAGTTGCAGAAAATGGGAGGGCAGTCAGAGATCACGCAATTGCTGCGGGCGTGGCGGGGCGGTGAGGAGAGTGCGCTGGAGCGCCTGATTCCGCTTATCTACGACGACCTCAGGCAGCTCGCCCGCCGGGCCATTTCCCGCGAGCGCCCGGACCTCACCATTCAGGCTACGGCGCTGGTCAACGAAGTCTTCCTCCGCCTGGCGGAAGGCGCGAAAGTCGATTGGAAGGATCGCTCCCATTTCTTCGCCGTCTCCTCAAAGGTAATGCGCCGCATCCTCACGGACGCTGCCCGCGCCCGCAGGAGAGAGAAGCGGGGCGGCGGCGCTGAAGCCGCTTCCCTCGATGAAGCGGAGATCGCTGCCGAGCAAAGCGACCGCTCGCTGATCGCCCTCGATGATGCTCTCGATTCCCTGTTCAAATCCGATCCCCGCAAAGTCCGCGTGGTCGAGATGCGCTTCTTCGGCGGGATGACCCAGGACGAGATTGCCGAAGTCCTCACCATCTCCCGTGATACGGTGAAACGCGACTGGAACTTCGCCAAGCTGTGGCTGGCGCGCGAAATTCGCGGGGAATTGCCGTTGTACTAAGCCCATGGCCCCCGCTCCCAGGCTCACGGTTGAGGACATCTGCCTCGAGGCGCTCGAACTGGACGAGCCTTCCCGCCCGGGCTACCTGGCGCATGTTTGCGGTGATGACGCCATCCGCCGCGAAGTGGAGTCGCTGCTGGCCGGCGCGGCCTTCGGCGACCAGCTGCTCGAATCGCCCGCTCTGCTGTTTGCCGCTGCCGGCGCCGCGGACGATGACGCGGGACCCTGCCCGGGAACGGAAATCGGCCCCTATCGGCTCCTGGAGAAACTCGGCGAGGGGGGCATGGGCGTTGTATATCGCGCGCGCCAGGAGAAGCCGGTGCGGCGCGAGGTGGCGCTGAAGATCATCCGTCCAGGCTGGGACGCCGGCCTCGTGGCCGCCCGCTTCGCCGCGGAGCGCCAGGCGCTGGCGCTGATGGAGCACGCCAATATCGCGCGCGTGCTCGATGCCGGAACCACCGCCGGCGAGCGCTCCTGGTTTGCCATGGAGCTGGTCGAGGGCAAGCCGATCACGGCTTACTCGGATGAAGCCGGCCTGACGGTGCGGCAGCGCGTGGAACTGATGATCCCGGTTTGCCAGGCCATCCAGCACGCGCACCAGAAAGGCATCCTCCATCGCGACATCAAGCCGTCCAACATTCTTGTCGCCCGCGATGGCGACGCCGCAATTTCCAAAGTCATCGACTTCGGTATCGCCAAAGCGACCGAGCAGCCGCTGCACGACGGCGCCACCTTCACGCGAGCGTTCGACATCCTGGGCACCTTCGCGTACATGAGTCCCGAACAGGCCGAGCCCGGCGCGCGCGACATCGATGTGCGCTCTGATGTCTATTCGCTGGGCGCGGTCCTCTATGAACTGCTGGCCGGCGCGCCGCCGCTGGGAACACTTTCGCTTCGGGGTACGACGTACGCCGCAATCCTCAAACGCATCGAGGAAGAAGTTCCACCGCCGCCCAGCGCGTGCGCCGGGGCCACCGCGGCGCAGGTCCGCGGCGAATGCGACTGGATTGCCCTGAAGGCGCTGGAAAAGGACCGCGAGCGCCGGTATGAATCGGCCGGCGCGATGGCGCGCGACCTGCAACGGTACCTCTCGGGGGAACCGGTTGAGGCGGGCCCCCCGTCAAAGCTCTATCGCGCGCGCAAATTCGCCGGGCGCCACCAGTGGGCGATCGGAGGCGCGGCGGCGTTCGTGGCGGTGCTCATCGCCGCGCTGGTCTGGATGACCATCGCGCTGCGCCAGCAGATGCGGGCGAACCGTGACGATGCCGCACTGCGCGAAGTGGTGCGCAAAATCATCGTCGAACGGCCAGCGCAGCTGGCCCAGGTACCGAATCGTACGGCGCTGCGCGGCGAACTGATGCGCGACGCAGAAGGGGCGCTCGACGTGCTCAGCCGCGAGGTTCGCGGCGACGACGCTCTGGCTCTGGAGATCGCCAACGCGTGGCTGGCCATCGGAATGGCCAGAGGGCCCTACAGCGCGGCAGGTTCGGAAGGCGATCCCGCAGCGGCTGCGAAGTACGTTGCAAAGGCCATCGATCTCTATACCGGTCTCGCCCGCCGCAGCCCCGAGAATCCAGCCGTGCGGCGCGGCCAGCTGGAAGCGCTTTCCACCTGGCTGCATCTGCAGTATCGCCTGAGCGCCGTCGAAGCCGGCAAACAGGCAGGCGCACAGCTGGAACGCGTGATCGCCGGCCTGCCCGCGGACGTACGCGACAAGGTGCAGGCCAACTGGTATCTCTCCACCGCGTATTTGGAGCTGGGCGTGATCCTCTGGAATGGTGGCGAGGTAAAGGAAGCTCTGGACCTGCACCGCAAAGCGCTGGCCACACTGGCAGGCGGCATTCCCGCCGAATGGGCGCAGGATCCGGAGAGGCTGGCGCAATTGTCCCACCTGCAGCGCGAGCTGGCCATCAGCTCCTGGATGTATGAGGGCGCCAATCCGGAAGCGGAAAGCGCCGCCAGGCACTCCGTGGATGTGGTCGCCAACTGCTCGGCGCCTGTTTGCCGCATGCGCCGCGCCGAGGCCGCCGGCACGCTTGGGGAAATCGAATGGGCCGCCGGGAACCACGATCAGGGCATAGCCACTCTGCGCCACTCTGTCGCCGATTTCGAAGCGCTCTCGCAGGAGGATCCCGCGAACGCGGTTTACCACTACGCAGGCGGCCTGGTGCGGGGCTATCTCGCGCTGCTGCTCGGCAAAGCGGGCGCTTCGGCCGAGGCGATCGCTCTGGCGAGTGAGAACCTTCGCCTGCCGCGCGGCCCTGACGCCGGTCTTAACAAGGGTCGCGAACGGGCCATGGTGTACCGTGTGACGTTCGGCGCCGCGCTGCTCGACGCCGGGCGCTTCGACGACGCTGTCCGCGAAATGCGCGATACGCCTTCGCCGCAACAGCGACTGGAACGCCAACTACGACCTGCGCTGGTCCGCACTGCACGTTCTCGTCCGCGCCCTCGAAGCGCAGGGCAAATTTGACGAGGCTGTCGTCCCCGCCCGCGAAGCGTGGAGGTTTTTAAAGGAGCAGGGCCTGGCCGGGTACAGCGGGCGTGTCAGCGCTGCAATCGCCGCACGGGATCTCGCTTCGGCGGTTGCTCGCGCGAGAGACGCCGGGCCGGCTGAACGCGCCGCCGCCCTCGAAGCGCTCACCGCGTGCGACAACCTCGACTCGCGCTACGCCGTGCTGACAGGCGCGCTGCTGGAAACTCCGCCTCCGCCGTCGGAGTTGCTTGCACTGAGGAAACTGCTCGCTCGACATAATCCGGAGCGAGTCACTGGCTGACTCGCTCCGGCGTTTTAGTTCGCTGGACGGTTATGCCCGGCGAGATCTGCGCGGAAGAATCAGCAGGCAGCCGATAATGGCCAGCACGCCAGTACCGGGCTCCGGAACGGCCGCACCGCTGACGGTGGTCAGGATCGCCGTTGGCAGCTTCCCTGGATCTATATCCGGCGGCAGCAGGTTCGATGCGGCGTTGAAGGTCGACAGCGAAACGTTCTGCACGGCAATTGGGGTACTGGCGAACGGTTTCAGAGCCTCGAAGGTGAAGCTACCGAGTAGGCCACCCGTTCCGGTGAAGCCCGCATTGGTATCGATTCCGCTGTGAAACGTAACGAACCCGTTTACGTTGTCGATGGCGCCGTCCATATAGAACGGAGCGTTTCCCGCGTAATTGAAGATCGTGCCGTCGTTGGCGGCCAGAACCTCGAAAGCGTGCGGATCGAACTGAAGATCGAACGTGTAGTCGTACAGGTCGGCCGCTGGATTCAGGCCGGCCACGCTGACGTTTAGGGTAAACGGCTGCCCGACCTGCTCAGTGCCGGTGGCGGGGCTGATGGTCAGCGAGGTAGCGTGAAGCAATGATCCTGAAAGGCACGCCATCAACAGGATGATGCTCGCCCGCACTGGTCCGGATAGTGGTTTCATTGTTGTTTCTCCTCTCTGTCTCCCCGGGTTAATGGCAAACTGTGCCGCTGGGCAAATGGGATTGAACGAACGCCAGGTCGCGGATATTCACGACACCGTCGCGATTGGGGTCGGCCAAATCGAGATAATTCGGCGCGCCGATACCAGCCCCGAAATGCGCCTTGATCAGGTTGTAGTCGTCACAGTTCACTTTCCCGTCCAGGTTTACGTCGCCCGCCGGCTGCACGTAAACGGTAAACGACTGGCTTACCTTGTCGCCTACCGGGCCGGTGCTGAGAACGGTCTGCGCCGAAACCGTCAGCGGATAAACCGAGGGCGCCAGCGGCGTGCCTCCGACGAGCAGCGCCGCAGCGTCGGAGAGAATCTGGAATCCATTCGTGGTTGAGTAGCTTCCGGTCAGCGTGAGATTTGTACCGGTAGTGGATGGCAGCCCGTCGCCTGGACTCCCCGCGGCGGTTCTCGGGAAACCGGCGGTGACCGGCAGGATGAAATTGGCTGGAACGCCAGTGAACAGAACCAGCCGGCTGGGGAAACCGGCGAGGCTCGCCGGCTGAGTGATCATCAGGGGAACCCTGCGGGTGACCGTGGTTCCGGTATTGGTGGTGAACTGGATCGGAATCCACGACACTCCCGGGTTTTCAGGCGCGCCTGAAATCGTCAGCGAGGTCGCGGTCGGGGTTGCTGTCAAACCCGTCGGCAACGGCGCCATCACGTTCCAGGAGCCGCCCAGTCCCGCATCGCCGGAAAAAGTGGAGGAGTTGATCGTGCCGGACCCCTGCACGCCAACCTCGAACAACAGGGTGGGGCTCACACGCAACACGGGCTCGGCAGGAGTCACGGCGAGATTCACCGTGAAGATCGGGGACGCAAAGCCCGGCTTCCCACCGTACGTGTATTGAAATTTGATCGGAATCGTTTGGCCGGCCGCGGACGCAGGTGGAAATCCATTTATAGTAGCCATGTTGTTTCCGTAGTCCCTGAAATTTACCCAGTCCGGCGGCGTACCTACAACGGACCACGTAAGTGGGACATTGGTCACCTTACCGTTGCTGCCCTCAGCTCCGTCGATTGTGGCGGTATTGTATTCCCCGGCTTTCCACGATGCACTTATCGTCGCGGGAATGGTTGGCAGCACGGGCGGAGCGACCGTATCGCTCAGGATGAGGCTGGCGCTGGTGAAGCCCGGGGCGCTGGCGGTGATCGCGCAGTTCGAAGAACAGGGTTGTGCGGGAATCCTCGGAATACCGCTGACCACGGCCGTTCCATCTCCGTTGTCAGAAAGTGTCATGCCGGGCGGCAAAGCGTTCGCCCCCGCCGTGATCGTGGTTCCCGGGCCGCCATTCGTCACCAGGGTCATGGTCGTTGAACGGCCCTGCGTGAACTTCAGGCTGGTGCTCGAAGTGGGAAAGATAAACTGCAGGGCTGGGGTTGCGGCGGCCGCAGGAACGCTGGAAACCGCGTCGATCGTGGAACCGCGCGAACTGACCCGGCTGGATCCGGAGAGGCTGTTTCCGCTGCCCGGCGTCGCCCCCGCATAAACGTTCGCGGTAAATGACTGCGTCGTGATGGAATTGCCGAAGCTGTAATTCAAAAATGGCGTTCCAAGCCCGAGCGTCTCGCAATCCGCCACGAAATTGAATTGATACGTGCCGGGAACCGCCTGGGAGGGGATGTGCAGAAACAATGCGCCATTCTGGAATGCGTATCCCGGCGGCAGCGTTCCCGTAGTGCGGATACTGCAGGGCAGGCCCTGTGTGGTTATGTCCAGCTGCGGAGTGAAGTCATTCTCCGCCGCGATGCTGAGATCGGCCGCATTCGGTGTAGCGAAGACCGGAGGCTGGGGGAGTTGGACGGTAGTGTTGTAAGTGTCGAAAGACCAGATATTGAGCGTGTTCATGATAAACGACTTGCACTGCGAGGGTATCTGCGTGCCGGGCGACTGGGTCAGGCCTATTACGGCGTCCACGGGACAGTCGAAATCCGAGGGCTTAACGTCAGGCGGCGCTTTCGTTACCAGAAAGCGGCCATGATCGATGACCTGCGCGATGTACCGCAGTCCATTGTTTGGATCGATATATTTGATGGTCGGCGAAAACCAGGTATGGCTGACCGGGCCCTGTTCGATGGTCTGGATGAACCCGAAGTCATACGGGTAAGCATTGACCGACGTTCCGTATTGGGCAAACGGCGGGTTCCCGAAGTTATAGTTTGCGTACAGAGGATCCCACGTAGTGTAGTTGAACGAAGTGCTCACGGAAGTTTGTTCATTGAGGGTGTGGTTGATGATATAGACCACGTCGTTGGCAGGGGTCGACGACGGAATCGGCGGAAGCGGGCCAGCAGTTCCGTCGCCGAGGGCCTGAATACTGTCGGACTGCAACCGGCCGCCCTGCGCCTGAGCACTCTCACGCTGCGATCGGAGTGCGATCAGTGACGCGGATTGTGTCGAGGTCGTTTGCGTCTGAATCGCGTCCGGGAGAGTGGCCTGGATGAAGGTCTCGAATACCTGTTCATAACCCTTCGAGTCCACCAGTTTGGCTTTCAAATCCGGTGGCGTGGTGGCAACTGTTTTGCCGGTAGCGATGTCGGCGTTGATCGCGTTCGTGTTTTGCAATGTCTGGTAAAAGTCGATGCTGGCCTGAACGCCAATAAAAACGAATATGAGCACGATCGAAGCGGCTCCGGCAGCGGTGCCGGCGCCTTCCGCGATCTCCAGGCCGCCCTCGGCCTCTTCGACCTCTACGTCGGCCTCGGCCTCCTCCGCGGCGGCGTCACTCTCCTGTTCGGCGTTCTGCTCCACTTCTTGTTCGGCTTCCTCCTGAAATCGTACCTGCTTAGGGTTTACTTCATTGGGGTCCAGATATTGCCTGCTCGCAAAAGGCGCGATGTTTGCGTAAAAATTGACGACAAGGGCAGCCGTTCCCAACGAAACGGCAGTGGACGCCAACGCCCCGGCGAGAGATTCCCAGTGACTGTTGAATTGCTCACTATCCTGCAGTATCTGGGCGCCCTGCAGGACTGCATTCGGAACACATCCCGCCGGGTGCTTACTGGAGGTACAAAAGCCTGGGTCATACCCGCTGAGCTTACTGTCGTAGCCGTATAACTGCCCGACCTCCTCGAAATAGGAAACATCGGGAGCCGGCAGCGGTGTGAAGGCTTCCTGATAGGAACCGCCGCAGTAGCCCTCGCCTTTATAAGAAGCCCCGAACTGGCTGGCCACCGTTGGATCGATTTGATATGTGCACGGGCTGGTGTTCCAGCTGTTGTACGCATTGGTCAGGGCGGTGTAATAATCAACGTCATTTTTTTGCACCGCTGCCGTGAGCCAGTCAACGACAGCCTGATCGCTGTGGGAGCGCGTCGAAGGGTCTCCCTGGATTACACCCTTGATGTAGTCGAACATGAAGCTGCGGATTTCATCGCGCAGCTCGACCCCACCGTAGGTATAAATAGTGGACGCATCCGACTGGGGCCTTCCATGGGTGGCCAGGTAAAGACTAACGATGTTGGACTCAAAGGCCGTGTTGCCCAGGGTGCAGTCCTGGATGATGTGGCTGGGCGGAATGGGAATCGCACAATTCCCGTTCGTGCCGCCGCCCTGAAGTGGTAACGTAACCGTTGAAACTTGAGGAACAATTTTGATGGGAGGGTTCGACAGGTCAACCGAGCCCGGGCTGATAATCTCGGTCGTTTGCACGTTGGGTACGACCTGCGTACTGGTGGAAACAAAGACCGGCGCGGCGATGCTGAGCTGGACCGGCTGTGGTGGAGTTTTCGTCTGTTGTGCCGCCAGCGGCTCATAAGCAATCAGAATGGCCAGCAGGATCCGCAGCCAGGGCATCTCTCTGCGGCAAAGCCAGGCAATTCCTGGGGCCCTGCCCAATGTTGGGTTAACCGGGATGGTTCTCATGTGCTTTCGCATCCTCCTGTCCGCTTATGCGACAAGCGGGTTCGGAAAGGTGCATGGGACTTCGGGGATGTGGTGTAAAACTGCGAGATCAGAGAGGCCGCCGGGGCTGCGCCATCAAAAGGACGGCGAAAAGGTCTGGCTCACGGAGCTACGCCAGGCGACGGGCCAGGCCTTGGTCGTGGCGCCGTGAACCGATCACACGCAGTCATGACGATTTGTGATGGCTGCCACGCCAGCGGATGCGCACCTGGGGCGCGATGCAGGTACCGCGCTGGTGAATGGGCACCACCTGCACCGGTCGGGTAAGGCTGCGCGACGCGCTCAGTTCCGGCGTGAGCCGGCCTCCCGTTAACCGAATCCCTCTTACTCCGCCATCGCCTGGGCGCTTCCAGCCTCACCCGTTGTCTCTTTCAAAGGCCCGCAACTCGTCGATCTCCCGCTGGAGTTTTTGCTGTTTGCGCCGCCGCTGGGGAATGAATACGGCGAGCCAGATCGCCAGAACCACGAGCACGGGCGCAACGTTCAGGGCGAGGCGCGGGGTCGCGATCGCCCGGACGAGCTCCGGCACAACGATCAGCGCCAACCCGAGGATACAGAACGTCAGACCGGCTCTCCACCAGATGTGCCGTACCAGGTCGCGCTGCTTCTCGAGCTGCCTCCGGTAAACCTCCACGGTTGCGCTCAGGGGCTCATCGCCGCCGTTCGCCCTCCCCGGCCAGAGCCATCGGTATGACTGAATGGCGTAATAAAGACACCACACACTCAGGATTCCCAGTCCCAGCCGTAGATTCAGCTGGTGCGCGGACCTCACGGTAAACGCAAACAAGAGGCAAAGCACGATCCCTAACGCGACTGAGTAAGTCGCTTCGAAACGTGCTTTTGCCTGGCGCTCCCGCGCCTTCTCATGTAACTCTGCTAAAGACATCTTCAATGGCTCCGTTCGTTGATTTTTCCAGGAAGCTCGTGGGTCGTTGGTCGGTGGGTCAGCGGGCATGGGATGCTCCTTCCCCGAATCGGCGCTTCAGGACGCTCTTGATGCGATGAATTTTCATGGCCACATTCGCCGGCGAGAGCCCGGTGATTGCGCCAATCGAGTTCGCGTCCATCTCTTCGAGCCAGCACACGATTATCTGCCGATCGAGCGGCTTCAGCCGCTGGATCAGCTTCGCGAGTCGCTCGAGTACTTCGGCCTGCCCGGTGAGCGCTTCATGCGCTTCATCGCCCGGCAATGCCTCGATTTCCTCAATGCTCACCAGCCGGTTCCTGATCCGCCGCTGCCGCATGACATGTCTTGTAGCCACGTTATGCGCCACGCGGTAAACCCAGGTTCGCAGCGAGCACCGCCGGTCGAAACGAGCGAAGCTGCGCCAGAGCTGGAAATGGATCTCCTGAAGCAGGTCACGCCTTGCCTCCGGATCGAGCTCGTAAGCGCGCGCCAGCCGATCGAGCGAAGCGCCCCAGGCCGCCGCCGCTTCTTCATACATTGCGTCCTGACTGATGTCCGGGCTCGTACTGGGCTCGGGGCCGCTCACATCAAGGTAGTCGCCGGCCATGGGACTGTCTAACAGAATTCTCCTGCTCATTTGAAAGCTGTCCGTTGCCGAACTGATTTTCTGTCTGGTCCTGCGTTAAGGCGTTTCCGCGCCTCTGGTTCTGCTGTTTCATGCCCGCCGTGTCACAGCGCTGGTACACTACCGTTGTCCTGCGATCGATCTGGTTGCTCTGTTTTTAGGGCGGCGGCCCTGGGGGTGAGCATGCCGACAAGAATTGACGAGGCTGTGTTCGTCGCAGCCATCGTGGAGAAATTTCCTGCTCTCGAAGCCGGCCTGCGGGCTGACTATGCGCGGATTGGAGCATTTCTCACCGATGAGCTGCAGGTGAGAGCGGCGATGAGAACGCTGGACGAGGCCCTTGCCGAATGCGCTGTCCACTGGGGCGAAGCCGGCCCACAGGTCCGTGCTCGCAGACCCTCGGACGCGGTCAGGAACAAAATTCGGGCCGAAGTGGGGCAACCAGGTCCCCCTGCCGACATTCCGGACGAGAGTTTCATCCGAACCCTGCACTTCGGCAAGACGCTTCGTGAGGTGGAGGCGATGTTCGGGTTCGTGAACAAGGGTCGCGTGTTTACCGGTTTCGTGCCTGATGACACCTTTCGCGAAATGGTCCGTGATATGGAGACGTGGAAAGACTCCATCGCTTTCGATCACGGCGAGTACACACACCGGCTGCAGTGGATGGCGATCGCTTTTCACTTTAACTTTCCGAACGCCCGGCTCAAACAGCTATACACCTCATCAGTACCGCCCGGCTCAGAGAGGGCGGACTTTATCGAGAGCAGAGGAGACCCCAAGCCCAAAACGATGTGGGACTTTGTTGTCGATTGTTTTTCCAGCGTGACGGCCGACCATTACGATCCCATACCGGCCGTCAGAACTCGCATCGTCAGCGATGGATTCCGCAGCCCCAACGTGTTCACACGGTATTTTCGAGACTGTCCGGATACTCCATTCATCAGCAAATACCTGCACTCCAGCCGCGCGAAGCTGCAGTTAACAGCCGACGATAAATTCGAGGGTTTGACCGCGTACCGGCGCCGCCGGACACAGCAAAAGTACGGAGTGGCGATGGACAAATTCGACGTGGTCATTGATAAGCAGCAAAGCAGGGTTCTGAGGAAGGTCGGTGACAATTCGGAGTGGCAGAATCGCGATTTCGCGGACCCGCCGTTGTAGGATGCACCCTGTGGTCAGATGGGCCGGCGAACCGGACGGAAGCTCCCCATTCCCGATTTAGAATGGGGTTATGGCCACTTTCGCTCACCCCGAGGTTCTTGTCAGCACCGACTGGGTCGCCCAGCACGCCTCCGATCCCAACGTCCGCATCGTTGAAGTAGACGTCGATACCAAAGCCTATGACGAGGGCCATGTGCCCGGCGCCATCGCCTGGGCCTGGAACACGCAGCTTTCCGATCAGGTCCGGCGCGACATTCTGTCGAAGGAACAGTTCGAACGGCTGTTCAGCGAATCCGGCATTTCGCCCGACACCACGGTAGTTGTGTACGGCGACAACAACAACTGGTTCGCTGCGTGGGCGTTGTGGCAGGCGAAGATCTACGGCCACAAGGATATTCGGATCATGGACGGCGGCCGCAAAAAATGGCTCTCCGAAAGCCGCGAGCTCGAGACGGGGGCGCCGGCGCCGCGCGCCGCTCGATATACGGCGCAGGCGCCCGACCTGTCGCTGCGAGCCTTCCTGCCGCAGGTGCAGGCGGCGCAACAGAAGCACGCCGCGGCGCTGGTGGATGTCCGTAGTCCGCAGGAGTTCACGGGCGAGATCCTCGCGCCTCCGGGGCTGCCGGAAACCTGCCAGCGCGGAGGGCACATCCCGGGCGCGCGCAGCATTCCGTGGGGCAAGGCCTGCAATGACGACGGGACATTCAAGAGCGCCGAGGAGCTGAAAAAACTGTATGGCGGCGAAGGCGTGGATGGCAGCAAGCCGGTTATCGCGTACTGCCGCATCGGCGAGCGGTCGAGCCATACCTGGTTCGTGCTGAAATACCTGCTCGGCTACGACGACGTCCGCAACTACGACGGCTCCTGGACGGAATGGGGCAATCTGGTGGGTGCGGAGGTGGAACGCGGGGCGGCGAAAGCGGTCGGCCAGTGAAGGCCGAAGATTACTCCGAGCATAAAGTCGAGCTGGACGGCTGGGAGGTCAACCTCACCACCTGGCGCCTCGGCGACACATGGCATTGCCGAGCGGACAACGTGTCGCCGGGGGCCACGCTGGCGCGCATGCAAGGGGATTCGAAGCTGGACGTCGAATCGCGGGCGACGGAGCGGGCGCGCGAGCTGCTTTCCCGCACGCGCCGCCACTGACGGACGTTACGCAGGCTCCCTGAGCAGTTCGTCGATCACAGTCTGGAGCGTGTTCTCGTCCACTTCTCCGATCCAGGTCTTCGCGATCCGACCGTGGCGGTCCAGCAGCACCGTTGTGGGCAGGCTGTCGATGTTCTCCGCCATGGTCAGGCTGGAATCCGGCAGGACAACCGGATACGGAATGCGATATTCGCGGAGGAATGGCGGCACCGCAGTGGCGGCATCGTCATCCATGGCAACGCCGACGAAAGCGACAGGCTTGTCGGAATAGCGCCGCGCGGTGCGGATCAGCCCGGGCGTCTCTTCCTGGCAGGGGCCGCACCAAGTGGCCCAGAAGTTCACGACCACGATCTGTCCGCGATGATCGCTGAGGCGCCAGGCTTTGCCGGAAAGATCGGAGAGCCGGAAATCGGCGACGGGCCTTCTGCTGCTCGCCGCCGTCACTCTTCCGGCCCTCTTCAGTCCGCTAAAGGAGATGGCAATTATAAGGACGCACGCCGCGCTCAAAAGGACGGCCGCCTTAGCCCAGCGAATTGCATTCTCGCTCGCCATACCCACTTCCATAATGACGGATTGCCGCCGTAACTGCGACGGAAGGGCCGGGTCTAACAAGTGATGGCTGAAAAACGAAAAATCCGATACGCCGTGGTCGGGCTCGGCTGGATCGCGCAGGAGACGGTGCTGCCCGCGTTCGCGAACACGAAGAACTCCGAACTGGCGGCGCTGGTCACCGGCGATCCGCAGAAGGCGCGCGAGCTGAGCCAGGCGTACAGCGTGCCGCACACGCTCTCGTATGACGAGTACGATTCCTTCCTCGCCAGCCGCGAGGTTGACGCTGTCTACATTGCCAGCCCCAACAGCGAGCACGCCGATCACGCCGTTCGGGCGGCGCGCGCCGGGGTTCACGTTTTATGCGAAAAGCCCATGGCCGCGAACTCGCAGCAGTGCCAGGAGATGATTCGCGCCGCCAGCGACCACAATGTCCGGCTGATGATCGCCTATCGGCTGCACTTCGAGCGAACGAACCTCAAAGCGGTTGAAGTGATCGAGAAGGGGCAGATCGGAGAGCCGCGCCTGTTTTCTTCGGTTTTCAGCCAGCAGGTGAAACCCGGGAATATCCGCCTGCGCAAGGACCTCGCCGGCGGCCCACTGATGGACATGGGCGTGTACTGCATCAACGCCGCGCGGTACGTATTTCGCGACGAGCCGGTGGAGGCGATGGCCATGGGCGCCAACAACGGGGAGCCGCGCTTCCGCGAGGTGCACGAAGCGGTCTCGGCCATCCTCCGCTTCCCTTCTGACCGCCTGGCCGCCTTCAGCTGCAGCTTCGGCGCGGAGTCCATCGATTCCTGGTATGCCGTGGGGACGAAGGGCACGATTCACCTGCAGCCCGGATACGAGTATCACGAGCCGATGAACATCACCGCCGTGGTGAACGGCAAAGAATACCACCGCGAGGTTAAACCGCACGATCAGTTCGGCGCCGAGATCGAATACTTTTCTGACTGCATACTCGAGAATCGCGAGCCGGAGCCTGACGGCTATGAAGGGCTGGCCGACATTCGCGTGGTGGAAGCGCTGCTCGAGTCGATGCGCACGGGAAAGCCCGCGCAGGTGGCGCAAACGCCGATTCATCGCCGGCCCGAACCGGATCAGAAGATCGAAAAGCCGGCGGTGAAGGCGAAAGAGATTATTCACGCCGACTCGCCCGGGCAGGGGTGATATTCGGGCAACGACAAGGCGGGGCGTGGACGCCTGCCCCACACGCGGGCGGTCAGCGCGCCACAAACAGATCCTGCCAGGATTCGTCCAGCGCGGTCCAGCGCTCCGGCTCGTTCCAGCTGGAGATCATCTCCGGAACGTGCAGCATGCCGTGTCCTTCCACGCACACCATTTCGGTTCCGGCCCAGTTCAGCAGCAGGCATCCGGAGCAGCCGACGTGCGCGCATAAGCCCAGGCGGCGGACGCAAACGCGGCAGCGGCGACGCTGGTCGTGAATCGACCACGACAGCGCCCCCATGCAGCCGACGAGGAAGAGCCAGGTCGAGATCGGCTCGGTGGCGAGATCCGTGCCGCCGGTCATGGTGATGGACGATGCGGGGGTAAACTCCAGACCGGCCAGCAGCACGGCAAGAATCGCGAGCACGGTTTTGGCGGCGAAGAAAGGACCCAGGCGCCAGCAGAATCCCGAGCGCACGGCGCCGCTGCCGAACAGCGGAATCCGAAGATGCACGCCCGCGAGCACGATCACGGAGGCCAGCAGCAACCCCAGCGCGAAAGACATCAGGACGGAGCGCACCCGCTGCTGCACGGGTGAAACCGTGACCAGACAGCCCCAGGCCAATCCGCTGTCGTTGCGGCGAACGATGGACAACAACTCGGTCTCGGCCAGCTTCGGCGTAGCGTCCGGCGCCAGACGCACTACCACGCCGGTGCGCAGCCAGGGATCCGATTCTTCGGCTGGTGTTGAAGGCGTCCACGCGGCGATACGGCGGGAAAGAAACCAAAAGCCGCGGGGCAGTACGGCGGCGATGCGAAACAGGCGGCCGGCGATGAATATCTTTTTGCCGATGGCCGCCTGCGCGCCGCCGTAGCGGAGTGCAGCGGCATCATAACTGAGCACGGCGCAATCGGCACACACGTCGCCGCCGTACCCGGTCCACAGCCGTCCCGCGGCGGTCCTGGCGCCCAGCAAAGAGAAGAATCGGGCGCTGACGTGCGCCTCCAGGCCGGGCGCGCCGCCGATGGCGCTCTTCCGCCACGTGTAGGTGGCGAACTCCTGGACCGTCCTGCTCTCGGTTTGCCACAACCGCGTCCACTTGAGAATGGGACCCGACCGCAGGGCCAGGGAAACGCCGCCCTGGGCGATGGTGGCCACCCTGCCCGCGTCAGCGTATGGCAGCGGAAACAGCACGGAACGCGTGACGGGCAGAAGCGCGCTGCAAAGCACGATAACGCCGAGCACCGCGCCGATGGCGCTCAGGCAAAACGCCGGAGTCTGGCAACGACGGCGCCACTCGTCCAGCAGCCGTTCGCGATCAAGCGCCTCGAGGCGATGCCACCAGCCATCGGCGAACGCGCCCTGCGACCAGCGCCGCAGCTGCCGCCGCGCGGCATGACCGTCCTCTCCCCGATCCTGGAGCAGACGCCAGGCGTGCCACATTTCCGCGTTCCACTCCGCTCTCCATTCGGCTCGCTTGGCGCGAGGCACAAGCATGCTGGCCAGTGCGATGAGCAGGCGCGACTCGCGCAGCGGCCCAGCGTACGCACGCGCGGAGTTCATTCCTCACCTCGGCTCATGTCAATGCTGAGACTCTCCAGCAGCCGGTAACGTTTGACGGCTTTGGCCAGCGCGGCCTCGCCGGCCCGCGTCAGCCGGTAGTATTTCCTGGCCGGCCGCTGCTCGGCGAAGGCTTCCCGTTCCTTTTCCCACGTGGACTGGACCAGACCGCCCTGCTCCAGCCGACGCAGCGCGGGGTAAACGGTCCCGCTCGGCAGCCCCGTGTTCTGCATGATGTCCAGCCCGTAACGGCAGCCGGCGCTGATCACCTGAAGGATCAGGGCCGACGTGTGCGTGAGTTTCACATCGTCGCTCATAGCCCGCCTTTGGAAAATTGTACACCCGATTGTCGATTTCTACATAGGGTGGTAGACTCAGGGTGCGGCCATGCTGGAAGCGCGCCATCTCATCAAGTCGTATTCGGGCATCCCGGCCGTAGCCGATGTCAGCTTTCAGGTCCGGCGCGGCGAAGTGCTGGGCTACCTCGGGCCGAACGGATCCGGCAAGAGCACCACGGTGAAAATGCTGACCGGCCTAATGGAGCCCGATCGCGGCCATGTCTGCCTCGATGGCGAAGATATCCACGCCGATCTGCCCGGCTACAAGCGCCGCCTCGGTTACGTCCCCGAGGAGCCGAATCTATATCCGTACTTGTCCGGGGCCGAATACCTGACCCTGGTCGGCACGCTGCGCGGCATCGGGGCGCGCACGCTTCGCGCCAAAATCGACCGCCTGATGCGCCTGTTCTCGTTGTACAAGGAGCGATACGCGGCCATGTCGTCCTATTCCAAGGGCATGCGGCAGCGCGTCCTCATTATGGCCGCCCTTCTGCACGATCCGGATGTCCTGATCTTCGATGAACCGCTGTCCGGGCTGGATGTGACCTCCGCCGCGATTTTCCGCAATCTTCTGAGCGAGCTGGCGCTCCGGGGCAAAGTGATCCTGTACTGCTCGCATGTGCTGGAAGTGGTGGAGAAGGTCTGTTCCCACGTGCTGGTCCTGAATCGCGGGCGCTGCGTGGCCCACGATTCGATTGAACACATCCGCGCCCGCGCCGATTACCTCTCGCTCGAACAGTCGTTCGCCACCCTGGTGAACGAGCCCGACACCCAGGCCATCGCGGCCGAAATCGTCGATTGCATGAAGTCGCATGACACGCAAACTGCTGCGGCGCGCTGACTACGCGCGCACGTCGTTTTTCCTCCGTCCGCTGCCCTGCCTGGCGGCGCACTTCTTCACGCGCTTTTTCGACAGCGAGCTGGTTTCCGGCGACGGCGACAACAGCCTGAGCATCGGGGGCGTGTTCGCCATCTTCGCCGTCCCTGGCCTCCTCGCCCCGCTGCTCCTGTTCGCGAAGTACTCCAGTTTTGGCGCGTGGCTTACGGGTCAGTGGCGGCGCATGAACGTGTGGCAGATGTCCCTGGCCGATCAATACCTGCTCATCACCTGGGCGATGACGGTAACCGGAATTGCGACGGTGATCAAGTGGGACAGCCTGTTCCCCGATCGCCGCGACTTCGCCGCGCTGGCTCCCCTGCCCCTCAGTCTGGCGCGCATTTTCTACGCCAAGGTCTTCGGGCTGGCCGCACTGCTGTTGTTCTTCATCATCGACGTGAACGGCCCGTCCTCGGTCGTCTTTCCAATGATTTTTATCGCGGGCTGGGGCAATTTCACCGATTACGTGCGCTTCACCGCCACGCACGTGCTGGCCATCGCGGCCGCGAGCGCCTTCACCTTCCTCTTCTTTATCGCCATTGCCGGAGTATTCCAGGCCGTTCTGCCACCGCGCTGGTTCGTTCGAGCCTCGCGGTACGTGCGCACTGTCGCGGTGGTGTCGCTGTTATCGCTTTTTCTTACCGCATTCGCCGTGTCCGATGTGCTGGTGCGCGGACACTGGCCGCGTCTGGTGCGAATGCTGCCTCCGGTGTGGTTCGTGGCGCTCTCTCGGGCGCTGTTCGGCAGACCCACATTTCCTGTTTTTCCCGAACTGGCGCGGCTGGCGACCTGGTCCCTGCTGATCGTCTTTGTGGCCGCGGCCGTCGCCTATGCGCTCAGCTATCGGCGATATTTCATGAAGATTTCGGAGTCGATCGACGCTCCAGCCGGCGAATACAGCCGTGTCGCGGCAGCGCTCTGGAGGGTAATCGAGCGCCTGCTCCCGGGGCGGCCGGCCGAACGGGCCTGCGCCATCTTCGCCATGAAGACCATCGTGCGCAGCGAGAAGCACTGGCTCATTCTGGGCGGGTCGCTGGGCCTGGCGGTTACGATCGCTTCGGAAAGCATCGCCGGCGCTCCCCTGTCCCGAGCTTCTGTGCCGCCCGCGCCCGTGCTGGCTTTCCCACTCGTCGTGATCTTTTTCCTAATCTCCGGGCTGCGCTTCGTGTTTGCAATGCCATCCGAACTGCGCGCCAACTGGATCTTTCGGACGTGCGGCGATTTGCAGGCGGATACCGGCCCGCGCATCGCGCGCCTGGTGATGCTGGCTCTGATTGCGCCTTTCCTGATCCTGATCTGTGTGCCTGTTTATGCCGCGGCGTTCGGACTCGCCATGGCGGCCGCACATACGATGTTCGCGGCGCTCCTGTCCCTGGTGCTGGCGGATGTCGCGCTTGCCGGCTATCGCAGCATCCCTTTCACCTGCTCATGGGCGCCGGGGAAAGGCAATCCCGCGTTTTCGATCGGCCTGTACACGCTCGCGTTCTTCCTTTTCGCCTCGCTGATGAGCGCCATCGAGCACTGGATTCTCGCGTCGGTGGTGCGCTATGCAGTGATGGCCGGGGTCATCGTTGCCGCCTGGCTGTGGTGGAAGCACGAGGCCGCGAATGGCGAGGAACCGGATGCGGTGCTGCTGTATGAAGATCGCCGAGAGCCGGCAGTCCAGACGCTGAACTTGTCGTAGACCCTATTCCCACCTCAGCGACTGTACCGGATCAATGGCCGTCGCCCGTCTTGCGGGCAGCCATGCGGAGATCGCCGAGACCACCAGGATCAGCGCGGCGGCGGCGGCCATCATGCCGAGATCTCCCGCCTTCATCCCGAACAGGAGACTCTGCATAATGCGGCCCAGGGCGATGGCCGCGGCGCCGCCGACTACGAGACCTGCGACGGTCAGCAGCAGCACCTCACGCATGACCAACTGGAGCACGTCGCGCCGCTCGGCGCCAAGCGCGATCCTTATCCCGATCTCTCGCGTGCGGCGCGTGACGGCGTGCGCGGTAATCCCGTACAGGCCCAGAGCGGCGAGAAGAGTGGCGAACAGCCCGAAGGCGCTCGAGAGTATCGCGAATATGCGCTCCACGAAGCTTGCCTGCGCAATCTGCGCCTGCATGGACTTCAGGTTGTACACCGGAAGCGCGGGATCGAGCCGGCGCATCACCCGGCGGGCATCGTCGGCCACGCTGGTGGGGTTTCGCGCGGTGCGCAGATAAAACGTCGCCTCGGCTGGATGTTCATCCTGAAGCAGCGCGGTGAACGTCCACGGCCGCGGCGCCTCTTTAATGTCGCCGGCCTTCAGGTCCTTCACGACCCCGACGATCTCGTACGGCATTTCCGAGTTTCCTCCGCCCCAGCCGAGATGGTGTCCGAGCGGGTTCGTATGCGCCAGATAACGTTTGACGAACGTTTCGTTCACGATGACCACGTTAGGCTTGCCCACGTCACTGGGGGAGAATTCCCGTCCCGCAATGAGAGGAGCGCCGACGGTCGAGAAGAAACCGGGCAGCACCTGCTCATAGCCGGGGTTCATGTCTTCACCGGGATGCGGATGATAGTCATCCACATGAACCGTGTTGGTCCAGCCGTTGTCGAGCAGCGTGTACGAGGCCGCGCTGGCCGATTCGACTCCGGGAAGCGCCGCGAGCTGCCGCTGGGCTTCGAGCAGCAGGCTTCGCTCGCGCTGTGGCGTGTACTTCTCGAGGGAAGGATCGATGGAAAACTGGAGCAGTTGGCGCGCGGCCAGGCCCGTGTTCACGGAAACGAGGTTGTACAGGCTGCGGGCGAACAGCCCCGCGCCGAACAACAGCAGCAGCGAAAGCGCCACCTGGGAGGAGACCAGCAGCCTTCGCAAGCGCGTCTGCCCGCCGGCGGCGGAAAGCGCTCCCGCCTCATTCTTGAGCGCCGGCGCCACCTCGGACCGTGCGGTTTGGAGCGCGGGCGCCAGACCGAAGAGCAGTGCGGTTAACAGACTCAGCGCCGCTGTAAACGACAGGACGCGCACATTGGGGGTGGTGTCCAGGGCAGCGCTGATGTTGTCCATGGGCAGCATGCCGACCAGCATGGAGGAGATCCAACCCGCCAGGACCACGCCCAGGATGCCGCTTGCCACAGCGAGCGTGAGGCTTTCCGTCATGATCAGCCGAACCAGCGCGCCTCGCGTGGCGCCCAGCGACAGCCGGATGGCGACTTCTTTCTGCCGCCCGGACGCTCGCGTGATCAGCAGGTTCGCTACATTGACACACGCAATGAGCAACAGCAGGCCGACCATCCCCAGCAGCACGTAAACCGGTTTGGCGAAGAATTCACGGGTCTGCCCAAAACCCTTCGCGGCACTTACGAAATAGAGCGAATCCTTCAGGTACTTCGCGCGGAAATCGGCGCCGCCGCCCCACTCGACCGAGTGCAGATCCTTGTCCAGTCCGGCGCGGAACGGGAGCGCCATGGCCGCGGCGGCGGTCTTGTCCTCAACGCCCGGTTTGAGCCGCGCAAACACCTTCAGCCAGATGCTGTTGCGGCGGCTCATATCGTCCCAGGTGGGGGTGACGGTGTTCTTCATCATGAGCGGCACGAACACATCGGCCGGGCTCAGCGGGTCGAAGCTTCGGAAACCACGCTGCGCGACGCCGATTACGGTCATCGCGTGTCCGTTAATGTCGACGACGCGGTTCAGCACGGCCGTGCTTCCCCCAAAGCGGCGCTGCCAGTAGTCAAAACTCAGCACCACCCATGGCTCGCCGCCCAGGACCCGGTCGTCATCGGGATGCAGCGTCCGGCCGATCGCGGCCGAGACGCCGAGCACGTCGAAGAAGTTTCCCGACACCAGCTCGGCGATGGCGCGCTGAGCGGGCCCGCCGGCAGACAGGTCCACGGTGTCCTGGTACCGCGCCGCGATGCCGGTGAACACCCCGGGGTTGCCGTCGCGGAGATCGGCGTACATCGGATAGGAGAACGTGTCGTACAGGCCGCGGGAGGTTCCTCCGATGAACTCGCCGCGCCAATTGAAGAGAACCAGGCGCGAGGGATCCCGGACGGGGAGCGTGCGGAGGAGCATTCGGTCGGCAATCGTGAAAATGGCGGTGTTCGCGCCGATGCCCAGAGCGAGTGAAAGGACGGCGGCGATAAC
>Ga0070739_10002672_pt1 | contig 23365 bp, 18 predicted proteins | sample Coa_R1_7_FD_66445 | JGI IMG/M metagenome (GOLD analysis project Ga0070739, IMG submission 66445) | Surface soil microbial communities from Centralia Pennsylvania, which are recovering from an underground coalmine fire - Coalmine... | ecosystem: Environmental > Terrestrial > Soil > Unclassified ... | reverse complement strand
GATCAGCGCGGCGATCCGCCGGCGCCACCCGAGGCCGGCGCGGGCGGCCACCGCAAGCGCCACGGGCGAGGCCATCGCGAACACGAGCGCCAGCGCGTTCCAGTAGCCGAGCGGCTCCTGCAGCCGCGCGATCCGGCCGGTCTGGTCGAGGTTGAAGAGGCCGCCCGCGTGCAATCCGGGCGCCAGCTTCTGCCCGAGCGCGTACAGCACCACAACGAGGACGAGCGCGAGGAAGCCGGTCACGGTCATCGCCACGGCGCGCGTCGTCGAGGCGCCGAGCACGATCGCGAGCCCGAGGATCAGCGCATAGGCGACGACGCGGTTGAACTCGAGCCAGGTCAGGTCGGGCGCCACGCTCCACGCGAGCGTGATGCCGCTCCAGGCCGCGAAGCCACCGACCAGGACGAGACCGAACAGAACGCCCGCCGATCCTCGCAGCCGCAGGCTCCCCGTCCACAGGCACGGGACCGCCGCGACGCACGCGACGGCCGCGAGCGCGACCTGCAGGCGGGGCTCCGCGGGCGCCTGGATCGCGCCGTGCGCGAAGACCGCGTATGCGCAGAGGACGAGCAGCGCGATGCCGAGCAGCGCAGCAGCGCGATCCGCGCGCGCAGCGGCGGGCAATGCCGCTGCGCGCGGCTCCTGTCCGCCCGGGCGCATCAGCTCTGCCGTGACCATCGCGCCGCGACGCTAGCAGGCGCCCTGGCTGCGCTGGGGGGCCCCGCGCGGGCCGGGAGAGTCCCTGCCGGACGGGGCCCGTGGCGGCCGGGAAGGTCCCCGCCGGCGACTAAAATCAGAGGTGCCGCCCGGATCCGCCGCATGCGTGTTCAGACCACGCTCGAGCGACTTTTCCGTCCGGGCCATCCGCGAGGATTCGCTGTTACCCCGTTGGCCAGCCGGGAGTCGAGAGAAAGCAGCGGAAGTAGCGGAATTCGAGAGGAGCAGGCAGGCATGGACAACACCCCGCAGACCCAGATGACCGACGCGACGACAGGACAGGGACTCTCGATCGAGCGGTATTTCACGACGGTTGGAGAGGACCCGTTCGAGCAGGTCGAATGGGAGCGGCGGGATGCGCGGATCGGTCACGGCGACCGCATCTCGTTCGAGCAGCCTGATGTCGAGTTCCCGAAGTCGTGGTCGCAGAACGCGACCAACATCGTCGCCCAGAAGTACTTCCGCGGTCAGCTCGGATCGCCCGAGCGCGAGTGGTCGGTGCGGCAGATGATCAAGCGCGTCGCCGGCACGATCGCCGGCTGGGGCGCCGAGCGCGGCTACTTCGCCACCGACGCGGACGGTGAGGCGTTCGAGGCCGAGCTGACCCACATCCTGCTCAACCAGATGGCGGCGTTCAACTCGCCGGTCTGGTTCAACGTCGGCTGGCATCCGGTCGGCAGCCCGAAAATGCAGGCGAGCGCCTGCTTCATCCTCTCCGTCGAGGACAACATGGAGTCGATCCTCGACTGGAACACGAAGGAGGGGATCATCTTCCGCGGCGGCTCGGGCTCGGGGATCAACCTGTCGAAGATCCGCGGCTCGATGGAGCCGCTCAGCCGCGGCGGGACCGCCTCAGGGCCGGTCTCGTTCATGCGCGGCGCCGACGCGTGGGCCGGCTCGATCAAGTCGGGCGGCGGCACGCGGCGCGCCGCCAAGATGGTCGTGCTCGACGTCGACCACCCCGACATCCGCGAGTTCATCTGGTGCAAGGCCAAGGAGGAAGACAAGGCCGCCGCGCTGCGCGATGCCGGGTTCGACATGTCGATCGACGGAGACGGCTTCTTCTCGATCCAGTACCAGAACGCGAACAACTCGGTGCGCGTCACCGAGGAGTTCATGCGCGCGGTCGAGAACGACGAGGACTGGCACCTGATCGCCCGCTCGACCGGCGAGCCGATCGGCGAGGCGATCCCGGCGCGCCAGCTGATGAAGGAGATCGCCGAGGCGGCGTGGCGCTGCGCCGATCCCGGGGTGCAGTACGACACGACGATCAACCAGTGGCACACGTGCCCGAACTCGGGCCGGATCAACGCGTCGAATCCGTGCTCGGAGTACATGCACGTCGACGACTCGGCGTGCAACCTGGCGTCGCTGAACCTGATGAAGTTCCGCCGCGCCGACGGGACGTTCGACGTCGAGTCCTTCGAGCACGCCGTCGACGTGATGCTGCTGGCGCAGGAGATCGTCGTCTCGCCCTCGAGCTATCCGACCGAGGCGATCACGACCAATGCGCGGGCGTTCAGGCAGCTCGGCCTCGGCTACGCGAACCTCGGCGCCTATCTGATGGCCGATGGCGTTCCTTACGACTCGGACGCCGGCCGGGGTACGGCGGCCGCGATCACGGCGCTGATGACCGGCCGGGGGTATCTGCGCTCGGCCGAGATCGCGGCGGCGATGGGTCCGTACGACCGCTATGCGGAGAACCGCGAGGAGCACAACGCGGTGATGCGGATGCACCGCGACGCGACGTACGAGATCCCGGATGGCGCCTGTGCCGACACGGCGCTGCTCGAGGCGGCACGGACGACGTGGGAGCAGGCCGTCGAGTCCGGCGAGCGCCACGGCTATCGCAACGCGCAGGCCACCGTCCTTGCACCAACCGGCACGATTTCCTTTTTGATGGACTGTGACACGACCGGCGTCGAACCGGACTTCTCGCTGGTCAAGTTCAAGGAGCTCGTCGGCGGCGGTCAGATGACGATCGTCAACCGCACGGTGCCGCTCGCGCTGGAGACGCTCGGCTACTCGGAGGAGCAGATCGACCAGATCGTCGCCTACATCAACGAGCACGGGACGATCGTCGGAGCGCCGGGGCTCGAGCCCGAGCACCTGCCGGTGTTCGATGTTGCGGTCGGCGAGCGCGCGATCTCCCACATGGGCCACATCAAGATGATGGGCGCGGTGCAGCCGTTCATCAGCGGAGCGATCTCGAAGACCGTCAACCTGCCGCAGACGGCGACGGTCGAGGACATCGCCGATGCGTACCTCCAGGCGTGGAAGCTCGGCATCAAGGCGCTCGCGATCTACCGCGACGGCTCGAAGACCGCGCAGGCGCTGCGCACCGACGCCCAGAAGGACGCGCCGGCGGACGCGGGCCCGGCCGGCGAGGCGGCGATCGAGAAGGCGGTCGCCGACGCGCTGGCCAAGGCTCCGCCCAGGCGCCGGCGGATGCCGCGCGAGCGCCAGTCGATCACGCACAAGTTCTCGATCGGCGGTCACGAGGGCTACATCACCGCCGGCATGTACGAGGACGGGTCGGTCGGCGAGATCTTCCTGACCGACATCGGCAAGGAGGGCTCGACGCTGCGCGGGATGATGAACTCGTTCGCGACGGCGATCTCGATCTCGCTCCAGTACGGGGTTCCGCTCGAGACGCTGGTGCGCAAGTTCAGCTACATGCGCTTCGAGCCCGAGGGGATGACCTCCAACCCGGAGATCCCGTTCGCCAAGTCGATGCCCGACTACATCATGCGGTGGCTGGCGTCGCGCTTCCTCGACGCCGACCTTCAGGAGGAGCTCGGGATCCTGACCCCCGAGGTCCGGGCGCGGAAGGCGGCACAGGACGCGGCGAGCTCGCATCTCGGCGACACGGCGGTGCCCGGAGCGCAGGCCGAGGAGGCCTCCGAGGGCGAGGGCGAGGGCGAGGGCGGCGCCGAGGGGGTCGCGCCGACGACGATGCTCACGGACACGCCACCGGTGCTGCCGGCGGTGCGGAGCGGTCTCGACCTCGGTCCTGCCTGCCAGCAGTGTGGCGGGATGATGCAGCGGACCGGCAGCTGCTACACGTGCCCGAGCTGCGGGTTCAACACCGGTTGCGGTTGATTCCCCGGGCCGCGGGCGGGGGCGCCGACGCTCCCCCGCCGGGGGCCGGGCGGGAAGCCCGGGAGGTGTGCGGCCGGGCGGGAGGCGAGCGGTGAGCGAGGACACGCTGGTGCTCTGCTATCACGCTGTCCCGACCTCCGACTGGCCGGACACGACCGCGGTCACGGCGAAGCGCTTTGCGACGCAGATGGCGATCCTGGCCCGGCGCGGCTACCGGGGGGTGACGTTTTCCGAGGCGGTCAGCGGTCCGCCCAGTGGCAGGCGGGTGGCGGTGACCTTCGACGACGGCTTCCATTCGGTGCTCGACCACGCTCTGCCCGTGCTCGAGCGCCATGGGTGGCCGGGCACGATGTTCGTGGTCACCGACTACGGGGACGGTGGCCGGCTGATCGACTGGCCGTCGCTCGACCGCTGGGTCGGGACGCGCTACGAACCCGAGCTGCGCGCGCTGAGCTGGGAGGAGCTGGGGCAGCTCAAGGCGCGAGGCTGGGAGATCGGCTCGCACACGTGCAGCCACCCGCGGCTCCCCAAGATCGAGCCCGAGCGGATGCGCCACGAGCTCGCCGAGTCACGCAGGGTCTGCATCGAGCGGCTCGGGAGCTGCGAGTCGATCGCGTATCCGTACGGCGATCTCAACGCCGCGGTCGTGGAAGCGGCGGGCGTGGCGGGCTATCGCACCGCTGCCGCGCTGCCGAAGCCGCTGCGCCCGCCGGGGAGAGAGCTCGAATGGCCGCGCGTGGGCGTCTACCACGGCGACTGGCTCGGCCGCTTCATGCTGAAGGCGCTGCCGCTCTCGCGCCGGGTGCGGACGCGCGCCGGCGCCGGCTGAGGCGAAAGCTGTGCGCGGACGGGTGCCGGCGCGCACTGAGCACGCGCCGGTGTGCGGACGGGTGCCGGCGCGCACTGAGCACGCGCCGGCACGGTCCACGCGCGTCAGGAGCTGGCTGGGACGGTCGACGGAGACCGGGTCGCGGTGCCCGCCTGGTCGGCGGCCGGGGCGGGCGCGACGGCCGGGGGCGCCTGGGGCTCAGACCGGGTCTCGTCGGTCGCGGGCTCGGGAATCACCGGCTCCGGGGCCGGCGCCTGGGACTCCGCGTAGAGATGGGCGGCTGCGGCGCCGCCGGCCCCGGCGGCGAGGGCGGCGAGACCCCAGATCAGCCCCGAGTGCTCACGGCCACGGAGGGCGTCGACCGAGACCGGCCCGGGTCCGAGCTCGGCCAGCGCCACGGCGGCCGCGATCAGGACGACGTTGTATTCGAAGCCGCCCTCGGTCACCCAGGGGCCCTTCTTCAGGTGCACGCGGTTGATCGCGGTCAGCATCGTGCCGATCAGGGCCGAGGAGGCCAGCGGCGTCTGGAAGCCCAGCAGCAGCCCTGCGCCGCCGCCCGTTTCGGCCAGACCGGCCGCCGTCGCATGGACGTGACCGGGTCGCATGCCGAGGCTCTCGAAGAACTGGCCGGTTGCCTTCGGTCCGTGACCGCCGAACCAGCCGAACAGCTTCTGGGTGCCATGGCCGATGAAGAAGCCGCCGACCGTGGCACGCAAGAGGAGACGACCCAGGCTCATCATTTACCTCCCGATTGATTGGTTTGCTGGGCTTGAGAGCGCGACCGGGCGCCGCCGGGCGACTTCTGCTCTGACCAGAGGCGCCACTTCGGTGCCGAACAGCTCGATCGATCGCATCACGTCGCGGTGGGAGACGGCTCCCACGCTCATCTGTCCCATGTAGCGCTGATGCCCGAAAAGCTCGTGTTCGAACAGGATCTTCTCCGCGACCTGCTCGGGATCGCCGACCGCAAGCGCGCCGTCGGGCGAGGCCAGCGCCTCGTACTGCGACCGGCCGGCCGGCGGCCAGCCGCGCTCGCGGCCGATCCGGTTCATCATCGCCAGGTAGGGAGCGGCGAAAGCGGAGTCCGCCTCGCGGCGCGACGGGGCCACGAAGGCATGCGTGTTGATCGCGAGCGGACCGGGCTCGCCGTCGTGCCCGGCCGCGGCCCAGGCGTGCCGGTAGAGCTCGACCAGCGGCGCGAAGCGCGCAGGCTGGCCACCGATGATCGCGATCGTCAGCGGCAGGCCGAGCGTCGCGGCACGCGCGACCGACGCAGGCGTTCCGCCGACCGCGACCCAGACCGGCAGGCGCTCCTGGACCGGGCGCGGCCAGACGGCCGCGTCGCGCAGGGCAGGGCGGTGCTTTCCCGCCCAGGTGACGGGATTGCCGTCGCGGATCGCCAGCAAGAGCTCGAGCTTCTCCGCGAACAGCTCGTCGTAGTCGTCGAGGTCGTATCCGAACAGCGGGAAGGACTCGATGAACGAGCCGCGGCCGGCCATCACCTCGGCACGCCCGCCCGAGATCAGATCGAGCTCCGCGAACTCCTGGAAGACCCGCACGGGATCGTCCGAGCTGAGCACCGTGACCGCGCTCGACAGGCGGATCCGCTCGGTGCGGGCGGCGATCGCCGCCAGCGCGACGGCGGGCGCCGAGACCGCGAAGTCCGGTCGATGGTGCTCCCCGACCGCGAACACGTCAAGGCCGAGCTGGTCCGCCAGCTCGGCTTCCTCGAGCAGGTTGCGCATCCGCTCCTCGGCGCTGATCCCCGAGCTCAGATCCGCGAATGTGGCGAGGCCGAGTTCCATGGACCTGATCGTAGCAGCTTAGTTGCGGACACAACTACCGGGAAGGGCGAAGCCTCCCTTCCAGAAGCTCGATCGAACGTCGCAGCTGATCCAGCGTCGCCGCCCCGACGCTGGCGACCCCGACCTGACGGTTGACCCAAGCGTTCACCTCGCGCTGTCCTATCCGCTCGCGGCGGGCGACCTCGGAGACGAGCCGGTGACGCTCGCCGCGCAGGCGCGCGCGGCGCTCGAAGGCGGGCACCGCCCGGGCGCCGGACGCGGCCTCGGACGCGACCCCGGGGGCGGCCTGGGACGCGGCCTCGGGCGCCGGCGAGGATGCTGAGCGCGCGGCGGCGGGCGGGGCCGGCCGCAGCGGTGCCGATGGCGCCGGTCCGAACAGAGTCATCTGCGGCGCCACGTCGGCGCTCAACGGCTCGAAGTCCAGCGCGCTGCCGGCTTCGACCGGCGCCCGCGCCCCGTCGTCGAACGACTCGTCGGCGCCATCCCTGCGGGCACGGAGCATCGTGCGGAGCTCGTGCTCGACGGATGCGGCATGGTCGCGCAGGACCGGGTCGGCCGGGATGTAGAGCCAGCTCGGGTCGGCCGGGCGGCCTGGCAACGTGCGCACGAAGCGGCCGACGATCTGACGGAAGACGAGCGGCGTCTTGGCCGCCGTTGCGTAGACGCCGACCCGAAGCCGGGGGATGTCGACGCCCTCGGAGACCATGTTGACGGCGACGAGCCAGGGAGCCCTGGAGGTGGTGAACTCGGCGAGCCGCGCCGCGGCGCGGGCCTCGGCGTGCAGCACGACGACCGGCACCCGCCCCGTCGCCTCGCGTAGCAGGGCGGCGATCCGGCGCGCATGCGAGGAGTCGGCGGCGACCACGAGCCCGGCGGCGTCGGGATGGGCGGCGCCGCGCAGCGCGCGCAGCCGCTCATCCGCCTCGCGGAGGATGCGCGGCAGCCCGTCGGGAAGCTCGGTCGAGATCGCCGTCCGGTAGCGGCGGCTCGCCTCGCGGCTGCTGAGGACGGTGTCGAAGCTCGACTCGATCACGTCGTCGCCGCTCCGCCACGAGAGGGTGCCGTCGTAGGCCACGAACACGACCGGGCGGCAAACCCGGTCGCGGACGGCGTCGGCGTAGGTATAGGAGACGTCGGGCACGGCCAGCCCCCCGTCGTCGTAGCTGACTCCGGGGATCGGAGCGGCGTCGGATCGGAACGGCGTCCCGGACAGCAGCAGCCATCGCTCGGCGGCGGCAAACGCGCTCGAGAACGCCTCCCCCCAGGCCAGCTCCTCGCCGAGGTGGTGCGCCTCGTCGGCGACGATCAGGGTGCCGCGGCGACCCGCCGCGGCCCAGCGCCGAGGCGCCTTGGCGATCCGGGCGTAGGTGACGACGACGCCGTCGAAGCCGTGCGGCGGCCTCGGGGAGTCTGCGTCGGGGACGAGGTCGAGCCCGAGCTGGTGGGCCGCCCTGGCCCACTGCCGGGTGAGCGGCGCGGTCGGGCACGCGATCACGACGCCATCGGCTGCCCCGCGAGCCAATTCGGCGCGGGCGAGCTCGAGAGCCGGACGCGTCTTGCCCGCGCCCGGCGCCGCGGAGATCAGGAACGAGCCGCTGCGCCACCCGGCCGCCGCGGCCAGCGCGCGCTGCTGCCACACGCGCAGCGGTGCCCGCGCCGGGCGAGGGCCGGGCACGGAGGCGGTGGCGAGGGCGGTGGAGGCGGGCACGGGCCGGGCATCGTGCCGGACGGCCCGGACGCACCGCGAAATCCCTGCCACGGTGAGCCATCGCCCTGCCACGGCGAGCAATCGCCTCCACCACGGCGAGCGATCGGCCGGTGCCTCTAGAGTCCGGTCGCGTGAGCGATGTCGCGTCGCAAGCTGAGGTGCTCGAGCATCTGTGGCAGTTCGGGTCGGTCCACCCGGACTGGACCGCGGGCGACGACTGGCCCGCCGAGGTGGCCTGGTGGGCGGTCGCGACGCGCGACGGGCTCGTGCTGATCGACCCTCTGGTCGAGGACTGGGAGCCGGTCGACCGCCTCGTCGAGCGGGCCGGCGGCTGCGCCGCCGTGATCCGCACCTGCCACTGGCACGAGCGCTCCGTTGCGGTGGCCGCCGCGCGCTACGGGGCGGAGGTGTGGGCCAGGCCGCTCCCCGCCGGTCAGGCGCCGTCGACCTCGGACTGCGAACCGCATCCGTTCGGGCGGGCGATCGAGGCGCCGCAGACGCTGCCGGGTGGCCTCGAGGCCCGCGACGTGGTCCGTGACGACGAGATCGCCGTCTGGCTGCCCGACCACCGAGCGCTGCTGTTCGCCGACGTGATGTTGCGGGACGCCGACGGCGCGCTGCACATGTGCCCGGAGTCGTGGATGCGCCGTAACGGCGGCCGCGCCCGCCTGCGCGAGGCGCTCACGCCGCTCCTCGACCTCGCCCCCGAGCACCTGCTCGTCGCCCACGGTCCGCTGGTGCTCGGCGATGGGCCGCGATCGATCGCCCACGCTCTGGCCGAGCCGGAATGATCAGCCCGTTCGTCGACGCCGAGTGGGTTCTCCGGCACCGCGCCGAGGTCGTGCTTGCCGACGTCAGGCTGTACCTCGACGGGCGCAGCGGCCGTGAGGCGTACGAGTCGGCCCACATCCCGGGTGCCGTGTACGTGGAGCTCGCCGACGTGCTGGCAGGGCCTGCGAGCCCCACCGAGGGGCGCCACCCCCTTCCGACGCCGGAGCGGTTCGCCGCCGGGATGGAGGCGGCCGGGATCGGCGACCAAGACCTCGTGGTCGCCTACGACGACGACCACGGGGTGATCGCCGCGCGCCTCGTGTGGATGCTGCGCGCCATCGGACACCCGGCGGCCCTCCTCGACGGCGGCCTCGCGGCATGGCCCGAGCCCCTGACGGACAGCCGCAGCGAGCAGCCGATCTCCTCCGGCGCGCACTTCACCCCCCGGCCCTGGCCGACCGAGCGCCTCGCCGGCATCGACGAGGTGGCGGCAGGCGGAGCTCTCCTGATCGATGCCCGCGACCGCGCCCGGTACCTCGGCGAGACCCCCGACGCGATCGATCCGCGCTCCGGTCACATCCCTGGCGCGCTGAGCCTCCCGGCCCGCGAAAGCGTCGGCGAGGACGGCCTGCTGCGCGGCGAGGACGAGCTGCGAAAGCGCTTCGCGACTGCGGGAGTCGACGGGAGTCGCGAGGTCATCTCGTATTGCGGATCGGGGGTGACGGCCTGTCACAACCTGCTCGCGATGGAGCGCGCAGGGCTCCCGCCCGGTCGCCTGTATCCAGGCTCGTGGTCGCAGTGGAGCCGTGACCCAGGCCGGTCCGCGGAAACCGGCGACCGGCACGGTTAGCCGCCGAACTCGACCGGGTACCCAGCGCCAGGCATGTTGGCCGAGGACGACCGCAGCGAACTGCGCGCTCTGTGCGAGGCGACGCTTCGCGAGAACTGGCGGCAGGGAACGAGCAAGGACCGCGGCATCCCCTACGCCTACACCTGCCCGAGCCCCGGCCACTATCCGTGGCAGTGGTACTGGGATTCGTTGTTTGCGGCGATCAGCTGGCGGCACTTCGACCCGAGCTGCTCCCGTCGCGAGCTGAGCTCGCTGCTGGCCGCGGCAAGGCCGGACGGCTTCATCGGCCACACGATCTTCTGGAACACGCCGCTGACGGGCGTGCGCCGGTTCACCTACAACGTGGTCCCCGGCGACGCCTCGATGACGGCCAGCATCCAGCCTCCCGGCCTGGCCTGGGCGTGGCGGATCGCGGTCGGCGACCCGGCGCAGGAGCCGCGGATCCTCGCCCACCACGACTGGCTCGAATCGCACCGCGACCTCGACGGCGATGGACTGATCTGGCTCGTCCAGCCCGACGAGTCCGGCCTCGATGCCTCGCCTCAGTTCGATCCGATCTGGACCTGGCGGGCGCACGCGCTGCCCGGGTTCGTGGCACTCGTGCATCGCAATCGCCGCCTGCGCTACGACCTGCACCGGATCGTCCGCGCCGGCGGCCCCGTGTGCGCCGAGGTGGCGACCAACGTGATCTACTCGCTGTCGCGCAGCGCGCTCGGCCGGGGGTCGCTGACCGAGGCGATCGTCGAGCGGATGTACGACGAGCGGACCGGCCTGTTCTGGCCGGTCGCGCGGCCGAGGCTGAAAGAGCACCCGCCTCTGACCTGGACCGCGCTCGCGCCGCTTGCGCTGCCGGACCTTCCTGTGGAGATCGGCCGGCGCCTCGTCGAGGAGCACCTCCTCCACCCAGAGCGCTTCTGGCTTCCCTTCGGAATGCCGTCCGTGGCGGCGGATGACCCGACGTTCAGCCGCAGCGACCTCGGGCGCTGGCACCAGCGCCGCTACTGGCGGGGGCCGATGTGGATCAACGCGGCCTGGCTGGTGTGGCTCGGGCTGGTTCGGCTCGGCTACGCGGCGGAGGCCGCCGAGCTCGCCGGCCGCACGACGGCGGCGGTGCGCGAAAGCGGGCTGCGGGAGTACTACGACCCCTACGACGCCACTGGGATGGGCCAGCAGCACTTCGCGTGGTCGACGCTCGTCATGGAGATGGTCGACCAGGATCCGCGCGCGCCGAGCAGCTACCTGGCGACGACCGAGCTCCACGGCGGCGATCGGTCGCGCGCTAACGTGGAGGCATGGACACCGAACGCACCGATACAGAGCCCGCCGTCGCCCTGAGCGACGAGGAATGGCGTGAGCGGCTCACGCCGGAGGAGTACCAGGTGCTCCGCCATCAGGCCACCGAGCCGCCGTTCACCGGCAAGTACGTGAACCTGAAGGCGGACGGCACCTACCACTGCGCCGGCTGCGGGGCCGAGCTGTTCAGCTCGCAGACGAAGTTCGAGTCGGGCAGCGGCTGGCCGAGCTTCTACGAGCCCGCCGTGGCCGCGAACGTCGAGACCCGTGAGGACCGCAGCCACGGCATGGTCAGGACCGAAGTGACGTGCCGTCATTGCGGCGGCCATCTCGGCCACGTGTTCGAGGACGGCCCTGAGCCGACGGGGCTTCGCTACTGCATCAACTCCTGCGCGCTGCAGTTCGAGGACGGGCGCCAGGACTAGGTCGCAGCTTCGCCGGCTCAGCGCGCCTCGCCGGCTCAGCGCGCCTCGCCGATTCAGCGCGCCTCGCGGTCGAGCGCGCGCCCGGCGCGGTGCTCGCGGACCCTGACGAGCACGAAGCCGGCGACGATGACGACGCCGAGCGCGACGGCGGCGACGATGCCGGCGCGCGCGAACACGTCGGCGACGGCGGTCCCGCCGTAGTAGCCGACGAGGCCGTAGGTGAGGCCCCAGGTGACGCCGCCGAAGGCGTTCCATGCGAAGAAGGTCAGGAAGCGCATGTCGTTGATGCCGGCCAGCCAGGCCGTGGCGAAGCGCACGAGCGCGATCCAGCGGCCGAGGAACACGGCCTTCGCGCCGTGCCGGGCGAAGAAGCGGTCACCGGTGGCGACGAGGCGCACGCGGCGCTCGTGAAACGGTCCCGAGGCGACGAGGACGTCGCGGCCGAAACGCCGTCCGAGCAGATAGCCGATGTTGTCGCCGATGATCGCCGAGGAGATCCCGATCAGCAGGACCAGCCAGATCTCCAGCTTGCCCTGGCTGGCCAGCACCGCGGCGAGCACGAGCGCCGTCTCGCCCGGCGAGGGGATCCCCATCGACTCGAGGCCGATGATCGCGGGCAGCAGGTAGCCGAGGCTGCTGGAGACGCCAAAGATCGCCGCCAGCTCGAGCATCAGCCTGGGCCGTTGCGGGCGACGGCCAGCAGCGAGAGACCGGCGGGCAGCGTCCGCCCGCGGCCGAGCCAGCGCGATTCGGCGTGGAGGGGAAGCTCGAGCGCCTCGTTGAGCCAGCGCGGCGCCAGCTGGAGGTCGCTTCTGTAGTCGCCGTTGGCGGGCCGTCGCCGCTGCGCGAGGCGCACGAGCGCCGCCGGGGCAAGCAGCAGGCTGTTGAACGACGTCGTGCGCACGAGCCGCCACCCCGACTCGTCGATGGCGCGCGCCAGCCGGCGGCGCGAGTAGCGGCGGAAGTGATGGTTGATCTCGTCGTGGCGCGACCACAGGGCCTGGTAGGCAGGCACGGTGATCAGCAGCCACGCCCCGGGGCGGCTCACACGGCGCAGCTCGCGCAGGGTCACGACATCGTCGGGCGTGTGCTCGATGACGTCCAGGCAGGTGATCAGGTCGAACGTGTCCTGGTCCCAGGGAAGCTCCTCGAGGCGGCCGATCCTGACGTCGAACTCGCCGCGGCCGCGCGCGACCTCTGCGGCGTCCTCGTTCAGCTCGATTCCCGAGACGCGCCCGTACGGGACGAGCTCGAGCAGCGTGCGGCCCGACCCGCAGCCGGCGTCGAGCACGTGACCGCCGCGCGGGATCGGCAGGCGCGCGAGCTCGCGGGCGATGATCTCGCGGCGGCCGCGGTACCACCAGTGGTGCTCGTCGACCTCGAGCATCGTCCGCATGAGACGTTCGTCCATCCGAGTGATCCTAGACGGGGGCGTCAGGACGTCAGGGCGGGCGGCATGCTCTCCTCGACCGGAGCGACGGCCGCTGGGAGCGTCAGCGTGAAGGTCGCTCCGGGAGGCGCCGCGTCGAGGAGCAGGAGCTCGCCGTTCATGCGCTGGGCGAGCTCTCGCCCGATCGCGAGGCCGAGCCCGAAGCCGGCCTCGCCGCCCGTTCCGCTGCCGCGCTTGAAGCGCTCGAAGATCGCGTGGCGCTCGTCTGCCGGCACGCCTGGACCCTCGTCGCTGACGCTGAGCCGGGGCAGCGGCGCTCCCGCGAGGCTCACGCCGACGTGGCTCCCCGCCGGCGCCACGCGGAGCGCGTTGTCGAGCAGGATGCGCAGGATCCGCGCGACGCTGCCGGGATCGCCGAGCGCCCACACGGGCCCGTCGCCGTCCTCGAGCGTCAGCTCCACGTCGCGCTCGAGGCTCGGCAGCTCGAACTCTGCCATCACCGCCCGGCTCAGCTCGCCGAGCTCGACGGGCTCGGAGCGCAACTCGACCTCGGCGTCGATGCGGCTCAGGTCGAGGAGGTCGGCCGCGAGGCGCCCGAGTCGCCGCGACTGCGCGCGGGCGCGCTCGAGGAGCGCCTGAGCATCGGCGATGTCGAGCTCGCCCTCGCGCAGGTCGTCGGCGAGCAGCTCGAGCATGCCGTCGAGCGACGCGAGGGGCGTCCGCAGCTCGTGCGAGGCCGTGGCCACGAACGAGCGCCTCGCCTCCTCCTGCTGACGCAGGCGGCGCTGCATGATCGCGAACGAGCGCGCGAGGTCGCCGACCTCGTCGCGCGCCCGGTCGAGGGGGAATCTCGCCCGCGCTCCCTCGACGGCCACGCGCAGGGCCGCCTGGCGCAGGCGCTGGAGGCGGCGGACGAGCGTGCCGGCCAGCGGGATCGCGAACAGGACGGTGAGCAGGAGGCCGGCGAGCGCGGCGATCTCGAAGGCCCGGCGCACGGCTGAGACCGCCTTCGGGATCTGGTCGATCGACTTGTAGACCGACAGCACCGCGTCGGCGCGCAGCGGGATCGCGACGCGCACGTACTCGCCGTTCCCGGTGTAGAAGCTGTAGAGCTTCTTGTGGCTGCGGAAGGCGCGGGCGATGTCGGGGAAGATCGGCGGCGGCGCGCTCGCGTCGGCGTCGGCATCGAGCACGATCGGATGGCCGTGACCGGACGCGTCCATGTAGCCGATCAAGGTGACGTAGCTCGCGCCGAGGCGCGCCAGGAGGGTCTGCCGCTCGGCGATCAGCGCCTTCTCCTGGGCCACCGCGAGCGCGTGATCGCGTGAATGGGCGAGCGCCGGGACGTGCAGCTCGGCGAGGTACCCGTAGCGCAGCGCGCTGAACGGCGCGATCGCGCTGGCCGCGTGGTTGACGTCGTAGATCAGCGTCGCCTTGGAGGCCGTGCGCAGCGACGTCTCGAGGCGGGGCAGCAGCGCCAGGGCGGCAACGGCCAAGGTGGCGACGGCGGTGACGAGCACGGCGCCGACGATCCGGCCGCGCAGCCCGAACGCGTTCCAGCGCATGTGCCTGGCCATCTACTCTCCTCGGAGGCGATAGCCGGCGCCGCGCACGGTGAGGATGTAGCGCGGCTTGTCCGGCTCCGGCTCGAGCTTCTCGCGCAGGTGGCGGATGTGGACATCGATCGCCCGCGGATCCCGGTAGGCGCTGTCCCCCCAGATCGCGCGCAGCAGCTCCTGGCGGTTGAGCAGCCGGCCGGGATCCTCCATCAGGGCGTCGAGGAGCTCGAACTCGCTGAACGTGAGCCTGACCGGCTGGCCGTCGAAGCTCACCTCGCGCTGCGCCCGGTCGAGGGTGATCGGGCCGACCGTGACGATCTCGGTGCCGAGCGAGCGGCTGCCAGCCCGCCGCAGGACCGCCCTGATCCGGCTGCGCAGCTCGGCCAGGCCGAACGGCTTCGTGACGTAGTCGTCGCCGCCGGCCTCGAGCCCGAGCACGGCATCGGCTTCGGAATCGAGCGCCGTGAGCATGATGATCGGGACGACGTTGCGCCGCGCGCGCAGGGTCCGGCAGACCTCGTAGCCGTCCGGGCCGGAGCCCAGCGCGATGTCGAGCAGGATGATGTCGAACGGCTCGGTGCTCGCCCGGTCGATCGCCGCGCTCCCGTCGGCGACCGACGTCACCCGGTGTCCCTCGCGGCTGAACGACCGGGTCAGCATGTCGCGAAGGTCGGACTCGTCGTCGACGACGAGGATGCTCAGCGAGGCGTCCGCGGCCGCGGCGCCGGGCATCGCGATCGAGGGACGATCCGTGGCCATCCTGTCCTCTGATCGTACCGACCGCGAGGATCGTGAACGCGGGGTTGCGAGCGGCTCGACAGCGGGGCTATCATCGAAGGCGATGAGCGGCAAGATGCTTCGCCTCATCGGGGGACTCCTGATCGTGCTCTGCGCACTCGTGCCGGCCGTGGCGCTGGCCGATGCGGTCGCGAGCACGGGCAACGCCACCTCGATCACCCAGACGAGCGCCGAGCTGCACGGCGTGATCGACCCGACCTACTCAGACAACGCCTGGACGTTCGAGTACAGCACCGCGCCCGACTTCAGCGTCAACCCGCAGGTCACCCACCCCCAGGCGGCCGGCAGCGGCACCCAGGCGGTTTCTGCCGCCGTGAGCGGCTTGAAGCCGAACACGACCTACTACTACCGGGTGGCCGTCTACTGGCAGTCCGGGACGGGGAGCCCGAGCTACCGGATGGGCAACACGGTGAGCTTCACGACGCTGTCGCCGCCCCCCAAGGAGAGCGTCGGGCGCGTGACCGTGAGCGGATCGGCCCTGGCGGTGCGCCACGGCAGCGCGCTCGTGAAGATGCGCTGCGGATATGGCGCGGCCAAGAAGTCGCTGTGCCTGTCGAAGCTGACGCTGACCGCCCCGATCGGGCGCCACCACGCCCGGGTCACCTGCGGGACGGGCAAGTTCGGGGCCTGGGCACCGGCCGCCCAGACGGTCAAGATCCCGCTGGCCAAGCCGTGCCTGGCGGCGCTCCGCGCCGCTCGCAGGCACCGGCTGAAGGCGACGCTGCATGCCGTCTTCCTTGGCGCCCAGCCGCTCAGCCGCGCTGTGACGCTGCGCGGCTGAGCCGGTTCAGGGTCAGACGCCGAGGCTCGGCGAAAGCCGCGGCGACCAGCCGCTCTGGTCGGTCGGGGCGAGCGTCAGCCTCAGCTTCCGCACCCTCCCGCGAGCCACTCGCGCAGCGAGGCCCGGAGCGACCGTCAGGGCGGGTGGGGAGATCGCGACGGCGAGCCGCCGCGCCGGGGTGACCAGCTCGATCACGAGCGCTCCCCGCTCGCGCCGGGCCGTGAACGCGAGCGAGGCACCATCCGCGCCCTTCAGCGTCAGCCCGTGGCGAAGCGCCCTGGCCCCGCCGGCGAAGCTCAGCCCCGCCGGCAGCGAGATCCGCAGGCTCTCGATCGGCAGGCCGTGGGCCCCGGGAGCGAGGCCGAAGCGCAGCAGTGGCCGGCGCCGGGAGACGCCACTCAGCGAGGCACGCGAGACCTTCGGCGTTCCCTCGATCGTCCAGGCGAACTGCTGGTCGCTCGTGACCTGACCGTCGCGTACGGTCAGCGACACCGGCCAGATGCCGGGGCGCGATGGCCGTCCCGTGATCAGGCCCGAGCTGTGCGCGATCGTGAGGCCGGGAGGCAGACCGGAGGCGGCGTAGGAGAGCGAGCCACCGTTGTTGTCAGACGCGGCGATCTGGAGGCGCACGCGCGTGCCCACGCCGCTCGTGCGGCTGCCGGGATTGGTGACCGTGACGCTGACGGGCACGACCGTCCAGCCGAACGAGACGTTGGCCGTCGAGCCGTCTGTGTCGGTGGCCCTGACCGACACGTAGAACGTGCCGAGCGCCGACGGGCTCCCCGAGATCACGCCGGTGGCGCCGTCGATCGTCAGGCCGGGTGGGAGACCGGTGGCCGAGTAGGCGATGGCCTTGCCGGCCACGTCGTGCGCCTGGATCTGAAGGCGGACCGCGCCGCCGACCGCCGAGCTCTGCGGGCCCGGGTCGCGGAGGCTCAGCGTGTCGGCGCAGAGCGCCGTCGCGAGCGCGCCGCTCCCGGGCGTGCCGAGCCCCGACGCCATGTCATAGCCGGCCCCCGCCGGGTACAGGCCGCCACCGCCGAGCGAGTTGGCGCCGGCGGTGACGTCGTAGAAGGCCCCGCCACCGTCGGCGGCGGCGCGGTAGAGCGCCGGATTGGCGAAGCCGATCGGCGAACCGGCGCAGCCGCTCGACGCGCTTGTCAGTGCGATCAGCGCCGACCAGATCGGGGCGGCTTCGCTCGTCCCGCCGATCCCGCCCCAGGCGACGCTGTCCGCCGGGTCGCCGTCGCCGTTGTAGTAGATGAGCTCTCCGGTCGCCGGATCGGCGTCGGCCGAGACATCGGGGACCTCCCGGCAGTAGCCGGCGGATGCCCCGCACGGCGCGGCGGACGAGTTGGCGTTGACCACGTTCAGCGAAGCGGGCGCGTCCGCCTGATAGGCGGGCATCGGCCAGAGCGAGGAGACGCCGCCGCCGGTGGCACCGGCGCTGTCGTCCCAGACGGTCTCGCTTCGCGGCGGCCCGACCGAGAGCTCGGTTCCGCCGACGCCGGTGACGAACGGCTGGCTGGCGGGGTCGTCGACCGCCAGCGCCCGCGAGCCGTCCATCTCATAGCAGTCCTCGGACCCCGAATCGCCGGCCGCGGCAACGACCGTCTGCCCCTGGACGGCCGCCTCCTCGAAGAGGTATGCCTCGGCCTGGGCGTCGCTGCGGCCGAGCTCGGGCTCGCAGATCCCCCACGACGTGGTGATCACGCGGGCGAGGTCCTGGCTGACGATCGCGCTGTAGGTGTCGTACGGGCCGGCGCCAGACGAGTTCGGCCCCTGGTAGATGAGGATCCGGGCGTCGGGAGCGAGTCCGATCGCGGTCTCGGCGTCGAGGTCGGTCTCGAGGCCGTCGTATTGCTGAGGGTTCAGAGGAGCCGGGCCGCCGTCGACGGGGACGTTCGCGACCTGGGCATCGGTCCCGTAGCAGGCCTGAAAGGCCGAGATGTCCGAGGGGATGTCGGCCTCGAGCTCGTAGACCGCGATCGTCTGCCCCGCCCCCAGATCCCCTGCGCCGTAGAGCGCCGGAAGGCCGTAGGCCGACGCGATCTGGTCGGTGGTCAGCGTGCCGGGCTCCGAGGACGCGGCATCCGAGGCGGTCGAGCACGGTTGCGGGCCGGGGCTGTCGACGTGCGAGGTCCGTGCCGCGTGCGAGGTCCGTGCCGCGCGCCGGTCGTCCGCGCGCCGGTAGCGCAACGCCTCGGGGACCGCCCGCGCGATGTCGCTCAGCCCGATGACCGCCTCGACCTGACGCGCCGCCCGCTCCGGGAGGGCCGGGGCTGCGGTGTTGGCGAACGCGCTGCGCCCGCCGGCGAGGACGAGTCGCCGGAAGGAGGTCGAGAAGGCGCGGGAGAGGCGAGCTGCCGTCGCGCGGACGGGCAGCGCGAGATGGTTGGCGGTGAGGCGCCCGGGCGTCAGTCCCCGCGCGCGCAGCGCGCGCATGACCGCCGCGACCTCGGCCGGGGTCGGACCGAAGCGCCGCGCGAACTGCGACACGGTCAGGTAGTCGTGGAAGCGCAGCGAGCGGGGGTCGGAGACCGCGGCGGCGTAGGCCGCAAGCGCCGCCGGCTCGCGGGGCTTGAGCGTCACGGTGACCGAGAGGAGCGTCTGGCCCGCAAGCGTGCCGGCGCTTCTCGCTCCGGCCGGCAGGCGAGGCGCCTGCCCGATGCGGGCCTGACCCGACGACCCCGTGGAGGAGCTGCCGCGAGCCGATGCGGGAGCCGCCCCGCCCGGCGATCCAAGGAGCGCCACGCCAAGCAGCGCAGCGAGCACGAGCCGGCGCTTCCCCACGCTCAGGCGCCCTGGAGCGTGTTCAGCTCAGTCGGGCTCGCGGCCTCGGCGGAGTAGCGCGGGACCGAGGCCCGCCGCGGCACGAGCTGGCCCTCGACGGCGACCGCCCACAGCGTGACGAGCCAGGTGACGGTTGCGAGCCCGACGTGGATCCAGACCATCTCGCTCGGCAGCCGCAGCTCGTACTGGACGCTCCCCACGAGCCCCTGGGCGGCGAGCAGCAGGGCCAGCACCGTGAGGGGCTCGAGCGGGTCGAGCGCGGCGCCCCGCTTGCGCTTCAGCAGCCATGCCGCGATCACGGCGATGCCGAACACAGCGGCGATCGTCGCGTGCTGGTGGACCGCCCACTCGAGCGTGTTCGGGCCCTCGATCGTCAGCCGCTTGACGTGCTGTCCGACGAGGCCGCCGGAGTGCGGTCCGGCGGCCGTCGCAGCCGTCCCGGCGAAGATCGTCAGCGCGCCGAGCGGCACGAGCGCGCGCGCGGACCAGACCATCGCGCGGTCGGTGGAGCGCGGCCGGCTGCCCGGCTCGTGCGCGGCGCGCCACGCGAGCGCGACCGCCGCGATCAGGATCACCATCGAGAGCAGGAAGTGGGCCATCACGAATCCGGGGGCGAGCTCCTCGCGCACCGTGTAGCCGCCGAGCACGGCCTGGGCGACGACGCCGAGCGGCAGGCACACCGCGAGCACGGCCAGGTCGCGGCGGAAGGGCCGGCGCGTGAACGCGAGCACGGCCGCCACGACCGTCGCCACGCCGACGAGGCCCGACAGCGCCCGGTTGCCGAACTCGATCAGCGCGTGCGAGGCGAGCGGCGGGTAGACGCGGCCGTAGCACTTCGGCCACGTCGGGCAGCCGAGGCCGGAGTCGGTCAGCCGAACCGCGGCGCCGGTCATCACGATCAGGGCGAGCGCCCCGAGCGCGATGTAGGCGACGCGGCGGTACTGGTCGGGCGTGACGGCGAGCCGGCGACGCATCGCGTCCCATGATGCCGCACGCCGGGAACGGGTGCTCCGTGCTTTTCCGCAGAAGCGTTAGCCTGCGGACCGAATGGCAGGCCCGACCCGCTGCAGGCGAGCCGAGCGGCTACCGGTCGGGCTGGCGATCGCCGCCGGCGTGGCGCTGCGGGGATATTCGCTGCTGCGCTCGCGGAGCGTTCGCCTCGGGCATCCCGATGCAGTCACATACGTGATCGCGGCCCGCGGGTCGCTGTTCTGGAACCCGTACCGGCCGGCCGGCTACCCGTTGATCCTGCGGGCCCTGCACCGGACGGCACCGAGGCTCGAGGCCGTGCTCGTCGCACAGCACGCGATGGGCGTGGCGACGGCGCTGCTGCTGCAAGTGACCGCGCGCCGTCATCTGCGCCGCCGTGCGCTTGCAATTGCGCCGGCGGCGACGGTGCTGCTGTCCGGGACGCAACTCGAACTGGAGCGCTCGGTCATGTCGGAGACCGCGTACACGCTGACGCTCGCCCTGGCGCTCGCCTGCGCCGAGCGAAGCGGAGCGGCGCGGCGGTGCCGGGTGTGGCGGGCCGCGGCGGGCGCAGCGATCGGCGCTTCGGGCACGCTGCGGAGTCCCGGCATCCTCGCCACGATCCCGGTCGCCGCATGGTCGGCGAGCCGCCCGGGCCTGCGCCCGCCGGAGCGCGTCGGCGCGGCGACGGCGGTCCTCGGCGGCGCGGCCGCGGTGCTCGGCCCGTACCTGGCGGCCGTTCACCGCGCCACGGGATCCTGGTCGCTCACCCGAACGACCAGGTTCACCCTGTATGCGCGGGTCGCGCCGCTGGCCGACTGCGCGCGCTTCGAGCCGCCGGCCGGCACCGAGGCGCTCTGCGAGACGACGCCGGTGAGCACGCGTCCAAACGCGACCGCGTACATGTTCGACTGGCAGAACTCTCCGGCCCTGCGGCTCTACGGCGTGCCTCCGTACCCGCTCGAGAGCGCCCCACACGCGGCTTACGGCTGGGAGGGCGAGCGGCCGCTGGGCCGCTTCGCGGCGGCGGTGCTCCGCCATCAGCCGCTCGATTACCTGCGCTCGGTCGCCGAGGCGGCGGCGAACTTCGCCCGGCCCGGCGCAGGGGCGCCGAGCTCGCTCGGGTGGACGCACCGCCGGCTGATCGCCGAGTTGCGAAACGCCCGCTTCGAGGAGGCGGCCGACGACGAGGTGCGGGCCTACTACGGGGGCGTGGCGAGATGGGAGACCGCGCGTCCGGATCGCCTGGACGGCTTCGCCGGGCGGGCGCGCGTCGAGGGGATCCCGACGGCGGCGCTGGCGGCGCTGGCCCTCGCGGGCTGGGCGGCGGCCGGCCGGGGACCGAGGCGGCGGGCGATCGCGCTCGTCGGAGGCACGACCCTGTTCATGGCGCTGGCGACGAGCGGGCTGCTCTTCTACGACGTTCGCTACGCGACGCCCCTGTACGGGCCGCTCGCCGCCGCGGCCGCCGTCGGGGCCGACGCGCTGCTCGACCGCCGGCCTGAAACTAAGCGGCGTAGCGGAACGGCAGCCGGTCGGCGAGCTCGCTGAGGCGGGGCGCACCGCGGTCGCGCTCGGAGACGATCAGCTCGAGATCGCCGGGCCAGGCGATCGCCACCTCCGGGTCGTCATAGGCGAAGCCGCCCTCGAGCGCCGGATCCCAGTACGCGGAGGTCTTGTAGATCACGTCGGCTACGTCACTGAGCACGCAGAAGCCGTGGGCGAAGCCGTCAGGACAGAGGAACTGGCGGTGATTCGAGTCGCTGAGCTCGTGGCCCTCCCAGCGCCCGAAGCTCGGCGAGCCGGGCCGGACGTCGACGACCACGTCGAGGATCGCGCCCCGCCCGCACCGCACGAGCTTGGCCATGCCCGGCTGGAAGTGCATGCCGCGCACGACGCCACGCGCCGAGCGCGAGTGGTTGTCCTGCACCCAATCGTGGTCGGCGCCGAGCTCGGCGAGAACGCTGCGGCGGTAGGTCTCGAGAAAGAAGCCGCGCTCGTCGCCGTGCACGGCGGGCTCGAGCAGCAGCGGTCCGTCGAGCTGGGTTTCGAGAAGGCGCATGGGCGGCAAAGCTACCGGCGCCGGCCGGCTCACGGCGAGCGGACGGTCGTGCGGCGACTCGCATGGACGGTCGGCTTCACCGGCCCGCGCACGCTCGCCGTGACCGACGCGCCGACGGCGCGCAGCCGGCGGAGGAGGGCACGGTCGCGGGATCGGATCGTCAGCGTCAGCCGCTGGCTGCCGAGCGGGGCGAGCGTGAGCCGGCCCGTCGCGATCGTGATCGTGCGCCGCCGGGCGCCCGAGGGGACGGTCGCGCGGAGCGAGAGCGTGCCGCCGACGGCGAACGGATTGCCGTTGGAGACGGTCAGGCGCAGCCGCCAGCGGCGGTCGGCGCGGAGGCCGCGACGCGGCACTTCCAGGCCGATGTGCGGATGAGAGCGGCTGAGCGCGCCGCCGGACGGCAGGAACATCGCGAGCCCGTAAGGGGTGCCGAGACCGCTCGGGCCGTCGTAGCCGGGACCGGCCTCGCAGAGCGGAGTCGTGCAGTTGGGAGCGTCCGCTCCCGAGCGGATGTCGTGCAGCGCGGCCGGGTCGCGGTGGGCGCGCGCGTACAGGGTCGGCGCCTCGCGGTCGCCGAGGCTGCCGGCGAGGCCGATCACGGCGCCGATGATCGGCGCGGAGACGCTCGTCCCGGTGGCGGCGTACCAGGGGCCGCCAGGGAAATTGGTGTCCGAGGCGTGGATGAACACACCCGGGTAGGCCTCCGCGGCCAGGTCGGCGACGGCGCGGCGCGTCTGGCAACCAACCGCCCTGGCGTCAGCGGCCTGCCACGGCGCCGCAGACTCGTAGATGCTGCAGCCGCTGATCGTGCCCGGCCAGACGGTCTCGGTGCCGTACCGCCCATGGGCCCCCAGGGTCAGCTTCGTGCCGCCGACAGCGATCACGGTCGACAGGAGCGAGGGGAAGTTGGCGCCACCGAAGTACCCGTAGGTGGCGCCGGCCGGAGCGTCCCCGACGGCGGAGACGACGATCGCATGGCGATGGGGGTACGACGGGGCGTCCTGCTCGTCGAAATAGGGGTCCTCCCCCGTGGTGAAGCTCGTCACGATCACCGACGCGCCCGCGTTGGCGGCCGCCTTCACCGCCTGCGAGAAGTCCGCCTTGTCGGCGTTGTTGGCCTCGACGAGGATCAGCTTGCAGCTCTCGCAGAGGCCGTGGACGACCTGCGTGCCGATCGAGGACTCGGTGATCCAGGTTCCATGGGTCGGATCGTTCTGGGGGAGCTTCGACCCCTTGCCGCCCTGCCCCATGACCTCGAGGCACCCGCTCTTGACCGTGCAGCTCGGCAAGCGGTACTGGTAGGAGAAAGCAGCCAGGTCGCGCTCGACGCTCGGGTCGTTGAAGGCGCTGATCAGCGCGAGCTTCTGGCCCTTCGCTCCGGTGGCGGGAAGCGAGTAGGCGGAGCGGAGCTGAGCCGGGGTCAGCGGCCGGTCGCCCGCGCGCGCGGCGTGGGAAGCCGGGCGCCTCGCGCCCGAGCGGGCGCTGAACGGCTGCATCGGCACGAGATGCGTGC
>Ga0070739_10002669_pt1 | contig 23389 bp, 17 predicted proteins | sample Coa_R1_7_FD_66445 | JGI IMG/M metagenome (GOLD analysis project Ga0070739, IMG submission 66445) | Surface soil microbial communities from Centralia Pennsylvania, which are recovering from an underground coalmine fire - Coalmine... | ecosystem: Environmental > Terrestrial > Soil > Unclassified ... | reverse complement strand
CGACCCCGCGGACGCGCGTGCCGCATTGGCCGAGCGGCTGCCGGCTTACATGGTGCCCACGGCGATCGTGGCACTCGAAGCGCTGCCGTTGACGGTCAACGGCAAACTTGACACCCGCGCCCTACCGGCGCCGGAATACGCCGCCGGTGAGTACCGCGCTCCGGCCAATGCCGTCGAAGAAACCCTCGCCGGTATCTACGCCGACGTGCTGGGAATCGACCGCGTCGGGGTCGACGACTCGTTCTTCGACCTTGGCGGCGACAGCATTTCGGCGATGCGCCTGATCGCCGCGGTCAAAACCGCACTAGACGCAGAACTTTCGGTCGGTACTATTTTCGACGCGCCGACCGTGAGAGCTTTAGCCCAGCGGCTGCACACATACCACACACCGGCACAACAAGTACGTCCGGTGCAAACTCTGAAGAGCGGCACCGGTGTTCCGCTGTTCTGCATTCATCCTGCGGGCGGCGTGAGCTGGCCGTATCAGGCTCTCGGTCAATACTTGAATTGCCCGATCATCGGGATCCAACAAACGCTGCAGCCCGAAGAGGCTGAGCCGCAGTCGATTCGCGACATGGCCGCAAACTACGCCGACCGCATCCAAAAGACTTGTCCGGCAGGGCCTTACAATCTTCTCGGCTGGTCGTTCGGAGGGGTCGTCGCCCATGCAGTCGCGATCGAGTTGCAGCGACGCGGGTGCGTCGTCTCACGCCTGACCCTTCTCGATGCTCAACCCAGCATTGACCGCGTCCAGATGCCCACAAACGCCTTGCAGGAGGACGACGTCCTGGACGACGTCTTGCGGTTCTACGGCAACGGGGACGGCTCGCTCACCAAGGAGCAACTGGAAGAACTGATCCGCCAACAGGGGCCCACGGAATTCGCGCAGTACCAACAACTATTGGGATTCCTGGTCGGAAACCTCAACAGCAACATGAGCCGGTACCGGGCTTATCAACCCGAAACCTTCGACGGCGACGTCGTCGTCTTGGCCGCGGTGCGGGACGAGAGCGATCGCACTTCCTACCTTCGTGCAAGTTGGCGGCCGTACGTCTCTGGCGAGATCGCATTGCACTCGGTCGACTGCACGCATCAAGAGATGCTGACCGCCGAATCGCTCAGCACTTACGGTGATCAACTCAAACAGTCGCTCGCATCTCCTGACGGGCAGCCGCTGACCGCCATCGCTGTGTCGCGACTGCAGCCGTATGTGGCCCCCGTGTTCGCCGACATGCCGGCGCTGGCCGCTCGCACCGGCGCGGTGGACCTCGGAATCGGCTTCCCCGACGAAGACGGACCGCCCGCGATGCTGAAGGCCGCCCAAGACGCGATTGCCCAGGGACTCAACCAGTACCCGCCGGGTATCGGTATCGCCGCGCTGCGCCAGGCCATCGCCGACCAGCGGAAGCGGCATTTCGGCGTCGAGTACGACCCGGACAGTGAGATTCTGGTGACGGTCGGCGCCACCGAAGCTATCGCCGCGGCAGTGCTGGGCCTGGTCGAGCCGGGTTCAGAGGTGGTGCTGATCGAGCCGTTCTACGACTCTTACTCGCCGGTGGTGGCGATGGCCGGCGCCCGGCGGGTGCTCGTGCAGTTGGTGCCCGACGGTCGAGGCTTCGCCCTTGACGTCGACGCACTGCGCCGCGCAGTCACCCCGCGGACCAGGGCCTTGATCATCAACTCGCCGCACAACCCGACCGGCATGGTGCTGACGGCGGACGAGCGCGCGGCCGTTGCACAGATCGCGGTGGACGCCGACTTGCTGGTCATCAGCGACGAGGTCTACGAGCACCTCGTGTACTCATCACCGCAAGAGCGTCGCCACCGCCCGCTGGCCAGCGTCGACGGCATGGCCGAGCGCACGATCACCGTCTCGAGCGCGTCGAAAGTTTTCAACTGCACCGGGTGGAGAATCGGATGGGCTTGTGGCCCAGCGAGATTCATTGCCGGGCTGCGGGCGGCTAAACAGCATTTGAGCTACGTCGGCAGCGCGCCGTTCGAGCCCGCGGTGGCCCTGGCGCTGAACACCGGAGATGCCTGGATCGCTCAGCGACGAACCTTGTTGCAGGCCCGGCGAGACCGGCTGGCGACGGCGTTAACCGAGATCGGCTTCGCCGTGCACGACAGCGCCGGCACCTACTTCCTGTGCGCCGACCCGCGTCCACTGGGTTACGACGACAGCACGGCTTTTTGTGCGGCGATCGCCGAGAAGGCAGGGGTGGTCGCGATGCCGATGTCGGATTACTGTGATCCGGCGGCCGAACACGCCGCAGCATGGAATCACTTGGTGCGCTTCAACTTTGCCAAGCGCGACGCTACCCTCGACCTGGCGATCACGCGACTTGCCGCGCTGCGCGACTCTCGGTAGCTCCCGATTTGGCTCAGGTTTGTGCGTATGCCAGTGGCGATCGTGATGGGGGCGTGGCGGGGATCGCCTATGCGTCAACCTGTTTGGCTTGGGTGCAGTGCCGGTAATGATCGGCTCCGGTAGCCAAGCTAGTTGTTTGTTGGTGGGGGTTGCGGCTGGAAGGGTTGGTACCAACCGCTTCGGCTGACGTACACCCGTTGCGGCGACTGGGTTACCGCGGCTCGCGGGGCCGGCTCGCCACCGCGATCTGCGGTCTGAACGCGCCGCCGCGCAGCTCGACCGTGATCTGCGGATCGGCGTATCCGGCCAGTGCGCGCAACGCCGACGGGCTGTAAGCGCGCAGCGAGCTGATCAACCCGTCGTGCGCTGCCGGTCTCACTGCTGCGAGCGGCAGCCTTAACGCCAACCGGAAGAGGTGCAGGAATGGTGGCGGACGCCGAAAGTCGATGATCAGTAGCTTGTCCGCGACCCGGGTGCCTTCGGCGAACACTCGGGCGGCCTGCGCCGGTGGCATGTGGTGGAAGGACAGCGCCAGCACGGCGAGGTCGTATTGCCCGTCGGGCGCGTCGATGGCGGTCGCATCCATCTGACGGACCACCGCGCGTGGGTGGCTGCCCAAATCGCCGGCGGCGATCGCGGTCACCGACGCAGCATCGATGTCGGTAACCGTGACGTGTGCGGTGGGATGCATCTCCAGCAGCGCTAACGACAGACCGCCGTGACCGGAGCCCAATTCAAGGATCTTGGGATCTGCTACGTCAGCCACCTGATCGAGGGCAATGCGCGCGAGCTTCTTGTGGATGCCGAATCTGCGCCCGGCGCGTTCCAATGAGCGGACCACTTTGCGTTTCAGATGGTCGACGTCGTCGCGGTCGAGGTATTCCAAACGATCCGTCTGCAGCCACCGGTCCAGGCGCGATGCATCAGGTCCACCGCGCGGCATGCTGTCGATGTCAAAAATTTCGGCCATGTCGTCCATCATGGACCTACCGATAAGCACTATGCATGCTGATCGGGAACGATTGTCACTTCGGCGACCTCGTAGCCGTGAAGGAAGTTCGAATGACGAGGTTCTTCACGGCCAGTAACTTCAATGGAAGAAATGAGACGCGCCAAAACGGTTAGCAGGCAGCGCAGTTCGATACGAGCCAACACCGCGCCGACACAGTAATGTGGACCGCCGCCGAAGGACAGGTGCGGGTTGGGTTTGCGATCCACCACGAAACGCTCAGCGTCGGAAAAGACGGTCTCATCACGGTTGGCCGACGGTATCCACAAGACGATGCGGTCGCCTGATCGAATCTTCGCTTCGCCCATAGGAATCTCAGCGGTGGCGGTCCGCATCACGTGTGCCGGCGGAGAAGTCCAGCGCAGCATCTCCTCGACAGCTGTGTTGAGCAACTCGGGGTGCTCGCGCAGCCGCTGCCAGCAAGCCGGATCGCGAGCAAAGGCCACCAGGCCACCGGACATCGCTAGCGGAGTCGTTTCCAGTCCGCCGGTGAGCATGCCATCGAGATTGAGCAAAATCTCGTCGTCGGTAAGCGTTCGGCCGTCCACGGTTGTCTGGGCCAGCGCAGTGACAAAGTCGTCCTGCGGATTGGCCCGACGCTGCTGGAGCAGGTCATAGAGATACATCAGCAAGGCGCCGTGCGCCTCGGCGGCCTCTTGCGCGACATTGGTGGCGTAGGCGGCGTCGGTCAGCCTGCCCAGTTCCGCCCAGTCCGCGTGCGGTATTCCCAGCACTCGCGCAAGCACTTGGCGGGCGATGGTCGCGCCGAGATCTTTGACGGCGTCAAAGGAGCCGCCTGCTGCGACCAAATCGGTGACCAGTTTTTCGATGTCGTTGTCGATATCCGAACCGATCCGGTCAATCGCCGTGCTTGACAGCCAAGCCGAATGTGCGGCACGCAATCTGCGGTGATCGGCACCGTCGGTGACGACCAGCATTTTCCCCGAAGCCAGCGCAACCGCACGGGCATTGGCGCCCAGACGCATGCCCGAGCCTGACGCGAACTGCCGGGGATTTTGCAGCACTTCGCGCGCCAACGCGTGGCTGGTAACCGACCAAAACTCGCCGTAGGTGGCCGACGTGGTCCACGCAATCGGATGCTCGCGGCGCGCCGCCTGCCACATATCGAACCGATTGGGCGCAGCGTGAAAAGCCGGGTCGGCCGGGTCGGTGGGTGTGGCGTCAGGCCGCCAAACGGGTGACCGCCCGTTTCGCCCCCCGGACGGGTAGTCGGACACACCTAGCTGATTCACCGGACGCCCCGCTCTCAAACGGCTTGATCACCGACGTAAGACCCTCTCGCGGACCATATCGGTGAGGAAGCGCCTGGCCGGCACTGGGCGGAAGGCGCGTGCCGCGTCGGTGAGCGCGTCGCGGGCCTGCGCGCTCAGCTCAATATCGGCGGCGGCAACGTTGAACTCGAGTTGCTCGACGCTCGACGCCCCGGGAATGGCGACGACGCCCGGCAGGCTGGTCAGCCAGGCCAGCGCCACTTGTGCCGGCTTGGCGTCGACCTCGGCGGCGACGTCGCGCAACGTCTGGAGCAGCGGCTCGATCCGGCGCAGGTTCTCGGTACCGAAAAGCGGGTTGACCGCGCGGACGCCACCGGGCCGGTTTTCGACGCTGTACTTGCCGCCCAGCAGCCCCTGCGCCAGTGGACTGTAGGCGATCACGATGCGGTTCTCCCGCTCCGCGAACGGAACCAGGTCGTCGAGCGCCTCGGGATGCGCAAGCGAGAAATGCACCTGGTTGCTGATGACCGGACGTCCGAGCGCGGCGTCGGCCTTCTGCCAACGTGACAGCGAATAGTTGGAGACGCCGGCCGCACCGATAGCGCCGCTGTCCAGCAGCTCGCGCATCCCGGGCATGATCACCGAATCGGGCACCACCGGGTTGGGCTGGTGGATTTGGTACAGCGGGATGCGGTCCAGCTGTAGCCGACGCGCACTGGCGCGCTCACGCTGCTTGACCACCGCGGGAAACGGCGCGATCGGCATGATCTTGCTGGCGACGACAACCTCGGCCCGCTTGTCTCCGAGTGCCTCGGCGAGGATCCGTTCGCTCCGCCCCAGCCCGTAGATCTCGGCGGTATCGAACAGCGTGACCCCCAAGGCGAGGGCGCGCTGAACGATGTCACGGGCCGCACCAGAGGCATAACTGTCCCCGTAGCCCCACTCGAACGATCCGAACTGCCAGGTGCCGAGCCCGATCCGGCTGACTTTCCCGATTCCGTCGACGTCCAGATACTTCATATGCCCACCGTACTGAGACGGCCACCACGCCCACCGCGAGTGTCCACCCAATGGCCGATACGCTGTGCCTGCAGCGGCTCGTTACAAGAGAGGGCGGAAATGTCACGGACGGTGGTGATCGGCGCCTCGAGTGGGCTCGGGCGCTGCATCGGGGTTGGGCTGGCGCAGCGAGGTGATCAGGTCGCGCTTCTGGCCCGGCGCCGAGAGCGGATCGAAGCCGCGGCGAAGGACGCCGGACACGACGCGATCGCCATCGAATGCGACGTCACTGACGAGGCGTCGTGCCGGTCGGCTGTCACCGAGGCCGCCCAGGCGCTTGGCGGCATCGACAACCTCGTCTACACACCCGCCATAGGGCCGCTCGTCCGTATGGTCGACACCGACGCCGAAACTTGGCGGCGCATCTTCGACACCAACGTCATCGGCGCGGCGCTGGCGACTGCCGCGGCGGTGCCGCACTTGACGGCCTCTGCGGGCAAAGCGGTCTATCTTTCTTCTGACGCAGGCACTTTCGGGCCGCCATGGCCGGGCCTGGGGGCCTATGGCGTCAGCAAGGCCGCGCTGGAGAGGCTGGTGGAGGCGTGGCGGGCCGAGCACCCCGACATCGGCTTCACGTGCCTCATCGTCGGGGAGTGCCCCGGCGGAGAGGGTGACGGCCAAACGGGAATGAGCAGCGACTGGGACCTCGAGCTGGCCAAGCAGACCTACCCGCTTTGGTTGTCGCGTGGCTGCATGCCCGGCAAGTTGATGCCCGTCGAAGACCTCATCGAAGTGGTGCACACGATCTTGCGCACCGATGCTGCGACGTCGATGCCGGTCGTGGTCGCCAGAGGCGCACCGGCCAGCCCACCAGCCTTCCCGGATCCCGGTGGAACGTAGACGGGCGAAGACCGTTCCTCCACCAATCAACCGGGTCGGGCCACTACACTGCCGAACTCATGGCTGTTCGGCGCCGTCCTCGTCATTGCCGACATTGGCGGATACACGCACTACATGCATTGGAACCGGATGCACCTGGCCCATGCGCAGCTGACGGTGGCGGCACTGCTCGAGGCGGTCATCGACGCGGGCAAGGGCCTCAAGTTGGCGAAGCTGGAGGGTGATGCCGCTTTCTTCTGGGCGCCAGACGGCGACGCCAAACTGCTTGTGTGCGATGGGCTGCCCCGGATGCGAAAAGCGTTCCTCGCATGTCGCGAAAGGATGAAGAAGGACGATACCTGTGACTGCGCGAGCTGCGCGCAGCTCGACAAGCTGTCAGTCAAGTTCGTGGCGCACCAAGGCGAGGTGGCGGAGCAACGGGTGAAGCGCCGCATCGAGCTCGCCGGCGTCGATGTAATCCTGGTGCACCGGATGCTGAAAAACCAAGTGCCAGTACGGGAATACGTGCTGATGACCGAGCCGGTGGCGCAGTGTCTCGAGGAGTCGGTGCGCCGGCTGTGCACGCCGCTAATTCACGACTTCGATGACATCGGCCAAACCTCCACGTACTACATCGACCTCGCCGCGTCCGAGATACCACCGACCATGCCCGAGCGCAGGACTTCTGCCCGTCTGGGAGCCAAGCTGAAGTTTGAGTTGAGTGCATTGCCGTTCGTCCTGGGCATCAAGAAACCCGCCGTCGGCTTCCGCAACCTTGGCCGCGGCACCACAGAAATGACCCCGGCATGAACTACGCGGCCTCGGTTCACTGGGCGATCCGAGGTGTTTGCGTTGCCCGCGCTGGTAAGTCGGTCGGTCTAACATGTGCCGAGGAAATCGCATTATCGGGCAGGGGAGATTTATGGTCGAGATTCACGTCGAGCGCACCATTGCCGCATCTCCGGAAAGGGTCTTCGACTGGCTGGCCGATCCGCGCAGTTTGGCCGCGGCGCCGGCGGTTCTCAAGGCCGGTTGGGCACAAGGCGTCTCCGAACCTGCCGTCGGCGCGCTGCGGGAGGTGCGGGGAGTCGGCACCTGGTTCCGCGAAGAGATCACGGCCTTCGATCGCCCGCACAGCTACTCATATCTGATCGTCGGCTCATTCCCGCCGTTCAACCACGAGGGCGGCACCCTGACGTTCACCCCGTCGGGCGAGGGCACCCACGTCGATTGGCGGAGCAACTACACCCATCCGGCCCGCGCAGGAGGCGCGTTGCTGGAGGCAATCACGCGCCGATTGCTGCGCTCGAGCTTCCTGGCGATTCTTGCCGGCTGCGCCAAGGCGCTGGAGAGCCAACAGCGATCTCAGCAGTGATACCGGTAGACGAGCCGGGCGGAAGTGGGTAGCTAATGTGATGGCCCGATCAGCCAGCCCCGCCGTCGGCCGACTCGGATGCAATTAGTGCGTATGTCAGCGGGGATCTTGATGAGGGCGTGGCGGAGATCGCCTATGCCTCAACCCGTTTGGGCTTGGGTGCAGTGCTGGTCATGTCGGCTCCGGTGGCCAAGCTAGTTGTTTGTTGGTGGGGGTTGGGGCTGGAAGGGTTGGTACCACCACCAGTCGGCGCGTTCGCCGGTGGGCCCAGGACACGGTGCGACGGCGGGCGGGGGACGGTTGGGCGCACGTGCGAGCGATGCTGCGCTGAGCCGTCGACCGTCGCTGTCGGTGACGATGAGATCGTCGGCGGTTCCGGTGATGGTGATGACGCCGCGGTGGTGCAGCCGATGGTGATACGGGCAGACCAGCACCAGGTTGGCCAGCTCGGTGGCACCGCCGTCTTCCCAGTGGTGGATGTGGTGGGCGTGCAGGCCGCGGGTGGCGCCACAGCCGGGGACCGCGCAGCTGGGGTGGCGGTGCTCGAGGGCGCGGCGTAGCCGCCGGTTGATCACCCGGCTCGCTCGGCCGGCGCCGATGTGCTGCCCGTGCCGTTCGAACCAGACTTCATAGGTGGCATCACAGGTCAGGTATTTCCGGTCGGCGTCGCATAGCAGCGGACCTAGATGCAGCGCCGCGGCGCGCTGGGCAATGTCGAGGTGCACCACCACCGTGGTGTGCTGCCCGTGGGGCCGGCGGGTGGCCTCGGCGTCCCATCCGGCCTCGACCAGGCGCATAAACGCCTCGACGGTGCTCGGCAGCGGGGGACAATTGTCTGACCCGCGCTCGCCGTGGTCGTGTTTCCATTCGGCGATCAGCGCATCCAGGTGAGAGGCCAGGGCGGCGTCGAACGTCGCCGCCTCGTCGTGGGGAAGTCTGATTCGCCAGTAACTGCCCTGCTCGTCGGTGGTCTTGGTGATCAAGCGCTGCGGTTGCGGTCGAGGATCGGGGTCGGGTCGCGGTTCGAGCTTCACCGCGGTGCGCAGCTGGTTGACCGTGGCAACCGCCGCCAGCGCCGCGTAATGCTCATCGGACCCCTCGCCCGCCCGTGCGGCGATGACGCCGAGCTGATCCAGCGACAGTCGGCCTTCGGCCATGCCCGCCGCGCAGCGGGGAAACTCTTCTAGCCGGCGCGCCACCGTGGTGATGGTGTGGGCGTTTGCCGATGAGGCGCCGAGTTTCCAGGCCACCAACGCCGCCACCGAGCGTGCACCGGTGGCGCCGCACAGCTCGTCGCGATCCAGCTCGGCGACGATCTGCACGATGCGCCCATCAATTGCATTGCGCTGGCCGGCCAACTCCGCCAACTCCTCGAACAGCAGCTCAAGGCGCTCGGCAGGGCTTAGCGCCGCGGCAGCCGATGCGGTCGAAGACATAACGTCATCATGGCAGCCAGGTACGACAAGTTTCGGCCACCGATCCGCGCGGGGCGGTGCGCTCATCATCTGCCAAGCGGCACAGCCTCATTGGCCGCCAAAACAGGTCCCACCGCGGCCTTGCGCACGGGGCCTCGAAAGGCAACTACAGCGAAGGCGTGAGAGCGAATCACAACTGCCCGTTTGAATTTCAACAAGCTGGCATTGAGGATATTTTGGCAACGCGTCAGCTTGTTCGCTTGTGTTCGCCGAGTGTCGATCCAGGACGGACATGGCGCCGTCCGGTGACGGCCATTCCGACAGCGCCGCCGACGAGCAACGTCAGCCATGCCAGGTGCGCGACCAGCACAGCAATCCGCCGGTCCGTCAACGCGCCTACCCGGTGGCCGCCGACCCGGTACAGCGCCATATCAGCGTCACGGTAGACCGGACGCAGTAAGTCGAGCGTGCGCGCCGCCGCGCCCATGTCGCCTGCGGTTCCTGACTCGACGACCAGCCACGCCACGCCGGCATCGCGCAGCGCGCCGGGATCGGCGCCCGCCAGCAGCAGGCCCTGCACCGCGCGCGCGTGGGCGCCTTCCCCGGCAACGGTGACCCCGGAAACCGTCAGGTCACCGGTTGTCAGCACGTCGGCGCGCAGCCAGCGCGGCAGCGGGTCCAGTACGGGTGACCGACCTGACCAGGAGAAGCGGCGCATGGTGCCCGCCGGCAGCACCGCCACCGGGCCGGGATCCTGGTTGATCAGCGCCGACACGGCGGGCCAGCCGACGGGGTAGTGCACCGGCTGCATTTTGCCGCCGACACCCCAGCAGAGATCCGGTAGGCCCGCTATCAGCGCGACGCAGCACGCCACTGCCGTCACCGCCGGCCGCAGCCAACGCTGCAAGGTGACCACCGCGCCGGCCCCGGCCAGTGCATATCCCGGCATCGCCAGCGCCACCCACTTCTGACCGTCCCGGACCACCGCGAGCGCCGGAACCGCGTCGACCAGCGCACGCAACAGCGCCAGCCCCGGACCGGTGGCCAGCAGCGCAGGCCCCAGCACGGCGGCCGCCGCCAGCATGAGCAGCGGCACCGCCGCCGCCCGGCGCAGCACCACCGGCAGACCAGTCGCCACCATCGCCAGCAGTGCCACGGCTGCCACCACCGCGAAAATTGTTGTGCGCGAAGTAGGCACGGCCTCGGCGTTCCAGATCCCCCCGAGGCTGGCCAAGCTGCCGAGCGTGCCCAAACCGGGTTCGGCGCGCGGGGCGAACACGGCAACCGCGGGAGCCTGCGCCCAGGTACGCGTCCCCCAGGACGGGCCCAGCACCGACGCCGTCAACCAGGGCAGCGCCGCCACCACCGCGACGGCCACCGTCGCACTCACGCACAGCCAACGCCCATAGCCGGAGCCGCGCGTCGTCGCGCACACCAGGGCCACCGTCGCCGCCACGATCAGGCCGGTCGGCGTCAACCCTGCCAGCGCAACCCAAAAGGCCAAGGCAAAAAATCTTCGCCGGCCGCCTGCCAACCGCAGACCGAGCATGGCCGTCGCAATCCATGGCAAGCACCCGTAGCCGAAGAGCAGACTCCAATGCCCCTGCAACAGCCGCTCAGCGACATAGGGATTCCAGGTCGCCAGCGTGATCGCGACGAACTCGCCGGGCCGTCCCGCTTCGGGCAGCACCACCGCGGCCAAGCGGGCCGCGCCGCAACCGGCCAGCCACAACGCCAGCACCAGCAGTGCCTTGACCACGACGCCGCCGTCGAGCAGATGCGAGGCCACCGCTACCACGAAATCCTGTGGCGTTGCCCGTGGCGCCGACTCTCCCAGTCCGAGCGCGGTATCGGACAGATATGACCGCGGCGTGGACACCGCGTCGCGCAGCAACAGATAGCCCGGGCCCAGCAAGGGGCCGACCACCAGCAGCGCCAGCAGCAAGGCGTATCCCGGCGCGGACCACTGCACAGCCCGGCGCATTATCCGGGTCACAGTCGGTTAGTGACGCTCGGGCGGACCTGAGTCGTGCGGACCGGAATCAGTCGGACCGGACTCCGCCGGCCCTGACTCGGGATGAGGTGTTCCAGCAGTGGGCGCACCGGGATGAGGTGTACCAGCGGTGGGCGCACCGGGATGAGGTGTACCAGCGGTGGGCGGTGCAGCCCCGTCATCCAGATCGGGCCGCGTCGGGAGGATCTCGGTCTCGGCTTCAGCCCCCGACACCGCCTGGCCCGCCGTGTCGTCTCGGCCGAAGAAGCCGTGGTCAGCTCGGTCCAGACCAGGGTCGATCAGCGCGGCCTCGGTCCGCAGGCTGAACCAGCCGAGCACCGCACCGCCGATCAGCGCGATCAGACCGGCTGCGGTGAACGTGATGGGCAAAACCCGTGACCACAGCGCCAGCCGGTCACGCTCATCGCGGGCCGCATTGACTTGTGCCTCAATGGTTTCCTCATTGGAGGTGACTTTGTAGTCGGCGATCGTCACCTCGGGCTTGAGCGGATCGCGGGCGAAGTAGTGGTTAGCGTGCTCTTGCTCTTTGACGATGGTGCCCGACACCGGGTCAACCCAGAATGTCCGCTGCGCCGCGTAATAGCGCGTCATGGTGATTTTTTCGTCCGGATTGTCGCCAGGCACGCCCCACATCGCTGCCGACGCGGTGACTTTGCCGTCGTCGTCATTGGCGTAGAGCGAGGGGTATTTGACCGGGTCGACGAGCTTGCCGTCGCCGTCGTAGCCGACATTCTGGGTGAACTTGTAGGTGGTCAGACCGTTGACGTCGTCTTGGCCTTGGTAGTTGGCGTCGTATGCCTTTTGTGCGATCGGGTCGAAGTAGGGGTAGGTCTTCTTCTCGGTGTGAAACGGGAACCGGTAGGACAACCCGTCGTGTGGGAGCGCGATGTTGGTGGGCGGGCTCTCGTCCTTGATGGTGCGCGGTTTCTGCACGGAACCGCCGGGATGCGTTTCGTCGGAGACGGCCATCGCCGTTTTGCGGTTGAGGGTGACGGTGTCGACGATCGCCAGCAGCAGTCCGGTGTCCTTCTGCTTGTCGCTACGCCGCACCGTGCTGCCGACTTGCAGCGTGACCACATCGGCGTTGGCGGGTGACTCGACGCTGATCTGCTGCTGGGACACCAGCGACACGTTCTGGTTGACCACGTAGTGGTCACCGGCCATCGACCCCGGGTCGAGCGCGGTTCCGTTGCCGTCACTGATCAAGGTGGTGTCGAGGTCGAGCGGGATCTTGGTGATCCTGCTCGTGGTGTATGTCCACAACAGCAACGCGGCGATCAGCAGAGCAGCCCCGAGACCCATGATTCCGCACGCGGCGATCCGCAACATGACTGCTCGGTTCACGTTGCGTGACCTCCTTCTGGTCCGAGATCGCCCCCACCGGCGTGCGCCCGTGGGCACCTCCCGCTTGCGGGGGAGCAGCGAGGCAAAACCCGTTTGACCCTAACAGCAGACATTAAGGTCGCGGCTTATGTACCGAATCTCGCCGCAAGCACGTGCGGTGTACCCAGCTTGGGCGGCCTCACACCGCACGGCAGACTGTGCTGATAACCCGCGCCGGTAATGCGATGAGGAGGAGCGGCGCACATGACTGACAGGCCGCAGGTCGGTGGCACCCGCAGCTTCCTGCCGGCCGTGGAAGGCATGCGCGCCTGTGCGGCCATCGGGGTCGTCGTCACCCACGTCGCTTTCCAGACGGGGCACTCCAGCGGCGTCGACGGCAGGTTGTTCGGCCGGTTCGACTTCGCTGTGGCAGTGTTCTTCGCGCTGTCGGGTTTTTTGCTGTGGCGGGGACATGCCGCGGCGGCACGAGGCCTCGGGGCTCCGCCGGCGACGGGTCACTATCTGCGCTCTCGGGTGGTGCGCATCATGCCCGGCTACGTGGTGGCCGTCGTGGTGATCCTTTGTCTGCTGCCTGACGCCGACCACGCCAGCCTGACGGTGTGGCTGGCGAATCTGTCGCTGACCCAGATTTATGTTCCGCTCACCCTGACGGCGGGTTTGACGCAGATGTGGAGCTTGTCAGTTGAGGTGAGCTTCTATCTGGCGTTGCCCATCCTGGCGCTGTTGGCGCGCCGGATCCCGGTCCGGCTGCGGGTGCCGGTGATCGCCGCTGTCGCAGTCGGCAGTTGGGCCTGGGGCTGGATTCCGTTCGGGGCGACGCCCGGGCTCAACCCGCTGAACTGGCCGCCGGCGTTTTTCTCCTGGTTCGCCGCGGGCATGCTGCTGGCCGAGTGGCTGTATATGCCGCTCGGGCTGCCGCACCGGTTGGCGCGGAGCAGGGTGTTGGTGGCCGGTGTCGCGGTGGTGGCCTATCTGATCGGCGCATCACCATTGGCGGGCCCGGCTGGGTTGACGCCAAGCACCGCTGGGCAATTCGCCGTCAAGACCGCGATGGGCGCTGTGTTGGCCTTCGCGCTGGTGGCACCGCTGGTACTGGACCGGCCCGACACCCCGCACCGGTTCCTGGCCACGTCGGGGATGGTGACCCTGGGTCGGTGGTCGTACGGCATTTTCGTGTGGCACCTGGCTGCGCTGGCGATGGTGTTTCCGGTGATCGGCGAATTCGCGTTCACCGGGTCGATGCCCGTCGTGCTGGTGTTGACCCTGATCTTCGCCGTCGCGATCGCAGCGGTGAGCTTCGCGCTCGTCGAGTCACCGTGCCGAGAAGCGTTGCGCCGCTGGGAACATCGCAGCACCCAGCCCGGGCAAGACCCGCGGGACGTTCCGGGGATCGAGCCTGTCAGCAGTGTTGCCGCGCCTGCAACCGCGTGATGACGTCGGCGCGCACCGCCGAGCGGCGCGCCTTGCCGGCATCGTCTCGCAGCGGGGCGTCGACGAATTCCACGGTCCGCGGCACCTTGTATGCGGCGATGTGCTCACGCAGAAACGCTTGCAGCGCTTGCTCGTCCAGCGTCGACCCGCCGCTGGTTTGTACCAGGGCGTAGGGCACCTGACCCAGATCGTCGTCGGGAACGCCGACCACCAGACACGACAGCACGTCAGGGTGCGCCGACAGCGCGTTCTCGATCTCGGCGGGATACACGTTGCGGCCGCCGACGGTGAACATGTCGACGCGGCGGTCCGATAGGTAGAGGTAGCCGTCGGCGTCGAAATAGCCGAGATCACCCAGCGAGTCCCAGCCGTCGCGCGTCTTGGCCGAAACACCGACATAGCGGTAGGTCGGCGGAGTGCCGGGACTGGGCCGCATGTAGATCTCGCCGACCACACCCGGCGGGCATTCGCGGCCGTCGTCGTCGAGCACCTTCATCTCGCCGGCGACGACGACGCCCACCGACCCGGGGTGGGTCAGCCACTGCTCGCCCGAGATGAATGTCAGTGCTTGAAGTTCGGTGCCGCCGTAGAGCTCCCAAACCTTCTCGGGCCCCAGCAATTCGATCCAGCCCTGCTTGATTGCCGGTGGACATGGCGCGCCCACGTGCCAGAACCGCCGGATCGATGACAGGTCGTAGGCATCAGGGTTGGCGCGGTAGACCGGCAGTAGCCGCTGCATGATCGTGGGCACGGTCGTCAAGAACGTGACGCGATGTTCGGTGATCAGCCGCAGAAACTCGTGTGGATCGAACCGGCTCATCAGCACCAGGTGGTGTCGCATCAGCAACGCGATGACTGCGGTGGTCATGCCGGTGTTGTGGGTCAGCGGCACAGAGACCAGGGTGGTGTCCCCCTCTTGTGCGCCCAGCGGGTAGCCGATGATGGGCGGTATCCGGCTGTCGCCGCCGGCTTCGATCAGCTTGGGGCGTCCGGTGCTTCCGCCGGACGCCATCGACTTCCAGCACGGCGAAACCGCTTCGGGCAGCGGGGCGTCCGATGTATCAGGTGTGAAGCCCGCTGGGACGCTGGGGATTTCACCTTTAGGATCCTTACGCCCGACGAGCAATGCTCGCGGCCGCAGCTGCAGGAGACCCTCGAATTCCGGGTCCGGCAGCCGCGGGGACAGCGGCTGGGGCACCGCACCGAGTTTCCAGCACGCCACCGCGGCCTGTATCCATTGGACGGAGTTGGGCAGCACGATCGTCACGTAATCGCCTACGCCGACGCCCCGTTCGGCGTAGGCCCGGGCCAGTCGGTTGGTCGACGCGTCCAGTTCGGCGCGCGTGATCGTGCACCCATCGCAGGTGACCGCCGGTTCCTCGGGTGCCTGTTGGGCCAGCCGCGAGATCTGCGTCCCGATCGGCGGTACCGGCTCACCCGGTGTCATTGGTAGGCGCCCTGGCGTTCGAAGATGCGGCGCGGGTTGTCGACGAGCATGGTGTCCAGCTGCTCGTCGGTGACGCCGCGCTCCTTGAGGGCGGGGATCACGTCGTTATGGATGTGCAGGTAATGCCAATTCGGCGCGGCGACCCGCAACAGGTCTTCGGGCAGCGCGTCGAAAAAGCAGTTGGCGTCGTGCGACAGCACCATCTTGTCGGCGTGCCCGCGCTCGCACATCCGGGCCACCGTGTTCACCCGGTCCTCGAACGGCAGGAACGCGTCGATGCCGAACCGGTCCATGCCGATGTAGGAGCCGTTATTGATGAGCTCTTCGAGGTAGTCGATGTCGGTGGTGTCGCCAGAGTGGCCGATCACCACGCGGGACAGGTCGACGCCTTCCTCGGCGAAGACGCGCTGCTGCTCGAGACCCCGCCGCGTGGGCGCGTGGGTGTGGGTGGAGATCGGCACACCGGTGCGTTTGTGGGCCTGTGCGACGGCGCGCAGCACCCGCTCGACGCCGGGGGTGACGCCGGGTTCGTCGGTGGCGCACTTGAGGATTGCGGCCCTGACTCCGGTGTCGGCGATGCCCTGCTCGATGTCGCGGACGAACAGGTCCGTCATGATTTCAGGCCCGTCCAGCGGCGCTCCGGGGCCGAGATAGTGGAAGCAGAACGGCACGTCGTTGTAGGTGTATAAGCCCGTCGCGACGATGATGTTCAGCTCGGTGGCCTGGGCGATGCGAGCGATGCGCGGAATGTAGCGGCCCAGTCCGATGACGGTGAGGTCGACGATGGTGTCGACTCCGCGAGCCTTCAGCTCGTTGAGGCGCTCGATCGCGTCGGCTTCGCGTTGGGACTCGTCGCCCCAGCTTTCCGGGTAGTTCTGCACGACCTCGGTGGTCATGACGAACACATGCTCGTGCATGAGGGTGACGCCGAGATCAGCGGTATCGATGGGGCCTCGTGCGGTATTCAGTTGCGGCACGCAGCCGATGCTAGAGCGATCGGGCGGCGCTGTCGGTGGATTGAGAAGCGCGGCTTGAAAGCGCCCGTAACGGCGGCCGCAGTGCTGCACTGGTGTCGAGGGCAAAGTCCGCCCAGCCATCAGTCAAAGTGGAGCGAAGCAATGAATGAGGTGCAATTCGGCGTATCGCTGGCACCGAGGGCCGAAGAACTCGACACCATCGTCAAGCTCGGCGTTGCCGCCGATGACGCCGGTTTGGACCTGCTCGCCATCCAGGACCATCCGTATGTGGCCGAGTTTGTCGACACCTTCAGCCTCATCGGCTATCTGCTGTCGCGGACCGCACGAATCCGGGTCTTTCCTGACGTGGCTAACCTGCCGCTGCGTCCGCCCGCAATCCTCGCTAAGTCAGCGGCCACATTGGATCTACTCAGCGGCGGGCGTTTCGAACTCGGTCTCGGTGGAGGCGCGAGCACCGAGGCGATCGCGGCGATGGGTGGTCCTATTCTCGCGCGCCGCGACGCGTTGCCCGCGCTGGCGGAGGCCATCGACGTTATCCGAGCGTTGTGGCGATCCGGTGAAACTGCCCGCGCCGGTGGAGGGCACTACCACGTCGACGGAGTGGACGCTGGGCCGGCGCCGGCGCACGCCATCGGGATTTGGCTCGGCTCCATCGGCCCGCGAGCCCTGGAATTGACCGGCCGGGTCGCCGACGGCTGGGCTGCCCCGATCCCGAATTACCTTGCCCACGAAGATCGAGCCGAGGCGCAGGAGCGCATCGATGCCGCCGCCCGCGCAGCCGGACGGGACCCGCATGCGATCCGACGACTTGCTCAACTACCGGGCGCCATTACCGATGATCGCGACGACGGCCCACCCGTCGGCAATAACTCTGTCATCGGGCCGCCGCAACGCTGGGTCGAGACCATCGCTCACTTCGTCCGCGACCTGAGATATGACACGGTGATCTTTTGGCCGGACGAGACCACCGAAACTCAGCTTCGCCGGTTCACCGACGAAGTGGTGCCCGGTGTGCGTACGGCACTCGCCGTCGAACAGAACTGACAGGTGGCAGCCAAAAAGCCGAGAGGGCAACGAGATTCGCAGCCGTCAGCTGCGAGCGAGGCTAGATTACGCGACCTGCTGCGCTCCTGCGGCATGTCTAGTGCACGCGTCTTGGCAGGCATGGTTGACCCCAGGCAGTACTTGGTGTGCGACCTCAACGCCGGTACGGATGGTCCCGGCCGCCACGATGCCCCCGATCGCGGATACGAACGCGGCAATGATCATCGCAACAGCGAAGCCGTGGCCTAGAGGTTGTCCCACGCCGGCGCGGATACCCGCCGCGACCGGCAGCACTGCGACGGCGAGCAAGCCGGCGATGCGTGCGATTGCGTTGTTGGCGCCCGATGCGGTTCCTGCATGGGTGTCAGGCACGGCGGCGAGGACGGCCGCGGTAAGCGGGGCGACGGTAATGGCCAGCCCGACGCCGAACACAGCGACGGCAGGCAGCACCGCTTCGAGATACGACGCTCCTGGCGTGATGCGGGCCATCAACGCCAAACCACCGGCAGCAACCAGCGGACCTATCGTCATCGGCAGCCGCGGACCGGTGCGCTCCGCAAGGGCACCGGCCCAGGGCGAGCCAATCAGCATGATGATCGTCATCGGCAGTGTGGCTAGCCCAGCGGCCAGCGCCGAGTAGCGCAGGCTTTGTTGCAGGTGCAGGGCGAGCAGGAAAAGTGCGCCGCCGAGTGCCGCATAAACGGCCAAGGTCGTCAGGTTGGCGCCGGTGAACTGGCGAGAGCGAAATAGCTGCATGGGCAAAAGCGGTGCAGCCGAATGTATCTCGATCGGCGGAAAGGCCGCTAGCGCTGCGGCGCCGATGACGGCAGCGGTCACTGTGACCGGTGTCCAGCCCCGCGAAGGTGCTTCGATCAGCGCGTAGGTCACCCCGGCAAAGCCCACCGTGACCGCTGCGGCGCCTAGAAGGTCCACTCGCCCCTGGGACGTGACATCGCGTGACTCAGGAATGTGCCGGGCTGCGATCCACACCGCCGCGGCGGCCAGCGGAATGTTCAAGAAGAACACCCACCGCCACGATGCGGCGTCGACAAGCCAACCGCCGATGAAGGGGCCGAGCGCCGAAGTCACCCCGGACATGCCCGCCCAGATCCCCACCGCACGGCCGCGGTCTTCCTCGGTGATTCCCGTGTCAATCAGTGCCAGGCTGCCGGGAACCAGCGCGGCCGCGCCGACGCCCTGCACCAATCGCGCGCCAATCAGCCAGCCCACCGTTGGTGACAGACCGCACGCTAGCGAGGCTGCAGTGAAAACGGCCAGGCCGCCCACGAAAATACGGCGACGGCCGTAGCGGTCGCCTGCCGCGCCTCCCAAGAGCAGCAACGAACTTAGCGTCAGCAGATAGCCGTCGAGTACCCACTGCTGGCCGGCCAGTCCGGTGCGCAGATCCCGCCCTATGGCGGGAAGCGCGACATTGACCACGGTGCCGTCGAGGAATGCGATCCCGGAACCGAGCACCGCGCCGGCGATCAGCCACCGCGCAGCAGGCGACGCCAAGGGTACCCTGCGCGACGCCACTGATCGAGAACGTTCGGGTTGCTCCACGACTCACGCTCCTTCAAGGCGCCTGAATTGAAAAGCGTTGGCTACGAACGCGTTTGGTGTGCCTTCCAACGATCCGGATCGTCCTCTAGCGCAGCGCGATCCCACTCCGCACGGGTTGCCGCCGCTTCGTAGGTGTCCTGCAGGAATCCGAGAAGCATTTGATCGGGGTCCGCCGCTTGCCGTACGACCTCGTAGGGCAAGAGGAACTCGCCGTGATCCTTGCTGTAGTGAGCCTCACCAGGCCTGACGGGGTAGTCCGCGAAGCCGTCCGGTTCGGGATAGGCGTAGGCGTAAAAGGCGCCCTCATCGCCGCCTCCCGGCCAAAACCCGCAGCTGCTCAGTTCGTGCGAGTACCCCTCCACCATCACCCAGTCCCCGACATTCGGGGCACCGCCGGGATGGCGAGGCGCGCGACGGCCGGAAAACCTCGTGCAAGCCAGATCCATTGCGCCCCAGAAGAAATGCACTGGGCTGACTTTTCCGACAAATCGTGATCGGAATTGGCCGAGTACACGGTTCGCATGCAGCAGCTGGCGCCAGAATAGGTGTGCGGCAGCGGCATCGTACGACTTGTGCTCGAAGTCCTCGGCGAATCGGAGGGCAGGGTCAACCTCGTTCGGGTGCGACTGGATGGTGGTGTGGAATCCCAATTCATCGAGCGCCTGCATTGTTTGGGAGTAGAAGTCGGCCACCGATTTTGGTTGCAGCCGCACACTACGGGCGGCGCCGGTGCTACTGCGGATCAGCAACTGATGGTCGACGAAATCGAACTCGATATCGAACGCCTCGGACCCCTGCGGAATCGCCGACGTCGTCAAGCCGCGCGGAGTCACGTACATGGTGACCTGCCACCAATGATTGACCATCGGCGAATGGGCGAGCCGCACCTTGCCGACGATCTGGGTCCACATGTGCAGCGTGTCCCGCGTTGGAGCCCAGTCCTCGACGCGCAGGCTCGGCCACTCGTCGCTGTGTTGCGCCATCCGATAACCACTCCTCGGTTCGGCCGCTCCGATCGGCGAAGTCCGACCCGCATCCCGCGGCGCACCCAGGTCACCTCGCGGCTCGATGTCGACGTTAGACCTCCCGCTACCGGCCTTTCTTGCACTCGCCTAAATCGCGGGATACGACGCCAACAGCGCCCACGCCCTTGAGGAGTGAGCTGCGTCACACTAGGATGACCAGTGGTCATCGACGCGAGGAGGACCGATGCCGACGGTGACGTGGGCCCGCGTCGATGCGGCACGCCGGGCAGCGGTGATAGAAGCCGCGGAGGCGGAGTTCGGAGCGCACGGGTTTTCCCGCGGCAGCTTGAACGTCATCGCGCGGCGCGCCGGGGTGGCCAAAGGCAGCCTGTTTCAGTACTTCGCGGACAAGCGCGACCTCTACGCGTTCATCGCCGACGTCGGAAGCCAGCGGGTGCGGTCCTACATGGAGGCCCGCATTCGCGAGCTCGACCCGAGCCGGCCATTCTTCGACTTTCTCACCGACCTGCTCGACGACTGGGTCGCCTACTTCGCCGACCATCCACGGGAACGGGCGCTCCACGCCGCGGCGAGCTTCGAGGTCGACACCGACGCTCGCATCAGTGTGCGAAGCGTGATCCACCGGCATTACTTGGAGGTCTTGCGCCCGCTCGTACGCGACGCTCGTGCCCGCGGCGACCTGCGGGCGGATTCCGACACCGACGCGTTGTTGTCGTTGCTGCTGTTGATCTTTCCGCACCTAGCGCTGGCTCCCTACGTGCGCGGCATGGACCCCATTCTCGGGCTCGACGAGCCCACACCCGAGCAGCCGGCGCTGGCAGTGCGCCGACTCGTCGCTGTGCTTTCCGCCGCGTTCTCGCCGGCAAAGCAGCCAACAATCAAGGAGGTCACATGACACGCGCACAGTACGGCTCGCTGGCCGCGGGCGGCCTGAATTGGAACAGCTTGCCGCTCAAGCTGTTCGCCGGCGGCAACGCCAAGTTCTGGGACCCCGCCGATATCGACTTCTCCCGCGACCGCGCCGATTGGGAGGCGCTTTCCGACCGGGAACGCGACTACGCCACCCGGCTGTGCGCGGAGTTCATCGCCGGCGAGGAAGCGGTGACCAAGGACATCCAACCGTTCATGGCTGCGATGCGGGCCGAAGGCCGGCTCGGCGACGAAATGTATTTGACGCAGTTCGCGTTCGAAGAGGCCAAGCACACCCAGGTGTTCCGGCTCTGGCTCGACGCCGTCGGGGTCACCGACGACTTGCACAGTTACTTCGACGACCTTCCGGCATACCGGCAGATATTCAACGAGGAACTTCCCGAATCGCTGAACACGCTATACGTGGATCCCTCGCCGGCTGCGCAGGTTCGCGCGTCGGTGACGTACAACCACATCGTCGAGGGCATGCTGGCGCTGACCGGCTACTACGCGTGGCACAAGATCTGCGTGGAGCGCGGCATTCTGCCAGGCATGCAGGAACTGGTGCAGCGCATCGGCGACGACGAACGACGCCACATGGCATGGGGCACCTTCACCTGTCGGCGCCACGTCGCCGCCGACGACGCGAACTGGACGGTGTTCGAAACGCGGATGAACGAGCTCATCCCGCTGGGGCAGCGCCTCATCGACGAGGGGTTTGCTCTGTATGCCCCCGACGTTCCCTTCGACCTGTCACTTGACGAGTTCATGGCATACGCCACCGACAAGGGACTGCGGCGACTCGGCACGATCAGCAGCGCCCGCGGGCGACCGCTCGAGGAAATCGACCTCGACTACTCACCACTGCAACTGGAGGACACCTTCGGCGCCGAAGACGCCAAGGCGCTGGCGGCTTCGGCATAACTCCGCCGAGATCGACGCCAGTACGTAAAAGACCAAAATTTCGGCGCTCACGTCGATCTCGCGATAAGGCACACGAATCGCTACTCGACCTTGTTCCCGCCGCCGCCGTCACCGCGGTCCGCTGAGCCGACCCAGACCGTTTTGGCGTTGCAGAACTCACGAATCCCGTGGCCGGCCAGCTCACGGCCGTAGCCGGATCGCTTGACGCCGCCGAACGGCAGCTCCGGATACGACACCACCATTCCGTTGATGAAGACCTGGCCGGCTTCGATGTCGTCGATAAAGCGCTGCTGCTCGGACTCGTCGCGGGTCCAGGCGTTGGAGCCCAGCCCGAAGGTGGTGGCATTGGCCAGGTCGATCGCCTCGTCGATGTCGGCGGCGCGATACACCGATGCCACCGGACCGAACACCTCCTCGCAGAAAATCGGCATGTCACGGCTGATGTCGGTGATCACCGTCGGCAGGTAGAACCAGCCCGGCCGATCCAGACGCTCTCCGCCGCAGCGGATCGCCGCACCGGCCGCGGCGGCCTCGTCGACCAGCTTCTCCACGTCGGCGCGGCCCTGCTCGGTGGCCAGTGGACCGACGTCGGTGTCCGGATCTGTCGGGTCGCCGACCCGCAGCGCTGCCATCTTTTCCACGAATTTGTCCACGAACTCGTCATAGATGTCGGTGTGGACGATGAACCGCTTGGCCGCGATGCAGGATTGGCCGTTGTTTTGCACCCGCGCGGTGACCGCGGTACTGACCGCCGCGTCGAGATCAGCCGACGGCATCACGATGAACGGGTCGCTGCCGCCGAGTTCGAGCACGGTCGGCTTGATCTCGTTGCCGGCGATCGCCGCCACCGATTGGCCCGCCGGCTCGCTGCCGGTCAGCGTCGCCGCGGCCACCCGTGGGTCGCGCAAGATGGTTTCCACGGCGCTGGACGGCACGAGCAGCGTCTGGAAGCAGCCCTCCGGGAACCCGCCGCGGGCGATCACGTCAGCGAGGTAGAGCGCCGTCTGCGGCACATTGGAGGCGTGCTTGAGGATGCCGACGTTGCCGGCCATCAGCGCGGGGGCGGCGAACCGCACCGCCTGCCAGAGCGGGAAGTTCCACGGCATGACCGCCAGCACCACCCCCAGCGGCTGATACCGGGTGTACGCCTTGGCCGCGTTCACTGCGGCGGCGTCAGCCGGCTCGTCGGCGAGCAGCTGCTCGGCGTTCTCGGCGTAATAGCGAAATCCCTTGGCGCACTTAAGCACTTCGGCCTTTGATGCCGCCAGCGTCTTGCCCATCTCGAGGGTCATCATCGCCGCGGTCTCGTCGGCCTCGGCCTCCAGCAGGTCGGCAGTGGCGCCTGTCCACTCGGCGCGCTGCGCGAAGCTGGTACGGCGGTAGTCGAGGAAGCGCGCGTGTGCCCGCGCGATGGCCGCGTCGATCTCCTCGTTGGTCGCGGGAGTAAAAGTCTTGACCGTCTCTCCGGTGGCC
>Ga0070739_10002666_pt1 | contig 23399 bp, 21 predicted proteins | sample Coa_R1_7_FD_66445 | JGI IMG/M metagenome (GOLD analysis project Ga0070739, IMG submission 66445) | Surface soil microbial communities from Centralia Pennsylvania, which are recovering from an underground coalmine fire - Coalmine... | ecosystem: Environmental > Terrestrial > Soil > Unclassified ... | reverse complement strand
CGTAACGGACCGCGCTGTCCGTGGACGCCCGGTTCCGCCTCGTGGCAGGGACCCGCGGGACCTGTGGGGGTGAGGCCCGTGGGGGCGGGGCTCTGCTCGTACGGCGGAACCGGGACGGTATCAGGATTCGTGGTCAGCGCCCGGACACGTCCCGTGCACCGTCACGTGGGTGGTGCGGTGTTCCTGTACTGCGGTGTTCCTGTACTGCGATGTACTGCGGTTCTTCGGTACTGCGGTGTTTCGGTACTGCGGTGTTTCGGTACTTCCGGTGTTTCGGTACTGCGGTTCTTCGGTGCTGCCGGTGACACAACGATCGCGGCGTGGTGCGCCGCTTAGGCGAGCAGGAAGTCCGCGCCGCCGGTCTTGGCCGCCTCGATGAAGGCGGACAGTTCCGAGACGGTGTACACCAGGGCCGGCCCCTCGGGGTCGGTGGACTGGCGCATCGCGATCCTGCCGTCCTGCAGCTTGAGGACTTCGACGCAGTTGCCGCCGTTGCCTCCGCTCCAGGGCTTCATCCAGCCGTGCTGCCCGAGGTGGGCCGCCGGCATTCCGTTGTATATGTCGGTTTCGGTCATTTTCAGATCTCCTTGCGAATGCCACTGAGATACGCCTCAGTGGATGGTGCGGGTGCGGCTTGTGCGCACATCCGGTCCAATGCCTCCAGGTAGACGGACACGTCATCGCGGTCGTCGATATAGACGGCCCCGGTCAGCGATTCGCTGTAGACGATGTCCGGCAGCTCCTGGAAGCGGAACCGGAAGATACAGAACGGCCCGTACATCGCGGGGTGCGGGCCTGCGGCGAACGGCATCACCTGAAGCGTCACGTTGGGCAGTGAACAAGCCTCGATGAGCCGGTCAACCTGTGCGCGCAGCACCTTGCGGTCCGCGGCGCGACGGAAGACGGTCTCATCCATCACGCCCCAGAACCGCGGCGCGTTTTCGCGGTGCAGCAGCGACTGACGCTCGACGCGCAGATCCACCAGGCGGTTGATCTCCGGGTCGGGCGCGTGCGGCAGGCCCGCGCGCAGCACTGTACGCGCATAATCGGGCGTCTGAAGCAGCCCGTGCACGTAGTGCGGCTCGTAGGCCCGGATGAGCGCGGCCTCGACCTCCAGGCTGACGTGCGCGCTGAACCAGTCGGGCAGCACGTCGCGGTACCGGTGCCACCAGCCGGGCTGGTTGGCCTCGCGCACCAGGGCGAGGAAGGCCTCGATCTCGCTCGGCTCGGTGACGCCGTACATGCGCAAGAGCCGATCGACATAGAGAATCTTGAGGCTGACCTCAGCCTTCTCCATGCGCCGGATCGTCGAATGCGTGACGTCCAAGGCGGCCGCGGCCTCCTCGTAGCCGAGTCCGGCCTGCTTGCGCAGGTCCTCGAGGCGCTTGCCAAGGACCATCCGCATCACCGTCGGGGCGCCACCCGACGACCGTACGTCACCGCTCACGTTCTGCCTCCGCACCGGCCGCTATGCGGCTCAGTGTGCCATGTCGGTAACGCAGCGAACAGTCTGCTCATCCAATTCTGCAATTTCCAGGTTGACTCTTGCCATCCGTTGCTGGCGGACAGCATAGTGATTCCTGTGATTCAGCGTCCGCAGTCGCCGCCGACGGCGCGCCGCGCGAGGCCCGATCACCTCCGCGCGGAAGGCGAGACGCTCGTGAACCGTTCCCACCCGGCCTCGGCGGCCGCCCCGGCCGCGGCCGCGGTCCAAGCCGCCGCGGGCGCCGCGGACGAGGACGGGCCGGCCGACTCCAGTACGGCCGCCACCACGACGGCCACCCTTCCCGCCCCTCCCTTTCCCGGCGAGTCCGCTGCCCTGCACCGCGACGTCTTCCACTTGCCGGCGCACGGAGCCAGCGTCTCCGCGGCGCGCAATCGGATCACCGAGCACCTGCACGCTTGGGGCGTCGGCGAGTCCGTCTACGAAGACGCCGCGCTGATCGTCAGCGAACTGTTCACCAACGCGCTGGTGCACACGGACAGCAGCGAGATCACCTGCCAGCTGCAGGCCACCGCGCAGACCGTGTACCTGGCGATTACCGACCAGGGCTGCGGCCCGTCGGGTCCCCGGGTCCGGGAACCCGACGCCGAGAGCGGCCGCGGCCTGATCCTGGTCAGCGCGCTGGCGCAGCTGTGGGGCGTCAACACGGAACAGGGCTGCGGCCGCACCGTGTGGGCGATCCTGCCCTCGGGTCTGCCCTCCGCCGACGCCGCCTGAGCCGCGCCAGGCCCGTTCGACGGGTCGCGCCGGCTCGGATCGCCGCGGTGAGCCGCCAGCCGAGCGCCCGCGAACAGCTCGGAAAAAAATCCTTCCGGCACCGGTGAACCGAACCCGGCATCCGCACGTGCATTCGCCTCAGGGACAGCCTTCGAAGAGCGAAGGATCATGAAACGGCGAGGGCACAGATGACCAGCACGTCTGATCTCAACATCGCCGGATCACCGATCTACGAGAGTCTCGTAGCCACCACCGGTGATCCGTATCAGCCCCCCGCCTACCAGCTGCCCGACGTCTACGGCTCGAGCTCGCAGGTCGCCGCGTACGGCGAGGGCTCCGGCGGTGGCGGCAGCGCGGGAGGAGCGGGCTGGGGTTGGGACAGCGGGAGCGACTGGGGCGGCGCGAGCGGCTCGAACTGGAACGGCGCACTTCCGCCGAACGCCGGGCCGGCCATGCTCTCGCAGTTCCTCGGCCGTATGCTCGGCGACGGGCAGAGCTGGGTCGCGGTCATGATCTTCGGCGGACCCATCGCCGACCAGCTGCGCCAGCAACAGGTCATGCAGCAGTTCGGCCCAAATCCGCAATACGGCCAACCGGGGGCGTCAGGGTACGCTAACGTTCCCGGTTACAGCTTCGGCGGCGGCTTCGGCTATGGGGTCAACAATGCCGGTGGCATGCCGGAAGGCGCGATGGCGCAGGCGTATCAGCAGGCTTACCAGTGGGCGGCGCAGCAGCAGGCCGCGCTCGCCGCGAGCCAGCTAGAGCCGGCGCTCCCCGCGCTTCCCCCGGCACCGGACCCGGCCATGGTTCCCGGTCAGGGCGCGCCCCCGGCGCTGCCTCCGGCCGAGGCGACGCAGATGTACAGCGGGATGCTGGATCAGGACTGGGCCGGCTGGCTCGGCCAGACCGCCCAGGGCGTCCGCTCGCAAAACGAGGAGGAGATGCAGGAACCGCCGTATGAGCCCAGCGGCGGTGGATGGAGCAGCCGGCTCGGAGCAGCCATGCGAGAACTCCGTGGCAGATAGCACTACTCTTCCGACGCCCTACCCACTCGGAGTGGAACTGTTGAACCGGTCGTTTGGCAGGACCCTGCCAACCAAGGCGGATCAGTCCCGAAAACCCGCGCGTACCAGCGAGGACCGGCTGCGGGCGCTCTACGCGGAGCACGCCGGCCCGCTGCTCGGATACGCGCTGCGGCTGCTGCACGGGGACCGCTCGTCCGCCGAGGACGTGGTCCAGGAGACGCTGCTGCGGGCGTGGACCCATCCGGAGGCGATGGACCCGTCCCGCGGCTCGCCGCGCAACTGGCTGTTCACCGTGGCCCGCAACCTGGTCATCGACGCGATCCGGGCGCGCAAGACCCGCCCGGCCGAGGTCGGTGAGGGGCGCCTCGGAGAGGACTGGGCGCAGTCGCTGGCCGACACCGGCGCGGATCCCTACGACCGCAGCCTGGACGCTTGGGAACTGGCCGAGGTGGTGGCCGTTCTCTCTCCGGAGCACCGGGCCGTCCTTGTGGAAACCTACTACCATGGAGCGTCGGTCGCGCAGGCCGCGAAGACGCTCGGCATACCTCCGGGGACCGTGAAGTCCCGCACCTACTACGCATTGAGAGCCCTGCGGCTCGCCTGTGAGGAACGGGGGGTTACTCCGTGACCGATCGCTCGCACGCGGGCGCCGGGTCCGGTCGGGGAAGGACCGGACCGCCTGGCTACCCGCCCGGTTATCCTCCGGCGGCGGATTCCTGCTCGCCGGACCAACGCATCGCGCTGGGCTCGTACGCGCTCGGCGCCCTGGACCCGGCCGAAGCCGACCAGGTACGCACACACCTGGTGGACTGTGCGGCCTGCCGCGCCGAGTACCGCGAGCTCGCCGCGGTACCGGCGGTGCTGGCCCGCATCACCGAGACCGAGATGGCCGCCGGACCGGTACCCCCGGACGGCGAGCTGCTGACCCGGCTGCTGGAGAAGGCCGCGGCTCGGGAGGCGTCGGGGCGGGGCGCGGTGCCCGGCTCGGCGGCTGCCTCGCCCGCCTCCGCCTGGAGCGGTCAGGGCTCGCCCGGATTCGCCGGCGCGGCCGATCCCGATCTCGACCTGTCCCCCGGCGGCTCGAGCCACTCCGGACGTGCGCGCCGTCGCCGCCCGGCGCGGCAGAAGTCGTCCGGACACCAGAAATCCGGCCTACTGTCGAGCCTGTGGTCCGGCAGCCTGGTGCGCCGCGTCTCCATCGCGGCGGCCGGCGGCGTGCTGGCCGCCGCCGCGGTGATCAGCGTGTACGCGGGCACCACGAGCTCGGGCACGCCGGTCACCACCACGATCAACGCGTCGAACGCGGCGATGGGCATCACCGGGCAGGTCAAGTACCACGCGACCGAGTGGGGCAGCTGGGTCCAGGTCACGATGCACAACGTCCCGCCCGGTGACGACTGCATGCTCCTCGCGGTCGACAACAAAGGCAACCGCGTCGTCGCCAGCACCTGGTGGGCTCCGTCGAGCGGCACCGCGACCATCCCCGGCGGGGTGGCGATGGAGGCCGACGAGATCATGAAGTTCCAAGTGGTGACCGCCACCGGCAAGACCCTGCTGGACGCGCCGGTGCACTGAGACCCCGGGATGGGTTGGCGCCCCCGAGGCGGCCGAGACCAGATCAAACGGCTCGGTCCGCTTCGGGGGCGTTCGTATGCCCGGGTATGCTCCTGCGACCGTGACACCTTCCCGTGTGACACCTTCCAGTCCGGGGGCCGAGATGCAGACATACGTGGAGCCTGACGAATCAGCACCCGAGATCCCGCTCATCGGCGGAGACGTCACGGAAGGCGTCGTACGCGTCGGAGACACGGTACGCAGGCCGGTGGGCGCCAACGCGCCGCTCGTCCACGCGCTGCTGCGTTACCTCGAATCGGTCGGGTTCGAAGGCGCGCCACGGCTTCTCGGCATCGACGCGGCGGGACGCGAGGTGCTGACGTACATGCACGGCGAGGTGGCCGGTCGCCCGCGGCCGGCCTGGATCGCGGACGAGCGGCGCCTGGCCTCGGTCGGCAGCTTCCTGCGCGAGTACGACGACGCGGCGGCCGGATTCGTCGTACCGGAGGGCGTCCGGGCTTTCCAGGGATTGGCCGCGCCGCAGGACCCGGAGACGCCGCCGCCTCCGCCCTATCCCGTGGAACTGGTCGGCCACATGGACGTCACGCCGGACAACGTCGTGTTCCGGGACGGGCGGGCGGTCGCGCTCATCGACTTCGATCTGGCCAAACCGGTCTCAAGGGTCGACGAAGTGCAGAACGCGATGCGTTACTGGGCCCCGTTTGAAGACCCCGCCGACCGTGACCCACTTCTGCGCGACGCCGACGCTCCGCGCCGATGCCGGATCCTCGCCGACGCGTACGGCCTCTCAGAGCTGGACCGCTCTCGCGTCGTGGAGGTGGCGGTGCTGCGCGCGCGCCGTGCCTGGTTCTCGATGCGCTACATCGCCAAGGCGGAGGGAGGCGGCTGGGCACGCATGTGGGAGGCGGGCGTCGGGGACGAGATCAAACGCCGCGAGGCCTGGCTGGAGCGCAACGGCGCGGCGATCGAGGCGGCGCTGACCGCCGCGTAGCAGACCGGGCTCACACCACGTCAGCGGCGAATCGGTTACTGGCTCGCACTGTTGTTGCTGCCGCTGTTGCTGCCGCGGGAACGGCCATCACAGCCTCCATATGTGCACGACCGACCCGCGTACCCTGATTTTCCAAGGTACGCGGGCCGGTGTCTCACAGGACCGGGTTACCAGTCCTCAGCGGTGTGCCACTCGTCAGCCCCTGCTTACCAGTGGACCTTCTTGGGCCGCTTGTGCATGGTCATGGTCGGGGTGGGAGTCGCGGTGGCGGTGGTTGCCGGGGCGGTCGTCGCCGTGGTCCCGCCTGCCGCACCGTTACCCGCGCCGGCCATCGCCTGCGGCGGAGTCTGGCCGAGCGGCACCATGACCGCGGCCGTCACCACGCCCTGACCGTTGGTGGTCAGCGCGATCGGGTTGGGCTTGTTGATCAGGCCCTGGCAGTTGAGGTTGGTGAAGGACTGGTTCGCCCGCATCGCCAGGAAGGTGAACAGGTTGGTGGCCATCGCCGGGTCGACCGACGGGCCGTTCTGGAAGATCGCCATGTCCTTGAACACCCGGGTGATACCCATCGGGTTGCCGAACAGGTTCGTGCAGTAGGTCGCGCCGGTGCCGGCGTCGGCGGCCGCCTGGCCGATCTGCGGCTGGTCGACGCCCGCGCGGTACAGGTTGGTCTTGTTCGTCGACATGTTGTTGTTGTTCAGCGTCATCGGGTCGTTCATCGGCACCAGGGCGATCGGGGCCTGCTGGTTCGCCATCGCCGACAGCTCGTCGAGCGGCAGCGCGCCGCTGGCCTGTCCGTCGCTGGACTGGTCAGGCTTCGTGAACGGGGTGCAGCCGAGGGTCGGGTCCACGAACTTGTTCAGCAGCAGGTTGTCCGAGCCGTTGGCCAGGTCGGTCACGTTCGCGCCGAGCTTGGCCATCGAGGCCGCGTTCATCTGCGCGGTCTGGCCGTTCGCGGTGGCCAGGTAGTGGGTCACCACGTTGTCGCTCTGGTCCTGGTCCACCAGGGAGAAGTCACGCGTGGTCGGGCAGGGCAGCCCGTCCGTGGCGGTTCCCACCGGCGGCACCTGCAGCATGTTGGCCTGGATCTCCTGGTTCGCCGTCTGGAAGAACGCCGGGGCGTTGCAGTAGGCGAACTGGCCGAAGATCGAGGCTCCCGCGCCGTTGACGCAGTTGCCCTGCGTCAGGCTGTTGGTGCCGGCCGCGGACTGCAGCGTCAGGTTGGTGCCGTTGAAGCCGAACCAGAGGCCGACGGTCGAGCCGGCCGGAACCTGCGCGGGCACGGTGGGCGCCGCGGGCTGGGTGCCCTGGTCGATGACCAGCGGGTCGTACAGCGTCAGCTGTCCGTCCGCGGTCAGGATCGCGCCCTCGACGAACGCCGACTGGTTGGCGTTGGCTTCGTGGCACGCACCCATCGCCGGGTTGGTGGCCACCAGCTGGTACGGCGTGGCCAGGCCGGCCGCCGTGAGCGGGTTGGCCGGGACGATCAGCGTGCAGTTCGGGTTCGGGGTGGCCGCGGCAGCGGCGGCGGCCGAGGTGGTGGTGGCCGCGGCGGCGGTGGCGGTGCAGGTCGGCTTCGCGGCGGCCGCGGTGGTGGTCGTCGTGGTGGTGCCGGCCGCTGCCGAGGTGGTGGCTCCCGCGGCTCCGGCGCCGGCGGCGGCCGAGGTGGTGGCCGCGGCGGCTCCGTTACCGGTGCCGGTGTTGTTCATGCCGGTGGTGGTGTTACCGGCGCCAGCGGTGACTGCGCTCGCCGAGGCGCTCGGGTGGTGGTAGCGCGACTGGATGGTGGTCATGCGGTTGGAGGCGCCACCCATGTTCGCGCCGCCATTGTTGGTGGCCGTGCCGGCGCCGCCGTTGTTCGCGGTGCCGCCGTTGTTGGCCATGCCGCCGTTGTTCGCGGTGCCGTTGTTGGCGGCACCGGTGTTCGCGGTGGTCGACGTGGTTGTTCCGGCGGCTGGGCTCGCACTGGTACACGCGGCCGCGGCGGCACCCATGTTGTTGTTGTGGTGATGGTGGAAGGGCGAGGCCATCGCCACGCCTACAGCGGCGATTACCACTACTGGCATGGCGGCGAAGATCGTACCGACCTTGCGCGTCCGCCAACTGCGACGCTCCCGGCGGGCCCGGGTCGACTCAGCCCTCGTTGTCCTGCGCAACGGCTGGCCGGACTGCTGCCCCCGCCGGCCGTGCGAACTCGATGCGGACACTCTCGCTCCTTAGATGTGCGTACCAGGTGTGTTGCGGCGGCGGCGGATCACGAGGAACCCGACCCCGCCGGCAAGCGCCAGCGCCACGGCGATCGCCGCGGCTCCTGCTGTGGTCAATGCGGAACTCGACCCGGCCAGGCCGACTCGCACGATGCCTGTGCTGGTCACTGGCCCGTTTCCGGCCGCGGTCATACCCGGTGTGGGGGACATTGCCTGGGCTGCGCCGCCGCCCATGGCCATCGCGCCACCGCTCGCCGTGGGGGAGGCGGGCTTGGTGGTCTGGTTCATTCCGCCGCCCATCGCCGCCTTGCTCGTCGCGACGGGAGGCGGCACGGCCGCGGCCGAGGTCTGGGCCATGGCCGGTGACGACGGCGGTTGCGTCGTGGGTGGTGCGACCGCCGAGCCGGCGACCGTGATGGTCACCGGGTTGGGGCTGCCGGCGCCGCAGTCCGCGGTCACCTGGTAGCTGCCCGAGGCGTTAGACGCGATGGTCGCCGAGCCCGAGAAGTTGATCGAGGTCTGCGTCAACGATGCCGCGCCGCCCACGAAGGCCGGGGAGTACACCCCGCCGAGGCCGTGGCCGTTGTTCGGGCAGGTGCCCAGGATGCTGACGGTCTGTCCGGGGGCGACCGTTCCCGGGTTCACAATCAGCTGTCCGTATCCGGCACTGGCGTGTGCGGGTCCGACGGACAGCAGCAGCGCGGCCGTCGCCCCGAGCGGGACGGCAAGGCCAGATAAGCGGGCTGCTAGAGGACGGCGCACGTGCTCATCACGCCCTTTCCGTTGCTATCGGAGGCGCCGGGCCGACTGGCTCGGCGCGCGCGTGACCGCTAGCACGCACGACTTCCGAAAGCGGTTCAACGCGAGCGCTCAGGCGTCGCGGACCAGCGGCGTATCGGGATCGGGGCGTTGAACGCGGCGACGCACTACTGCGGTGCGTCAGTGCGGCACATCAGTACGGCACAGATGCATCAGTACGACACAACAGTGCGAGGCGTCAGTGCGGCCCACCGGGCGGTGAACCGGCGGCGGGCAACGGCCGTGCCGAGCGGTGGTCGAGCTGACGCACAGTCCGATGCATTACGGCGCGTGGGACGCGTCAGCGTTTCGTAATACCGATTCGGGCCGCCGGTTTGAACCGGATCCGCGATTGCCGCGTGCTTGGCCGATAACCGTCCGAAGCCTCGCCCTCGGCGCCAGCCGAACAAGCCTGAAGCATTACAAATCTCAAGGAGCGTGTTCAGCGACATGTTGAGCAGAACGAAGGTCCGGGTCGGCATCGGGTCCGCCGCGGCGGTCGCCATTGCCGCCGGCGCGCTGACGACCGCTTACGCGTCGCCTTGGAGTCATGGCAACGGCTCCACGTCCGCGAACGCGAGCTACTCGTCGAAGTGGTCGCCGAACGTCGCCACCGGCACCACCACCCTCAAGACCGTCTCCTCGACGGTCCCGTCCAACGGCGACGTCAACCCCTACGGCGTCGCGGTCGTGCCGCGCAGCATCGGCAACCTGGTGCGTGGCGACATCCTGGTGAGCAACTACAACAACAAGGCGAACCTCAACGGCACCGGCTCGACGATCGTCGAGATCAACCCGAACACCGGCAAGAAGACGCTGTTCGCCTGGCTGACCCAGTCGCGGCTGCCGTCCAAGTGCCCCGGCGGCATCGGCCTGACGACAGCGCTGACGGTGCTCAGCAACGGCTGGGTCGTGGTCGGCAGCCTGCCCACCACCGACGGCACCTACAAGACCGCCGGCACCGGCTGCCTCATCGTGCTCAACAGCCAGGGTCGCGCGAAGGCCGTCATCACCGGCCACGGTATCGCCGGCCCGTGGGGTCTCGCCGCTTGGGAGCACGGCGATGACGTGCAGCTGTTCGTCACCAACGTGCTCAACGGCGTGACCTGGCGCTCCGGCCAGCAGGTCAACAAGGGCACCGTGGTCCGGCTGAAGCTGGACGTGACCCGGCAGACCTTCCGGCTGGACACCGCGGTGATCGTCGGCTCCGGGTTCCCGGAGATGGTCAGCAAGGACGGATTCGTCCAGGGCCCGACCGGCGTGACGCTCGTCGGCACCACGCTGTTCGTCGCCGACTCCCTGGCCAACCGGATCGCGCAGATCAACTGGGCCACCACCCGGCACAACAGCGCAGGGCTCGGATTCACCCTGGCCGAGGCCGGCCTGCTGAAGATGCCGCTCGGCCTGACCTCGTTCGGCGGGTTCCTGCTCACGGTCAACGGGGCGAACGGCAACCTGATCGCGATCAGCCTCAAGGGCCAGGTCGTCCTGGTCAAGGCGCTGGACACCACCGCGGTCTCCGGCTCGAGCCCGGGCGCGGGCGCGCTGTTCGGCCTGGCGCCGAGCTGGGACGGCAAGTGGTTGTTCTACGTCAACGACATCAGCAACAACCTGAGCGCGGTCGGCCCGCTGCGCAACGGCGGCACCGGCAACTACTGGGGCGGCTACAACTACGACAGCACCTACATGAGCAACTACAACACCATGTACGGCTCGCACAGCTGACCCAGCGCCGGACCGACGGTCCATCTGAAATACCCACAACGTCCCGCGCCGGTGCCGCACACCGGCGCGGGACGCCCTGAGTAAGAGTCCTGTCCCGAACCCACGCATCCGCAGCGAGCCCGACCAGGGGGGACCTGTGACCAGCACCGACCACCACTACTCGCAGCAGATCGACGAAGGAGCGCTGATCGCGGGCCGGTACCGGCTCTCGCGCTGGCTCGGCCTCGGCGCGATGGGCGAGGTGTGGGCGGCGCGGGACGAACGGCTGAGCCGGGACGTGGCGGTCAAGCTCGTGCTCGGCGACCCGAGCGCCGATCCGGAGACCGCGGACCGGTTCACCCGCGAGGCGATCGCGGTGGCCCGGATCACCCACCCGAACGTGGTCGCGGTCTACGACCAGGGCGAGTACCAGCGGCACCAGTTCGTCGTGATGGAACTGGTCACCGGCTGCAACCTGGACGAGCTGCGCGGCGGGCGCCCGATGCCGATCGGCGCGGCGCTGGCCATCGGAGTGCAGATCAGCCGGGCCCTGGAAGCGGCGCACGAGGCCGGAGTGCTGCACCGGGACATCAAGCCGGCCAACATCATGGTCAGCCACGACGGCATGGTGAAAGTCCTCGACTTCGGCATCGCCGGGTTCCTCCAGGGCGCCGGGTTCACCGAGCGGCTGACCCGCACCGGCGCCAACAGCCTGGGCACTCCCGCGTATACGGCCCCTGAGCGCATCATGGGCGGCCCGGCGACCGTGCAGTCCGACCTCTACTCGGTCGGCTGCATCCTCTACGTCCTGCTGACCGGCCTGCCCCCGTTCCCGGCCGACGACAGCCTCACCATTCTGCATCGCCACCTGCACGACGAGCCGACGCCGGTGCGGCGCTGGCGGCCGGAGGTGGCCCCCGAGATCGACCAGCTGGTGCTGTGGCTGCTGGCGAAGGAACCGGCCGCGCGGCCGGCGTCCGCGGCGATCGTGGCCGGCCGGCTGGAGTCGCTGGCCATGGCTTATCCGAACGCCAGCGCCGATGCCGCCCACGAGCAGACCCTTGACGAACTTTTCGGCGCGACCACGGCCACCCAGATGGTGCCGCTCGTCGAACTGGACCTGGAGCAGGACGACACGCCGGACTTCGGCCTGGCCGCACTGCGGGAGCGCAACGGCGAGGACGGCGGCAGGCCGAGGCCGCGCGGCGAGGGCCGCGACGGCAGTCGGGGCGGCGGTCGCGGCGGGTCGAAGAAGGACGCTGACGGCGGCTACGTGAAGACCGCGCGCAAGCGGCGCGCGCCGGCCGCCTTCCTGGTAGTCAGCATCGTCGCGGGCCTGACCCTCGGCGTCGTGCTCAGCCGCCAGGCGATGACAGGTCACGGCAGCGTGATCGGAGCGATGCCGAGCGCCGACGCACCCAAGGCCACGATGCAGACCCCTGCGATGACCAATGGCAGCCAGGCCGCGAAGTCCGGAACTGGAACCGGAACCGGTACGGGAGCGGGCGGAGGGGCAGGTGCGGCCTCGGCGATGCCCTCTGCCTCCGGGATGGGCATGGCCGGCACCGGAGGTACCGGTGCCACCACGGGCACGACCTCGAAGACGACGAACCAGGGCACGATGTTGACGACCACGCCGCCCGCGCCGATCACGCCGTACCTGCGTTACACGGCCGCCGCGCCCGGCAACGGCGGCTGCACGAAGCTGGCCCCCGGACAGTTCGAGTGCACCGTGGGCAACGCCAACGGCGCGCTGGTGTTTCAGGCCGGAACGTTGAACCAATCCGGCACGATCGGCTCCGGACCGCAGCCCTTCTACTGCCAGTCCTCCGGTGCCGAGCACGCGGTCGGGAACCTGCGCAACCACTGGTGGGCGTGGACCGAGTCGGCACAGGGCACCTTCGGCTGGGTATCAGTGATCAACCTCAGCGGTGGCGTCAACGACCAGCCGGAGCCGGGCCTGCCCTTCTGCGGCACCTGAGTCTGCGCCGGACGAACTCGGCCCCGGCCCGCAGCGCGGATGAAAACGCGCTGCGGGCCGGGGCCTTCGTTGTGTGTCGCCGCCGCTTCGCTCAGCCGCCGAGTACCGGAAGCACCAGCGTGCAGCCGACTGCCACGTGATGCGCCGGATCGAGGGCGTTGAGCACATCGTTCAGTGCCATCGGGTCGTAGATGACGGCCAGGTGATCGGCGAAGTCCAGGCCGCACTGGTTCTGCAACGTGATGTTGGTGACCGCGGGCCCGGACAGGAACTGTGTCGTGTACGGCGTGACGACCTCGTCGTACTTGGTCGAGATGACGGTATAGCGCACCCCTGACACGGTGTCGCCGCCCGCGTTCAGGTTGGTCAGGAACGGCGAACCCGCGGCCTGCTCCGTGCACGCCGCGCAGAGCGAGCCGAGGAAAGACGACCCGCCCGGAAACGCGGACAGCAGGCCGAACAGGCCGTCCAGGGTTGTGCCGTGGTTGGACGGGGAGAGCCCGACCAGGGCGTCGACCTTCGCGGCGCCGCCGAGGAAGTCGAGGTAGTAGCGCGGCATCATGCCGCCCTGGGAGTGGCCGACGATGTCCACCTTCGCCGCGCCGGTCGCGGCCAGGACCCGGTCGACGAACGCGGACAGCTGCCCGGCGCTCGCGGCGATCTCCTGATAGCCCTGGAACAGGCTGCCCGAGGCGCCGCCGTAGTTGAGCGCGAAGACGCAGTAGCCGTGGTCGGCCAGCAGCGGGGAAAGGGCTTGCCAGGAGTCTGTCATGTCGCCGAACGTGCCGTGCACGAGGACGACGGGATAGGGATGTGTCGCAGTGGGCTTACAGCCGAAGTTGTTCGAGCCGGGCGGTGCGGCGCCGGGCGTGAGCAGTTCGGCGGTGATCCCGGCGGCGAAGCTGTAGACGACGGGGTAGTTGGCGGACGCGGCGGCGGGTCCGGCGGCGGTGGCCAGGCTGGTCGTACCGACGACGACGGCGGCCGTGAGCGCGGACAGCGCTGTTCGAGACAGGGTTGTTCGAGACAGGGTTGTTCGAGACAGGGGCGATCGAAACTGCGTCGAGCGAAGCAGCGCCGATCGAACTCGCCGCGCGGCGCGGGTACGTCGGCCGGCGCGACGCTGCGCCGGTGGAGCAGAGACAGGGAGCTGCGAAGGGTGTGGGTGGGCCGGAGCCATGGAGTCCTCCGTGACAGGACAGGAAATGCACGGAGCCGGTCGCGGCATTGCGACCGTCACAGCTACCGGCCGGTAGTATTACGGACGGTAAGTGAGCCTCGTCACACTGACAAGGGCTTTGCGTAGATATTAATTGACGTAACGGAAACAGCCCGGTATTGCGCGCCGAGTGGCTACTGCACGCTGGCTCTGGTCTCCGCCTCGATCACTTCCTGGGCGGCGCGCTGCTCCAGCGCGGTGCGCGCGAAGACCTGCTGCGCGGTGACGGCGCGCTCGGAGCGACCGCGGCCGACGAAGCTGACCGCCCAGTGCATGACCGTGGTGACCCGGTGCTTGAAGCCGACCAGGTACATGAGGTGCACCACTAGCCAGAGCAGCCATGCGACGAACCCGCTGAGCCTCAGCTTGCCGATGCTGGCCACGGCGTTGAACCGGGAGACCGTCGCCATGCTGCCCTTGTCGTGGTAGCGGAACGGCTCGCCCGCGGGCTTGCCCTCCAACCGCAGCTGGATCTGGCGCGCGGCGTGCCGGCCGCTCTGGATGGCGACCTGGGCGACGCCCGGCAGGTTGTCCAGCGCCATCAGGTCGCCGACCACGTACACGTTCGGGAAACCGGGCAGCGAGCAGTCCGGGTTCACCTTCACCCGGCCGGCCCGGTCCACCTCGGCCCCGGCATGGTCGGCCAGGATCCGGCCGAGCGGGGAGGCGGAGACCCCCGCCGCCCAGATCTTGGTCAGCGCCTCGATCCGCTCGTGCCCGCCGTCCTGGGTCTTGATCTCGATGCCGCCGGCGTCAAGGCCGACCACCATCGCGCCGAGGTGGATCTCGACGCCGAGCTTGCGCAGCCGGTCCGCGGCCTTGGTGGAGAGCGGATCCCCGAAGGCGGGCAGCACCATCGGCGCGGCGTCGAGGAGCACGATGCGCGCCTTGCGGGTGTCGATCCGGCGGAACTCCCCCACCAGCGCGCGGTGGGCCAGCTCGGCGATCTGACCCGAGATCTCGACCCCGGTCGCCCCGGCGCCGACTACGACGAACGTCAGCCGCCGGCGCTCCACCTCGGGGTCGGGCTCGAGTTCGGCCAGCTCGAAGGCGCCGAAGATGCGGCCGCGCAGTTCGAGCGCGTCGTCGATGCTCTTGAGGCCCGGGGCGAACTCGGCGAACTGGTCGTTGCCGAAGTAGGACTGCGTGGCCCCGGTGGCGACGATGAGGCTGTCGTACTCGACGTGGAACAGGTCGCCACGGCCGGGTGCCCGCGCGGTGACCTTGCGGGCGCTCGGGTCGATGTCGGTGACCTCGCCGAGCAGCACCCGCACGTTGCGCTGCCTGGCCAGGATCTCCCGGGTCGCCGGGGCCACCTCGCCCTGGGAGAGGATGCCGGTGGCGACCTGGTACAGCAGCGGCTGGAACAGATGGTGCGGAGTAGCGGCGACCATAGTGACCTGCACGTTCGCGTGCCGCAAGGCGCGGGTCGCGAACAGGCCGCCGAAGCCGGAGCCGATGATCACGACCCGGTGGGTGGCGCCCCCGTCAATCGGGTAACCGGTCTCATCGGTCAAGGGGCGAGTCTCATCAGTCATGTTCAGTCTCCCAGCTTCTACCTGCCCGACGCGTGACCTCCGCCAGTGCACCCAGACGTACCCATCACCACCAAACCCACACCAGAGCGTCGGCCGCGTCAAGCCAAAGCCGCCATGCGGTGTTCCGGCCGCGATGAACGGATCCTGATTCGGCTGTGCGACGCGTCGGCGGCGCGCGGGCCGCTTTCCGGTTAACGCGGACGGTTTTCCGGCGACTAGCGCGCGAACCGGGTCGGGCGCGCCGTTCTGCTACGCTCGCGAGGATGTGCCCGGTGTCAGGACGATTCGTCCCCGCCGGGACGGGGTCTCCACGAGGTCTCTCTAGGGGGTGGCGCGGTGTCTGCCGTGCTCACTGGCAACGGCGTCTTCCGGTTTCCGCTGCGCCGGCTCGGCCGCGGCGGTTTCGGACACGGGTTCCTTCACCATCTGGCCTGGCACGCACTGTGGCGGTTCAGCCTCGGATCCTTCTTGATCTGGATCGTGGTACTGCTCGTCGTCGCGCTGGTGGTGCGGCGGCTGGTGTCCCGGCGCCGCACCGGCGGCCCGTGGCGCGGCCCGTCCGACCGGTTCTGACCAGCCGCCGGACGGCTGGTCCCGGGCGTCATCCCGAACCGGCGAACGTAGGCCGATACCAGGCGTAGCCTCGGCCTGGTGAGCGAGTTTTACGAAGCCCGCATCCGTGCCGAGTGGCCGGACTGGACCTTCGGCGCGCACCAGGCCGCCGCGCGCGCCGCGGCGGCAGAGGACCTCGTCGCGCTGCGCCGTCGGTACCCGGACCTGACCGCGGACGAGCTCGCCCGGCTCGCCGAGTCCTGGCGGCCGGACCGCGCGTCGGGACCCTATTTCTCGTTCGCCGCGGCGCTGGTCGAGTCCGGTGGCGCGGTAGCGCACAACGGCGGCGAACCCGGCCTGATCTCGGTCAGCGCCACGTTCGTCAAAGCCCTGCTGCGCGAGCTGCAGAGTCAGGCCCCTGCCGCACTCGCCGCACTGCTGGACCGCTGGGCCGAGCAGCGGCGGCACGCCGAGCGCGCGGGTACCCGCCGCTTACCGGCCAAGCCCCCACGGGTGGCGCTGGTCCTCCCCCGCGACGAGTCCCGCTGGCCGGCCGAATCCTGGCCGAGCCTGTCCGCCCTCGAGCTGGAAGCGCCCGAGTTCGATGGGACGGCGCTGCACTGGGACGCCAAGTCAGCCCTCTGGCTCGCCCTGCCGTTCGATTGAGCCGCGGCCGGTCTGGGCGGTCGGCCAGCGCCGTCGGTCAGCGCAGTCGGCGCCGGTATCAGGCGCTTTCGATTTGGAAGCGGCGCACGCCGAGCATGATGCAGACGATCGCGAGGACGAGGCTGATCAGGCTGCCCCAGAGCACCGTCAGGTCCGCGTAGTTGCCGACGAAGACCTCGCGCATCGCGTCGACGACGTAACGAAACGGGTTGATCCGGGACAGGTAGTACAGCCAGCTCGGCGCGGACTGACGGGTGATCGGCAGCAGGATGCCGGACAGCAGCAGCACCGGAACGGCGACCGAGTTGAGCAGCGGGGCGAGCGAGTCCTCGCTCTTGAGCGCGAGGCCGACCGCGTAGGACAGCGAGGACATGCTGATCGCGAGCACCGCGATGAACGCGAGGGCGAACAGCACCCCGCCGATCGGCGCGCGCAGGCCCATGAGCAGGCCGGTGAGCACCAGGATCGCCGACTGGACCAGCAGCGCGATCATGTCCCGCAGCACCCGGCCGAACAGCAGCGCGAATCGGCTGACCGGGGTGACCCGCATCCGCTCGATCACCCCGGCGCGCCATTCGGCGATGATCGCGAAGCCGACGAAGAGGCTGCCGAACAGGCCGAGCTGTACCAGCAGGCCCGGCACGAAGATCCGCCAGGCCTGGTCCGAGGATGCGCCGGGAGCGCTGACGAAATGCTTCACCAGCGGCCCGAACAGGGCCAGGTACAGGATCGGCTGGATAACCCCGATGATCAGCCACGCGGGGTTACGCAGCGAGAGTCGCAGTTGCCGGCGGAAGATCAGGCGGGTGTCTCGCAGGGTGCTGGCAAGGCTCATCGGGGGCTCCCGGTCGCGTCGCTCGGAGCGGAGGCGTCATCGTGGGCGGCGGAGTCGGCCGGATTACCGGCGTCGTCCGGGCTGCCGCCCGCGTCGCCGGGTTGCGGCGGCGCACCGGAGCCGGGGCTGTCATCGCGCAGCGAGCGGCCGGTGAGCGTGAGGAACACGTCGTCGAGGGTCGGGCGGGCCAGCTGGATCGACGCGATCGGTACCACAGCCGAGTCGAGCGCGCGCATGATGCCCATCAGCTGCTGGCCGCCGGCGTCGACGACCACGCGCAGCGTCTTGCCGCTCAGCGTGGCGTCCCGCACGCCCTCGACGTCCCCCAACGCCGACTGCGCCTTCTCTCCGTCGCCCTCACCAGCCAGCTCGATGGTCACCAAGTCGCCGGAGATGCGGTGCTTGAGCTCCTCGGGGGTGCCCTCCGCGACGATCCGGCCGAAGTCGATGATCAGGATCCGGTCGCAGAGCGCGTCGGCCTCGTCGAGGTAGTGCGTGGTGAGGAACACCGTGGTGTTCAGCTCGTCGCGCAGCTTGCGCACGTGTGTCCACAGATGGGCGCGGCTCTGCGGGTCGAGGCCGGTGGTCGGTTCGTCGAGGAACACCAGCCGGGGGGCGTGCACCAGGCCGAGCGCGATGTCCAGCCGCCGCTTCTGCCCGCCGGACAGGGTTTTGACGTAGCGGTCTTCGAGCCCGGTCAGGTCCAGCTGCTCCACGAGCGCGGCGCAGCGCTGCCGGGCCTCGGCCGCGCCCAGCCGGTAGAGCTCGGCCTGAGTGATCAGCTCCTCGGCGACGGTGCACGCGCCGTCGGTGCCGCCGGTCTGCGCCACGTAGCCGATCCGCTTGCGCACCTCGGTCGGCTCGCGCAGCAGATCCGCCCCGGCCACCACGGCGGTGCCGCCGCTGGGTTCCAGCAGGGTGGTCAGCATCCGCAGGGTGGTGGTCTTGCCGGCGCCGTTCGGGCCGAGGAAGCCGACGATCTCGCCGGCGCGCACGGTCAGATCGAGCCCGCGCACCGCCTCCACCGTGCCGCGCTTGGTCTTGAACGTCTTGGCCAGGCCGGTGACCTCGATCATCGCGGCGGCGGCGGGTGAGTCCGCCAACGGGGGCCTCCTGGTGCGGCGGGTGCTGGGGGCGAGCGCAGTACAAGCTACGGCACCACAAGCTACGGCACCGCGCCGACAAGCACCGGCTAGTTGTTGCGCTCGGCGAGTTTCTGCAGGTCGGCTCGGATCTCGGCCTGTTCGAGCAGGTCCTGCTCGGTGGCCGCGAGGCCGACCACGAACAGGATGACGACGGTGGTCAGGCTGATCCCGCCGATCAGCGGTTCGAGCAGGGAGCTGGCGGTCATGCCGGACGCGGTCTGCGCCGGGGCCGAGTCGACGAGCATCGCCGCGATGCCGGTGTAGTGCATCCCGGTCACGGCGACGCCCATGATCATGGCCGCGCCGATGGTGGCGAAGACGCCGCGGATATTCATGGCCGCCCACAGCGCCGCGGCGGCCGCGACCACGGCGATCGCCACGGAGGCCAGGACGATGAGCGGCCGGTAATGCACGCTGGCCGGCATGCGCATCGCGGAGATGCCTAGATAATGCATGCTGGCCACTCCGATACCGGTGATGAATCCGCCGGTGGCGAGCGCCGGCAGGCTGGCGCCTCTGGCGACGACGATCGCGAGGCCGATTCCGACGACGACGATCGCGATGAGCATGCTGATGATCGTCGTGGTCAGGTCGTAAGTGATCTGAATCCCGGTGATGCCGTAACCGAGCATCGCGATGAAATGCATGACCCAGATTCCGGTGCCGCCGATCGACACCGCGGCCAGGATGAGCCAGCGCCAGCGGATCCAGCCGGTGGTGGCGCGGGCCCGGGACATGGCGGACAGGCCGAGCGCCGAGCCGACGCAGGACATAGTGTAGGCGAGCAGAGGCGTACTCGGTCCGTTGATGTGACCGTTCATTTGCATTGCGTGCACGGAAGCCGGAAATGCGGTCGCCAACATGCTGTCTCCCCCCTTTTTCAGGGATCGCAGCCTACCCGGTTTAGCGAGATCGATTCAAGAGGCTGATGAAATCGTCGGAGAATGTTCAGTTTGACGAAAAGCGTTACACAGCAAGGGAAACCCGTGTTCGAAAAGCCGAATGCGCCACGTAGGGTCACGCGTGCGCGATGAGCAGGATGCCGGTCACGACGCCGAGGGAGGCGAGCAGCCGAGTACCGCCGAAGCGTTCCCGGAACAGGACGGTCCCGATCACGCAGCCGATCAGGATCGAGGTCTCGCGCAGCGTCGCCACGCCGGCGAGGGTGCCGCGTGTCTGTGCCCACAACACCAGGCTGTACGCGGTCATCGCGACCACTCCGCCGAGCAGGCCGCGGCGCACGTCGGCGTGGAAGATCCGGGGAAAGCGGCCACGCCGCAGCGCCGCCGCGATCAGCACGACGCCGATGCCCTGGCCGAGGAAAGTCCACCCCACGTATCCGAGCACTGACCCGGAGCGTCGCACGCCGAGCCCGTCGACGATGGTGTACGCCGCGATCGTGCAGCCGGTGGCGACCGCGGCGCAGACGGCGGCCAGGTCCTCGCGCCGCGGCAGCCCTTCGGCGAAAGACAGCACGAGCAGTCCTGCGCACACCACGGCGACGCCGAACAATTGAGCCCAGGAGGCGCGCTGGCCGAGCACGAGCGTGGCGAACAACGCTACGAGCAGCGGCGAGGTGCCGCGGGCGAGCGGATACGTCCTGCTGAAGTCGCCGTAGCGATATGCGAGCACCAAGCCGTACGAGTACGCCGTCTCCAGCACTATCGAAGCCGCGATGAAGGGCCACGCGGCGCGGGCCGGCGCGGAAGCGAGCAGCAGCAAAGGCAGCGCGCAGCCGATGGAGGCGAGGCCCATCAAGGTGATCGTCGCCACGCGGTCCCGAGCCGAGTGCGTGAGAGCGTTCCAGGATGCGTGTAAGAGGGCTGACCCGAGGACCACGGCGAGCACGACAGCGCCGCCGGTGGCGGAGGGTGCGGCTGCCGCGGCGAGCGTCATAAGCGCACCATAGCCCAGGCTATTACCACGCAAGAGGGGTTTGCGCTCGGCGGGTGATCCGACGACGGACGCGAACGATGAAGCGGGCCTCGCGGGAGCGGACGACGTAGGCTGCCCTGCATGGCGACCGAAGTGCTCCCCGACTCCTCCACCCCCTTCGGCAAGCGCGTGCGTGAACGGCTCGCCGAGGAGATCGTGCTGTGGCTGACCACGGTCGGCGCGGATGGCACTCCGCAGCCCAACCCGGTGTGGTTCCTGTGGGAGGGCGAGGACACGATCCTGATCTACAACCGCGCGGACGCGAACCGCCTCACCCATCTCAGAACCCGTCCTCGGGTGTCGCTCAACTTCGACGGCAACGGCCGCGGCGGCGAGATCGTCGTGTTCACCGGCGACGCCGAGGTGCTTGAGGACTTTCCGCTCGCGCACGAGCACCAGCCCTACATGGAGAAGTACGCCGCGGACATACGGCGGGTGTCCGGTGACGCGGAGGCCTTCGCGCGTAGGTACCCGGTCGCGATGCGCATTCGGATCACCCGAGTGCGGTGAGCGGCGTGGAAGGTGACGACCGGCCGCGGCAGCCGTATCGCGAGCAAGTGAGGACGCTCGCCGACCTCGCGGCGCAGGCCGCCTCGCTGCAACCTGGCGCGGACGCCGCGATCGCACAATGCGGCGGGGCGTGGCCGGTGCCCGACGCCGCCGCCCTCGAGCTCGGCCGGCTCTCGCGTTGCTACTCGCTGCTCTACGAGCAGCTGCTCCGCTTGGAGATCGACCGGGAGCTGACCGAGCGGCGCAATGAGCTGCGCAGCCTGCTCGCCTATCACCTGCACATGCTGCGCGATGCCGGCGACCTGGCTTTTTCCGGGCGGCACGACGAGCGCACGGAACCGTTCCGCAGGGAGCTCGCGGAGGGGCTCGGTTCGTACGCGACGCGGCTGCTGCACCTTGCGGCCGAGCTGCGCAAGAGCGCCTCGCTCGCCGCGGATCAGCCGGCTGATTTCGCCGGGTCTTCGCGCGGCGAGTTCGAGCTCGATGATGTGTATTTGCAAGGTGACGGGCCGCAGGACGAATAGCCGGAGGCGGGGCCGGGGCAGACGGCTCGTCGCTAGTGTCCTGAGTCAGGACACTAGTCGCCGCTGCCTGGCGCTGGCATGCGCGCGATCCGCCGCGCGTCGAGGCGCCAGACCACTTCCAGCGCCACCGCCGCGCACCCGGCCACGGCGAGCGCCGTGAGGGTCTGCTGCCAGCCGCCGAAGTGCAGGTCGAAGACGCGCCGGCCGACGGGCAGCAGCGCGACCAGCACGAACCCGCCGGCCATCACGCCGATCAGCGCCGTCTTCCACCACGCCAGCGGCCGCGCCACCAGGGCCAGCACCCAGATGCCCACCACGAACAGGGTGACCATCGCGCTGGTCTGCTCCACGGCCAGCCGCGCGCCCGGCTCGAGCCGCGCCAGGTAGTAGGAGATGAACGAGGCCGCGCCGGCGATCAATCCGGCCGGGATCGCGAAGCGCAGCACCCTGGCCACGAACCCGGATCGGGCCCGGCTCAGATTGGGCGCGAGGGCGAGGAAGAAGGCCGGCGTCCCGATCGTCAGTGTGCTGATGAGGGTGGTGTGCCGCGGCAGGAACGGGTACGGCAGCCGCGCCACGCCGACCAGCACCACCATCAGGAAGGACTCGAAGGACTTCACCAGGAACAGGTTCGAGACCCGCTCGATGTTGCCGACCACGCGCCTGCCCTCGGCGACCACCGAGGGCAGCGTCGCGAAGCGCTCGTCGAGCAGCACGATCTGCGCCACCGCGCGCGCCGCTCCCGAACCGGAGCCCATGGCGACCCCGATGTCAGCGCTCTTGAGCGCCAGCACGTCGTTGACGCCGTCACCGGTCATCGCGACCGTGTGGCCGCGGGACTGCAGCGCGGCCACCATCCGCTGCTTCTGCCGCGGGGTGACCCGGCCGAAGACCGAGTTGGCCTCGACCGCCGCGGCCAGCGCTTCGGGGTCGTCCGGCAGGTCGCGCGCGTCGACCGGGTGCTCAGCGCCCGGCAGGCCGAGCGCGCCGGCCACCGCGCCGACCGAGACCGCGTTGTCACCGGAGATGACCTTGAGCGCGACCGACTGGCGGGCGAAGTACTCGAGCGTCGGCGCGGCGTCATCGCGGATCCGCTGCGCCAGCGTCACCAGCGCGACCGGCCTGACCTCGGCGCGGTCCAGGTCGGCGGACCCGTCGGCGGGCAGCGGGCCGGGGTACGCGGCGAGCATCAGGACACGCAGTCCGCTCGCGCCGAGCCGTTCGGCCTCCGCCGCGGCCCCGGTGCCGGGGCCGAGCACGTCCGGCGCGCCGAAGAGCCACGTGCCGCGGCCGTCCGCGAAGGCCACGCCGCTCCACTTGCGGGCCGAGGAGAAGGCCGCGACCGCCTGCGGCCGCCATCCACCGGGATCGGGGCAGGCCTCGATGACCGCGGCCATCGTGGCGTTCGGCCGTTCCTCGGCGGCTCCGAGCGCACCGAGGACACGGCGCACGTCCGGCTCGCTCGCGCCGGAGTCCAGTACCTTGACCTCGGCGAGCCGCATGCCGCCCTCGGTGAGCGTCCCGGTCTTGTCCAGGCACACCACGTCTACCCGCGCCAGCCCTTCGATCGCGGGCAATTCCTGCACGAGGCACTGCCGCCGCCCGAGCCGCACGACGCCGACCGCGAAAGCGACCGAGGTCAGCAGCACCAGCCCTTCCGGCACCATCGGCACGATCCCGGCGACCGTCCGGCTGATCCCGTCGCGGCTGAACCCTCCGGCCACGCCGGCTTGGACGACCACTTGCAGCGCGGCGGCCGGGATGAGCAGGTAGGTGAGGTAGCGCAGGATCCGGTTGATGCCGTCACGCAGCTGGGAGCGCACGAGCGTGAACTGCTGCGCCTCGGCCGCCAGCTTCGCCGCGTGTGCGTCCGGGCCGACCCTGGTGGCGAGCATCGTGCCGGAGCCGGCGACGACGAACGAGCCAGAAAGTAGTTGATTGGCGCCGTGTAGTTGATTGGCGCCGTGCAGTTG
>Ga0070739_10002664_pt1 | contig 23416 bp, 23 predicted proteins | sample Coa_R1_7_FD_66445 | JGI IMG/M metagenome (GOLD analysis project Ga0070739, IMG submission 66445) | Surface soil microbial communities from Centralia Pennsylvania, which are recovering from an underground coalmine fire - Coalmine... | ecosystem: Environmental > Terrestrial > Soil > Unclassified ... | reverse complement strand
GGCAGGGGATGAAGCTGTTCTTGAAGGGCGAGCGGTGCTTCGGTCCTAAGTGTGCGGTAGAGCGGCGCCCTTACGCGCCGGGGGACCATGGCCAGCGCCGCCGGAAGCTCTCCGACTACGGGCTCCAGCTCCAGGAGAAGCAGAAGGCGCGGGCCATCTACGGCGTGCTCGAGGCCCAATTCCAGCGCCACTTCGAGGAGGCTGAGCGCCGGCCCGGCATCACCGGCGAGAACCTGCTCCGCATCCTCGAGATGCGCCTGGACAACGTGGTCTACCGGCTCGGTTTCGCCGACTCCCGGCGCCAAGCCCGGCAGCTCGTTCGCCACGGCCACTTCCTGCTGAACGGCCGGCGGACCGACATCCCCTCCGCACAGGTGAAGGTCAATGACGTGGTGGAGGTGGCACCGCGCAGTCGGGAGAACGAGTACTTCAAGACCATTCGTGAAGGGCTCGCCAAGAAGAGTGTGCCTCGCTGGCTGGAACTCGACCCCGCCCAGCTGCGGGGCCGTGTGCTGAGCGTTCCCAGCCGCGAGGATATCGACATCTCCATCAACGAGCAGCTAGTGGTGGAGTTCTACTCACGGTAGGGAGGCGGGGGCGTGCGGCCGGCCACGGCGCTGGCGCACGGCCGCGCCGCGGTGCGCGCCGCGGCCCGGCTCGCCTAGAAGGAGATGATCACATTGGTGGACGAGTTGACGCCGAGAGTAGACACCATTCAGATGACCCCCGATTTCGGGCGGTTCCAGGTCGAGCCCTTGCCGAGCGGCTTTGGCCTCACGCTCGGGAACGCGCTGCGGCGTGTGCTGCTCTCGTCGCTGCCCGGCGCGGCCATCACGGCCATGAAGGTGGATGGCATCTATCATGAGTTTGCCACCATCCCCGGTGTCCGTGAGGACACGACGGAGCTCATTCTCAACGTGAAGCAGATCCGGCTCAAGTCCTATAGCGAGGAGCCCGTCCGGCTGCAGCTTCAGGTCAGCGGGCCAGGGGTGGTCACCGCCGGCGACATCATGTGCCCGGCGGACGTCGAGATCGTTAACCCCGAGCTCTACCTGGCCACGCTGGACAGTCCGGACGCCCGCCTCGACATCGAGTTCACGGTCGAGCGGGGCCAGGGCTATGTGCCGGCGGACGGCCGGGAGCCCGCGGCGATCGGCGTTATCCCGATCGATGCGATCTTCACCCCGATCCGCCGCGTGAACTTCCAAGTCGAGAATACCCGCGTGGGGCCGCGCACCGACCTCGACCGCCTCATCATCGAGGTGCAGACCGACGGGACGATCGCGCCCAACGAGGCGCTGGCTCAGGCGGCGCAGATCCTGATCCAGCATTTCGCCATCTTCACCGACCTCAGCCAGGCGCTCCGCCGCGCGGAGAAGGCGACGCTCGGCGCGGGCGCGATCCCGCCGCGTATCTACGATATGCCCATCGAGCAGCTCGAGCTCTCCTCCCGCACCTACAACTGCCTGAAGCGGTCGCAGATCACGAAGGTCGGGCAGATCCTGGAGATGAGCGAGAGCGAGCTGCTCAACCTGCGCAACTTCGGCCAGAAGTCCCTGGCTGAGCTGCGCGAGCGCCTGGAGGCGTTGGGCGTCTCGCTCGAGGGCGGCCAGGTGCGAGAGGGGGCGGCGCCTGCAGCGGCCGAGGCGGAGGCGGAGCACGCACCGCCGGCAGACGAGACGGACGAGCAGTACGCCTACGCGATGAACCGCGATCGGGAAGAGGAGGAGCAGTAGCCGTGCGCCATCGCTGGGGAGGGCGGAAGCTAGGCCGGCCCACGGCCCACCGCCGGGCGCTGCTGCGCAACTTGTCCACGGACCTGCTGCGCTACGAGAAGATCCGGACCACCGAGGCGAAAGCCAAGGAGCTCCGCCGCGCGGTCGAGCATCTGATCACCCTGGGCAAGCAAGGCACACTGCACGCGCGGCGCCAGGCGCTGGCCTATGTCTACGACCGCAAGGTGGTCGACAAGCTCTTCCACGAGCTGGCGCCGCGCTTCATGGACCGGCCCGGCGGGTACACGCGCATCACGCGCCTGGGCTTCCGCCGCGGCGATGCGGCGCCGCTGGTCCAGATCGAGCTGGTGTGAGCTAGCCGGTCGACAGCGCGGGCGACCCCGCTGTGCGCACGCTGTGCCTGACGCTGGAGTACGACGGTACCGCCTACCGCGGCTTCGGAATCCAGCCGCAGGCGCCCACGATCCAGGGGGTGCTGGAGGCAGCGCTGGCCGCGACCCTGGGCCACCCGGTGCGGGTGACCCCCGGGGGGCGGACGGACAGCGGGGCTCACGCGCTGGGCCAGGTCGTCTCGCTGCGGACGCACTCAGCGCTAGACGTGGACACGGTGCGGCGGGCGGTGAACGCCCGCCTGCCCGCGGATATCTTCGTGCGGGCGGTGCGAGAGGCGCCGGCCGGCTTCGATGCCCGGCGCCACGCGCTCTGGCGGCACTACCGCTACACGCTCTGGCGCGACACGGAACCGAATATCTGGTGGCAGCGCTATAGCTATCACGTCGCCGGGCCGCTGGATCTCGCCGCCATGCGGCGGGCGACGCGGCGGCTGATCGGGCGGCACGACTACGCGGCCTTCGCGACTCACCAGGCCCAGGCCGCGCGGCCCGAGCGGACGGTGCGCACCATCTACAGCGCGCGGTGGACCTGCGACGGCGCGTTCTGGCACTTCGACGTGATCGCAGACGCGTTCCTGCGCCACATGGTGCGCAGCCTGGTGGGCACGCTGCTGCTGGTCGGCCGCGGCCGGCTCACCCCGGAGGAGGTGAGTCGTATCCTGGAGCGCCGCGACCGGCGGTGGGCTGGGCCGACCGTGCCCGCCGCCGGCCTGACACTCATGCAGATAGCCTATCCTCCCGGCCTCCTGGCCGGGGTGAAAGGAGAGGCGGGTGAAGACGTACTCGCCACGCGCAGCGGACATCCAACGTGAGTGGCATCTGATCGATGCCTCGGGGCAGACGCTCGGCCGGCTGGCCACGCGCATCGCGCACCTGCTCCGGGGCAAGCACAAGCCCCGCTACGCCCCCCATATGGATATGGGGGACTACGTGGTGGTCATCAACGCGGCCAAGGTGGTCGTCACGGGCAAGAAGGCCCAGACCAAGGTCTACTACCGCTACTCGGGCTATCCGGGCGGATTGAAGGCGATCACCTACGCGGACCTAATGAAGCGCCACCCCGAGCGGGTCATCGAACACGCCGTGCGAGGGATGCTGCCCAAGACTGCGCTCGGGCGCGCCATGTACCGGAAGCTCCGCGTCTACGCCGGACCAACCCATCCGCACGCCGGCCAGATCCGCCAGGCGGCGCCGGCAACTGAAGAGAGGGCCTAAATGCGAGAGGCGGTGCGCACTAGCCAGAGCTACACCACGGCCGTGGGCCGCCGCAAGACCGCGGTCGCCCTGGTTAAGCTCCAGCCCGGGGCCGGGAACATCATCATCGACGGGAAGCTGCTGCAGGAGCGCTTCCCGCGCCTCACGCATCAGCAGAATATCACGCTCCCCCTGCGGATCACCAACACGCTCCGCAGCTACAACGTCATCGCGCGCGTCAGGGGCGGCGGCGTGAGCGGCCAGGCCGAGGCGCTCCGCCATGGTATCGCCCGCGCGCTGGTCGCCGAGAACGAGGCGTTCAAGCCCGTGCTGCGGCAAGCCGGCCTGCTGACGCGCGATGCGCGGGTCAAGGAGCGCAAGAAGTACGGGCTCAAGCGCGCCCGCAAGGCGCCGCAGTACACCAAGCGCTAAGCAGCGGCGCCGTGGCCGAGGGCCGCGCCCCACCCGCGGGGGCCGCCAGGCCCGGCGCTCCCCCTTCGCGCTACGGGGTGGGTCAGCGTGGCGCCAGGTACAGGATTCCCAGGCTGAGGAGGCCCCAGAGCACGACCGTGCCGAGAAGCGGCGGGTCGCCCAGCAGCACCTCCTCGGGGCTGCCGCCGAGGCCGGCGATACGCACCAGATACAGGTAGCGGAAGATCCCGTAGATCACCAGCGGGATGGTCAGCATCAGCAGAGGCGGGTGGCCGGGCCGCTCCGAGAAGGTGTACAGCGAGTAGGCCATGATGCTGGCGGCCGCCATGATCAGCATGAGCTCGTCGAGAAACTCCACCGTGAGCGCGGCCAAGCTGCTGCGGTGCGAGGGGGCTGTGGCCTCGAGCGAGGCCAGCTCGCTCCGGCGCTTGCCCAGGGCGATGAGCAGCGCGCCAAGCAGCGTGCACAGCAGGAGCCAAGGCGAGATCATGACGCCGATGACTACCGCCCCTGCGGCGGCGCGCAGCACAAACCCCACCGCGATCACGAAGACGTCGAGCAGGGCGTAGTGCTTCAGCCAGAGGCTGTACGCGGCGGTCAGCCCCACATACCCCAGTCCGAGCAGCAGGAAGCCCCCTCCTAGCCAGGCGGCGATGGGCAGCGCGAGTAGGAATAGGCCGCTCGCGACCAGGATCGCGTGGCGCGGCGCGATGAGGCCGGCCGCGATCGGGCGGCGCGCCTTGGCTGGATGGAGACGATCCTGGGGCGCATCCAAGGTATCGTTCACCAGGTAGCCGCTCGACGCCAGCACACACAAGACCAGGAACGCGAGCAGGACCCGCGCCACCAGCTCGGGCTTGTCCAGGTTGAGCGAGAACACCAGGCCCCCGAACACCAGGCCGTTCTTGGTCCACTGGCGGGGGCGGAGGGCGGCGAGCCAGATCTGCGCGGTCTTCCGCCAGCTACGGGCGCTTGTGGGACGGGTCAGCACGCGGCGGTCTCCCGATCAGGCGTGGTGGGGGCCCGATAGGGCGGCAGCCAGGTGGGGGGGCGCTTAGCTATCATGCGGTGTAAACCCGTCCTTTCCAGACCACCCCGCGGCCCGAGAGCACCCGGTAGGCCGAGTAGCAAAGCAACGCGTTGAACATGGCTGCTCCGAGGGGCAGCGTCAGGGCATAGCGGCCGGGCGCGCCCACCTCGCGATAGCAGCGCCATGCCAGGTAGAGGACCAGGGCCACCTGGAACCCGCCCACCGCGCTGAGCAGCACCGCCAGCGGCTCCGGCCCCGCGCTGCCCAGCCGGGCCAGCCCCGCCAGCAGGAACGCCGGCGGCAGCAGCAGCGCCGCGCTGATGGCGGCGATCAGTAGCACGACGTTGCGCAGGCAGCGCCCCGCACTCAGGAAGCTGTTCTTGCTCCAACCCTCCCAGATCTCGCGCAGGTTCCGGTACATCCGGATATGCACCAGCCCGCGGCCATCGGCAAGCTGGACCGTGTACCCAGCTGCCTTCACCGCCCGGGCCAGGGCGCTATCCTCGACCACCGCGTCCCGCAGCGCGGCGTGGCCCCCGACCTTCTCGTAGGCGGCGCGCCGGACGAGGAGGAACTGGCCGTTGGCGTACGCGATCCGGGGACGGCGCGGGTCCGCGATCGCTTGGAGGGGCAACAGCAGCGCGATCACCAGCATCACGAAGGGCTGGATCACCCGCTCCCAGAAGCTGCCCAGCTCCTGGCGCGGGATGAGCGACAGCAGGCCCAGTCGGTGGGCGGCGGCGTGCGCGACCGCCGCGCGGACGGCGCTCGGCTCCAACCAGGTGTCCGCGTCGAGGAAGAGGAGCCAGTCCCCGCGGACGAGGGCGGCTGCTTGCGAGAGGGCAAAGTTCTTCCCCGTCCAGCCGGGCGGCAGCGGAGCCCCTGCCACGACGGTCAGCCGTGGCTCCTGCGCGGCGAGCCGAGCGAGGATGGCCGGCGTCTCATCAGTGGAGTTGTCGTCGACTACCACCACCTCGAGGTGGGGGTGATCCTGGCAGAACACCGAGCGCAGGCAGCGCTCGATGTTCGCGGCCTCGTTGCGCGCCGGGATCACCACCGAGACCAGCGTCGAGCGGGGCAGCGGTGCCGCCGGCACGCCCACCGTATCCAGCGCGGCTAAGAAGGCGTGGGCACGCCAGGCGATCAGCACGAATAGGATACTGACGACGGCGAGCAGGCCGAGGGTGACCATGAGCCCTCCGGAAGGCCGCGCGCGCTCGAGCGCGCGGAGTCCTATTCTAGCACGCGTGGCCGCACAGCCGTCATCGCTCGTGGGCGCGCGCCTCGGCTATACTAACCAGTGGCAGCGCGATAGGCCTCGTTATCTACATCCGGGTGGCGAGCGCAGCCCCGTATGGCCGCGGCGAAGAAGCAGCGCCTCGATCTCGTGCTCGTCGAGCGAGGGCTGGTGCCCAGCCGCGAGCAGGCCCGCGCACGCATCCTTGCCGGCGAGGTGACGGTAGCGGGCCAGGTGCTGACGAAGCCCGGGGCGCTGGTCGACCGCGACGCGTCCATCGCCCTCCGGCCCACTGCCCAGTACGTGAGTCGTGGCGGCATCAAGCTGGCGCACGCGCTGGACCGGTTCGGGATCGATGTCGCCGGCCGGGTGGCGCTGGATGCCGGCGCCTCGACCGGCGGGTTCACCGATTGTCTCCTGCGGCGCGGCGCGCGGCGCGTGTACGCCGTGGATGTCGGATATGGGCAGCTCGATTGGCGCCTACGCCAGGACCCGCGGGTCGTTGTGATGGAGCGTGTCAACCTGCGCGAGCTGACCGCGCTGCCGGAGCCCATCGACCTGGCCACACTCGACCTGTCCTTCATCTCTCTCCGGCTGGTGCTCGAACCGGTTCGCCGTCTGCTGCAGCCCGCGGGCGAGATCGTCGCGCTCGTGAAGCCGCAGTTCGAGGCCGGCCGCGCGCTGGTGGGGCGCGGCGGCGTGGTGCGCGATCCCGCCGTGCATGCCGCGGTGCTGCGCGACCTGGCCCACTGGGCCGCTGAACACGGCCTTGCGGTGGTGAACATGACGGCCTCGCCCTTGCGCGGGCCGGCCGGCAACGTCGAGTTCTTCATGCATCTGGTCCAGGCGAGCCAGGCGGCGCCGCCGGCGCCGGAGCCCCTGATCGAGGCTGCGCTCCGCGAAGCGGCCGCGCTAGCAGGGGCGCGCTAGCCGGCTGCGCGGGAGGTGGCGTGAACGCCGTCGCGGTGATCTACCAGCCGGTGCTCGCCGACGCCCGGCCCCTCGCCGAGCGCTGTGCGGCGTACGTGGCGGCCCGCGGGAAGGAGGCGCGGCTGTTCTCCTCCTGGGACCTGGGCCCCACCATCCCCACCGACGGGCTCACGCTCGCCATCGCCTTCGGCGGCGACGGCACCATCCTCCGCGTCGCACGCTGGCTGGCTGCGAGCAGCGTGCCGATCGTCGGGGTCAAGATGGGGCGGCTTGGCTTCCTGGCCGAACTCCAGCCCGCCGACCTCTTCGGCGGGCTGGACGCGTATCTGGCGGGCGACTACTGGCTCGACGCCCGCACCATGCTCCGCGCCGAGCCGCTCCCCGCGCCGGGCGCCCCGCCCGCCTCTCCTGCTCCACCGCCCTTCCTCGCGCTGAACGATGTCGTGGTCAGCCGCGGCGCTGCCCCCCGCGCCCTTCGCGCGGTCGTCGAGGTCGATGGCACCGAGCTGGTGCGCTACACCGCCGATGGCGTCATCGTGGCAACGGCCACCGGTTCCACGGCCTACGCCTTCGCCGCCGGCGGCCCTATCCTCACCCCGGAGCTGCCCAATCTGGTCGTGACCCCGATCTGTCCCCACATTCACACTTTGACCGGGCTCGTCCTCCCACCCGACGTATCGGTTACTATCCGGGTATGGACCCCCCAGCCGGCCGGGCTCACCTTCGACGGCCACATCGACCTGCCGCTCCTGGACGGCCAGGGGGTCCGGGTGCGAGCGGCGACGGAGCGGACGCTCTTCGCCCGCCGCGGGTCCCGCGCGGACCTCTACCGTGCGCTCATCGACAAGCTGCGCCAGGCATGAGGCACCCGTCGTGCTGCTGGAACTCTCGGTGCGCAACTTCGCCATCGTGGAGCGGCTGACCATCCAGTGGGGGCCGGGGCTGAACGTGCTCACCGGCGAGACGGGTGCGGGCAAGTCGCTCCTGCTCGATGCGGTCGGCGCCTTGCTGGGCAGCCGCCTCGGCGTGGACTGCATCCGCACGGGCGCCGACCGCGCCATCATCGAGGGGGTTTTCGTCCTGCCACCCGATGAGGAGCCCCCCGCCCGCGGCGAGTCGGCGTCTGGCGGTGCAGACGCCTCGCTCGCGCAGCTGCTGGCCGCCTATGACCTCTCCCCCGACGACGAGAACGTCCTCATCCTCACCCGCGAGATCGCGCGGAGCGGCGGCCGCAGCCTCTGCCGCGTCAATGGCCGCCCGGTCCCGCTGAGTGTACTCCAGGAGCTGGGCCGCCGCCTGATCGACATCCACGGGCAATCGGAGCACCTCTCGCTCTTGCGGGTGCGGGAGCACCTGGACCTGCTAGATCGCTACAGCGGGACGCTGCCCCTGCGGGCGGAGGTCGCGGCCCGCGTCGCGGAGCTGGAGCAGGTGCGGCAGGCGCTGCAGCAGAGCGACGAGGAGCGCCGCCGGCTGGCCCGCGAGGCCACCCTCCTGCAGCACGAGATCGCCGAGATCGAAGCCGCGGCGCCCGTGCCGGGCGAGGAGGCGGATCTCCTGCAGCGGCGCCGCCGGCTGCGCAACGCCGAGCGGCTGCGGGCGCTCGCCCTCGGCGCCTACACCGCGCTGGAGGGGGGCGACCCCGAGACGACCAGCGCCACGGATGCTATCGGCCGGGCCGCGGCCGCGGCGGCCGAGCTCGCCAGCCTAGACCCGGCGACCGCGGAGCTGCGTGACCTGCTGGACAGCGCCCTGGCCACGGTGCAGGACTGCGCCCGCGAGCTCCGGCGTTATGCCGAGCGTGTGGAGGATGACCCGGCTCAGCTCCAGGCGGTGGAGGAGCGCCTGCACCTGCTGCGCGAGCTATGCCGCAAGTACGGGGGCACGCTCGAGGCCGTGCTCGCCTATGCCGCCGAGGCCCGCCAGAAGCTCGCGCGCCTTGCTCACCACGAGGATCACGTGGCGGAGCTCCAGGCCCGCGCGGACCAGCTCGTCGCCGAGATCGGGGAGCGAGCCGCGCGCCTGAGCGCCCGCCGCCGCGAGCGGGCCGAGGCGCTCGCCGCGGCAGTCCGCCGCGAGCTGGCCGATCTCCGCATGGCCGGCGCGCGGTTCGCCGTGCACATCACCCAGACCGAGAGCCCCACCGGTGTGCCCGTGGACGGGCGGCGGCTCGCCTTCGACCGCAGCGGCGTCGATCACGTCGAGTTCTTGCTGGCGGCCAACGCGGGCGAGGAGCTGCGCCCGCTCGCGCGGGTGGCCAGCGGTGGCGAGCTCGCCCGGATCCTGCTGGCGCTCAAAACCACGCTCGCCCAAGTGGATGTGCGGCCGACGCTGATCTTCGACGAGATCGACGTGGGCGTTGGCGGGCGGCTGGGCCAGGTGCTAGGCGAGAAGCTCTGGCGCCTTGCCACGCGGCACCAGATCCTCTGCGTGACTCACCTCCCGCAGCTCGCCGCTTTCGGCGACCAGCATTTCCTGGTGACTAAGGCAGAGCGCGATGGCCGGACGACAGCGACGGTGCAGCGCCTGGGCGACCGCGAGCGGGAGGCAGAGCTGGCCGCGATGCTCGGCGGGGAGAGCGAGGCCACCCGGCTGAACGCGCGCGAGCTGCTGGAACAGGCCGCACGCTGGAAAGCGCAGGTGGCGCCCCACCTGCAGCCGCTGGAAGCCCGCTAGCGGCGCCGGGCCATGGCGGCTTGCTCCCTGGCACCCGAGGAGCATAACAGCCCTGGCGCCGCAGGCCCATGGAGGAGGAGCACATGGCAACAGCCAGCGCGCGCCGGCAGGCGCTGCGCACCCTGCTCGAAGCCCCCGGCATTGTCCTCGCCCCGAGCGCTTACGACGCCTTGAGTGCGCTCCTCATCGAAGAGGCCGGCTTCCCCGCCGTCCACGTCTCGGGCAGCGGTGTGGCGCGCTCGTTCGGCCTGGCCGACATCGGCCTCGTGACGGCGACGGAGATGGTGGCCGTCCACGAGCGGATCGTCGAGGCGGTCCAGCTACCGGTCATCGGTGACGCGGAGACCGGCTACGGCGGCCCTGCCCACGTGGCGCGCACGGTGCGTGCCTACGAGCGCGCGGGCGTGGCCGCGATCCACCTCGAGGATGACTACACACCCAAGCGGCCGGGCGGCCGCCCCGACATCCCCCACGGTGCCATCCCCGTGGCGGAAATGGTGGCGAAGATCCGCGCTGCCCTCGACGCGCGCACCGATCCCAACTTCCTGATCATCGCGCGCAGCAACGCGCGCGACGTTGAGCCGCTGGAAGTGCTCTTCGAGCGCCTGCAGGCCTATGAGGAGGCCGGCGCCGACGCTATCTGGCCCGGCCTCCGCGCTGTCGAGGAGCTGCAGCGGCTGCCCGGCCCGCTGCGCAAGCCGCTGGTCGGCGTGCCGCCCCGGCCGCAGGTGAACGCCTACCAGTTCGCCCAGTACGGGTTCAAGGTCGCCTGCCTGCCCGGCACGCTGGGCCAGGCCGCGGCCGCCGCGATGCGCGCCGCGCTCCAGGCACTCAAGGCCACCGGCGACGCCGAGGCCTACTTCGCCACCGTGCCCGACGCTGCGGCAGTGCGGCGCTGGTACCTGGAGATCGGTATGGCCGCCGCGATGCGCTTCGAGCGCGCGCCCGGCGAGCCCTAGGAGGCGGGCGCCAGGCAGAGGCGCCCTTTCCCGTCGCGCACCAGCTCCCCGGCCTGATCCAGTGCGCCCACCGCCTGCATGAGCGCGCGGTACTCGACGTGGCGGAGCCGGCCGAGCACCTCGGCGTAGTAGAGCGGCCCCTCGGCCAGCACGGCCCGCAGCGCCGCCAGCGCCTCGGCCGGGTCGCTGATGCCGATCGCGGGGAAGGGAGGCGCGCCGTAGCCCTCCGGCGCGACAAGGTCCCGGAACGGGTAGGTGATCCGCGTGTAGCGCTCGCGCGGCACCTCGTCCGGGATCGTGGCATCGATGCCCATCTTCGCTGTTACTACGGGGCCGCCGGTGCGGGGCAGGGAGGGGTCGAGCGGCTTGGCGCGGGCGCCGCTGATGATCACCACGTCGCGGTCGGCCTGCACCCGCGTGGCGATCGCCCACTCCACCTCGACGGGATCGTAGATGTCGATATCGTCGTCGGTCACGATGGCGAGCTTGAAGTCCGCCACCGAGAGCAGGGCGGTCAGCGCGTTCTTGCCGTCGCCGGGGGCCTTGCGGATCGCCGCCACGACGTGCCAGTGACAGCAACCGCCAGGGGTGACGTTGACCGCCGTGACCCGCACCCCGGCCTCGCGGAGCACGCGCCAGGCGGCCGCCTCGTAGACCGGCGCGCCCAGCCAGATGTTCTCCCAGGGCATCTGCAGAGCGTAGAACAGGGCGTCGCGCCGCATCGTGATGGCATGGACCCGCACGATCGGGTTGAGGTGGACCTCGCCCATCAGCCGCGTGAACTCGCCATACTGTCCTTCGGGATGGATGTGCCCGCCAGGCAGCAGCTCGCCCTCCAGGATCATCTCGGCGTTGGCTAGCCCCTCGACCGGGATACACTCGCCTGGCACGAGCTCGACCGGCTCGCCGCGCAGGCCGCCGGCGACGCTCAGCTCGTCCACCCCCAGGGGGGCTTTGAAGGTTGCGGCGAGCATCTCGATCGGGGCTGCTCCCACCGCGATCGAGACGGGCAGCGGCTCCCCCCGCGCCGAGGCCTCCTCGTACAGGGCGCGCAGGTTGTTGGGGGTGACGATATCGATCCCCAGCGTGTTGCGGTTGCGGTACATCAGGCGGTAGATGCCCGCGTTGCGCCCATGCTCGGGGTGCTTAGTGATCACCACTGCTGACGCGATGAAGGGGCCGCCATCCAGCTCGGCCATGACGGGGATGGGCAGGGCGCTCAAGTCGACCGCCTCCCCGCGCTGCACCACCTCCTTCACCGGGCTATCGGGTACCACTACGGGTGGGATCGGGCGATCGATCGCCTGGCGCAGGCGGGTAACGGTCTGGGGGCCTTCCATCCCCAAGCAGAGCGCGAGCCGGCGGCGGTCGGCGAGCAAGCCGCTCACCACGGGGTGGGTGTACCCCCGCACGCGACGGAAGAGCACAGCGTGCGGCGAGCGCGCCACGAGCGGCGACACATACCGCAAGTCGATCTCGTCCTCGACTGTATCGAGCTGGCCGTGGCGTGCCAGCGTATCGAGCACGACGCGCAAGTCGGTGTGCATAATCATCCCCCTGCCGCTCCGGCGCGGTGCTGGCTGCGGCGCATTATAGGGAGGCGCTGCACCGAGCAACCATTACACCTAGTCTAGCCGCGGCATGGGGAGAAAGCTGCGCTAAAGGTGTACAGCCGCCTTGTCGACACGATAGAGCCTACCTGCGCTACCGGCGCCGCAGCGTGCTCACGCTCTCGATGTGGTACGTCTGGGGGAACATGTCGATCGGCTCGACCTGCTCCAGGGCATAGCCCCCACCGACCAGTACCTTCAGGTCGCGGGCCAGCGTGGCCGGGTCGCAGGAGACGTACACCACGCGCGCCGGCTGCAGCGCCAAGAGGGCCTCGAGCACCGCCGGGTGGCACCCCACCCGCGACGGGTCCAGGATCACCGCGTCCACCGGGCCCGTGAGGCGGGGCAGCACCTCCTCGGTCTTCCCCTCGATGAACCGCACGTGGCGCAGCCCGCGCGCATTGTGGACCGCGTCTTGGACGGCCGCAGGCGACTCCTCGATGCCGATCACCTCCTCGGCGCGCTCCGCCAGCAGCACGCTGAAGGTGCCCACGCCACAGTACGCGTCGACGACGCGCCCCAGGCGCGCCGGCCCCAGCCGGTCCAGCACCGTCAGCGCCAGCAGGTCGGCCATGGAGTAGAAGCCCTCGCGCTCGCGCACCCACGGCACCTGCAGCGTCGCCGGTAGCTCGCGCCACTCCGGCTTGGTGTTGATCTGGAAGAAGGCCGAGGGCGCGATGCGGAAGCGGTGGCCGAGCAGCTCCTCCTCCAGGTAGGGCTGCCCTGTGGGGAGCTCGGGCACGGCCGGCACGGCCGGCTGGACCAGCAGCTGCCGCGTGCGCGCGCTGTAGCGAATGGTGATCTGGTGGCTCTCCAGGCCGGCGCAGCGGCGCTGCAGCAGGTCCAGGGCGCGGTTGATCGGGGGCATCATCAGCCAGCAGTAGTCGACCCGCAGCAGGCGATGGCTCTCGCGGCGCGTGAAGCCCAGCTCGCCATAGCGGCGGCCCAGCGAGAAGCGGGCGTGGTTGCGGTACTCCCAAGGCGTAAGCATGCCGAGCGTGGGCCGCACGTAGCGGTCGGCGTCGAGGAAGCCGCCCAGGCGCCGGAGCTGCTCGACCACCACCTCCCGCTTGTAGGCGAGCTGGGCGGGATAGGCGACATGCTGCCACTGGCAGCCGCCGCAGGCCCCGAAGTAGGTGCAGGGGGCCCAGGTCCGCTCGGGCGCGGGGCGCAGCACCTCCAACAGGCGCGTCCGGCCATAGCCCTTCTTGGTCTGCTCGACGGCCACCCGCACCCGCTCGCCGGGGATCGCGTAGGGCACGAACATGACCTGGCCATCGGCCCGGCCGATGGCCTCGCCCCCGAACGCCATCTCGTCGAGCTCGAGCTCCAGCTCGAGGTCGCTTGCCACGCCTGCTGCTCCTCGCGGCACCAGCACGTCTCGTCAGATTATGCCAAGCGCCGCTCAGTTTGCGCGCGCGGCCGGTAGCGAGATCCGACCGCGCGCCAGCTTGCCGGTCGCGGTATGGGGCAGGCGCGCCACGAAGTGGACCGTGCGCGGGATCTTGAAGGGGGCGAGCGAGCGCGCGCAGTGATGGCGCAGCGTGGCCGCGTCCACGTCTAGGCCCGGGCGCCGCACCACCAGCGCCACCGGCACCTGGCCCCAGTGGGCGTGCGGCACGCCGATCACCGCCGCCTCGCGCACCGCGGGGTGTGCCATCAGCACGTGCTCGACCTCGGCCGGGGCGATCTTCTCCCCGCCGCAGTTGATCAGCTCCTTCTTCCGGGCGACAATCCGCAGGTAGCCCCAGGGGTCGACCGTCGCCAGGTCGCCGGTGCGCAGCCAGCCATCGGGGCAGGCGGCCGCGGTCTCGGCCGGGCGCCGCCAGTAGCCGGCCATCACGAGGTCACCGCTCACCTGCACCTCGCCCACCGCGCACCCGTCCGCGGGCACCACCTGGCCCGCGTCGTCGACCACGCGCAGCCGGGCGGCAGGCGTGGGGCGGCCGGCCGAGGCCTGCTGGCGGAGCCGCTGCTCGCGCGGCCACTCGCGCATCTCCGGCAGCAGGGTCGCGAGGGTCAGGACCGGCGAGGTCTCCGTCAGCCCGTAGGAGCCCACGAATGTCGCGCCCAGGCGGTCCTCGACGGCCGCCGCCAGCGCGGGAGTGGACGGTGCCCCGCCCACAACGACCCAGCGCAGGCTGGCCAGCTCCCGCCGCGCGCTCCAGCGGCTCTCCACCAGCCGCCGGGCCATCGTCGGCACGAGATAGGTCACCGTGGCCCGGCGCGCCGCGATCAGCGCCAGCGCCGCGCGCGGCGCGAACTTCCGCAGCACCACCTGCGTGGCGCCGGCCATGACCGCCGCGTGCGGGAAGCCCCAGCCGTTGGCGTGGAACAGGCTCAGCGCGTGCAGGACCACATCGTCCGGGCCCAGCCCGAGCACGCACCGGACGCCCTCGGCGTTGGCCACCAGGTTGCGGCCCGTGAGCATCGCGGCCCGCGGCTGGCCCGTGGAGCCGCTGGTGTAGAACATCTCCGCAACCGCGGAGGGATCGCGCTGCACCGGGTCGCAGGGCGGCGCGCCGGCGAGCCAGGGCTCGTAGGCTTGCCAGCCCGGCGGCGCCCCTTCACCGCCCACGGCGACCCGGAGGGGGATGGCTGCCAGGCTCTCAGGGGGCAAGCGCTTTATCCAGGCGCCGTCGGCCAGCAGGGCGCGCGGCTCGGCATCGCGGAGCAGGACCGCGAGCTCCGGCCGCGTGAGCCGCGTGTGCAGCGGCACGAGCACCGCGCCGGCCCAGGGAACGCCAAAGTACGCCTCGAGCAGGGTGTGGCAGTTGGGCCCTACGTAGGCGACGCGCTCGCCGGGCTGCACACCGTGGGCAGCGAGCGCTCCGGCGAGGCGCGCGACGCGCTCGGCGAAGGCCGCGAAGCTCAGCTCATGCGCGCCGCAGACCACGGCCAGCCGCTGCCCCTCTGCCCGCGCCCTGGCAAGCAGGTAGTCAGCCATCAGCATGGTGCCGTTCCTCCGCAGGTTCCGCTGCCCCAGGAGGGGGGGTGTCTTCCGCGGCGCAGGCGGCGAGAAATTCCGCGGCAGAGAACTGCCCGCCCAGCACAGGCGCGAGCGCCGCCGGCGCCCAGGTGCGCAGGGCTCCCAAGCGCAGCGCCTCGACCGAGAGAGCCGCATCCCAGGGGAGCACCCCGAGCAGGGGCCGCGCGCCGAGCGCGTCCAGCAGGGCTGGATTGGTCCGCGTGGCCAGGTCGACCGGCCCGCGCCAGCCACACAGCACCACGCCCAGCACGGTGAGGCCCCGCGCCCGCGCCGCCTCGACGGTCAGGAGGGTATGGTTCAGTGTGCCCAGGCCCGGGCGGGCGACCACCACCAACGGCAGGGCCAGGTCGCGCGCCAGGTCGGCCATGCTCCAGCCCGCGGCCAGCGGCACGAGCAGCCCGCCGGCGCCCTCTACCAGCACGACGTCGGCCCGCTGCCGCGCGGCCTGATACGCCTGGCGGATGCGCTCCACCTCGACCACGGCGCCCTCGGCCTGCGCCGCGACGAGGGGCGCTGCGGGCTCGCGGAACCGGTACGGGCAGGCCAGCGCGTCAGGCACGTCCACGCCCAGCGCCGCGTGCACGAAATCGACATCGCCCGGCTGCCCCGGCGCTACCCCGGTCTGCGCCGGCTTGAGCACCGCGACGCGGCGGCCCTGGCGGGCCAGCGCCCAGGCAATGGCTGCCGTGGCGACTGTCTTGCCCACGCCGGTGTCGGTTCCCGTGATGAACGCGGCGGTGATGGTCTCTGGCATCTGCCCTCCCGCAGTGCGAGCGGCGGTCACAGCCCCAGTGCGCCACGGAGGACGCGCCGCGCGCTAGCGAAGGCGTCCACCGCCCGCTGGAGGTGGGCCTCGGTGTGCGTCGCCATCAGCGTCACCCGCAGCCGGGCGGTCCCCCGCGGCACGGCCGGCGGCCGGATGGCCGGCACCCAGACGCCGCGCTCGCGGAGCGCCGCGGCCAGGCTGAGCGCCGTCTCGTTCTTGCCCACCATCACGGCCAGGATCGCCGCCTGGGAGGGCAGCAGCTCGTAGCCCAGGCGCACGAGCTCGGCGCGGAGCTGGGCCGTCAGCCGCAGCAGGCGCTGCCGCCGCTCCTCCTCGACGCGCGCGATGCGCAGGGCGGTGAGCGCCGCGGCCACCGCGCTCGGGGCGGGGGCGGTGTCGAAGACGAAGGTGCGGGCGCGGTTGCGCAGGTAGTCGATCAGCCGGCGGCTGCCGGCCACGAAGCCGCCCACCGAGCCCAGCGCCTTCGATAGCGTGCCCATCACGATGGGGACGCGCCCCCGCAGGCCGAAGTGTTCCACCGCGCCCGCGCCCCGCGGGCCCAGCACGCCAGTGGCGTGGGCCTCATCCACCATCAGCATGCAGCCCCAGCGCTCGGCCAGCTCGCACAGCTCTGGCAGGGGGGCGAGATCACCATCCATGCTGAACACGGAGTCGGTGACGATCAGCCGCCGGCGGCCGGGGTAGCGCTCGAGCAGCGCGGCGAGATGCGCCGGGTCAGCGTGGTGGTAGACGACGAGGCGCGCGCGCGCGAGGGTGGCGGCATCGATGATGGAGGCGTGGTTCAGGCGGTCGCAGAAGATCACATCGCCCGGGCCGACGAGCGCGGCGATGGTGCCGAGGTTGGCGAGATAACCCGAGCTGAACAGGATGGCCGCCTCGGTCCCCTTGAGCGCGGCCAGCTCGGCCTCGAGTTCGCGGTGGAGGAGCGTGCTGCCCGAGACGAGCCGCGAGGCGGCGCTGCTGGCTCCGTAGCGCCGCAGCGCCTCCACTGCCGCGTGCACCACCCGGGGATCCGCCGCCAGCCCGAGATAGTTGTTGGAGGCGAGCAGCAGGTACCGCCGCCCCTGGTAGACGACTTCGGGCTCCGGCGCGCTCTCAAAGTCGTGGACCGTGCGGAGCAGCTGGTGCTGGCGCAGGTCCTCCAGCTCGGCGGCCACCCAGGCCAGCGGGTCGATGCGCGCCATCCGCTCCTGCCTAACCGCCCTCGGTCACTTCCACGATGCTCGCGTAGGTGATGGCGAGGAGCTCGTCGAGCTCGGCCTCGCTGATGCTCAGCGGCGGCATCAGCACGATCACGTCGCCTAGCGGGCGCAGCACCGCGCCGCGCCGGCGCGCCGCCGCGATCACGCGCCAGCCGACGCGCGCCGCTACGGGGTAGGGCGTGCGGGTCTCGCGCTCCGCGACCAGCTCGATCCCGACCATGAACCCCCGCTGGCGCACCTCGCCAACATGGGGCAGGTGGCGGAACCGTTCCAGCCCCTGCGCCAGCCGCTCGATCTTCGGCGCCAGCTTGGCCAGCGTGCCCTCGCGCTCGAACAGGTCGAGGTTGGCGAGCGCCACCGCGCAGCAGAGCGGGTTTCCCGTATAGGTGTGGCCATGGAAGAAGTGCTTCAGCTCGGCGTACTCGCCGAGGAAGGCGTCGTAGATGGCCTGCGTGGTCAGCACCGCGGAGAGCGGCAAGTAGCCGCCCGTGATCCCTTTCCCCAGCACGAGGAGGTCCGGGGTGGCCCCCTCGTGCTCGCAGGCGAAGAGCCGGCCGGTCCGCCCGAAGCCCGTGGCCACCTCGTCTGCGATCAGGAGCACATCGTGCTGGTCGCACAGCTCGCGGACGCGGCGCAGGTAGCCGGGGGGCTGGGTCAGCATCCCGCCAGCCGCCTGCACCAGGGGCTCCACGATGACCGCCGCCACCTCGCCCCGGTGCGCGGCGAGCAGCCGGCCCAGCTCCTCGGCGCAGGCCAGGCGGCAGTCGGGATGGGTGGCTCCGAGCGGGCAGCGGTAGCAGTACGGCGAGGGTGCCCGGAACGTCGGGAATAGCAGCGGCCGGAAGCGGGCGTGGAACAGGTCGATCCCTCCCACGCTCACGGCGCCGAGCGTGTCGCCGTGATAGGCGTTCTCGAGGCTGACGAACCGCGTGCGCCCCGGCTCCCCGCGGAGCTGCCAGTACTGGAAGGCCATCTTGAGGGCGATCTCGACCGCGCTCGCCCCGTTCTCGGCGTAGAACACCTTCGTGAGGCCCGGCGGCGCCACCGCGACGAGGCGCCGCGCCAGCTCGATCGACGGCACGTTCGCGATGCCGAGCAGGGTGCTGTGGGCGATGCGCCCGAGCTGGTCCACGATCGCCGCGTCCAGCTCGGCCTTGCGGTGGCCGTGCACCGTCACCCAGAGGGAGGAAACGCCGTCCAGGTAGCGGCGCCCCTCGGTGTCGATGAGGTAGCTGCCCTCGCCCCGCTCGATGATCAGCGGCTCCCCCGCCACGTAGTCGGCCATCTGGGTGAACGGGTGCCAGACGTAGGCTTTATCGTCGGCCGCGAGCTGTTGCGTCCGTGTCACCATAGGCTCTCATGGCGTTAGCAGGCGGGCCGTAATAGCTTGCCCGCTCCTTACGGATGGCTGACGGCCCGCCAGACCGGCATCTCCAAATCCGCCAGCATCTGCAGGTCCTCGGCCGGCGGGCGGCCCGGCGTCGTGAGGTAGTTCCCGATGATCAGGCCGTTGACGCCGCTCAGCAGCCCCAGCGCCTGGAGGTCCCGCAGCACGAGCTCCCGCCCGCCGGCGTAGCGGAGCAGCTTGTCCGGGAAGACCAGCCGGAAGACCGCGAGCCCCCGCAGCGCCTCGAGGGGCGCGAGTAGCGGGCGGTTGCCCAGCGGCGTGCCTGGCCGCGGGTTCAGGAAGTTGATGGGGATCTCATCGGGGTCGAGCGCGCGCAGCTCGAAGGCGAGCTCCACCCGCTGCCGCGGCGTCTCGCCCATGCCGAGGATCCCGCCCGAGCACAGCTCCATCCCCACCTCCTTGACGATCTGGCAGGTGCGGAAGCGGTCGTCGTAGGTGTGGGTCGTGCAGATGGTGGGGAAGAAGCTGCGGGAGGCCTCCAGGTTGTGGTTGTACATGGTGACCCCCGCCTCCGCAAGCAGCCGCGCCTGCTCGGGCGTCAGCAGGCCGAGCGAGCAGGAGATCTTCAGCCGCGTCGCCGCCCGGATCCGCGCCACCGCTTCCAGCACCTGGTCCATCAGGCGGGGCGTGGGCCCGCGCACGGCCGCGACGAGGCAGAAGTGGCTCGCCCCGTTCGCCTCGCTCTGCCGCGCCGCCTCGACCACCCGCTCGGGGTCGAGGAACGGATGGGCCTGGATCGGACTGCGGTAGCGCGCAGCCTGTGAGCAGAAGGCGCAGTCCTCCGAGCAGCCGCCCGTCTTGGCGCTCAGCAGCGACTCGAGCTCGACGGCCGGCCCGCAATACGCTAGGCGGACGCGGTGGGCCAGCGCTACCAGCGCCGGGGTGTGCTCGGCCCCCAGCGTGATCAGCTGCAACGCCTGCTCGAAGCGCAGCGGCTCCCGCCGCTCCAGCAGCTGGACCTCGACCGCTCGCAGCAGCTCGTAGGGCGCAGACGGCTCCGCTCCCACAGGTGCGCGCTCCTCGGTCGCCTCTTCTCGGCTCCCCATGCCCCCTCCGGAATGCAACCAGCTGGGGCGCCCGCATCGCCCCGGCCGCTTCAGGGTAGAGGGCGCTCCCGGGCCTTGTCAAGGACGCGTGCGGGCATGCTGCCTTGCCGGGGCTCACAGTGCCAGGTACAGCGCGGTGAAGGCCACGAGGTTGTTGAAGCCGTGGGCGATCATCCCCGGCAGCACGCTCCCGGTCCGGTGGTACAGGTAGGCCAGAAACAGGCCCACACAGAAGATCGGCACCAGCGCGGGCAGGTTGAGATGGGCGACCGCGAACAACAAGCTGGAGAACAGATAGGCCTGTAGCGGGCCCTTCTGCGCCAGGTAGGCGCGGAACACGTAGCCGCGGAAGTAGATCTCCTCCGCGATCGGGGCCAGGACAGCAGCACAGAGCACCACCAGCGCGTACTGCCAGAAGGGCACGCCGCGCAGCCATTCCAGGCTGGCGAGCTGCGTCTGCTGCACCCCCAGGCTACGGAGGAGCAGCTCGACCGCGACGGCGATCACGAACAGAACTGGCGCGGCGATCAGCCCGGTGCGCCAGGCCGCGGCGAGCGCCGCGGGCGTCAGGCCCATATCGCGCCAAGTGATGATGCGGGGCCGCACCACCACGTAGTAGACAACGGCTACTAGCGCCACGTTGAGCACCACGGCGCTCAGGAGAAACCCCAGCACCGACGGCTGCCGCGCGCCGGGGAGGAGCAGCAAGACCGGGAGCACTACTCCCAGGGAGCCCACGGCTACGAGCAGCGTCAGTCCGACGATTGTCAGGTGGGCCCCGTAGCACTGGGACAGCGCCTGTCGATCGCGCACGGCCTGCCGCACAAGGCCGACGACACGGGGTAAGAGCAGCGTGGCGCCCCCGAGCCCGAGGGCGAGCCGCACCAGAGGAAGCCCGCCGCCCGTGCCGTCTAGCAGGCGGGGGCCGGCCAGGAGCGCGCTGGCGAGCAGCAGCGCGCCGAGGAGCGCGAGGCCGTCGGCGCCAGACCCGGCGCGCCACCTCACGAGCTGCTGGCCGGCGCGTCCTCGGCCGTCGGCGTCGCGCGGACGATGCGCCCCACCCGTGACAGCGGGTGGCCCTTGGTCTGCAAGTTCCACCGGGTGAACCATCCAAACGGCGAACGATGGACCTCGAACCCCGCGCCCTGCAAGCCCTCCCGCACGGCGTCGAGCACCTCGCGGGCCACCGTCGGCGCCGCCACGGTCCCGAAGAGATGGGCGAACGGGTGGAGCACCAGCTGCCGCACCCCCAGCTGCCGCGCCAGCCTTTCCAGCTCCTGGGCGGCGAGCTGTGCCACGCGCGCCGGCGCCGCCTCGTCCTCCCGCTCCACGCTCGTCAGCGCGACCAGCGCCTCAGAGACCGCATGGCTCGCGTGCGCCACCGGCTCGCGGAGCGGGGAACGGGTCGGCTCCGTAACCGTGTACTCGAAGCGGTCGACATGCAGGACGAGGAGGCGCATGCCCGCCCCTTACCCCGGGGTGACGGGGAGCAGCTTGCGCACTTCCTCCTCGAACGAGGACACGTCGGCGAACGCGCGGTAGACCGACGCGAAGCGGACGTAGGCGACCTTGTCGAGCACGCGGAGCCGCTCCATGACGAGCTCCCCCACTACCGCGGCGGGTACCTCCAGGCCCTCTCGCCGCCGCAGCTCGATCTCGATCTCGTCCACCAGGCGCTCGATAGCTTCCGCGCTCACCGGCCGCTTCGCACACGCCTTCTCGATGCCTGCCCGGAGCTTCGCCCGGTTGAACTCCTCGCGCCGGCCGTCCTTCTTCACGATCAGCAGGCGCGCCATCTCGGGCCGCTCGTAGGTCGTGAAGCGCCCCGCGCAGCGCTCGCAGCGGCGGCGCCGGCGCGTGACTCCATCCGCATCGCGCTTGTCAACCACCCGGGTATCGCGAGAGTGACAGAACGGACAGCGCACCGCTCACTCCAGCCGCCGCCAGCGAGCCAACCGCGTGGAGGATCTCGCTGCCAGACAGCACCCGCCGGTGGGTATGAGGCCGCGGGTCACCCGGAGTTTGACGGAAGGCTCACTGGGCTGTCAAGATAGCCCGCCGCGTCGCGGCGGGCTGAGACGCGGCCGGCTGGCGCCGTGGCGGGGCTGGCAGCCAGTGCCGTCACTCCAGGGAGGCGCCGGCCCTATCGAGCCGCCCCTTGAGCTGCTGGACCTCAGGCGCGAGCGCCGCGAGGATTTGCTGCGCCGCCGGCGAGATCCGCACGTGGCGGAGGATGTACTCGATCGCCTTGCCCAGCACGTCCGCCTGCTGCGCCGATAGCCACAGCGGCAGCTGCAGGGTCTCCGCGTCGTCCTGCCGGTACAGCACCAGGTCGGGGCCGAGGCCAGAGACGGTCAGCTCCTCGCCGCCGGCGAGCTGCACGTGCAGGGTGCCGGCGGACACATTGTAGCAGGCGACCGGGCCTGTCTCCTCCATGCTCCGCTCCTCGGGCCCACGACGCCCCCGGCGCTCCGACCACTACGACGCAACGCCGCCCGCCCAACCAGCCCTCGCCGCCACAGGTGCCTGCCCACTGCACGGGCAAGCCCCAGACCGCAGGGCACCCCGCCCTTCACCGCTTGGTGGGAGTATCTGGAAGCGCCGCTGGCCCTGTCAAGCACCGCGCACAACGGTGCGCCCTCGCCACCCGCTGGCATATAGCACTCGCTCCTGGCGAGGCGGTGCCTAGCGCCCGCCAAGGGGCCGCTAGTCGCGTCCGCCCTGCGCCGTCTCGGGATGCTGTTCGGAGGGCACCGTGCGCGGCGCCGGCTGGGGGCGACTCACGCCGGTGCTGAGACCGTAGGCGCCGTAGCTGAGGAGCAGCTGCTCGGTCTCCCGGAGTTGGGCCTCGGGGACCTCGACCACGAGGAGCACGTCACCGGCGCGTACCCCTCGCTCGTAGAGCACTGCCTGCCGGCGGTCGGCCAGCCAGCCCAGCAGGAGGCCCAGCAGCGCCCCGAGCACGAGCCCCACCCCTGCGCCAGCGAGACCGGTGCCGATCGGACCGCCGAGCACCCCGCCTAGCAGGCCCGCGAGGGGATTCGCGCTGGCGCCGAGCACCCACCCGCCCATGCCTCCGACGAGCGCCCCCGCCAGCGCGCCAGTGATGATAGCAACACCGTACTCGCTGCCGGTGGCTGCCGCTACCGCGCGGGCGGCAGCCGGGTCGCGGGTGATCGTCCGGATGGCGGCGGGCGCGATGCCCCGCGCCCGCAGCTTCTGCACGGCATGCGTCGCCTGGACGTGATCGCTGATCAGCCCTGCTATCACCAGCATGGCCTTGCCCCCTTTGGCGCGCCGTGAGCGGGCGCCGCCTCCCTCTGCGGTATCGATGATGGCAGATACGCCGCCGGCCCTGGAAGAGAACGGTCTGCTGCCTGGCCAGCCGCGCTCGGGGCCACAGCGGGGTTGTCGCCGCCCCTTATATTGACGTAAGATAACAGAGGTGCGCCCCGGGCGTCAGGCGACGGACGTGGTTGACGCGCGGGGCGGGGATCGGGTACATTATCTAGTGCGCTCGCTCGATGGGAGCGGGCGCAGCGCACCTTACCAGGTGTGGGGTCGGGGAGCGGCCCCGGCTGGGGCGGGCCCGGTGGGCCCCGGCGGTGTGAGCCGCCCAGCGGGGCGTGGCAGGCGGGAGTGCTTGCCTACCGATCTGGCGTGTGCAAGGCAGGGTGCCTGGGCGTGTAGCTCAGTGGGCGAGAGCGCAGTCCTGATAAGACTGAGGCCCCTGGTTCGAGTCCAGGCACGCCCACCCGGGGCTGTAGCTTAGCGGGAGAGCGCCCGCC
>Ga0070739_10002662_pt1 | contig 23425 bp, 22 predicted proteins | sample Coa_R1_7_FD_66445 | JGI IMG/M metagenome (GOLD analysis project Ga0070739, IMG submission 66445) | Surface soil microbial communities from Centralia Pennsylvania, which are recovering from an underground coalmine fire - Coalmine... | ecosystem: Environmental > Terrestrial > Soil > Unclassified ... | reverse complement strand
CCCTGGCGGTCGGCGGCGATCCAGTCGCCATTCGGCACGCGGACGCCGGAGGTGGTGCCGTTCCAGGGGAACACGACATCACGGCTCCAGTCCACCTGGCCGAGGTCGGGCAGCTTGCCGTAATCGGCTTTGAAGACGCGCAGGTCCTTCAGCTTGAGCTGATTCTTGCAGTCGTTCGCCCAGCCGCTGCCGAAGCTCTCCCACGCCAGCACGTCGACACTGCGCTCGCCGAGCATGGACCACATGACCATCTCCATCGCGCCGGTGTCGGAAGCGGGAACGATGCCGAGGACGTAGTCGGCGGGCATGCCGAGCAGCTTCTTACTGCGGTCGATGACTTCGGCCAGTTTGCTCTTTCCGATCTTCGCGCGATGCGAGCGGCCGACGGCCGCCCCTTTCAGAGCCTCGACGGTCCAGCCGGGGCGCTTGGCGCAGGGTCCGGAAGAGAAACAGGGATTATGGGGAGTCTGTGATGGTTTCATGGTGAAAAGTTAGTGCGGTCGGAATCTTGATTTTATCGCCTGCGGAGCGGTGAGCCCCGGCCACGGTCTCTGGCGCCGCACGTCGCCTTCGCTACCATTGGAACAAGGAGATCGCGTCTTGTGAGGCGCTGTTATTTCGATCACAACGCCACTACGCCTGTGCACCCGGACGTGCTGGAGGCTTATGTGCCAGCGCTGGCCGATGTATATGGGAACGCCTCCAGCATTCATCATTTCGGGCAGATGGCGCGGCAGCGGCTGGAAATGGCGCGGCGGCGCATGGCCGGGTCGCTGGGCTGCGAAGCGAACGAGATCGTTTTTACCTCCGGCGGAACGGAAGCCGACAACCTGGCGATCTTCGGCGTCCTCCGCGCGCGCCGCGGTCCCGCTCACGTGATTACCACGGCGATCGAACACCCGGCCGTGCTCGCGGCGTGCCGGCGTCTCGAGTCCGATGGAGTCGAGGTCACATACATCGCCCCTTCGCCGCGCGGCGTGGTGGATCCCGACGACGTCCGCCGCGCGCTCCGGCCGCATACGGCGCTGATCTCGGTGATGCACGTGAATAACGAGACCGGCGCCATTCAGCCCATCGCCGAAATCGGCGCCATCGCGCGGGAAGCCGCCGTGCCGTTTCATGTCGATGGGGTGCAGGCGGCCGGCCGCATTCCGGTCAGACTCGATGACCTGCCGGTGGATTTGTACTCGCTGAGCGCGCACAAGGTGTATGCGCCGAAGGGTGTAGGCGCGCTGTTCGTTCGCTCGTCCGTATCACTGTCGCCGGTGATGTTCGGCGGACGGCACGAGCGCGAGCGCCGCGCCGGAACCGAGAATGTCGCGGGCGCCTTCGCGATGAGCCATGCCCTGGAGATCGCGCTCGCCGACCTCGAGGACGAGAGCGAGCGGCTGTCGGAACTGCGCAACCTGCTGGAGCAGGGGATCACCGAGCGCGTGCCGCAGGCCACCGTCAACGCCGCCGGCGCGCCGCGCGCCCCCAATACGACGAACATTCTCTTCGAAGGCATCGAAGGCGAGGCGGTGGTGATTTCGCTCGATCTGAAGGGATTCGCGGTTTCCAGCGGCTCGGCGTGCTCCAGCGGCGCGGTGGAGCCCTCGCACGTGCTGCTGGCCATGGGACTGCCGCGCGATGCGGCGCGCTCGTCGGTACGCTTCTCGCTCGGCCGCGAGAATACCCTGGAGCAGGTGGATGCACTGATCGAAGCCGTGGCCGTTTCCGCGGAACAGCTCCGCCGGCTGTCGCCCGCCTGTACCGCTCGTGCCTGAATCCGATCTCATCGCCGTGGCCATGTCCGGCGGGGTGGACAGCTCCGCCGTCGCCGCACTGCTGCACTCGCGTGGGCAGCGCATTGTCGGTCTGACGATGCAGCTGTGGAACCAGCGGCGGCTCCCACAGCTCGCGCCGGAGGGCCGCATCACCGGTCGATGCTGCTCTGTCGACGATGTGTACGACGCGCGCTACGTGGCCCAGCACCTCGGCATTCCTTATTACGTGGTGAATTTCGAGCAGCGGTTTGAAGCGGAAGTCGTGCGGCCGTTCGTGGACGAGTATTTACGTGGGCGCACTCCGATCCCGTGCACGCTGTGCAACAACTTCGTCAAGTTCGATCAGTTTCTGGACATGGCCGCAGGCGTGGGAGCGGAGCGCATTGCCACCGGGCATTACGCCCGTATCGCCTTCGATGACGCCTCCAGCCGGTGGCAGATGCGGCGCGCCGTTGACGAAGCGCGCGACCAGACCTGGTTCCTGTTCGGGCTGACGCAGGATCAGCTTTCGCGCACGCTGTTCCCGATCGGCGACATGCCAAAGCCGCAGGTTCGCGAGCTGGCGCGCTCGCTGGGGCTGCCCGTGGCGGAGAAGCCCGACAGCCAGGAGATCTGCTTCGTGCCCAACGGCGACTACGCGGCATTCATCGACGCCTACCTGCGCGAGCAGGGTCTGGAAGCGCCGCACATTCACGGCGAGATCGTGGATACCGGCGGGCACGTGCTGGGCGAGCACGAGGGCGTGCATCATTTCACCGTCGGGCAACGCCGCGGTCTGCGCGTCGCCGCCGGCGAGCCGCTGTACGTGATTGCGACGGAGCCGGCCAGCCAGCGCGTGGTGGTGGGCCGGAATGACGAACTGCTGCGCTCCGGCATGGCCGTGGCGGCGGTGAACTGGGTGTCGATCGCCGCGCCGCGTGAAGCGGTCCGCGCTCAGGTGAAGATCCGCAACAAGCACGTCGCGGCGCAGGCGACGCTGCTGCCGAGCCCTGATCCGGCGCGCATCGAGGTACGGTTCGATCAGGCGCAGCGCGCCGTCACGCCGGGGCAGGCGGCGGTGTTCTACGACGGCGAACTCGTACTCGGTGGTGGCTGGATAGAATAAGGGCGTCTGATCCCCGCAATTCTGGCGCGCTTCGTTCTGTTCACGCTGGCGTACGGGCCGCGCGGTTTCTCGTTCACGCTGGCGCGCTTCTACACCCATCTGGTGGATATCGCGCTTCCCCGGCTGCGGCGCATCGCGCGGCGCAATCTCGAACTGGCCGGGTACCCGGAAGCGGAGTGGGACCGCATCGCCGGCGAAGTGTTCGCGTCCATCGGGCGGTTGCTGGTGACAATCGCGCGCTTCCCCCGCATGGATCGGGAGAACGTCGGCGAGTGGATTCGCTACGACGGCCTGCACCATTTCCACGAAGCGAAGCGGCGCGGGCGGGGCGTGCTGTTCGCCACCGCGCATTTCGGCAACTGGGAGCTGAGCGCGTTCGCGCACGGTCTGCTTACGGAGCCGATGAACGTGGTGGTGCGGCCGCTGGACAATCCGCGCATCGATGCGCTGGTGGAGTCGCGGCGGCGGTTGAGTGGGAACCGCCTGATCGGGAAATGGGAATGGGCCCGCGGCATCCTGCGCGCCCTCGCCGCGAACGAAGCAGTCGGTATTCTGATCGACCAGAACTCGTCTTTGCAGGAAGGCGTGTTCATCGATTTCTTCGGCGTTGCCGCGTGCGCCGGCGCAGGGTTCGCGCGCATCGCCGCGAAGACCGGAGCGGCTGTCATTCCTGGCTTCGCCATCTGGAGCGCCGACGAGCAGCGGTACGTGCTGCGGTTTTACCCGCCGGTGCACATGACCGGCGATGCTCATGCCGATACGCAACAACTGCACCGGCTGCTCGAAGCGGTGATCCGCGAGCATCCTGGGCAGTGGCTCTGGATCCATCGTCGGTGGAAGACGCGCCCGCCGGGCGACGCGGCGATCTACTGAGAGGAGCGTGGCAGGGCCTCGCCGTTACGATCCGAGCGGCAGCGGGCCGGATGGCCGGCGCCGACTTTGCGTTCGGAATACCGAACAAAAGCCGCGTTCGGCGCGCCCTCCTTGCAAGCCAACGCCGGCCCCGCTCTGGTGTATCATGTTTCGCAGATGGCACCCGCAAGATCCTCCGAATCGGGTGTAAGCGAAGACGCAGAAACTGATTTTTGGCGCAACACGGTAATGGCCGTGGAGACATGCCACGGTCGGCTGGCTTATGTTGCTGGTCTTCGCGACGCCGCGGGCCGGTACCAACACCACGGTATGGGCCTGGTGTATGGGCGCGAGAACGCGAACGCGGCCATCCGCAAGTGCCACCTCCGGGCTTTTCGGGAATTCACGGAGTTATCTCTCGACAGAACGACCGCCGACGTGGATTCCTCTCTCGCCTCTCAGGATGGAGACGCGCAGGCCTGGACGGACATCCGGGCATGGCGCGATCTGGTTCCGGACAGCGTGCGCGGCCGTGAGCGAAAGCTCTTTGTCGCGGAAGCCCGGCTGCTTATGGCTCGTCTGATCCAGAGAGCGGCCGCCGCCGGACCGGATCGAGCGGCATAGCCACGGCCACCACCTGCCCGACAACCCGCACCTGACCCGGATACTTCCAGAAACGCGGCGCTCGCCCGGACGATGGATGGGGCGTCAGCGTAAGCCGACCATCTTCCAGCGCGCACCAGCAGCATTCGTATCCGTCGTCATGCCGCAGGAACCAGATGGGCCGCTGGAAATCGTTGCTCCATGGGCCGCCGGCGACGTCGCGGCGCGAGATGTCGATGAGCACGAGCGCGCCGGGCGCGAGAAGCGGGTACATGTTCCAGTCGTCGGTTCCGATAAATCCGTAGTGCTGGTTTAACGGATCAAAGGCCTGCAGCAGCATCAGCGGCACGGGTCCCCATTTCTGGACGACACGGCTCAAATAAGTGGTGCGGCGGGAATCGATTCCCGGATCCAGACAGTGCGGGAGTTGAACGCTGCCGTGCTGGCCGGTGCGGAACTCGGTCAGGTGTGTATTGCGCATCGGCAGCACCTGCGAATCGGCGATGACGCCGGCTTTGTCGATACCGTACCAGGACAGCACCTGTTCCAGATCGAGCCGGTAAATTGCCGAAAGCGAAGAGAGGATGCAAACGTTGGGCAGCGCCCCCTGCGTTTCGATATCGGAAAGAAAGCTGATCGTAACCGCGAAATTCCTGTTGGCGCGCCTTTCAGCGATTCTCCGGCTGGCCTCCTCCACCTGGCGCGTGGTCAGGTGGAGCGCGTCACGCGCCTCTCGGAGCCTGCGGCCCGCGTCCTCCATGTTATATTCGTTCCGGCCACGCCCACGGCTGCGCTGTCCGGCGCGGCGCCGGGTCGCCGTCGATTATATCGGTCCGGCTGCTCGCTCCGCAAGCGGCCTGGCTTATGATTGTTCGTAAAACCGAACAAACCGCGGAATTGGGAGTACGATTGCGCATAATTGTCGGCATCTCCGGCGCGAGCGGTACGGTTTATGGACACCGCCTGCTCGAAAAGCTGCGCGCCCGCGGCGATGTGGAAACGCACCTCGTGATGACCCGTTCGGGGGAGCGCACGGCCTGGCTGGAAATGGGGCTTGCGCCGGCGGATTTTCGTGCTTTGGCCGACCAATATTATTCCATCGACAACATCGGCGCCCCGCTGGCCAGCGGGTCGTTCCTGGCGGCGGGCATGGTGGTCGCGCCCTGCTCGGTGCACAGCATGTCCGCCATCGCCTGCGGCCTCAGCAGCAACCTGCTGGTGCGGGCCGCCGATGTGTGCCTGAAGGAGCGGCGGCGGCTGGTGCTGATGGTGCGGGAATCGCCTTTCCATGCCGGCCACCTGCGGACCATGCTGGCGCTGACCGAAATGGGCGCTATCGTGGCGCCCCCGGCGCCTGCCTTTTACACCAAACCGCAAACGGCCATGGATATCGTGGACTTCACCGTCGATCGCGTCCTTGATCTGCTGGGCCTCCCCGGCGCGCAGACCGCCCGCTGGGACGGCCTCCGCGCAGTTGCCGGGACCGCCACCCCCGAGCCGGACGAACCATGAGCAAGCGGCCGCGGGTGGCATTCCAGGGCGAGCCGGGCGCCTTCAGCCAGGCGGCGGTGCAGCAGCTGTTCGGCGATGCGGCGGCGATATTGCCGTGCCAGAGATTCGTCGACGTGTTCGCCGCGCTCATGTCGAAGACCGCGGACGCCGCGGTCATCCCCATCGAGAACACCCTGCACGGATCGGTGCACGAGAACTACGATCACCTGCTGGAGTACGACGTGCGCATCACCGGGGAAACCAATGTGCGCATCGTTCATAATCTGATCGCCATGCCGGGGGTGCGATTCTCCGATGTCCGCACCGTGTATTCGCACCCGGTGGCTCTCAATCAATGCCTCGATTTTTTCGAGCACAACCCGAAGCTCGAAAAGGCGCCCTTTTACGACACGGCCGGAAGCGTCAAGATGCTGGCGGAGAAAAAGCCGGCCGGCGCGGCGGCCATCGCTTCGGCCATCGCCGCGTCGCTTTACGGGGCGCGAATCCTGCGGCGCTCCATCGAAGATGACCGGCGCAATTTCACGCGTTTCTTCCTGCTGCGCCGGGCGGCGGAACGGCGTCGCGAAGCCGGGCGGTCCGGCACTTGGAAAACGTCCCTTGTGTTCACCACCCGCAACACTCCCGGGGCCCTTTTCCGCAGCATCAGCGCGTTCGCCCTGCGCGATCTGAACCTGACCAGGATCGAGTCGCGGCCGCTGCGCGGAAAGCCCTGGGAGTATCTGTTTTACGTCGACCTTATCGGACGCGAGGACGACAGCACGGTGCGGAATGCGTTGAATCATCTGCGCGAGCTGGCCGACTTCCTGCGCGTGCTCGGCAGCTATCCGGCTGGCTCCCAGGCCGCGGGATAATGCAGCGACGACAAGTCACTGCACCGGATCGCCGTGCACCTCGACCTCGTTCGGCTCGACGCCTGCCGGTATGGGGTGTTTCAGCCGCCCGGTCCAGTTCGCCCAACCCCAGAAGATGGCCGTCGTCGAGCTGAGCAGCCCGGCGACTGTGCCGATGGTGCGCGGGCTGTAATGCGTCGAGGCGATGCCCGCCCCGGTCATGGACAGCATCATCATGCCCCATGTGAACGTCTCCATGGTTGCGAATACGCGTCCCCGGAATTCGTCCGGCACAACGCGCAGCAGCCAGGAGTAGTTCAGCACCGAGTTCACCGCCATCGCGGTCCGCGAAAGCGTGATGAATACCAGTGCGTCAGAAAACACCCGCATCTGGCTGAACAGCACGTATGTGCTCCCATGCAGCAGGTAGTCGATGAAGACGGTGACCTTGTATCCCTCGAAGCTAATGCGCTTCCCCAGCCAGTGCGCGAACGCCCCTCCGATCAGGAGTCCCACGCCGGCGCAGCCCCAGATGACGCCGATGCCCAGTGGGCCCTTATTGAATACCTTCACACCGAACAGACTGAACAGAATCTGCGCGGCCCCGCCTCCCGTCGCCCAGCCGACGGCCAGCAGAGCGATACCCAGCACCAGCGGCACGGACCGCATATAGCGCAGCCCTTCCTTGTACTCGTGCCACGGCCGCACCACCTCGGCTTCGTTCAGGTTCTTTCTTTCGGCGCGGAACCCGCCGCCCTTCGGCGCGCGCAACATCCAGATACAGAATCCTGAGAACAGGAACGAAAACGCGTTGAAGACGAACGCCCACTCATACCCGAACGGCTTCACGCTCGTGCCGCCCAGAAACGCGCCGACGGTGAGCGTGGTCCATTGCGTCGTCTGGGTCAGAGAATTGGCGGTATGCAGTTCCTCGCGACTGGCGATGACCGGCAGGATCGCCGCGCGGCCGCTGGTGAAGAACGGCGAAGCGACCATCAGCAGGGCGCTGAACAGGTACAGCAGCGAGTTGCTTCGCGCGCCGATGGCGAGGATGAAGCCCAGCGCCATCACCGCCCGCGTCAGATCGCTGGCCAGCATGATCAGCCTGCGGTCGAAGCGATCCAGGATGACGCCTGCCAGCGGACCGACGGCGATGGCCGGGATGGCGCGCGACAGCATGATGCCGCTCACCACCAGCCCGCTGCTGTTGTTGTCCAGCGCCAGACCCAGCACGGCGATGGTGTTGAAGTGGTCGCCCACCTCGCTCACCACCTGCCCCATCCACGTGTAGCGGTAATTGCGATTGCGGCCGAGCAGTGCGAGAAAGTCGCGCATCAGGCCAGAGTTTCCCGGCGCGTGGTGATGCTGTCCAGGAAGCCGCGGTCGAGATCGTAGCCGAACCCCGGCTCGTCTCGCACCAGGATGGTTCCCCGCGAGGTGACCTCCACCTCGGGACGGATCACGTCGTGGGCCCAGTAGCGCCTGCTGGCGGAAACATCGCCCGGCATGACGAAATTCGGCAGCGTGGAGAGCGCGATGTTGTGCGCCCGCCCCACGCCCGCCTCCAGCATGCCTCCGCACCAAACCGGCACGCCCGCCGCCTGGGCGACGTCGTGCACGCGCTTCGCCTCGGCAAAGCCGCCCACGCGCCCCAGCTTGATGTTGATGATGCGGCATGCGCCGAGGCGGATGGCCTGCTCGGCGTGGTGGGCGGAGCGAATGCATTCGTCCAGGCAGATGGGCGTCTCGAGCCGCCGCTGCAGCTCGGCATGGTCGATGATTTCGTCATGCGCCAGAGGCTGCTCGATCATCATCAGATAGAACTCGTCCAGCGCGCGCAGCCGGTCGGCGTCGGCCAGCGTGTACGCGGAGTTGGCGTCGGCCATCAGCTTGATAGATGGAAAGCGCTGCCGCACGGCACGCACCGTGTCCACGTCCCAGCCCGGCTTGATTTTGATCTTGATGCGCTGATAGCCGGCCGCCAGTTCGGCGTCGATCTTCCGCAGCAGATCGTCGATGGTCTCCTGAATGCCGATGGACACGCCGCAGGGGATCTCGCGGCGCGCGCCGCCGCCGATCTGCTTCCAAAGCGGCATCCCGTTCCGCCGCGCTTCGAGGTCCCAGACCGCGGCTTCCAGCCCGCCGCGGGCCATGTTGTGGCCGCGGATTTGAGCCGTACGACCGTTCACCTCCGCCGCGCCCGCCAGGTCAACGTGCAGCACGCACGGCGCGGCGAAATCGCGCAGGACCAGCCACGCCGACTCCGTCCACTCCTCGTTGTAGAACGGCTTCTCTCCCGCGGTCACTTCGCCCCAGCCCGACACTCCGCCCGAGACCACTTCGACCAGAATGATGTCCCGCTCCATCGTGCGTCCGAAGCTGGTCTCGAAGAAATGCACCAGCGGCATACGGATCTGCCGCAGAACAACGCGCTCGATCTTCATTCCCATTTCCCGAGCAGGTACGTTGCTTCTTCCGCGCGGCGCTCGAATCCGATCACCGTGAGTCCGCCGCGAAATGCATCCGTAAACGCCTCTCCGATCCGCTGCTGAACGGAACGCGCTTCGGCGGGCCTCTGCCTGCGCACTTCAGCAATATCGGCGGGCACGGAAATCCGGCGATCGATCGCCGTCCGCGGCAACGCCGATGCGGCGAGAACGGTTTCCACCCGCGGACTGGACAGCCACCACTCGGCCACACAGCGATCCGTGGGCAGGCCGCCATGCAGAGGGCTGCTGGTCGCGCCGTACTGGTTGAAAACGTACCGCCGCACGATGGCCCCCAGGCGCTCGATATTGAAGTACGCGTTCTTGATCTCCAGCGGATCGAAGGTCCACTCCATCAGATCGATGCCCCGCGCCAGAGCGTCTTTGCGCTGCTCCAGCTTGAGCATGCGTCCCACGCCGCCGTCGCGATAGGCGGGCAGCACGCCGAGCATGTGGCTGTGCAGGTAGGCGTGGCCTCCCGGCTTCATACCGGGAATCGCCAGGCAGAAGCCCACCATCAGCGCCCCATCGAACGCGCCGAACACCTGGCCCCCGATTTTCACCGCGACGACGAACAGCCGCACCGGCAGCAGCTCCAGCTCGTCGAAGCCCCAGATCTGCTGCTGCAATTCCACCGCCCGGCGCAGTTCGTCATGGCCGGTCAGCGCGCGGATGGCGATGTCACCCACCGTTCCGCTTGGCCTCCTGCCAGAGCGCTTCCATCTCGTCGATGTTCGAATCCTCGAACCGGCGGCCGCGCTCGTTCAGCTTCTCCTCTACATAGCCGAAGCGGCGCCGGAAGCGCGCGTTGGCCCGCCGCAGCGCCTGCTCAGGGTCGACGTGAACGAAGCGTGCGATGTTGACCATGACGCCCAGCATGTCGCCGAGTTCGTGCTCGATGTGCTCTATGTCACCGGATTCGCGCGCTGCTCGTAGCTCCTCGAGCTCTTCGTGCAGCTTCTCGATCACCTGCTCGACGTTTTCCCAGTCGAATCCCACCGCCGCGGCTTTCGACGCGATCTGCTGTGCTTCGACCAGCGCGGGCATGTTCCGCGGCAGGGAGGCCAGCAGCGATTTCGGCGCGTCTCCGCGCTCCTTCTTCTCCTGCTGCTTGATCTCGTCCCAGCGCCGCTTCACGTCATCGGGCGTCCTGGCGTCCCCTTGCGCGAACACATGCGGGTGGCGGCGGATCAGCTTTTCGTTGATGGCGTCGAGCGAATCGTCGATGCTGAACAGCTTCTGCTCGTCCGCCATCTGCGCGTAGAAGACCGCCTGCAGGATGAAATCGCCGAGCTCGTCCGCCAGCCCCCGCCAGTCGCGGCGGTCGATGGCGTCCAGCACCTCATACGTCTCTTCGAGGGTGTACGGCTTGATGGTGTCGAAGGTCTGCTCGCGGTCCCACGGGCAGCCGCCGGGCCCGCGCAGGCGAGCCATGATGTCCCTGAGCTGCTCGAAACGGCTTCCTGTAGTTCTGTCCGGCATGGAGCGGCGTGCCTGGCGGCGGCAGGCCGAAACCCAACTCTATCATGCGATCCCATCATGGCCCGCGCGATAAAATATCGATTCAGATCGTCTGCGCGTTATGAGCGATATGAACATTCCGATTCCGCCCGCGACGTTCGAGTTCCTCATCCTGTCTCTGAAGTTCCAGGCGGAGTCGCACCTTGGCCTGCTGTATTTCGGAGATGAGAAGGACCGTCCGGAGCCCAGTCTGGACCTCGCCCGGCACACTATCGATATGCTCGCTATGCTGCAGGGCAAGACGAAGGGCAACCTCAGCTCAGAGGAACAGCGCCTGGTGGAGAACACCATCACCGAGTTGCGTTTTCGGTATGTCTATGCGTCGGAGCAGGCCGCGAAAAAAAGCAGCGAGCCCGCCCCGCAGAGCGCTCCGGAAGAACCCGCGCCGGAGAACAAGGCCGAAGCCTGATGGCCGCGGCTCCGGCCATCACCATCACCGTCCTCGGTTCCGGCACCAGCGTGGGGGTTCCCACTATCGGCTGTCACTGCGCCGTGTGTACCTCCAGCGATCCGCGGGACCGCCGCCTCCGGCCCTCGGTGCTGGTGAGCTACGGTGGCAGAAATGTGCTCATCGACACTACGCCCGATTTTCGCTATCAGGCGCTGCGCGCGGGCATCGAGCGCGTGGATGCGATCCTGTATACGCACGCGCACGCCGACCATATTCTTGGCCTCGACGATGTGCGCCCGCTGAACTTCCGGATGGGCGGCGCCATCCCCATCTACGCCGCGGCCGAAGCCATGGAGACCATCCGCCGCACTTTCCGGTACATCTTCGACGATATCGTCACCGAGTCGTCCGTGCCGAAAATCGAGCCGCTGCTGTTCGACGACAGGCAGCCGATTCAGCTGTTCGATCTGGATTTCACGCCGCTGCGGCTGGCGCACGGCAGCGGCCTGGTGCACGGTTTCCGCTTCGGTGACGCCGCCTATCTGACCGACCACAGCGATATTCCACCGGAAACCATGAACAAACTCCGCGGCCTCGACGTGCTGTTTCTGGATGCCCTGCGCCACCGCCCCCATCCGACGCACTCCACCGTGGCGCATTCCCTCGCGACTGTGGAGCATCTGGCGCCCCGCCGCGCTTTCTTCACCCACATTTGCCACGATCTGCCGCATGCCGCCACCGAAGCCGCGCTGCCGCCGCATGTTCGCCTCGCGGCCGACGGTCTGCGCATCGAGGTCCAGTCGAAGAACGGCCATCGCGAATGAGCTGCCGCCGTTTCGACAGCCTCGGGGAGCTGCCGCGGCCCTTCGGCCCCTGCGTGGTCACTATCGGCAATTTCGACGGCGTGCACGCCGGACATCGCGCGCTGATTCGCCGCACTATTGATCTGGCTCGCGAGGGCGCCTGCCGCGCGGTGGCCCTCACATTTCATCCCCATCCCACATGCGTAGTCGCTCCGCAGAAGGCGCCACCCCTGCTGAGCACCATCGATCAGCGCACGCGCATGATGTGCCATCTCGGCCTTGACGCCGTGGTCGTACTGCCCTTCACCGCGGAGATCGCCCGCCTCACCGCCGAGGAGTTCGTGCGCCTGATCCTGGTGGATGCGCTGGGCGCGTCAGCGGTCGTGGTCGGCGACAATTTCCGCTTCGGCCGCGGCGCGCAGGGACACGTCGACACACTCAGCGCCATGGGCGCCGAGCTCGGCTTTCGAACCGAAATCGCCGCCGCCGTGCGTTGTCGCGGCCGCGTGGTGTCCAGCACCGAGGTGCGCCAGAGCGTACAGCGCGGCGACGTTGCGTTCGCCTGGCGCATGCTGCAGCGGCCGTACGCGCTCGAAGGCGAGGTCGTCTCGGGCGCCGGGGTGGGCGCAAAGAAGACAGTCCCCACCCTGAACCTCAGCGCCGAGGCGGAAGTGCTGCCCGCGCGCGGCGTTTATATCACGCGCACACACGACTCCGCCGGCCGCGTCTGGCCTTCGGTGACCAACGTCGGCTATCGCCCCACCTTCGGAGGCGAACACCTCACCATCGAGACCTTCCTGCTCAGCGCGCTCGAGGGCGATGCCCCGCGGCGCATCCGCGTCGAGTTTCTCCACCGCCTGCGTGACGAGAAGAAGTTCGAAAGTCCCGAAGACCTGAAGCGCCAGATCCTGCGCGATGCCGCGCGAGCGCAGGAATTCCATGGCCGCGCCGCGCGGATGCTCCAGGCCCTCGATTCGCTCTGAATCAGCCGCCGCTGGACTTCATCACCGAACCTACCATGCTGAAAATGGAGCTGATGCTGTTAGCGGCGCCGGGCATGATCGCGCCCGCCGCGACGGCCACGAAACCGGCCATGAGCGCGTATTCGATCAGGTCCTGACCGCCGCGATTCCGCCATAAACTGCGAAGCAAAGTGTTGATGCAAGGCATGTCGCTCGTCTTATCGGCGCCACGCCCCGGAGTTTTAGAAAAACAGGAGGCAGTTGGCCTTATGCCAGCCAGCCGCGCTTTTCCTTCCATCTCCCCCTCGTGAAATCCGGAAACTTCACCGGCGCGCTCCCCTGCGCCACCGACGCCTCGCTCAGCGGACCGGGCGCGCTCCACGCCGCGGCGTCGTAAACGTCCATGTCCGGCGGCAGACCTTTCCGCATGCACTCCACCATGCGCCAGGTCATCAGAAAGTCCATGCCGCCGTGCCCGCCGCGCTTCCGCGCCAGTTCGCCCTCGTGCTTCCACAGCTCGTGCTCGTACTTCTCCTTGTACGGATCGATGGACTCGAACTCCTCTTTCCCCGGGTTGTCGAAATAGATGCGCGGGGGGTAGTCCCGGAAGATGCCCTTCGTCCCGGCGATCAGGTTGATGCGGTCGTACGGCTGCGGGTTGACGACGTCGTGTTCCAGCGTGATGGTCAGGCCGTTAGCGGTTTTGATCAGCGAGGTGTTCATGTCCCCGCAGATGTACTTCTCTTTCCAGATCGGACTGTCCTTAGGCAGATGCGCCTCGCGCCAGGCGTCCAGCCCCCGCTCCGGCGAGCTCATCGACACAAGGTAATCGAAGCGATCGCCACGATTCACGCCCATGTAGTTGGCCACCGGCCCCAGCCCATGCGTGGGATACAGATTGCCGTTGCGCTTCGTGTGCGGGAAACGGCGCCACAGATCCTCGCTGGCCTCCTCGTAGGTGTGCTCCTCGAACAGAATGCGCCGCAGGTCGTGCAGGTACGCGCCGGCGCCGTACAGCAAATCGCCGAACAGGCCGTCGCGCACCATGTTCAGCACCATCAGCTCGTTCTCCCCGTAGCAGCAGTTCTCCATCATGATGCAGTGCCGGCGCGTCTGCTCGGAGGTGTTCACCAGCTGCCAGCAGTCCTCGATGGTCATCGCCGCCGGCACTTCCACCAGCGCGTGCTTGCCATGCTTCATGGCAGCTACCGACATCGGGACGTGCCACTGCCATGGCGTCGGAATGTAAACGAAGTCGATGTCGTCGCGCTGCAGCAGGTTCTCGTAGTCGTGCTCGCCATTGGAGTAAACCGCGGGCGGGTGCTGGCCCGCACGCTCCACCGCGGCCTGAGCCTTCAGGGCGTGATCCTTCACCGGATCGGCGACGGCCATGACCTGCAGGTTGTCCACTCCCAGCCAGTCGTTCAGGACGCCGCGCCCGCGGCCTCCGCAGCCGATCAGGCCCATGCGCACGGTGTCGCGCGGCTCGAACGCGACGCCGATCATCGATTTCCCGCCCTCGGGCGGCTCGGCCGCCGCGCTGGCAGCCAGGCCGATCAGCGCCGCTCCCGTTGTGGCGCGGCGAAAGAGATCGCGCCGCGATACCTGCGATTCGCTTACGTTGTCTTTCGGTTCCATCTTTCGATCTTACGCTTACGGCAGCATCGGGAACAGCCGCCGCAATTCCTGGTCGTTCGGCTGCGACCCGTACTCACACAGCTCGAAGGCTTCGGCATGTTTGATCTTCGCCGCGCGCTCCGGCCCGTACCACTTCTCCAGGGCTTTGCGGACCTCCGGTGTCGGCGGCGCGCCGTGAGGGCCGTTGGCGAGCCACCTCTTACGTTCCACCGGGTCCTTCGGCACATCGGCGAGCTTCCCGTCCACCCACGGCAGCCACTCGTAGAACTGCGAGACCTGCGCGTCCAGGGCGTCGATCTTTCTTGCGAACACGTCGTCGATGTCGATGGCCACATCAGGCCGGAACGGCGACGGCTTCTGGAAATGATCCTGATAATAGAAGAACGCTGGGTTCCTGCGCAGCGGCGGCGTGTCGGACACGACGTTCGGCACCACCACCATGTAGGCTGCATCCTCCACGAGCACGCCGGTGTAGCGATGGTCGGGATGATAATCGTTCGGGCGCGGGGCCAGCACGATATCGGCATGCCATTCGCGAATCAGGCGGATGATCTGGCGCCGCACGTCGACGGTGGGCAGCAGTTCGCCGTCGTGGTTCTCGAGTACGACGTATTTGATTCCCAGGCGGCGGGCCGACTCCTGGGCTTCGGCGCGGCGCCGTTTGGCCAGCATGCCGCCGCCCTCGTTCTGATGCCCGGCATCGCCGTTCGTTACGGACACGAACTCGACCGCCGCGCCGCGGGCGACGAACTCGGCGGCCGTCCCGCCGGCCCGAATATCGCAGTCGTCCGGATGCGCGCCGAAGGCGATTACGTGCAGTTGCTTATCCTGCGCGCAGGCCACGGCCGCGGCAGTGAGGAAAAACAGAAGCGTGCGAATCATGCGCGGCCATTATATGCAATCCGCGACGGGTCAGGCCGGCCCCGACGGCTGGCGATCCACGGTAATGGGATTCGTAAACAGGTTCGAGTTCGGAATCAGGATCGTCTTATCGCCGCCGTCCAGCGTCGTGTAGCGCAGGTCGATGTGCATGACGCGGCCCTCGAGGCCCGTTACGGAGATGTGGTCGCCGCGACCGAATGGCCGGTATAACAGAATCAGCACGCCTGCCAACAGGTTCGAGAGCACGTCCCGCAGCGCAAACCCCAGCGCAAATCCCGTCAGGCCGAGTCCCGCCACCAGCGCGGACACGTTCACGTGTACTGTGCCCAGGGCCGTGATGAGGCCGAATATGATGAGCGAGATTTTCGCCGTGCGGCCCAGCAGCTCCATGAGGTCGCTGCTGGTTTGTGCGTGCGGACGAAGGCGGCAGATGATGAATTGAAGGATTCTGGCGGCGATCCAGAATGCGAGGAAGATTGCCGCCGCGATGACGGCGCGCTCGCCGAGCAACTGCAGAGCAGGCCAGAAGTCCGGCGGCGGCCAGTGCATTAAGCGAAGGTATCACGCAAAAAGAGCGACGACTCGTCGTCGCCGCCCTTGAATTCAGGAACGCGCTACCGCACCGGCGCAACCGGATCGTTCGCCATTCGCTCGTTCTCCAGCTGCTGCGTGCGGGCCCATTCGTCGGCCTGCTTCTGCGCGTCTTCCTTCGAGGAGCCGTAACGCTCCTGAATTTTCCCGACCAGCTGGTCCTTGCTGCCCTTGAGCACCTCCCAATCGCTGTCGGTGAGCTTGCCCCACTGCTTCCGGGCCGAGCCCTTGAACTGCTTCCAGTTGCCTTCGATCTGATCCCAGTTCATATGGTTACGTCCTCCGTTAACAGAGGAGCAAGACAAGGACCATTATCGTAAGTCGTTCATAGCACAGCTCCACCGCTACTAACATCGGCAATGTTTACCATGTGAGTTTGTGTGGGGCTTTGGACTGCGGCGGCTCTCGAGCCCGCTACCCGGCGCTCACCGGCTCGGCAATATCCGCCGCGGTGAAGTAAGAACAGTCGGGATGATGGAACACCAGCGCGCTGACGCTCGCCTCGGGATCCATCATCATGCCTTCGGTCAGCTGCACGCCGATCTCGTCCGGCTTCAGCAGGGCCCAGATGCCGCGCTGGTCATCGAGGTTCGGGCATGCCGGATAACCGAAGCTGTAGCGCTTGCCGCGATACCGGGAGGTGAAGCGCTCCTGCATGGTCATGGTCGGCGAATCGGGGAAGCCCCAGTCCTCGCGAATCCGGCGATGCAGCCACTCCGCCGTGGCCTCCGCTGTTTCGATGGCCAGCGCCTGCAGCGCGTGCGCCTTGAAAAACTCGCCCGCTTCTTTGGCCTGCTCCGATTGCTCGCGAATCTGCGATCCCGCGGTCACAACGAACAGCGCCAGATGATCGCGCCGGCCCTCGTCGGCATCGAGAATGTAGTCGCTGAGGCAGAGCCCGTCGGCGCGCGGCTGGCGCCCGAACATGAAACTCCAGATCGGCGTCTCGCCGCCCGGCGAGAACAGGTGCACGGCGTTGCCGTCGCGCTCGGCTTCGAAGAACTGCCATACCGCGCGCACCTTCATGAACTTCGCGGCTTCAGCCTTCACCGCCTCGACATCGTGATACAGCTTCAGCGCTTTCGGATCGCGTTCGGCGAGTAACTTCTCGAAGTTACCGCGGAACCCGAGGTGCTTACCGTACAGCATGTACGGGTTGATGTAACTCCACACCTCCGGCAGGTTCGGTACATCGCGGACACGCCGCTCCAGATACGGCACAGCCGGAATCGGCAGATCCACACGCACCTTCGAGCTTCGCGCGGCGCTGGCCGGCACGGCTGCTGTCTCCACTGCCGCGATTTCCGGACCCGCGTCCGCAAACGTGTGCGCCCGCAGAGCCTCCTCGCGCGTCGCCGGATCCATGATGCGATTCATGATGGCCAGCCCGGTCATCGCGTCCTTTGCGTAGAATGTCGCCGATCCGTAAGCCGGCGCGATCTTCGTTCGCGTGAACTTATCCGACAGCGCCGCGCCGCCCACCAGCAGCGGAATCCGCACCGAATGGCCTTTGAAATCCGAGGCCGTAATGACCATCTGATGCGCGCTCTTCACCAGCAGCCCGGAGAGTCCAATCGCGTCCGGCTTGTGCTTCTGATAGGCCTCGATCAACTGCTCCGGCGGAACCTTGATGCCGAGGTTGATGACCTGGTAGCCGTTGTTGCCGAGGATGATCTCCACCAGGTTCTTGCCGATATCGTGTACGTCGCCCTTAACCGTGGCCAGCACGATGGTCCCGCGTGTGGCCGACTCGGTCTTCTCCATGAACTGCTGTAAGTGCGCGACGGCGGCCTTCATCGCCTCAGCCGATTGCAGCACCTCAGCCACGATCAGTTCGTTGTTGTTGAACAACCGGCCGACTTCGCTCATCCCGGCCATGAGCGGACCGTTGATGATGTCCAGCGGCGCGGCGCCTTCGGCCCGCTTGCGCTCCAGATCGGGGATGAGCCCGTCCTTCGTGCCCTCGATGATGTAGCGCGCCAGCCGTTCGTCCAGCGGCAGATCCGCGGCCTTCTGCTTCTCCTTCTTTGTGGCCTTGCGGAAATGCTCCGTACTGGCCGCGATGTGGAACTGATTGACGGCAATCTTCTGCTCGCGCGTCTGCTGCCGCCAGTCCTCCGGCGCGGTCCGGAGCAACTCGGCCTGCGGATGGTCCGCCGGTACGTCGGCCGGGGGTGTGCTGAACAGCAGGCTTTCGGCCAGCCGGCGCTCTTCAACCGGAATGGAGGCGAAGCGCTCCAGCTTCTGCGCGTTCACGATCGCCAGGTCCAGCCCGGCCTTCGTCGCGTAGTAGAGAAAAACCGAATTCACTACCTCGCGCGCGGCCGCCGGCAGCCCGAACGATATATTCGATACGCCCAGCACCGTCTTCACGAACGGGATGTGCTCGTGGACCAGGCGCACGGCCTCGATCGTCTCCACCGCACCCCCGATGTAATTCTCGTCGCCGGTGGCGCACGGAAACACCAGCGGGTCGATGATGATGTCCTCCGGCGGAATGCCGTATTTGTTGGTCAGCAGGTCCACCGAGCGCTGCGCCACAGCCAGCTTGCGCTCCCGCGTGAACGCCTGCGCCTGAACCTTGTCCTCATCGATGGTCCCGCAGATGAGCGCCGCGCCGTACGCCTTCGCGATGGGGCAGATACGCTCAAACTTCTCCTCGCCGTCTTCGAGGTTGATGGAGTTAATGATGCTCTTTCCCTGGGTGTAAGTGAGCGCCAGCTCGACGGCGTTCGGGTCCGTGGTGTCGATCATCACCGGGACCTTGATCTTCGGCATCAGCTTGTCGTAGAACGGCGGGATATCTTTCATCTCGTCGCGATCGCTGGACTGCAGGCACACGTCCACGATATGCGCCCCGTTCTTCACCTGCCAACGCGCGATCTCGCTGGCCTCTTCCCACTTCTCCTCGGCCACCATGTCCTTGAACAGACGCGACCCAATCACGTTCGTCCGTTCGCCGACGATCAGCGGCCGGTTGCTCTCTTCCGCCTCCACCAGCTCGATGCCCGAATACAGAGCCCGATGGCGCGAGTCCTTCAGCGCGCGCGGACGCCGTCCATCGGCCATCTGCGCGATGGCGTGGATGTGCTCCGGGGTCGTCCCGCAGCAGCCGCCAACGACGTTCAGCCAGCCGTGCTCGACGAATTTGTCCAGCTGCGCCGCGAGCGACTGTGGCGTCTCGTCGTACTTGTCTTCCTCGTTCGGCAGACCCGCATTCGGATAGCAGGAAATGCGGGTGGTGGCCATCTCGTGCAGGGTGCGGATGTGGTCCGTCATCAGGTCCGGTCCGGTGGCGCAGTTGAGGCCAACGGCCAGCAGGTCGGCATGCGCGATGGAAGCGTAGAGCGCGTCCACTGGCTGGCCGGCGAGCATGGCGCCCCAGCGCTCGATCGTGCCGGAGACGATCACCGGAATCCGGCGTCCCAGCTCGTTCCGCAGTTGCTGTACCGCCAGCAACGCGGCCTTGATGTTGCGCGTATCGAACGCGGTCTCGATCAGCAGCAGATCCGCGCCGCCTTCGAGCAGTCCCTTCGCCTGCGCGTAGTAACTGTCGCGAAGCTGCTGGAAGGTGACGTCGCCGCGCAGCGTAATCGACTTCGTTGTGGGTCCGAGCGATCCGGCCACGAACCGCGTGCGGCCGTCCTTCTGGGTGAACTCGTCGGCCGCTTCCCGCGCCACCCGCGCCGCGGCGACATTGATCTCGTGCGTCTTGTGCGCGAGATTATACTCGGCCAGCACGACCGGGGAGCTCTGGAAGCTGTCCGTCTCCACGATATCCGCGCCGGCGGCGAAGTACGCCGAATGGATGTCTTTGATCACGTCGGGCCGAGTGAGCACCAGATGCTCATTGCAGCCTTCGTACGCAGCTCCGCCCCAGTCCTCGGCTGTGAGCCGGCGCTGCTGGATCATGGTGCCCATCGCGCCGTCGATCACGAGGATGCGCTCGTCAAGCGCGTCAAGCAGTTCTGTGGTGCGGTTCTGGTTCAATGCCGAAAATCCCTCTGAATATGACTATTGTAGAGGGTGCGCTTCCGACGGGTACGAATGAGCCCGCGCTAAAGTCCCTCGCGTACTCTGCCGATCATTGAAGAAGCGTGTTCCATCGACCGAATGTGTCGCTCTGCATCGGCCTCGCGGCGCCGGAGGCGCAGAAGTGATCAGCACCGCTCCATTCATGGCGAGCGCGATATTGTTCGTCGCGGTCGCGGTCATTGCTTCCGTAGTCGGCTACAGGCTCACCTGCGGCCGGAAGGCCGACGCGCAGCCCGGGCCGCCCCTGCCGCCGATCAACGGCGTGTCCCTTCCGCCGCCGCCACCCGTGACCGTCGCTGCACCACCGCGCAGGCCAAACGCATGGGCCATCTATGACGAGCCGACTGCCAGGAAAGCAGCCAGGCAGGGTATGTGGGCCGCCTTCTTCGTCGCCATCGCCACGGCCGCGGTCTCGTTGCTTGCCGGCTCCGGCATCTCCATCCTCAGGGGCGTCGGCCCTACCGCCTGGGTGGACGCGCTGGTCTTTGGCGCGCTCGGGCTGGGCATCGGCAGGATGTCACGTCTTGCCGCCATTGGCGCCCTCGCGCTCTACATCGTGGAGCGCATCGCCATGGCGCCCACCGCCGGGCTCAGTCCGGTGATGATGGTGGCCATGATTTCCGCCTTTGCGCAGGGCATCCGCGGCACATTCGCCTGGCACAAATACCACCAGGAGTCGCCGGACCCCATGCAGATGGTTCAGCCCTATTCGTAACGAAGCGCGACCACAGGATCCACACGCGTGGCGCGCCACGCCGGGACCCAGCAGGCCGCCAGCGCCACTGCGCTGAACAGCACCGCAACTGCTCCGAACGTCATCGGGTCAATCGGCGCAACATCGAACAGCAGACTTCTCATCAGCCGCGTCAATCCGGCCGCACCGGCGAAGCCCAGAACAATGCCGGCCAGCGCGGGTCGTGCGCCCTGCTTCAGCGCCAGACGCAGCACCACCGGGCGCCGGGCTCCGAGGGCCATGCGAATGCCGATCTCCGCTGTCCGCTGCGCCACCCACCACGCGGTCAGTGCATAGAGCCCCAGCAGCGACAGGAACAGCGCGATGCCCCCGAACGTCGTGAGCAGGAAGGTCTGGAAGCGGCGCTGCGCAGTTGCCGCCGAAACCAGCTGGCTCATGGTGCGCACGTCCGCCACCGCTACAGCCGGATCGAGGCCGCGCACGAGCCCGCGCATCTCGCCGGCGATGAGGTCCGGAGCGTCACTCGTGCGCACCACCACCGAAACAGCGTTGGCGCCGGTTTGCCACAGCGGTGTGTAGATCTGCAGGGGCGGCGTTTGCTCGATGTTGTATTGCCGGACATCGCCGACAATCCCGACAATGATCGCGTTCTGGAACCGCCTGCCGAGCGCCTCCTGATGCGGGAAGAACCGGGCTGCCAATCTTCGGCTCACGATCATGACTGCCGGTTGCCCAGCTGTATCGGCGTCCGTGAACGCGCGGCCGCGCACGAGCGGAATGCCCATGCTCGCGAAGTAGCGCGGGGTCACGGCTCGTCCTTCGAACAGGGCCTTCTGACCGTCGATCTCCACCCAGTTCAGCGATTCGCCGCCGCCGAGCGGCAGAAAGTTGATGGCCGCTGCCGTTTGCACTCCAGGCAGTGCACGGGCGCGCGCGAGCACGTCGCGGAAGAACGCGTTCTGCCGCTCGGGGGTGTTATAGCGACCATCGAGCTGAATGTTCATGGTCACCGCGCCAGCGGGCCGGAACCCCTTGTTGACCGACTCGAGTTTCAGAAAGCTGCGGATCAGCAGCCCCGAGCCGGCCAGCAGCACGATGCTGAGCGCCACTTCAGCGATCATGAGCGCCGGGCTCCACCGCCGTCCCGCGCCCGCGCCGGTTGTGCGGCTGCTCGCGCTCTTGAGCGTTTCGTTGAGGCTGGTGTGCGAAGCGGACAGCGCGGGGAAGAGCCCGAACAGCAGGGCCGTCGCCAGAGTCGCGCCGATCGCGAACACCAGCACCCGCGCGTCGATCGAGGTCTCTTCCAGGCGCGGAATGTAGGCCGGGTGCGCGATGACCAGCAGGCGGACCGCGGCGAACGCCAGGACCACGCCGAGCGCCCCGCCGAGCGCGGCGAGACTCACCGATTCGGCCAGCAACTGCCGGACGAGCCGTCCGCGTGAAGCGCCCAGCGCGGCGCGCAGGCTCAGCTCGCCGGTTCGGCGGTTCGCCCGCGCCAGAACCAGGCTGCCGATGTTGCTGCAGGCGATAAGCAGCACCAGCCCTACTGCGCCCAGGAAGATGAGCAGGGAGCGGCGCGAGGCGCCGGTCACGGTCTCGTCGAATCCCCGAATGACGGATGTCGCGCCCGTGAACCCTTGCGGGTGCGGCAGCGAATTCAGGCGCGCGGTAATCGCGCTCAGTTCCGCCTGCGCCTGCTCGCGTGAGACACCCGGCCGCAGGCGGGCGATGGCCGTACCCGGATCGTCCTCCCGCGAGGCGCGCTCCTGCGGCGTCATGGCCCAGGCCTCCCACACGTCGGTGGACTTGCCTGCCGTCTCCAGGCTCTCCGAATCGTGCGGGAACGCGAAGCCCGAGGGCATGACGCCTACGATGCGGTACGGTTTCGCATCGAGGAGCAGTTGCCGGCCGAGCACATGGGGATCGCCGCCGAACTGCCGCTGCCAGAGCGCATGGCTGATGGCGACCACGCCGTTGTCCCCAAGTCCGGGCGTGCGGCCCAGCTCCGCGCCAATGCCCAGCACGCGGAAGAAGTCGGCGGTGACGCGCGATCCGCGAACGCGCACCGCCGCCCCGGAGGTGGAGAGGTTCATCGCGTCGGTGGTAAACAGCGCCATGCAGGCGAACGAATGGCTTTGCCGCTGCCAGTCGAAGAAGTCACCATTGAATGGCCCCCATGCTTCGAGCGGCACATCGGGGATGGTCGGGACCGGCTCCCAAAGGAAGACCAGTTGTGCCGGGTCGCGATAGGGAAGCGCTCGCAGCAGCACGGCGTTCACCAGGCTGAACACCGCTGTGGTTGCGCCGATGCCCAGGGCGAGAGTCAGGGCGGCGACCGCCGTAAACCCGGGGCTCCGGCGCAGCGTTCGCACGCCGTAACCGAAGTCCCGCAGCAGCGATTCGAGCATAGTGTTTTCAGAGTGTACGGGTGATCTTGCTGATGGTGCGCGGCTGGTCCGGGTCGAGGCCTTTCTCTTCGGCCAGGCAGGCGGCGAACAACTGCGCCGGGATCACGTATGGGATCGCCGTGTACAGCTCCTCCGGACGATGTCCAGTCCGCCCCAGCTTCAGCGGGAGAACGATGGCGTCTCGCGCTTTGGCGGCTTCCGAGTTGCTGCGGTCGGTGAACAGCAGCGTTTCGGCGCGCAGCTGCTGCATCTTTTCGTGCATCTCGCGCATGCCTGGCCAGGTTACGCCGGGCGGGGCGAACAGGAAGACCGGAAACGACCGCTCGACCATGGCGATGGGCCCATG
>Ga0070739_10002661_pt1 | contig 23433 bp, 24 predicted proteins | sample Coa_R1_7_FD_66445 | JGI IMG/M metagenome (GOLD analysis project Ga0070739, IMG submission 66445) | Surface soil microbial communities from Centralia Pennsylvania, which are recovering from an underground coalmine fire - Coalmine... | ecosystem: Environmental > Terrestrial > Soil > Unclassified ... | reverse complement strand
AGGAAGGCGGCCTACAAGAGCGCCGTCCTGGGCGTCTTTATTCAAGATAACAGGGACAGCACGATCAAAGTGCTGGAGTGGAAAAACCGCGAAGCGTTTCGGGTGATCCACTGTGAGGCACGGTGGGCCACGCTCTACCCTGAAAAAAATATGACGTTCGAGCAGCAATGCTTTGTGCAACTCGTGCGCAGCCTGCTCGCGCTGCATTCGTCGCAGTGGGGCCGCTGTATCGAGGAGCCAAAGCCCTATAGTACGCGCGAGCTGTTGGAGGCCATCATCGGGCAGTGCGGCTATCGCATGCTGGAGGAAAAGAAGTGGACTGAGTATGGCTATGCGCCCATGATCTACGCTGTGAGCAATGCCAGGGAGGAGTACCGCAGTATCGAACTTGGCCGGCTCGATAAACTGCTCGGCTTCTACCCGCGAACGCTAGAGGAGAGCGTGATGCGCGTGCTGGCCGCCGCCGATCAGATGGATAACCCGGATCCGCCGGATCTGGCTCCGTCATCCTGAGCGACCCCATGTCATCCTGAGTGACAGCGAAGGATCCGTGTGCCCGGCATTCAGGATGAGAGGGCCAATATTGATGATCGCGCACCAACGAACGAAAGCGAAAGAGCAATGGAAAGGGTTAATTGGAAACGATGCGGATCGAAGTTGACTACGAAGCAGTGAAACCGGGTTTAGAGGGTGGGGAGGCGGAACATGCAAACTTCTGAACAGGCAGGCGGGCAGACGAACGTAAGGATACTTTATGCCCGGCCCGCCGAACTGAGGGCTATCGATGAGGTGGTACAGGGGTATTTGCACATTCTTTCGGTTACGCGCCTGCCAGATGAATACGCCCGTCTGTTCGCGCTCCTGTACGCCTTTCGCCAGCACTACTGGCCTCTGCTGGAGCAAAAGCCGCAGGGGGAAGCATTACTCTCTATCGAAACGACGGCGGCTGAAATGATCGCCTTCGGTGGGGCCATTCTCCACTATGGGCAGTTCTGGTATGGCAATGAGCGCGCCTGGCAGACCGTCCGGCTTGCCTTTCAGGTCTATGAGCGCTACGGGCATGCCCGCCGGATCGAGTCAATGGTGGAGAGGTATGGGGGGGCGATGAGCGCGGAAGCGCAAGAAGGAGAAAGGGAGGGATAGGATGTGCTTATTGTTCTTCTTGCGTGCGATGCAATCGCATCGGATGTGTCTATTATATCGCCTCTAGACGGCGATAAGCGCGCTGTGATAATGTGGATTATGAATGTTACTGACTAGAAACAGGGATGTTCCTCTGTGCGTAGCCGCGCGATAATGAACGTTAACCATCAAAATCGGCAATGCCGGCGCCGCTGTCAGGTATGCCGGGGAAGGTAGGGGCGTGGCGCCGGCTGGGTGGGGGTGGGCAGGAGTGGGGGCCGAGCGCAAGCCCGCTTTGCTATATCCAGGTGCAGCAAGGATGAGCGGGCTTGCGCTCGGCCCCCACCGCTCCACTCCTCCTCTCAGCCGGCGCCGCGCCCCTACGCACACCATCATGCTTTGTAGAAAAAAGGAAGGTGACGCTATGACGAACAGAGAAGAGAGGCTGGCTGCGGAGATTGAGCGGATCAAGCGGGGGGGGCCACAGAAATATCATGAGCGCAACCGGCAGCAGAAGCGCCTGTTTGCGCGAGACCGGCTCGCGCTCTTGCTCGACGATGGCAAGATCGAGTTTGAAGATGGCATGTTCGCCGAGTGCCAGAACCCTGAGCTGCCCGCCGATGGCGTCATCACCGGTGTGGGCCGCATTCATGGCCGTCCCGTTGCCTTCAGCGCCTCCGACTCCACGGTAAAAGCTGGATCGGCGGGCGAGAAGTCTGTGCAAAAAAATTTGCGTATCCAGGAGATGGCGATGCAGATGCGCATTCCCATGTTCTATCTCATCGACTCGGCGGGTGCGCGCATCACCGACCAGATTCGCCTCTTCCCCGGGCGCAACCACGGCGGGCGCACCTTCTACAACCAGATCAAGATGTCCGGCGTTGTACCGCAAATCGCCGTGATGTTCGGTCCCTCGCCGGCGGGCGCCGCATATATGCCCGCCTTCGCCGATATCGCGATCATGGTCGAAGGCAATGCCAGCGCCTATCTCGGCTCGCCGCGCATGGCCGAGATGGTCACGCGCGAGAAAGTGACGCTCGAAGAGATGGGCGGCGCGCGCATGCACTGCACCGTCTCTGGCCTCGGCGACTTCCTGGCTGAGAGCGAGGAGCATGCCATTCAGATCGCCCGCGATTATTTCCGCTACATGCCGCAGAACTACCTGGATAAGCCCGCCGATGCAGCGCCCGCGCCACCAGCCAGTTCCAGGCCACTGCGCGAGATCGTCCCCGAGGTGCAGAGCAGGCCGTTCAACATGTACGACTTCATCGATGCGCTGGTGGATGGCGGCAGCTTCCTGGAGGTCAAGAAGCTCTTCGCCCCGGAGATCATTACCGGCTTCGCGCGGCTGGATGGCCGCGCCATCGGCATCGTCGCCAATCAGCCACGCGTCAAGGGCGGCGTCATCTTCGTCGATTCGTCGGACAAGGCCACACGCTTCATCAATACCTGCAACGCCTTCAATATCCCGCTGCTCTTTCTGGCCGACGTATCAGGCTTCATGATCGGCTCCGCCGTGGAGCGCGCGGGCATCATTCGCCACGGCGCAAAGATGATCGCGGCGGTCTCGCAGGCGGTAGTGCCGAAGATCTCGGTGATCGTGCGCAAATGCTACGGCGCGGGCCTCTACGCGATGGCCGGTCCCGCCTTTGGCAGCGATGCCGTGATCGCGCTGCCTACCGCGCAGATCGCCGTGATGGGGCCGGAAGCGGCCATCAATGCGGTCTACGCCAACCAGATCGCCGCCCTGCCGGAAGAAGAGCGCGAGCCATTCCGCAAAAAGATGGAGGCGAGCTATGCCGAGGATATCGACCTCTTCCGTCTCGCCTCCGAGCTGATCGTGGACACCATCACGCCGTTCGAGTTGCTGCGCACCGAACTGATTGCGCGCTACGCCGTCTACCAGACGAAGGAGGAGCACTTCTCCGAGCGGCGCAACCCGATCTACCCGGTATGATTTTCGCCCGCTGCCTCGCGCCCTGCTGGCAGAAGCGGCGGGCGCAGCGGGACAGGCGCGGGATGTCTGCTTACTCGACCTCCAGCAAGGGATCGCCCTCGTTCACAAAATCGCCTTCGCTGGCCCTGATCGCTTTGACGATGCCGCTGACCATCGATTGCACCGGGATCTGCATCTTCATCGATTCGAGCATCACCACGTCCTGATCCACGGTAATCTGTTCTCCCGGCCTGACCAGGAATTCGAGGACGATGCCCGCCATGTTGGAGACAACCTGCTTCATCGCTTGATTTCCATATCTAAATTATTATGTTTTGATTGACTGGCTTTATTATATGCGATGGTGCCGTGTTAAAGAGGGTGTTGATCGCCGGCATCCGTGCGTGCTCGCGCCCGCGCCGCTTGCCTTATTATGGAGGTTGGTGTGCAGCGCGGGCGCTTTGCGCCCGCGCTGCACACCAACCTCCATCCCTGGTGCGGCGGACCCGCGCGAACGTCCGATGAGGGAGGCGATCAGGTACGGAACGCCTCGCGTACATTGCGATCCGCCAGCATATAAACCACAATGATAACCGGGATAACGATATCGGCAATCAGGGAACCCAGGCCGATACGGTGTACCAGCCAGCCGAAGATGTGATCGGCGATGGTCAGAAGTTCTACCACAACGGTTATCCAGAAAGCCCAGGCTTTGAGCGTCCACAGGCCCCAACCTACAACCAGGTTTGCCACGCCGAAGATGAGCAGCAGTATCAGCGCGACGATTGCGGCGGCATCGATCACCTTTGGTATTTGCGCGCCGGCCAATCCAATGCCCAGGAAGCCGAGAATACCGCCGATGACGGCGATAATTCCGACGATGATAGCCAGTATGGCGATAATGGTAACGCCAAGAGGGCGCCTGCGCGGCGCCTGTACCATAGCCTCGCTCATAGTTCCTCCTCAGTGGTCTACTGTCATACTCGCTTAAACTCTTCCTGTATTCATCCCACCCATATTCATGATACCGCGCATGTCTATAGCTGATACGTTGTCAAAACTGATATAGTTTCTTATACGCTCTCGCAGCTCCGCTTTTTACCTGTAGTACGTTTCTGCCTCTGGCGTGGCCCGTAGATACGCTCGGCCATTGCTTCGACCTCTGCCATTACTTCTTTAAGTACCGGCTTCTGCTGGAAGAAAATAACCTGGCTTGCTGCATCGCGAAAAGCTTCTTCGGTAACGTTCAGGCCGTTATAGACCAGCAGCAGAAGGTGAGCGCAATTGGCGGCATGGACCTTTTCTACCTTCCTGCGTAGATACGCCGGGTGCCAGAAGCCCACCAGTTCGATGAGGATGCGCCGCGTTTCGTCTTTAGTATCGACCAGCGCGAAATCAGGAATCATCACCGTATCGCCGAGCAGGAGCACTTCGCTCTCGCGGGTGAGTCGCCAGTGTCCTCGCTTACTACCGGCCTTCTGCTCAAATTCGCGGGCGAAATCCGCTTCCAGGTGGCTATCGAACTCGCCCGAGCGCTTGAAGTGCGATTGCAGGGAACTGGTATGGTCAAGGCTGTAGAGCATCTCGCCTCTTCCCTGAGGCGGATAAACGTGGGCGTACATGCGCCACTGCTCGCATAGAAATAGAGCGGGGAGAAATGCCGCGAGCTGCCTGCCATAGCGCAGCGTGGAGGAGACAAAAGGCGAGATTGGTCCATCCAGGTCGATGCGATAGCCTCCCTCCGGCTTTGACTCGGCCCAGAACATGAGCTTGAATAACTTTATATATTTCCAGAGGTCTTTATAGTTGCTCGATACTTCGATAGTGATATGCGAGGCCCAGTAGAGGGTGCCGCGCGCCAGTTCCAGGTTGTAGCGGGCGAGCAGTGCTGCGGGCGTCCACGCCGGGCCAGCATCCGTGAGGCGGTAGGAGGCCGGGCGGTCTGCGAAGAGCATTTCTTCGAGGGCATCGATGGTGAGTCCGGGACCGTTCGCGATCTCGCGCAGCGCCTCCTGGCGCGTGGTCGGATGGAACATATCAGGCTCCTCGAAAACCGGGCCATAGGCAAACGCCCTTTCGCGGAGCATCAGAGGAGGGAGGGGGGTCGCAAGCGGTGTGAAGGTGGCGGCATCGGTGAGCACTTTGGCTAGCCCGCGAATGAGCACATAATCAACCCTGGCGCCTTCGTATGCGCGTACAGCCTCCTCCCATACTGCCTGCGTCTGCCCGATATGGCTCTGGAGCAGGCGGATGAGATCCTGCGCGATCTGTTGCAGGGATGGATCCTGCTCGTTCACCATCGCAACCTGCAAGGTTGAGCCTTGAATGCGCAATCTCGGCCTGATTAAATCAGCGGTCAGCATTAACGATTCTCCCGTGGCACATGGCGGCGCTGCACCTTCCCTTCTTCTATTGTATTGCGTACCAGCACCTCGACGAGAACAGCCTGAAGCGGCTCCTTTTTGCGGAGGATGCGCCCGAGGCGTTGCAGGTATTCGCGCTTGCTCGCGCCGCCTCCCAGTACAATCGCGACTTTCGCCTCCGGCACATCAACCCCTTCATTGAGCACTCTGGATGTGACGACCACCTTGTAGCGTCCTTCCTGAAAGGCATCGAGGATATGCTTGCGCTCGGCCACTCCCGTTTCGTGAGAAATCACGGGGATAAGATACTGGCGTGCGATTTTATAAGCAATCGCGTTGGACTCGGTAAACACGAGGATGCGTTCGCCTGCGTGCTCTCGTAACAGTGCCTCAAGCGCCGCGAACTTCCCCTGGCAGCCTTCGAGCAGCGTTAAAAGCTGCCGCCGCGCCAGCCAGGCGCGGCGCGCCTGCGGATCAAACGTTGAGAGCCGCATCAACTCGCGCAGCCATCCGGGGCCATGCGTTCTCTGCAAGCCCCGCTCACGCACAAAGCCGATGTAGGTCGCATGGATAGCTTCGTACAGGGCGCGCTCCTGCTCCGTCAGGTCCACGCGCACGCGCTGCGTTCTGTATTCCGCGAGCTGCTTGCCTACAAGTGCTTCAAGGCGCTGTGTGTAGACAATCGGCCCGATCAACTCATCGAGTCGCCAGCGCGCGCCTACCTGTTCATGCTCCTCTGGATAGGTCGCCGTCAGTCCAAGCCGGTAGGGAGCCGGGGCCATCAGGGCAGCCTCGCCCCAGGTTTTTGCCGGCAGGTGGTGAACCTCATCGCAGATAAGCAGTTTGAAGATATTGCCATACTCGGCGATCAGGTCGCCGGCGGAGTGATACGTCGTCACAGTCAGGGGACGAACGCGTTTCTCGCCCGCATAGTAGACGCCAATCTCTGTTTGAAAAGCGTTGGTCAGGAGCGCGTACCACTGGTAGAGCAGGCTCGTCGTCGGCACGAGGACAACCGCCGAGGCGTTGACGTGGAAGATCGCGTGGATCGCCACGAGCGTTTTGCCCGCTCCCGTTGGGAGTACGATGCTGCCACGTTTTTCGGCCTCTTTCCAGTTGTCGAGCGCCTTGATCTGGTAATCGTGCAGTTCGCGGGTATCGCATAGCTCCAGCCCGGGACGCTGCCAGCGCGGGACAGCATTGTGAATGCCCTGTTCCCGTATCCAGGGCAGAACGGAGCGATAGTGATAGGCTTCACAGCGCCAGCGGCTTTTTACAAATTGAAATGGTGCCGGAACGTTTTCTATTGCGTCGGTGTGCTGGAGCACCAGCGTGCCGCCTTGAAAAAATATTGCTGGCTTCATGATGACATAAGATTAGCAGAAACGGGCGTTCTAGTCTACACCCCTGGAGGTAACTGATGCACGAGGCTCGCTCGCGAGCCTCGTGCGTCGTGAGGGATGGTGGGAGATGGGCGCGTGGCGCAGCCACGCGCCCATCTCCCACCATCCCTCACCCAGAGCGACGCAGTTGCGATGTGTGCTGGCAATCGCCAGCAAGACGGCAAGAACCCGAAGAGTTGCGTTTGACATAAGCGAGGGGAGGATGGTATAGTTTTTTCAGCGACTCAACGAAATTCGGTGGCTAGGGTTCCGCCGGCGCATGCTCTGCCGGGCCAGGACCGAGCGCCACAGCTACCAGCAGTGGTAGACACCTGAAAGGACGAAAAGGCCAGAGGGGATAGCTTGAGGCACGTATTTGTGCCCTGCGCTATCCGTTTTTTTTTCAGGTCTTGATCCTTAAAATGGAGGTGTCTGCGCGATGACCGTTCTGGCTCTTGTGCTGGTTCTTCTCTCTGCTGTCCTTCATGCGACCTGGAACTATTTTGCGAAGCGCACGAACGGCGGAGCCACCTTTGTCTGGCTCTATGATACCGTATCCCTGATCCTCTATGCTCCGCTGCTCATTGGCTTTTACATCTGGCAGCGTCCCACGCTTTCCTGGCTCGAACTGGCTTTCATTCTCGGCTGCGGCATGCTTCACCTTGCCTATTTTATTCTGCTCCAGAACGGCTACCGTGTGGGCGACCTCTCGCTGGTCTATCCGCTGGCGCGCGGCACCGGCCCCCTGCTCGCCACAATCATCGCTATAACGCTTTTTGGCGAGCGGCCCACGTTCATTGCGCTGGGCGGCGTTGCGCTGATCGTCGTAGGCGTCTTTCTCATCTCCGGTGGTCCGAGCATCTTCAAGGGCAAGGAGAGCCGTGCGGGCGTAATCTATGGCCTGGTGATTGGCTGCTTCATCGCCATCTATACGCTCTGGGATAAGCATGCCGTGAGCGTCCTGCTCATCCCGCCGCTGCTCTATTACTATGGTTCGGCCATTGTCCGCGTCGGGTTAATGTCGCCCTACGCACTGATCCATTGGGATCAGGTCCGGCAGGGCTGGGGTGAGCACCGCTTTGAGGCTATCGGTGTGGGTGTGCTCAGCCCGCTCACATACTGGCTTGTGTTGACGGCGTTCGTCTTTACGCCGGTCAGCTATGTCGCCCCGGCACGCGAGGTTGGTGTGCTCTTCGGCGCGATCATCGGCGCGCACCTGCTCTCCGAGGGGAATGTGCGGCGCCGTCTCATCGCAGCCGGAATGATCGTACTCGGCATCGTCGCTCTCGCCGTCTAAGGATCAGAAGCGGCTCATCGATCCGCCGTTGACATAAATGGTCTGGCCTGTTACCCAGCCTGCGTCGTCGCTGCACAGGTAGCGGATGGCGCCATAGAGATCTCTGCCGGTCCCGGCGCGCCTGATCATATTTTGCTGCACTACCTGCTCAAGCTCCTGCTGGGAATACTGGCGCTGCGTGGCCTCCGTGAGGATGGGGCCGGGGGCGATGCCATTGCAGGTGATGCCGAAGTCGGCCACCTGCGCGGCCAGACTGTAAGTCAACTGGTTGAGCGCGAGCTTGCTGATCGAGTAGACGCTGCCAGCCTTATAGGCGCCGTTGGAGGAGATGTTAATGATGCGGCCCCAACCATGCTGTCGCATGATGGGTACAACCGCGCGGCTACAGAGCAGAGCGCCCTTGAGATTGACGGCCATCACGGTGTCCCAGTAGTTGGGATCGATAGTGAGCAGCGGCGCGCGCAGCAGGTCGCCCCAGATGCCGGCGTTGTTGACCAGGATATCGATGCGCCCGAAGCGCTGGAGCGCCTGCTCTGCCATATGCTGCGCGCTGGACTCGACGGTCACATCGAGATAGAGGCCGAGCGCTCTCTCGTAGCCCGCGCTGACAAGTTCGCGCGCCGCCAGTTCCGCGCCCTCGCCGTTGATATCACCCAGCACGATGCTCGCGCCATCTTCGGCGAAAAAGCGTGCATATTCGCGTCCCAGTCCCCGCGCCGCGCCGGTAATGATCGCCACTTTGCCATCAAAGATGCCCATTGCTGCTGCCCTCCCTTTGTGAGCGTGCTTCTAACAGGTGCTTTCTCCACCCACAGCATATCACAAAGGATCACGGCCACGCGCCTGTTTAGCGATGACAATACAAGATAAGCTGTTCAATATATTATGGATGAGGTAATGTACGGGGAGAGAGTAAAAATATAACTGGCGAAGAACAGCCCTATAAGTGGTGCCATCAAAAAGTGGTATAATGATCATATCAAGGGACCGTCTTCATGGATGCAGGAGAAGGATCATTTGTGTGTCTGACTTACACACAGGGAGTTCGGCTCCGATGTCGAACCCGCCTGCAAGGAGGCTCCGCATGTTGTTTGCACAGTTCGCATTTATTCCCAGCGTCATCGGCCTCTTCGCTCAAGGGGGTCCTGACCAGTTGTTTACACAATCCACCTATATCCCCGTAGCTATCGGTCTGTTCGGCCTCGGCACTGGTTACTTCATCTGGGGGGGCCAGGTGTTGCTTGATTATCCGAAGCCCTCGCCAGAGGTCGATCGCACGATGGGCATGTGGGCGTTCTGGATGCCAGGTTTCATGCAGTTCATTACCGGCGTGTATCTCTTCGTCGGCCTGACCTGGTTCCAGGTCTTCACCAAAACTCCCCCGCTCTATATGGCGGCCCTGGCCTTCACAGCGTATGGCATTCACTGGTTCGCGATGGCGCACCGGCGCTTTATTGGCTCCAGCGTGCTGCCCGATGCCTTTATGGCTATCGCCTTCGCTATTCTCTCAATCCTGGGAGTGGTGGTCTTCTTCGCTGCTGGTGACTGGCCGGTAGCGCTGGTGTTCGTGGGCCTGTCGCTCATCTACCTGTCGGAAGCACCGACGCGCTTTGCCGTAATCCCGCTTCTGCTCGGCACGCGCCTGGTTGCGCTATGGCAGGTGCTGACCGGTATATGGCTGATGTATCTGACGTGGGCGTTTACGCTGAACATCGCTCTCGGCATGAAGCTGCCGGTCTGATCTTGTAGTAGAATTGCAACGGCGCGCCGGCGCTTGCTCGCGGAACGTTTGTTGTTGGTGTTCCCTCTCATGCGTACATCCTGCTGACGGCCCCTTTCCCGGCTCACATGACGCCGGCGCGCCGCTCGCTCCCATCGTAATGGGGAGCAATTTGTGCCAGTAACCCCGGATCGCCCTTCCTGGATATGCCACAATCGATAAAGTATGGTATAATCAGCATGGTAGCTCTACCGAAGCCGGGTTTTACTACGTGGATAAGGAAAGGGAATTACAATGCCAACACAGGAAGAGCGACTGACGGCCCTGGAGCAAAAGTTTGCGGATTATCGATGGGAAGCGAGGCAAGCCATTCAGAGTCTCAACGAAAATGCCACTATCGCACCAGGCTTGATCCAGAGTATATCTCAGGAAAGCAAGCAAACAGCATTGCGCATGGAAATGATGAAGATCCGCATGGATCAGCTAGAAACAAAATTCGATGCGCATACGGCCCTTCTCAACGAGCATGCACGGGTCCTGAGTGAGCATACGGCCCGATTGAACAGGATAGAGACGAGGCTGGATGAGCATACGGCGCGATTTGATCGTATAGATACGGTGCTTGCTCAGATCCTTGCGCGCTTGCCTGAAAGATAACCTCGCATTCAGGTATTTTAGACATACAGAAGGTGGCCTGTGTAACGGGGGAAGGGAGGGTACAGCAACCTGCCTCAAAGATATTGATTAGCCATGCCAGAATTACCGGAAGTGGAATATACGGCGCGCCAGTTGCGTGCCAGCATCGTCGGCGCAACGATCCAGGGGGCCGACGTGTTCTGGGCGCGGACCGTGGGCTATCCTGACCTGCCCGCTTTTCTCGCCGGGATTGCCGCGCGGCGCATCGAACAGGTGCGCCGGCGCGGCAAATTTCTCATCCTCGATCTGAGCGGGGATCTCATGCTCACCATTCACCGGCGCATGACGGGCAATCTCTTGCTGCTTGCCGGCGCGTGGCGGATCGATAGCAGCCTGCGGGAGCGCGATCCGCTGGCCTGGAACACGAGAGGGCCGACGTTTTATACACCGGGGGCCGTTCCAGCCTGCATTCACGAGACGGAGTATTGCCGCGTCTGCTTTACCCTGTGTGATGGGCGGCGCCTGCTTTTCACCGATCCACGCAAGTTTGGACGCATCGGACTGTGGCCGCGCGAGCGAGAGAGCGAGGCACTGGCGGGATTGGGGCCGGAGCCGCTGAGTCCAGAGTTCACCGCCGGGCGTCTGGGCGAGGCGCTGGCACGGCGCAGGGGCAAGATCAAGCAAGTGCTGCTGGATCAGAGCGTAATCGCGGGCGTTGGCAACATCTACGCGGATGAAGCGCTCTTCCGCGCCGGCATCCATCCACTGCGCCGCGCCGATCAGCTCACGCCCACCGAAGTGCAAACGCTGCATGACGCCATTGTGGAGACGCTCACCCTGGGCATAGAGCATGGCGGTACATCTTTCAACGATTATCGTGACCTCTGGGGCAAGGCGGGCGATAACTACAACCATGTACGGGTGTACCAGCGCGAAGGCCAGCCATGCCTGCGCTGCGGAACTATCGTCGAGCGTATCATTCTGGCGCAGCGCGGCACCCATTATTGCCCCGGCTGCCAGCGGCTCACTGCGGAGTAAAGAACGCCTGCGAGCACTGGACCGTCTTTCCTGCTACCGAAAAGGTGATGCTGATAGTCGCGGGCACCCCCGCCGGCTGACGGCCCATAAGCGGGAGCGTGAAGCTGACATAGCCTCCATGATCGCTCCTCGGCTGCTGAGCAAGCGTCACATCAGTACTCTGGAAATGGACAACGGCTGTCGCCGGAGCGCCGGCCACGCCAGCGGTGTCCTTCGTGAGTCGTGCATAAACCATGATCGTGCTATAGGTCCCCGGTGCGTTATTCGACGACCAGGCACCGCAGCGATAGGTCTGCGGTGTGGGCACAGGAGACATGGTTGTCTGGAATGATGGATTAATCGTAACCGTTGGCTGCACCGGCGTTACCGTAGTGGTGGTCGTGACCGGGCCGCACGCCACTAACAGGAAGAGCAATCCCAGCAGCACGAGGCTATATACAATACGATAGTTATTCTTCATGGTACAGTAGACAACTCTTTTCAAACTGCTATAATAGGATGGCGACCAGCACTGTGTCTGGCAATCGAATCTCCACATTAAGGAGGGATCATCCTTACGCGATGATCTCATCGTCACAGTATAGCATGGCCTGTATGAATATAACGTTCCTGGGAATAAGCGGTCACGCTTAATAGTCAAAACTGCCTGATTTCATGGCTCTTGTGCAAAATCTGGTGCTGCCGGCTTGCTGATTGTGTTGAACTGTGCTACACTGTAGCCAGTGGCAGCCATGCAGATGAGCGATGTAGGTGTAATGATCTATTTTGAGGTGTAAACTTTTGTGAATAGTGAGACCGATAAGCAGCTTGAATTCTTAAATCAATTGCTCAATGACGAACAATCCTCATCTGTGCTTGAAATTCGTCCCGATCCCCATCGAGAGCAACGCAAAGGCGCCCCGGAAGTCATCTTCGGCGAAACAAAAGAGACCTCGCAGATCATCGCGATGGCGCAGGGTCTGCTGGCGGGTGCGGGGCGAGCAATTATCAGTCGCATGCCTCAGCAGTCGCTCACACCCGTTCAGGAGGCATTTCGCGCGTATACCATCCGTATGCGCGAGGCTGCCCGTGCAATGGTAATCTATCGTCCCGACTACGTGCGCAAGTACACGGGGGGGCATGTCGGCGTCATCAGCGCCGGCACATCCGATATTCCGATAGCGGAGGAGGCAGCGCTCATCGTAGAAGAGATGGGCTGTCGTGTGACCTGCATCTATGATGTGGGCGTGGCTGGCCTGCACCGCTTGATGAAGCCATTGCGCGCATTACTCTCCGACGAAGTGGATGCGATCATCGTGGCCGCAGGTATGGATGGGGCGCTGCCTTCGGTGGTTGCAGGACTGGTTCCGGTGCCTGTCATCGGATTGCCAACGTCGATTGGCTATGGCATGGGCGGCAAAGGGGTTGCCGCATTGCTGGCGATGTTGCAGACGTGTGCGCCAGGTCTCAGTGTGGTCAATATCGATAACGGCGTGGGCGCCGGCATCACGGCCGCGCTCATCGCTAACCGCGTGGCGCAGGCGCGAGAACATCGGTCGCAGTAGGGAAGCAGCGAGATGTTCTGGTTCTAGAATGTCTCACCGCGAAGTTGGGTAAGTGTGGATACGAAGTTTAAGAGAGGCGGGACTTTCTATGGCGAACAACAGGCGCGGGCCTGCCCCCGGATCCCAGAAGGCGAAGCATGGCGGGCAGGCCGTGCGAGAGAAGTATGGCGCCGAATTCTACTCGAAGATCGGCAAGAAGGGCGGGGAAGCCGTAAAGGGGAAACGGGGACCGCAGTTCTATGCGGAGATTGGGAAGAAGGGGGGTGAGTCCACCAAGCGCCAGCGAGGCTCGGAGTTCTATTCACGCATCGGCAAAAAGGGTGGCGAACATAGTCGCACAACCGCCGAAGACAAAGAGTAGAAGGTGAAGACAGGATGATGCAAGACGGGGGCATGTTCCTCGTCTTGCATCATCCTGTCTCGGCGCGCCCGGTCAGGGAGGGTGCGTCAGTCCTGATGCTTCAAAAATGGGGGCACGTCGGCAGGTTCATCTCCGCCCTGATAGCTCTTTCCCACTTCGTGGCGACGCCCCATGCTCTGGAGGCCGCGCAGGTCGCTCAGGCTCCGCTGCTGGCGGGCCGGCTGGCGTGTGGCCGGCGGCATCCTGGTTGGCGGCGGCGCTGCCGGATGGGCGCTCTGGCCGGCCATGCGGCCAGGACCCGGACGCGGAGTCATTGGCGTTACCGGAGTTGAGGATGATAGCCCGCTTGAGGTTGGACGCGCCAATCGGGCCTGCGTCGTCTGTTCCGCACGCATAGCCGGCAGCCGCACCGTATGCAGTTCGTCCATACCCGCCGCGATCAACGTCACGCGGATGGTATCATGCAGGGACGGATCGATCACCGCGCCAAAGGTGATGTCGGCGGCATCGTCGATGGCCTCGCCGATGCGCTCCGCCACCTCGTTCACCTCAAAAAGCGTCATATCCTCTCCGCCGCTGATGTTAAACAGAACGCGCTTCGCGCCGCGAATCGTCACATTGAGGAAGCCGCCCGCCACGGCCTCCTCCGCGGCTCGCTGGGCGCGGTTGCGTCCCGTCCCCTGGCCGATGCTCATCAGCGCTGTTCCGGCCTCGCGCAAGACGCTGCGCACGTCGGCGAAATCGACGTTGACCATGCCGGGCACAGTGATAACCTCGGCAATGCCCTGCACGCCCTGGCGCAGTACGTCATCGGCGATCTTAAAGGCGTCCGAGAGGCTTTGCTCGCGCGCTATGGTGGTCAGCAGGCGATCATTGGGGACCGTAATCAGCGCGTCGATCTCCTTTTTTAGCTCCGCGAGGCCCTGTTCGGCAACGCGCCTGCGGTGTGTGCCCTCGAAGGTGAAAGGAAGCGTGACGATGCCAACGGTGAGCGCGCCAAGCCTCCTGGCGATAGAAGCGACAACGGGCGCAGCGCCAGTCCCGGTGCCTCCGCCCATGCCTGCCGCGATAAACACCATGTCGGCTCCGCTCAGGACCGCCTTGATCTCTTCCGCGCTTTCGGTTGCCGCGCGCATCCCTACCGCCGCATTGCCTCCAGCCCCTAACCCTTTCGTATAGTGTTCTCCCAGGCAGATGCAGGCGCCGGCGTGCGAGAGCGACAACACCTGCGCATCGGTGTTCATGGCAGTATAACGCACGCCCCGCACTCGCGCATTAATCATACGGTTCACGGCATTCATTCCCCCGCCGCCGACGCCGACCACGACAATATCGACCTGGTGTTGTGCCTGCGCGAGTGCGTCAAGTTGCGCCTGGGAAGAAGATGGGGGGTCAACTGTGTCTCTCCGCTCCCAGTCCAATCGGGCTAGCTCTTTTTGCCGCTGCATCTCTTCCCTTTCCACCTCATGTCGAAGTATGGCCCACTGATCCTCTTGCCCTTCATACACATCTGGCCTGGCCTTCGTCTTCTCTACCCATTGCTCTGGGGCGACTTCACGTTTGTATCCATCGTGGGATAATGGTTGCATGCACACACCCCCTCTATTACGGAACATACGGCAGAGAGGCTCGCCGGGTACATACCTGACTCTTTTGCACGTTCTTGCCTGCACTACGGACCCGCATCCGCTTGCCATCTGCCCGGCGGACGAGGGCTGCGGCCTCACAGGCGAAAAACGCCTCTTTCGCATTGTAACAAAAGTGTCAAGTGAGCGCCCTGTGTATAATTTTGTATCTGGCTCGTCTCTCCTGAAGATAGCCTCTGATTTCTGCCGCCCATACTTGCGAGCGCGGCAGAGCCGCGCGAATACCCGGCGAAAGTACTGCGAAACGAATAACCCTCTAATTAAGAATAACGAACGAAGAGGGGGAAAAGGATTGAAGCTTATGGAAGAAGGTAAGGGGGAAACGAGGTGGAGAATAATTCGACAGGGGTGTCATTGCCTGTCCTCGTGGCAATGACACCCCTGCCCGACTGCATCGAGGTGTCTCATGCAGCGCTATTCTTTCTTGAGAGAGAGGCTGCTGCCGCTGGCCTTCGCCGCCCTCTTCTCCTTGAGCGCCTCTCTCTTCTGTTTGTTCGATTTAGGGGGTGCCTTCTGCACCTTTTTCTGCTCTTTATTCGCCATAAGTACCTCCTGATCTTATAAGCAGCAGGACTGGACCGATCTTGATGAGTCTCCTACACTATTGTAACAGATTCGGCAGCGGAGAGCCAGAGAGATGCATCCTATGAACTATGAAACTGCTCAAGCAGCCTCCGCTCCTCATAGCTTGCCAGAGCATGGGTTATCATACGAATTACATTCCGCACGTCCATTGGCTTACGCAATTGATAAATACCGCGTTGTTCCAGTTCCGCAACTGGCAGGGTAGCGCTCATCATAATGGCTGGCACGCCGCGCGTCTCTTCTACGTTCTGAAGCCGGTCATATAACTCCAGGCCATTAAGACCGGGCAGGCGGTAGTCAAGCAGCAGGAGGCATGGGCGGATAGCGGGCGCCTGCTCCAATGCCGTGCGGCCATTGTCTATGACCCTGGTAGTATAGGGCGTCTCTTCTTCAATGAGTTGTTGTAAAAACGATCCAATATCTGCGTCATCTTCGACGATCAGGATGGTTGGGTTTTGTGGGCCTTGTGCCGCTGGCGGAAGGACCTCCCCTGGCATGGTAAACTCCTTGTCTACGATATCAGAGCGATGAAACTGGTGCTATACGTTAATGTAACGGATAAAGCATATTCATGGTGACGCCAATAAAAAAAACAAACCCTCCTTGATGCGAACAAGAAGGTTCTTCTGGTATGCCTTTACCTCTCTTATTGTACCGCATAACCTGTCCCTATGGAAGAGGGTCCGGGCGCCCGCCAGGGCTTTCCCATTCGTGATGGCACACCCTGCCACTGCGTCCACAGAGGCGCGTCAGCGTGCCTCGTGCCTCAATGGCCTCAGAAGAGGAAAGCCCCGGGGGGGCCTGTCGACGGCGAAGTGCCAGAGGTGGCGAAGCGTGCAAAAGATGATGCGCACCCGGAAGGCTTTGATGTGTTGTCTGCGCCAGCGGCCTGTGATATACTGGTCAGGAACAAATTATGGACACGCCGTGTTCATATAGTATGAGTAATTTGTATCATCAGAAAATCAGGCGAAAGGGGAATGAGAAGATATGCCTCGCAAGGGTGAACTTTCAAAGACCGCCCGCGCTTCGCTGGCGAACCGCTCGGAGCTTAACCATATGACCTCGCGCATCTGTGCCAAATGCGGTGAGCCGATTATGCTCGCGGAGCTTCAGCCCGTCAAGGTGGTTGGTGTTGGGATGAAGTACTACCACAAGGCCCACTACAACCTCCAGTAAGCGCCGGGCAGTTCATCATAAAACCGTTCAGCGCGAATAATGCCCCTGAGCGAATCAGGGGTTTATTTTATACATAGTCCCCCTTGACAATCCTCCCACAAGCTGCCACAATCGGCGCAAGTATTCACATGAGGAGATAGCTTTTTCATGGTTCAGTCAACTGACCGTAATTATACTGATGCTCAATCCCCTTTCGCGGACGTGCCCACGCTACCAACAATGACTGTGGCGTTCCAGGGTGAGCGCGGCGCCTTCGGTGACGAGGCTGTGTGCGCTTATTTTACCGCCGAAACCGGACAATGGCGCGGCAAACCGGAGCCGGTTCCCTATCGCAGCTTCGCGGAAGTCTTCCGCGCCGTCGCCGCCGGTGAGGTTGATTACGGCCTGGTTCCCGTCGAGAATTCGCAGGCAGGCAGCATCAATGATGTTTATGATCTTCTGCGCCAGCACGATCTCTTTGTCATCGGTGAGATCAGCCATCCTGTCAATCACTGCCTGCTCTGCCTGCCGGGGCAGTCGCTCGATGATATCAAGCGCGTCATCTCGCATCCGCAGGCGCTGGCCCAGTGCGATGTTTACCTGCGCGAGCTGGGCGCCGAAATCGTGGCGAGCTATGATACTGCTGGCAGCGCGAAGATGATCCGCGAGGAGAATCTGCTGGGCGTAGCGGCGGTGGCGGCGGCCGGGGCGGCGGCCCTCTACGACCTGGAAATTCTTGCCAGCAATATTCAGACGATCAAGGATAACTATACGCGCTTTATCGCGCTGGGCAGAGAGCCAGCGCCCCGGCGCAGTGGCTCCGCGAAGACGATGCTGGTCATGGCGACGGCCCATCAGCCCGGCTCGCTCTACCGCTGCCTGGGTGTGCTGGCGAATAACGGCATCAATGTGCTCAAGCTGGAATCGCGCCCATCGCGCCAGCGCCCCTGGGAATATGTCTTCTACCTCGATTTCGAAGGGCACCGCGAAGATCCAACCGTGCGCACGGCGCTGGCGGATCTGGCGGGGCATACAACCTTTTGTAAGGTGCTGGGATCATTCAGTAAAAATTTATGATGAGCGGCCTGTATGACGACGAATGAGCCGTGCAAGCCGCCATATGATTAGCCGCGCGCCTGGCGATGCAGCTTGATGGCTTCAACTATGAACTCCATCTCCTCGCGGCTATAGGGACGAGCGAAGGGGAACGGCTGGCTGTCGTTAAATGCGGCCTGCCACATCCTGTTCAGGCTGTTCTGAATGCTTTCGTCCCCGTGAGTAAAGCCCTCGACAAGCTTGATCCAGCGCGCGGCCAGCGCCTGGGCCTCGGGACTGGCCGGGGGCTTACCCGAGGCAATGATACGCCTCAGCTCGGCGGTCACGTCGCTCCACTGCTGCGTAGCTGTGTGGTGCTCCTGCTCGCCGAAATTTTTACCCCACTCCTCAAGCTTCAGGAGTTGCTCCTCTGTATAATACTGCTTGAAGATGCCCTCCATCTTCCTGGAATCTTCTTCGGAGAAGTATTTCTTTCTCCAATCATCCGCCTGCTGCATCTGTATCACCTGGATGACGTGAACGATGGCCTCCCAGTCCTGCTCGTTGCCGTGCAGCGTCTCCTGCGTCTCCTCGATGGCCTTGATAACATTATCAAGCTGCGCCCGGCGCTCACACATCATCGCTTTCTGAAGGGCCAGCGATTCGGGCAAAGCTGCCGGCCCGATGCGCAGGCATTGCCTGATTTCATCCAGCGTGAAGCCGAGAAATTTGAGCGCCAGAATGCGCTGGAGCCGCAGCAGGTCGGCATCCGTATATAAACGATAACCTGACGCGGTGAAATGGGACGGTTTGAGCAGGCCAACCTTATCGTAGTAGCGCAGTGTGCGTACCGTGACCGAGGCTTTGCGCGCAAACTGGCCCGTGTAATAATAATGCTGGCTCAGGTGCGGCCTCCTTTCTGTCGATGAGTGTAAAGCATTACGTAACGTCATGGTCAAGTCCACTTTAGCGTATCATAAACGCTTCTCTTTCCACGCCGTGACGGCTGTTCCCCTGCTCCTCTTGACAAACGCCGGCCGGTTTCTTATACTTGTGGTAGTAATCGTATTCTATAGAATCAGGAGAACCAGGGGTAATATCGATAGTTGGGGAATCTTGCTAGAATAGCAGAATTCGGGCAGAGACTGCGTAAGAAACATTGTATTCACCTGGCAATGTGGCCCGTGGCTCTGTTGCCGGGCGCCGAATTACTATCCATGAAGGAGACCGGCGATGAAAGCAACCCCCCGGAGTATTTCCCTATGGCTATCAGTGATGTTGTTATTTGTGCTGGCGGCGTGTGGCGGTGGCAGCAGTAGCGGGAGTGGGAGTGGGAGCGGTCAGACGTTGCATGTGCTGATAGGCTATAACAGTACATTCCCTACCCAGCAGAAGCAGTGGATGCAGCAGATCGGCAACGAGTTTCACAAGCTGACCGGCGCTACTATTGCCTGGGACACCTACAGCAGCAGCGACCAGGAGCAGACCAAGCTCCAGACCGCCATCGTAAGCGGCAGCGGCCCCGATATATTTAGCTTCGGCACCACTTTTGTTCCCACCGCCCAGGCTACCAACGGCTTCGTCACGCTCACCGACCAGGACTGGCAGGCAGTCGGTGGGAAGAGCAGATTCTTCCCGCAGCAGCTAACCATGTCCGGCTCATCGCCTGGCAAACTGATCGCCGTCCCCTGGGTGATGCGTCCCTTCGCCATGGTTTATAACAAGGACATGTTCCAGCAGGCCGGTATCGCAGGGCCGCCCAGGACCTGGACCGAATTCGTCCAGGATGCACAGAAGTTGACCAATGCATCCGCCGGAGTGTACGGGGCCGAGATCGATCCTTCGGACTCCTTCGATCCCTGGAAGATCTGGTGGACGTTCGCCATGCAGATGGGAAAGAATTTCCTATCGCCGGACCTCAAGACCGCGCAGTTGAACACGCCGGAGGCAGTGAGCGCCGTCCAGTTCTGGTTTGACTGGGTGACGAAGTACAAGATAGCCGATCCAAACTCGATGTCCTGGAAGGCTCCTGATGCTACGCGCGCCTTCGACAACGGCAAAGCGGCCATGCAGATCATGATAACCCCGACGATTGTGCCGACGTTCCAGAATTCGCCCGTCGCGGGCAAGTTCGCTTTCGCGCCAATGCCAACCATTCCTTACGGCATGCAGCAGAGACCGGCGGGCGGCGTGCCCGCCTCGACCATCGTTTCGGGTGATATGCTCGCCGTCGCCGATTACTCGAACGTCAAAGATCTGGCCTTCAAGTTTATTAACCTGGTGACGGACTACCAGCACCAGCTTCAGTGGACCAAAACTTTTGGCGATTTGCCGGTGAATGTGCAGGCGGCGAACTATCTCGCCAGCAAGGATCCCCAGACGGCGGCCTTTGTGCAGGCCGAAGCCGGGGCAACGCCTACGCCATTTTCGGGCGCGTGGGGGCCGCTGGAGGTGGCGCTGGCCGGCGTGAGTTCCAAGCTGGCGAACGAGATCGCAACAAATCACTACGATCCGTCTCACATCAAACCCTTGCTGGATCAGGCTAACCAGCAGATCCAGAGTCAGTTACACTAAAAGTGGGTCTGGTTTCCAGCGCTGTTGCTTCCTCGCGCCTGTGGCGCTTGCGGGATGGAGGGTATGCTGTGAAAAATGCGCGAAGCGCATTTTTCACAGCATACCCTCCATCCCTGGCGCGGCTCCGCCGCGCGAATGTTCGGTGAGAGAGGGCGAGGCCGCTGAGGAACAGATACCCCTGAATAATAGGTGGAGATTATGTCCATACGACCTGCACCGGAGACCACCCCTGAGGCGGCGCTGGCTCCTGCGACGGCAAGGAAACCCGAGCGCGGCGCGAGTCGTGGCGCCGGGGGGAGGCCAATGTGGTTGATGTGGCCGAGCGTGTTCTTGCTGGTAGTGATTATCGGTATTCCCTTCCTGATTGCCCTGTATATCAGCTTCCTGAATCTCGATCAGTACACGCTGCGAAGCTGGATTCATGCGCCGTGGGTTGGGATCAGCAACTACGTCTCCGCGCTCACCGCTGGCAACGTGATCGGCGCCTCGACGCTGACATCGCTGGGGGTAAGTGTGGGTTTTTCACTGCTGACCACGCTCTGCATCACACCTATCGGCATTCTGGCCGCGCTCACCGTCAATACCCAGTATCGAGGTCGAGCGATCATCCGCGCGCTCTACCTGGTTCCCTACGTGATACCGACGTTTGTGACGGCGCTGGTATGGCGCATGATGTTCCTGAACAGGACCGGGCTGGTTGATATCGTGCTGGCCGGCATCCATGTGGCAAGCATCAATACCTACTGGCTGCTGGGACCGAATAGCTTCTGGGCGATGGTCATTGCGGATGTCTGGGCTTCGTGGGCTTTCATCTATATGATGGTGCTGGCGGGTTTGCAGTCGATCTCCGGTGATCTCTACGATGCTGCCGAGGTAGATGGTGCGAACGCCTGGCAGAAGCTGACACGGGTGGTGCTGCCGCAGTTGCGGCATATCCTGGGGCTGGCCCTGCTGCTCTCGACATTGAACCATTTCAATAACTTTACCCTGCCCTTTGTCATGTTCGGCACGCCTCCACCGGTACAGGCCGACGTACTGCCGCTCAACATCTACGTCTCTTCATTCCAGTTGTTTAATTTTGGACTGGGCGGGGCAATGTCGGTGATTACCCTCGTGCTCATGCTGATCCCCGGCCTCTTTTATATTCGGACGCTGCATCTGGGGGAGGTGATGGCGTCGTGAGCGCACAGCGTAGCGTAATAAGAGGAAGAATGCATCGCGATTCGCAGGAGATCCTGTCGCGTCCGCTGCGCATTGTCGTAACTATCGTCCTGGTGATCTTCGTCCTGGTGCCCATCGTCTATACGCTCTTGCTCTCGGTCACGCCGGATAGCGAGATTGGCAGCGGGGACCTGATTCCGACGCAGTGGGCCTTTGGCAATTACATCCAGATGTGGACGACGGTAAGCCTGGCGCAGGGCATCTTTAATAGCCTGGTTATCTCAGGGATCGCCAGCGCCATCGCGGTGATTCTGGCCGTGGGTGCTGCCTATATCATCACCAGGTTCAGGTTTCGCCTGCGCCTCCCGTATCTCTACGCGCTCATTGGCCTGCAAACCGTGCCCAGCGTGATGCTGCTTCTGCCGCTCTTTGTGCTGTTTGCCTCGATTCAGGCGGCGCTGCATTTCAGGCTCGTGGGGACGTACCAGGCGGTAATTATTACATACCTGACCTTTGCTCTGCCCTTCGCGACCTGGCTGATGGTTTCCTATCTTGGCAGTATCCCGCTGGATCTTGAGGAGGCGGCGCTGGTAGATGGCGCGACCAGGCTGCAAGCGCTGTGGCGCGTGATTGTGCCGCTGGCGCTGCCAGGAGTTGTGGTGGCGCTGGTCTTTGCTTTCCTCACTGGCTGGAACGATGTGTTATTTGCCAGCGTTCTGACCGCGCCGGAGACGCGTACTGTCGCGGTGCAGTTGCAGGCGTTCAGCGCGGGACAGGAGGGGGGATCGCTGCCGCTGTACGGCCAGTTGATGGGCGCATCGGTGGTGAGCGCGCTGCCCGTGGTGATTCTGTATATGATCTTCCAGCGCTATCTGATCGGGGGCCTGACCGCCGGGGCGGTCAAGGGGTAGGGAGAAAGCGGCTATACAAAGTTCCCGGCAAAGCTTTGCCGGGAACTTTGTATGTCTGCCGCAAGAGCCGGCAATGAAACATTAGAAGCGGGAGGAGCGGCGGCGCTTGCGGCGCTGGGCCTCCGCCTTGCGTTTGCGCCGCGCCTGCGGACTCTCGTAGTGCCTGCGGCGCCGCGCCTCGGCCAGAATGCCGGCCTGCTGCACTTTGCGGTTAAACTGTTTCAGCGCTACATCGAACGGACTGTCGGGATTGACAATAATCTGGCTCATAGCGGCTACCAGCGCGATCTACCGCTACCGGGGCGATAGCTGGCTTGCTGCTGGTAACAATCCTGGCAGTAGACGGGGCGATCATCCCGGGGCTGGAAGGGGACACTGGCCTCTTTTCCGCAGCTTGCGCAGATAGCGGTATACATGGGGCGGGACTCGCGCTCACGATAACCTCCACGGCTTCCCGACCTGCCCTGGTAGCCGCCCGCTTGCTTGCGTGCTGCTCGACATGATGGGCAGCGGCTGGGATCATTGGTCAATCCACGGCTTGCATAAAATTCCTGCTCACCGGTTGTAAAGGTGAACTCCTGGCCGCAGTCGCGACAATACAGTGTTCTGTCTGACAATGAAAACTCTCTTTCTCAATTTCCGCTTTTCTGTGCGGATCGTGTTAATTTCCCTGTATTGCGCAACATCACATAAGCCAAACAATTCTTAGCAACATGCACCATACAGCATTGATTTATTATAGCACATACTCTCTCCCTTGACTAGCCAGGGGGCAAAAGTCATAGCTCTTTTCAGAGACTGTCTGGTGCCCCACGGTCTCGCTCACTCTCGTGAACGTACCTCTGGTCAGAGACCGGAGGCTTCTACGCAGTTGCCCGCGTTGGCCGCGTCCCGACCGAAAGAGCTTTGCGTCCCAGGTCTAAGATGACCTTTGCGGATGCGGTATCCCGATCCAGTTCGCACC
>Ga0070739_10002651_pt1 | contig 23523 bp, 22 predicted proteins | sample Coa_R1_7_FD_66445 | JGI IMG/M metagenome (GOLD analysis project Ga0070739, IMG submission 66445) | Surface soil microbial communities from Centralia Pennsylvania, which are recovering from an underground coalmine fire - Coalmine... | ecosystem: Environmental > Terrestrial > Soil > Unclassified ... | reverse complement strand
GCCCCGCCTGCGATCTTGGAAGCCACTCGAGTAAGATTGGCGCCTCTACCTATCATTTCGTCAATAAGTATGTTGAGCGCATGATCTCCGTACTTTGCTTGGTAATCATGTTCAGGAGGAGACTTGCCTTGACTGTCTGGAAGCATTATATGCGCCAAACCGCCAATTTTTTTGACAGGATCGTGGATACAGAGTGCGATGCATGATCCAACAAAGGTTGTCAGCATTGCATTTGATGAGTCAGTAACGTGCAGCGAACCCATCTTGACCTCTATCTCTGTTATCCCTCTCTGTCCTATCAAATCGGTTCTATTCTCCATTTGATTTATTGGCATCAAATGACATTGCTAGCTTTAGGGCATCGGTTATGCCGATAAAAATCAAAATCTTTATTCTTATACCTGATGCCTCCCCAATAAACTGGGCTTCTGCGATTATCATTTGGTCTTCTTGGGATGAGATATCTCCTATGGGAAACTCGATAATCCCCTTGAGATTATCCATTGCAAATCCAGGAGTTGAACAGGTCAGCCTGAAACCCGTATTCTTTGAGATGGCGTTAAGAAATGAACCGGCGAACAAAATATTTCCTACTTCTGAAATAGAAGACCTTCCAAGACCATCTATTTCTTTTATATTGTCATTTCCAAGCAGTCGTCTGGCAAGCTGTCTTGCTTCGTCATAGGTGAGAAACATCATCATACCTGCAGTAATGTCACCTCCTGATTTCAGATATACCGCACACACTTCCCCGCTAAAAATACCGACTAACTGATCCAAGAATTGCGGCTTTGCTTCATTGAGCCTTCCAAATGAGTATTGATATTCTTCGCCAGTAAGCATTTCAAGTGACCTGGATGTTCCCGCCACTATATGGGATATAGTATTTCGGAGCTTTTCCAAGCTGGACTCAGAAATCTTTGGATTTGGAAGCTTGCTGCTATTCTTTATTGATATTTCCATCCCTTGTCATCTCATCTGAAGTTGCATCAGGTCAAGTATCAGCGCAACCTTTCCATCTGACAGAATTGTCGCATCTGACGGTACATTTGAAGAAAGGTCGTATCCCGTTTTATCAATATGCTTTATTACAATGTCTTGCTTGCTTTCAAACGAATCAACAATCATGCCAATGGGTTTGCCGGCCTTTTCAGCTACTATAACCGTTAACTTGTTTGTGTTGTCACTTGTGCTGTTGTCAGTATTTATTTGAGCAGGTGACTTTTGTGTCTGAAGCACATCTGCAGCATGAACAAGAGGAATAACCTTGCTTCTGAATATGATTACAGGTCTGCCCTGAATTGTCTTTACCTGATTTTGATCGACTTGAATAGTTGCTAGAACATCGGATAGCGGTATAACATATTTTTCACTTCCAACTTTCACAAGCAAGCCTCCAATTATTGCTAGACTCAGAGGTATAGTCAAGGAGAAAGTGGTTCCAAGATTCTTTTCTGTCCTGATCTTTACGGTTCCTCCTACGGATTTAATTTTATCAATTACTACATTAACTCCTACTCCTCTGCCAGAGATATCTGTGACTTTCTGTGCTGTGGAGAGTCCAGACGTTCCTAACAGATCCATAATTTGCTCTGAAGACATGGCATCAGCATCTTGTCTGCTTATGATGCCTTTTTCTACCGCCTTCTCCTTGACCTTATCTAGGTCTATACCTCTTCCATCATCTGAAACTTCTATCGAGACCTTATCTCCGACCCTGTGTGCCTTGAGCTTGATTGTGCCGGAACCGGGTTTGCCAAGAGCCTCTCTATCCTTTGGCATCTCTATTCCGTGATCTACTGCATTTCTTAGAATATGCAGCAGCGGGTCAGTTATTGCATCAAGGACAGTCCTGTCCAATTCTATACCTGTTCCTTCCATTTCCAGTCTCACTTCTTTTCCTTGATCTGCAGATATATCGCGTACCATTCTCGGGAAGCGGTCAAAAATTTGTTGGATAGGTACTAGCCTGATCTTCATTGTGTGGTTTTGGAGAGCATTTATCAGTCTCTCAAGATTTCTAAGCTCCTGTTTGTATTCCTTTAGATTGGAGTCCAAGACAACCTGTTCAAGTCGCATTCTTGCAATCATGATTTCCCCGACAAGGTCAACCAACGAGTCCAAGTCCTCCATTCTGACTTTTACTGATTGAGTATTGATATGAGCAGATGTGTCAAGCCGGCCGCCATAGTTCGTAGAGGATTGAAACGATGGCTGAGTTGCAAAATTATTATCAGCCGATTGGGCCGCTGGGGACTCCGGCCTTTGGTCGTATTGCTGATCGTTTTGATGTATAGATTCCTGATTATTGCTTGTCGTCTGTCCACTGGTTAGCGTCAGTGCAGCGTCAGGGGGCAGATTCTGTTTGCTTTCTGTCTTGTCTGATTCAGCTTCTGCAACTTTCGCAAATTCTTCTGTGAATTTTATCAAATCGACAGAACATTTCTCATCATTTACCATCTTCTCCAAAAGGTCAAAAGAATAAAAGAAAAAGTCAGTAGACTGTGACATCAGACGAAGCTGTCCATTTCTAAATTTGTCAAATAAATCCTCTATTGCTCTGCAAATCTGTCTGATCTGCTCATATCCCATAGTTGCAGCCATTCCCTTCAGCGTGTGGGCAGACCTGAATGCCGAGTCCAGACACTCTTTGTTTTCGGGGTTTTGTTCGAGTTGAAGCAGGGCCTGATTTAGATTCTGTATGTGCTCGTTGGCCTCTTGCACAAACATATCTCTGTACTTTGAAAGGTCATTACCCGACATAATGTTGCACCCCATTTTCTTGTTTCATTTCGTGAAAATTTTGTTTTTCCAATTCATTTACGTAGCGAATAATAGTCTGTCCTATCATTTCAGTCGGCAGCATCTCATCTACTGCACCAATATCATAAGCTGCCTTTGGCATGCCAAACACAGCAGATGTTGCCTGGTCTTGAGCAATGGTCTTGCCACCTCTCATTTTTATCATCTTCATACCAAACGCCCCATCCTGCCCCATTCCAGAAAGTAGCACTCCAATGGCGTTTGAACCAAAAACATCAGCTGCACTTAACATAGTAACATTTACAGAAGGTCTGACACCTTGTCTCTTGCCTGATTTATCCAGCTTTATCCTTCCTTCAGGCGTGAGTTTAACATGGTAGTCTCCTGGAGCTATGTACGCTGTACCATATTCAAGCGGATCATTTTCTCTTGCTTCAGTCACTCTAATTTCTGAAATTTCGTCCAAGTGCCGTGCAAAGACCTTGGTGAATGGTGCGGGCATGTGTTGTACTATAATAATTGCAGCATGGAGACCCGGAGGAAGACTGGAGAATATTTCAGTAATTATTCGTGGTCCACCAGTTGAAGATCCAATTATGATAACATTTCTTACTTTTGAAAAATGTAGATTTTGACTGTCCACATGACAGATTTCGATAACTTTCTTTCCTTTTCTTTTGGCAGGTATGAGCGTATGAGGATCGACTTTTGCGGCAGTTTCAATGGCGGATATTAGTTTCTCCTTTATCTGACCGGTTCTATCTGAATTATTCTCACCGCTATCTGTTGGGACCAACGGAATTGGAATAAAGTCTAGTGCTCCCCTATCAAGACAATCAAATACTATGCTATTGCCGTCAAGTTTTCGGTCTGAAGGCGAAATACCCTCTCCATAGCTGCTGACAACAATGATGGGTAATGGATTGCAACTAGCTATGACTCGTTCGATAAAGGTAATTCCATCAACATTTGGCATCTCCAAGTCAAGTAATACCACGTCAGGCCTGATTAGACCAATTTTATCAATGGCCTCTTTACCATCACGTGCTGTCCCACACAACTCAAACTTGTCAATAGACCTGATAATATCTGATAGGTATTCTCTTACTAATCGTGAATCATTGACAACCATGACTCTGATCCTTCTGTTCTCCAAGACCAAGTCGATCATCTGCTCCGCAATAGTCTGTTTATCACGGTAGCAACCATTCCACGGTCAAATGGTTTGACCACATAATCCTTAGCTCCAAGCTTTATTGCCTCCTGGACAGTATGCTTTTGTTCAACAGAAGTAACCATCACCACTTTAGCCCCTGGATTTATCTGTAAAATTATCTTAAGTGCTTGGATTCCATCTGTTCCTGGCATGTTGATATCCATGGTAATGATATCTGGCCGGTACTTCTGGTATGCATCTATGGCTGCCGCTCCATCCGATGCTTCGTAAATATTTTGGAATCCATTGGCGGCAAGAATGTCTTTAAGTACCGCCCTCATAAAGGAGGCATCATCAACTACCAGTACCTTGGCCGTACTTCTATCTAGTATGGACATCTGACTTTGGCTCCTGTATTTTCGCACTGCCTTTTGCTTCGACCATCTCATTTCCTGCAGTTCCGGCTGTTGTGTTGGAATCTGCTTTGCCGTTTAATGCGAAATTGAAATCCTTGCTGCCAACTGTCCCATCTTCTGCGCCATCCTTGTCCATTTCTAGTAAAAGTTCCAAGTCGATAATGACATACAACTCGTCGTTTTTCTTTACGATGCCTTTGATATATGGCGCCGTTTCGCACAATACTGTTGGAGCAGGTTCAATATCAGACTGCGAGATTTGAGTGACTTCATCAACTCCGTCTACCAGTAGCCCGATGGTACTTTTTCTCACCTGAGCAACAATTACCTTGTCATTACCGTCAGTATCATATCCTTTTGTAAGGTTACCGCCGGTTTTAAAACCTAGAAGTCTCTTTGTATCAATAAGCGTTATTATCTTGCCCCGCAGATTCATTACTCCAATTACGTGAGCAGGTGCGCCAGGAACCCGGGTAATGTTATCTTTAGAAGCTATTTCACGTACCTGTTCGACATTGACGCCATATGTCATTCCTTTTTTTGTGCTAACATCATAAATGGTGAATAAGACTATCTTGCAATTGCAGCCCTCCACTTTTGTTACAAATGATTTTTTGGGCGAATACTGGTGATCTGGATCTATTTGAGTAGTCAAGATTCGCTCTTTCCTCCGCTTTGGTCAGCAGTAAATGAATGAATTTGAGCATCCGAGACTACACTTTGCTGACCAAAGTGATCCTTTTGTTTTAATTGAGTAGAATCAGCGCTCTGCCTTTCTATTGTCGAGTAGCTTGGTGGCAGCTTGAATCCAGATAGCATTTCCTGCAATGATTTGCCGAGACCTTCGAAGGCATGGATAGCATTGGTTATCTCCTGCATGCTTGCGGCCTGCTCTTCTGTTGCAGCGGCACACTCCTCTGTCGCTGCTGCGTTTTCTTCTGCGACAGATGCGATGCCGGTAGCCCTTTTGCTTACTTCGGCTACGGCTGTCACCTGATTCTGTAGCAAAACATTTACCTCTTTTATTGTGTCATCCAAAGATTGAACTTTCTTTGCGATATCATTTAGCGCCATAAGGGCTTTGTTGATGATTATTTTGCCTTCCACAATTTCTTTCAGCCCCTGCTCTATGGTCAGAGCAGTTTGCTTGGCGTCCTGTTGAACTTTGCCAATGAGTATTTCTATTTCTTCAGAAGACTTGGATGAACCCTCTGCCAAGTCCTTAATTTCATCTGCCACCACTGCAAAGCCCTTTCCTGCCTCGCCTGCTCTGGCTGCCTCTATGGCCGCGTTTAGAGCCAGTAGATTTGTCTTTCTGGCAATCTTCCTGATGACATCCAAAACAGAAGATATCTTGTCGCACTGAGCGGCCAGGCCCTGAATGTTCTCTGTGGAGGTATGGGAAACATTGATGATGCTTTCAATTTTTTCCTGCGCCTTAGTTGCAGATTTTGAGCCCAAGGCAGAGGCCTTCCCTACTGCAGTAGAAACAGCTGCAGTCTTGAGCATTTTGGAAGCAAGACTTTTCATGCTCCCATTAAGATCCTCCGTAAGCTTGTTTATTGCGTCAATTTCCTCAGCCTGCTGCTGAGATCCCTTGGCTATCTGTTGAACTGTCATTGAGATTTGCTGTGCAGAAGTATTTAGTTGCTCTGTGGAACCTGCAAGCCCAGATGAGGAAAGAATTATGTCTCTTGATGCAGATCTTCCTCCAAAAATTAGTTCTCTAAAATTTGATATTACACTATCAAGATTCTTTTGCAGTTCACCAATTTCATCGTCAGACTTTTCAAAATCCAGTTCTTTACTGAGATCCCCTCTTTCCAACGCTTCAAGCAGTTCGCTAATCTGGGAAATCCTTTTGTAATTCGAATCTTTAATTGCTACTAACTTTTGGTGGTCGTCTTTTTCCGCCCTAGCCAATGCATTTTCAGCTCTGTCTTTTTTCTTCGTTTGTCAGCAGTTTCTGTATAAGAAGCGAGTGCCAGCCAGAAGAATATGTTTCGTATCCTGGTGAGAATGCATGTGCGATACAGCATTCAGTGTTTTCATAATTTGTGATCATAAAGCCCTTCTTTTCTGCAAACAGAGACTCGCGGCCATAAAACTCAATATGACCTTCCAGTACTTTTTTGCGAGAATCTGCAAGCAACAAGCCGTCGTTGTCTACTATGCATATTCGCGTATTGGCCTTTTCTTCATCACTGATTGGAGTATTTTCAATTATTTTCTGGGCTAGAGCTTCCCAGTTGAAGATCACGCCAAGAACCCCGCATACTTTTCCCTCCTCGTTTAAAATAGCACTTGAAAATACAATGGCAAACTGGTTATTGACAAGTGAGCATCTATGAACAGACTGAAAACCAAATGAATTTTCCGAATTTGACTCAACTGCAGAGCGAAACCAAGCGGTTTCGATTTGGTTTTTGCCCACAGATGCATATTGATCAGGTTTGCCATTAGCTATGACATTACCTGACAGATCGCATAACACAAGGTCAAAGTATACTGTATATGAATCAAGTATGACTCCCAGTCTGCGCGAAGCATAATCAATACTGTCTTTGTTTTGGCCAGCGAGGGCATTCACAAGACTTGTGTCTTTTGCCCACCAACGTACATCACATGAGCGTTCGTACAAACTTCTATCGATCAAGTCGATATTGGTAAGTGCCAGATCAGAAAGTCTTACGCCTCTAATACTTGTAATCTGCTTTTTGATAATCTCCTTCATCTCTGCGATAGTACCAAGACTTTCATGTTTCAAATTTTCAGTAGTATCTTCGATTTTCTTGGATAGCTTGCTCATTTCTTCAGCTACAACACTAAACGTCTTGCCTACTTCTCCAGCTCTGCTTGCCTCTATCAGAGCATTTATTGAAAGAACTTGAGTTTCACCATTTATACGCTCAATTTGATTTATTGCAGATTCGGTCTTTTGAGCCAAAACCTCTGTTAATTCTGCTACTTTTTCTAGCGAAAATGTGGATTTGGTACTCTCACTATTCTGCATATCCTTATGGTGCTGCTGTTGCTCCTGCAAGGTCATGGCACAATAACTATTGGCGCCAACTTATAAGGTGCAGTCTGTACCTGTTTCTACATAAAGATTCAGAGATTAAATAACTAGATACTAACGCGTCTTTCAAATTTGCATAATCTACATGTAGTTAATTAGGCGAATACTTCTTTAATAATGGATTTGCACATGCTTCGACATAGGAAGCAGGGTCTGCACAGCTCTTTACCAGCAGGGGCATGGTATAGTCACACATAAGATGGCTCATATTTTCATTATTTCCAAGACACCTGACTATTTCTTCCGTAGCACTCTGATTATATGAATATGCCAGTACTTGTTCAGGATTCATTTGCTGTACCTTTGTGGTTGAATCCTGTGCATGTGCCTCTGGGGGCTGCATAAGTATTGAACCGGGGATAGCAAGATTGATCTTGGCATCGTTTCCTAATGGATTATCGCTGGTAGCTGCTTTAGTCATGATTAATGCTATCCCTAGAACCGCTACCAGTGTTCCTCCCATTATGATCGTCCCGAGCCGAATTTCATCGACCATACTCAGAGTAGCGCTGCATCTCGACCGAAGATAGTATATCTAGATTGCATTAATGATTGAGAACAATTTTATAAAAACTATCCCTAAAATGCAATTGCGAAAATTTATTTCGATATTGAGAGCATTGTAGTTAAGCTTCCACTCCATGTATAATTTATCATAAGCTTTGGTCTGAAGATATATCTAAAGCAGACATAGTGATTGTTCTTATGTCTAAATGCTTTTGCAACTGCGTTTCAGCTTTGGTATTGCATCATGTTAAACTACATCCATAACTAAAAATAACTGCATGAGACAATGTTTGTGTCATATTGATTGTTACGCAATGAGGGCGATATCTAACCTCTCCACATTTCCCATTAATTGGTTGGCGATATATAATGCCCGCACTGTGTTATTCGCATGCGATGATATTAATTTACAAGTAAAGGTTACGTATCAGCGATACGTATTGACAACACGTTTTACTTAAGTAGCCGACGACTTTTTTTTGATATATGGAAAACACTGATCCAAACAGACATCAACAAATACAGTCAAGCCTCGCTGCAATTGTTGAAAGCTCAGATAGGTGGTTGGTACGTCTTCAAAGACGAGAGCGTCGGGTGAGGCTGGCCAGTTCATTCTTGACAGCAAGCCTTCTGTTCTTGCTGGTTGGAGTAATTTCCCTAGTTTTCCAAATCGTACAGGGCCATCTATATGAATACTTTCAACAACCAAATCCAACCATGACTAATCCGCCATCCAAATTGGTGATTGCATTTGCAATTGCTGGAGGTAGTGCTCTTATTGCAGCGCTTGTAAGCGGCTTTGCAACATATTTCTTGTTAAAGCGAAAGCATGATTCACGGCTAAAGTCATTATCCTCAATGGTAACTGAAATGAAAAACAAGATAGATGCCGCAACAAAGGCCAATGGTCAAGGGATAACGGAGAATGCGCTCTCTACAGCAGACAGGATTATGGCATTGCTTCCCCAATTAATAAGAAACAGAAAACAGGATTCCCTCCTCTTCGGTGCCGTTGCGTTTGTTATTGCAGGCGTTATAGCCAAAAATCCTGTAGTGGCCATAATCGCCGGAGTCCTTGTTTGGCTATACTTCAGATACTGGACAAAGAGGATCTATGATCAAGAGATATCAAAGTTTGAAGAACAGAAAAGAGTCTTTGAGCAGCAAAAACACGATTTCTTGGACAGTTTGTGATTTTGTTGGAAAAGCCTGACCTATACGTGGTGGCTCGTTTCCTAGATATAATGTACAGCAACGGCTCCTCAATGAAAAAGACCAATATCCAGATGCTTGTCGGTGTCAATTATCCACGCTTCATGGAATACCTTGAATGGCTAATAAAACACGAGCTTGTAGCGTCAAGCGTTGACGAAGATGGAATAGAGAGAATAAAGCTTACACCCAAGGGCATCGAATCGTACCACAGATTCGTAGATTGGATAAAAGAAACACTGGACAGGGTGAAGATTTGAATGGCCTATGTCAATTTGAAGGCTGCGCCTCCATCTTCATCCCTTTAAAGTGCTGTCATTATTTTCTTTTTTCAGCTAACATTGCCTGCTCATGACTGATATTTTGGTTTGCATTTGTAGATTGGAAGATCCAGAGAATTTATGCTCTCGACTGAAATGTTGTAAAGGAGCGATTGTCGCCTACCGGATCTGTCTTTCAAGCCTGTCCATCTTTTGGACAATCTCCAAGTTCTTTGACTTTATCCTATCCATCTCCTCTCTCAGATAAGACAGTTCCTTAGGTTTTGTTGAAGCATCTCTGATTAAGTTTATGCATTCTTCCGCGACTCTCCTTACTCTATGATCCAAGTCATGCTCTGCGACCACAGTCATGTCTGCTATGGCTTTCATGTCCTCTGCGTCAGCAAATGCCCTACATGCATTAATCCTAACTCGGAACCATTTATCGAAAAGAAGGGTCTTCAGATGGTCAACCACTACCGCATTTCCATTGGCGAATTTTCCAAGCGCAAAAGCTGCAGCCTCTCTTATTCTGGTGGGGTTTCCATACATGCTTTTTTCGATAAGGAGTGTTGCAATTTCCCTGTTTTCCTGGAATTCTTTCAGACCTGCTATTGCCCCCTGGGCTACCACATCCTGAAAGCTTGGTATATCAATAGCTTTTTTCAGGACAGGAATGACCTCGGCATATTTTGTTTTACCCATTGCTGTGGCTGCTTCGCTCTGAACAAAATAGCTACCATCATTCAATAGAATGGCCTCGAGTATGGCTAGTACTTCCTTTCTTCCTTTAAATTCGGCCGACGTTTTGACTAGAGCTCTTCTTATCTTTGGATGGCTTGCAGCAGAAAGGCATTTTTTCAATGCCTCAAGTGCAGAGTCTGTCTTGATAGATCCAAGTGTCTTGGCTGCTTCTGCTGATACTCCCCAGAACTTGTCTTCAAGTACAGCCTGCTCAAGTGCCTCCACCACGTCATCAGAAGAGTACTCTTTGAGAGCACGGGCAGCTTCAACTCGCTCCACTACAGTGCTTCCATTTTGTAACTGGAAGACAAGCATCTCTTTTGGTATCTTTAAGGAGATCTTTCTCAACACCTTAAACAGCGGATCTATGGAGAACCACTTTACGCTAAAGCCCTTATGTACAGGAATATGAAACATAGTTTCTTTGTCAGATATCCGAAGTACAAAAGTCTGTTCATTTTCACCAAGGCTGTCCCCCGACAGAACCATCTTTATGTCCAAGCAGAATTCAAACAGGCGTCCGGATTGAACCTGTTCAATCTTTACCTTGGCTACTTTGCCATTTGAAGAATTCGAGTCCTCAGAGAACTCTACCTTGAGTTCAGGATGCCCTGCCGCAAAGATCCACTGGTCAAAGAACTGCTGCAGGCTTGTGCCAGATTCTAATTCCATTATTTTGCGCAAATCGTCTGTTTCGGTGGTGCCGTTGGAGTACCTCTGAAGATACGTCTTGAGTGCCCTCCTAAAGTACTTGTCTCCAACAAGATGGCGCAGCATATGAAGAACACACCCTCCTTTTTCGTATGAATGTCTATCAAATAGATCATCTGGATGCTTGTAGACATTTGTTACTATGGGCCTGGTATATCTGTTACTGGCCTCTTCAAAATAGTCGTCTGCAGTTTGCATTACATAGTATAGAAATTCGTCTGCTCCTCTGCTTGCTTCCCAATACAGGGCTTCGCAGTATGTTGCAAATCCCTCGTTGAGCCAGATGTGCTGCCAATCACGGCAAGTCACAAGGTCACCGAACCACTGGTGCGCCAGCTCGTGCGAGATAAGGTGGTCGCTTGTAAAATCAAGATGAGCTCTTTTATCATGAATCGTATCAGAGGTGAGCGTGGTACAGCTAGAGTTCTCCATCCCACCATATACAAAATCCTCGACAGTCACTTGGGAATACTTGGTATAAGGATAGCTAACCCCGAGATATTCTTCAAAGAACCTTAACATTTCTTTTGTATGTTCAAACGACCTTGGCGCATCGGTTTTTCTCTCTTCCGGAAAATAATAATAGAGCATCAGGCTACTGCGATATTCTTCTTTCATTTCTTCAAACCTGCCTATTACAACTGATGTGAGATATGCAGGATGCGGAGCAGGTTCTGACCATGTGTATATCTTCTTTTTCCCTTTTACTCCACTTGTGCTTTCGATGATCTGATCTTTTTTGTCTGCAATCTGCTCTGTATTTACAAGAGTCCCATTTGAGATAGCAATAAACTCGTGCGGCACTGCAATCGAAATCTCACTTGAAAATTTTACCTGCGGATGATCGATGCATGGAAACCAAAATCTTGATTCAGTAGTTTCTCCCTGTGTCCAAGCCTGAATCTGTTTTCTTGGATATCCTTCGTCGGGCCTGATAAAATGAAAACCTTTCCTTGGCTTTGCCGAATAGGATATCATAATTTCCAAGGTTTGACCTTCAAGCAGTTTCTCTTTCTGTATGTCTTTTCCTGAAAGTTTGATAATCAACTTGTCATCACGGGTGTGAAAGGAGAGGGCATGAGTATCTTTGCCATACAAACTTGACACAGAGTCTATCTGAAGCTCAGATGCATCAAGGCGGATTTCGTTATCCGTTATGTCGCGTAAAACTGAAATGCGTAGCGACTGCTTGCAGTTTATGGTGCCTGAAGAAAAGTCCGGTTCTATGAACAGGCGCATATGGGTGATTGTAAAGGGCAAGGATGGTGCATAATGAGGCTTGCTTCCGGGAAGTTCAAATTTCTTTTCATGAGTTTCCTGAGCTGCTGTATCACTTGCTTTCTTTTCTGCAGCTGGCAACATTTTCCATACATGACAGATAAATGAGGTTTAATAAAGTAAAGGTCGTTCAATTTAACAAGCAAATCAGAAATGGAGCTTGTTTGCATATCAAACCATGATTTTTTTCATCTTTGCCGGGTGTCTAGATCCTCTCAAGAGACGAGGGATTGTCAACTGATGACAGATCTTCCTGACTGAGGTCATCGCCTGCAATTTTAGCTCTTACAAGCCTTCGAATAATCTTGCCTGTCCTTGTTCGGGGAAGATCGGCCGTGAATCTTATCTGAGGTCGTGCAAAAGTGCCAACAGCTGACTCAACAAGCGAGGATATCTCTTTTTCAAGGACTTCCCTATTCAGTGTGCAGCTCTCTTTCAAGACAACACATGCCACTATAGCTTCTCCCCTCAAATTGTCTGGAACACCTACTGCTACCGCTTCTGCCACAGCATGGTGTGCTGCGATGGCTGATTCTATTTCTGCAGTCCCTATTCTGTGCCCGGAGCATTTTATTACGTCGTCAGCTCTGCCGCGCATATACCACAGTCCGCTGGAATCGAGAAGAACGATATCCCCATGGTACCAGATGCCTCTGAATTTAGACCAGTATGTTTCAATGAACTTTGAATGATTATTGAGCAACCCTCTTGTCATAGATGGCCAAGGCTTCTTTATGACAAGGTATCCTTCGCCTTCGCTGACTTTGTTTCCGAATTCATCAAAGATATCCGCATCAAACCCCGGAACAGGACAGCCCACGGTACATGGTTTTAGCGGCATTATTGGCACAGCACTAAGTATTGCTCCGCCAGCTTCTGTCCCGCCTGAGAGGTTGATAACAGGGCACTTCTTATTGCCGACCTTCTCAAAATACCATATCCATGCCTCCTTGTTTATTGGTTCCCCTGTTGTAGCCAAGATTCTCAACGAAGAAAGGTCATGGAGTGATGGCTCGACGTTGTATTTCATAAACATACGTATAGCTGTGGGGGCAATGCCAAAGATTGTAACTCTGTGTCTGTCTATCAAATGACACCACCTGTCAGGCGCAGGATAATCTACTGCACCGTCATAAACAACTGCTGTTCCTCCAGCTATTGGGCTTCCGTATACTACCCAAGTCTGGCCAGTTATCCAGCCAATATCTGCATACCAGAAGAGCGTATCATCTGGTCGCATATCCACAAGATATGCAGCCTGTTGTGCCGCTATCACAGTAAATCCTCCATGAACCTGAACTGTTCCTTTTGGTTGACCGGTTGTACCTGATGTATATAGAATAAAGAGTGGGTCCTCCGAATCCATGGGCTCTGTCATGCAAAGCTTGCCGCGGCCGCGCCAAGCAAATTCTTCATAAGTTGTGATATCTACTCCAGTTTTGGCCTGCATGTTTTGAAGACTGTCTCTGACTCCACCTTTTGCCGCCACTACAACTTTGGAGACATACGTTCCTTCAATAGCTTTCAGCCAGCGCTTACTGAGATCAATCTCTGTGGATCGACGACTTATCCTGTCAGATGTTATCAGAAGCTTTGCCTTCGAGTCTGCAAGCCGGGAATGCAGTGCCTGTTCTCCAAATCCTGAAAATACAGTTACATGAACTGCGCCTATCTTTGAACAGGCAAAAATTGCAAAAAATGCTTCCGGGATCATGGGCATATATATCCCGATGGCATCTCCTTTCCTGACACCCGTATCAATCAGCGCTCCAGCTAGGGCTGTTACTTTAGCATCAAGGTCGCTATAGGAAACTTTGGTTTCAATGCCTTGTTCGTTTTCGAAAATATACGCAAGCTTGTCGGGCGATTTCTTGGCATGCCTGTCTATTGCGTTGCTCACTATATTGCACCTGCCGTTTAGAAACCATCTTGTCTTGTAAATTTGGTCTGGATTATCGTAAACACTGTCATATTTTCGGAACCATTCAAGACCCATGTCCTCGTTTATTGCATTCCAGTACCATTCCATGTCCCTGGTTGACCTGTCAACCAGTTCTGCATAGTCGGTTATGCCATATTTTTTCATAAAACGAGAGATATTGCTTGCCGTTGCATGCTGCTCAGAAGGCATGTACATAAAATCGTCTTTTTCAGGCAATCTGGTAATGAAGCATTTGTCGCTGTTCTTTAATTTACTTAACTGATTTTACGGCCATCTGGCTTTTGGTAATGCCCTATTGCACTTGCTTTGACACCAATCTTCTATTTTGATGGCTGATGCTATTGCATTCTTTCATCAGATTGGCATTCTACGGGAAAAGATAAATCATGTGCTTCTTTCAAGTTTCCTGCCCAGCATTGGTAATCGAGGAAGTGCGTTATGACTTTGCAGGTTTTCCAAAGTATGCCGATGATTTCCTAAGGGACCTGCTGAGGCTTATGATAATTTCTAAATTGAATTCTCCTCTGAAAAATAAGGTCTCCAAAAACTCTTTTCTTAGCATGATAAGTATGATAGAAGGATCAGAAGCACATGTAGTGAAATATGCTCAGCCGGTACTGTATGTCAAATATCGAGGCGTAGAATTTACTGACCAGAGGATTACATCTCAGTTTGTCAGGTTAAATGAGCATGTTATAGATGTTACCATGGAATCTATTTTTGCAGAATTTGTGAAGAGCTTTGATAGCATGGCATCAACTGCTGAGAGCAGGGTCAGGTGGGGAGTGCTTAAGACAAACCATGAAAAGGAGCAAGACCAAACATCAGAAGAAATTGTATCTAGCAGGGTTGATGCCGAGATGCTCTTTGCATCTCTTAATTCTTTCATTGAATCAGTCATCCGGCTGACCTATCTTGACCCAAAGACCCATCCCGATGGACTCATGGGAACGAAAGTTGCGATAAAGAATGCCCTAGTCACAAGGAAATCTATACATATAGAAATTCTAGTGGGCGAGGACCTGAATATCCTGCGCCTTAACCCGGGCAGGCGCAAAAATGCATCATCAATACTTTTTGGAAGCTCTGAACCAGCAAAAGCAATAATATCTTTGATGAACCAGAGCTAGTACAATATGACAAAATGTGATGCACCTAGACACACAAATCTGATTAGAGGCAGGTTAGTGAGTTGTCACAGTATGCCGCCATCTGTATATTGGTTCATCAGTAAATGCAGTCCGGGGTTTTCTACTGATGTGTGTCTCAGCCGAGGTGCATTTCCTCATCTCGCTGAATAGGCGATCGGTGCAGGTTAGTGTCATCACGAGTCAGGCACATGAACCATTACCTTATTTCATGTAGCCACAGCTACCTGTGCTTGGCCACCACAATTAAAAGTTACTATTGATTCAGGCAACGAGATAAAAAAAGGCTAGCCGCTATTATCGGGAGTAACTTCAGATACTTTCTTTCCAATTGGAGTTGGAATAATCCTAAGCCTTGCATCAGAAAAATTCTTGGCCAGTTCTTCTCCGCCAAAAATTCTATCAAGAAAGACAGCCAGCGCTGCCACCTCGGAATGAGGCTGGTTGCCTATCGCAATATTAAAGTCTGCAATGTCAAAGGCTTCTCTTGGAACTTTCTCAGCGCCTATGACCACAAGAATGGTGCTCTCGTTCTTCAACTGGTCAATTGCTTCGTTAATATTGATGCCGTACATGGTAAGATGAACAACCTTGCCGGAAGGATTTTCTGTTTTCCAGCGCCGCGCCAAGTCTTTCCAGCTCTTTACAATCTTTACTCTGAACTCCTGCCTTCCCCACCTGGTGCAGACGCTGTCAATAGTGTCTTTAATGGATGGGTCCACCTCTGTCATGTAGATACATTCTGCCCCAAATGCCCTCGAGACAAGAGCTGCGTGTGTAGTCATACGATCGTCTCTCACAGGTCTGTAGCCTATTCTTAGCACAGAAACCTGCAGGCCGCCTTTTCTCTTGCCGTCATCTTTATTCCCTTTCATACACTTTCTTGTCCTGCTGGCTGTTGCTCAGTATATGTACATCTATGTGCATCTGACTGTACACCATGCGGCCTCGGGTTCTCAAATACCATCGCACTGACAAATCGTTTCAGAGATTCTATGTTGAAGCCGGTCTTGGCAGAGATTGGCAGAACTCGCTTTGATATGACGATTCCTGCAGTTGCAGCCTTTTCTAAAGCATCCTCTGCTGAAATCAGATCTACTTTATTCAAAAGATAAATGATTCTTGTTTCCGGGACTTCAAATTCATTTATTACCTGCAGCGAGCTTGCAAGCTTTCTCGATATCTCCTCCACCGATTCACTTGCATCCAAAACCAGTAGAACCAGATCCGCATAAGCCAGCTCATCTAACGTAGATTTGAATGCATCAATCATATATGCAGGAAGTTTGCTTATGAACCCAACTGTATCTAGAAGTAAAGCCCTTTTGCCGTTAAAGTTAACTGATCTTGTAGAGGTGGACAGTGTGGTAAATACCCCTTGTCCTGTAGCCTTTGACTCATTGACAAGGGTATTAAATAGCGTAGTCTTGCCGGCCGAAGTATATCCTGCCAGCGAGATTGTCGGTAAGCCTTCCTTTGTACGGTGTATCCTGTAAAGCCTCCTCCGAGTCTCTTCACTTTCCAGTTTTTTCTTTAGAATCGACGCCCGTCTTTTGATGTCGAGAAAATAGACGTCGGCCTGATACTTGCCAAGTCCAAAAAATCCGGGCTGCTCGCCTCGCTTCGCCAGTCTGACTTTTTCACGTGCACGAGCCATTTCGTATCTGAGCTGGGCAAGCTTGATCTGTGTCCTTGATTCTGCTGTGCTTGCTCTCTTTTCAAATATGTCCAGTATCAGCCGCTCTCTATCAATCACGCCAACCTTGCAAAGGCTGGCAAGGTTGTACATCTGTGTAGGTTTGAGCACCTCGTCAAAGATAATGACCTCTGGCTTTACAGTTTCAACCATCTCCTTTACCTCTTGTGCCTTGCCTGCTCCAATTCCGTACTTTGACTTTGTAATGTGCTTCTGAGTAACTATCTTTGCAACCGAGTAGTGTGCCGCATCTGCAAGTGAGATTGCCTCCTTTACTGCCTGGTCTTCAGGATAGGTGATAAGAATTGCTTTGGTGAGATTGATACCGGCTGGCATCCCAGCAGACCTACTCGGCGTCCTTGGCTGAATCGTCGCTTATGCTCGTATACAGCTTTATTCCAAGAAATCTCTCTAATTTCTTTGCCATTGCCTCATCAGGCTTTAATGCACCTGTTTCAAACTTTCTTAAAAGGCCGGCTTTTTCAAGCATTCTTGCCCCAAGTTGTTCATGCGTTAGCCCTTTCTTCATCCTTGCCTCTCTTATAAGCGCAGGAAATTGTGGGGACAATATGGTTTCATCAGCCATTGTAATCTTGTTGTCATGTCTTTTTGACTGTACGGTCTTTTTTTTCTGCGCTACAGGTGCAGCCTTGTAGGGTTTGCCATGCTTTGAGCAGGACAAGCACACATTAAAGATAGAGCCGTCGATAACCACCGCCTTTTTTTCCGAGGTCTGGCGGCCGCAAAGCTCGCAGTAGAATTGTGAAATCGACATAGCCTGAATTGAACTCTCCGGCACGCCAGATAGGTACAACTTGTTAATTAACTGTTCTGCAACCTTGCAGGTCAGTAAGCAAGAAACCGGCCAGCAACATTCAACCTTCATGACCAATAAATATGGAACTCAGACAGAAATGACGGGAAGTGTAAACGAAAAGGTAGCTCCGCCGTCGCTATTATTTTCGCCGTGTATTGTGCCCCCATGTGCTTCTATGATCTTTTTGCACAGAAAAAGACCAATCCCTGTTCCCTTTTGCCTGTTTGATTTGGTCACAAATTTCTGGAATAGCTTGTCCCTAATTGATTCGTCTATTCCTTTCCCTGTATCCTTTATTTTTACCTCTATTGCGTCTTTCAGGTCGCCGCTCTGGCTCACAACCACAGTTATGCTGCCAGAATCAGTAAAGTTGATCGAATTTTCAAGTAAGTTAGTTAGAACCTGATTGATCCTTTGGCTGTCGATCAATATTTCCAGATTGGTGGTTGGTAGATGGAGATCAAGCTCAATTTTCAGGTCAGGCTTTGATATCGCTCGGTGTCTTGCGTCTCTTACCGCATCAGCCAAAAGCTTACCCAGATCCACCTTTTCCTTCTGCAGCACAAACGAATTGCTCTCGATCCGGCTTATATCAAGGATATCGTTTGTGAGCCTGTTGAGGCGCCTTGCGTTCCTCGCAATAATATCTATTCTTTCCTTCAGCCTCTTATCTGTGACCTCATCAGCTAGGCTCTCTGCGGTGAGAAGAAGCGGAAGAATCGGAGTGCGCAGCTCATGAGCTGCCACATTGATAAACTCCTCCTTTATCTTGTCCATCTCCTTCAACTGTTCATATAGCTGCTTTTGCCTCCATAGCGATTCAAAGAGGGTAATGTATGATTGGACGGTCGGCACGCTGTTTGAATATTTGGAGAAGCTCAAAGCTGACCTCAGATCAAACGCGGTATCATTTCTCAGCTCAGAAGTGAAAACATGTTTTCTGTCTGAAATCAGCACAGTGGTAAACAGTGGTTCGTGGTCCCTGATTTCTATGCTACTGGAAGATTCTCTGATTTTGCCTACTATACCCAAGTTCTCGTTATTTACCGGGCAGAGTATTCGCACTTTAGCACCCTTTTTTGAGGCCTCACCGAGGTAATTGATAATTCCTGATGAGAAAACTCTGATGAGGGCCCTTGCTGACGGGAGCAAATACATTACTTCTTTTGTCGCAGATTTGGCTACCCACTTGTATATCCTTATGGCTTCGTCGTTATTTTTTATAATTCTGCTCTCCTCAATCTCTTCGCCCTTTTCTAGTTCATTCAATCTGTCATTAGCTAGAACTGCGGCATCCCAGTCACGCATAAACTGATTTTTGGCAGCTTGAACTACATGCGCATCAGACGAGGCTATCCACAAGTCGTCACCTTCAGCATCGTCCACAGTCTGAAGTGGCTTGCCGTCGACTACGGGCTCAACTATTGAAAAGTATGCAATGCTGTCATCGTATATGACACACCTTTTGAGAAATTCTCTATCTATGTGCCGGATATCTGCACCAGCCTTGATGAGTTCCTTTACCGGTCCAACTATCTCGTTTTCAACATTGGTGAGAATCTTTGAGCTGCCGCCGTTCTTGACCTTTCCTTCAACAATGCCAATAAACGGCCTGTAGCTTTTGGCTAGCTCCTCCCCTGAAACGCAATACAGAGAGTGCTTTGCTGCAGCTGATTTGCCATATGCCTCGGCGATTGCCTGTTTTCTGCCTTTAATGAGTCGGATAAATGAATTACAAAAGTCTTCTTTATAACTTTGTCAGAGACATTCAAGTTGACATACATGCATTGTCAGTGAGAATGCAGCCAGAAAGAGTCGAATATCTTGCATGTCAGAGAGATTCTGCCCTACCTCTTCAGAATCTGCTGCACAGTCATATTCAAGACAATTTCTGCAATATCGCTGGCATATTCCGCAACACGTCGTATATTTTCTGTAATCATCTTGACTCTGTAAAGCTCATTGATGTGATGCAATTTGTTCAGTGTCTGCAATACAGACTTTTCCAAAGCATCTATTTTGCGGGCCTTCTCGATGGCCATATCGGCAGCGTTATAGTCTTGCTTGAACATTGAGAGACAAGCATCATCTAGTACCTCCAGAGCGAAATTGCTCATTACTTCGATCCTTTCTACAACGTCCTTGTTGAGTGGTTTTTGCATATCTATAATATCCCTGGCAATAACTGTGGAGTGATCGGCTACCCTCTCAACCGACTTAGCGATAAGTCTGTAACCCAGACAGTTTCTGGATTCCCTCAGACCTATCTCTTTCAAAAGGTAGTCATTTTTTATGGCTATTTTGAGTTGCCTAATAATGTAAAAGCTGAACCTGTCAACTTCATCGTCTGACTTGACAACCTCTTTTGCCAGCTCGACGTTGTTTTCCTTCAAAGACAATATTGTATCCCTGTGCATAGATTTTGCTATCAGCAACATCCTCTTGAATGCAGCGTCTACCGAGAGATCATGCAGATTGATTAGAACCTGAAGAGTAATACCGCCCGCAGAATCTGCGATTATTTCAGTGCCCATAAGTATACGTCTTACAACATCCTTGATAACTTCCCTCTGTTCTGGCAAAAGCCGGCCTTCTCTCGGTATGACGTTTATGACATTGAATCCGAGGAAATAGATTGCAATCAACTTGCGGGCGAGGAAATATGGATTGTTGTTCTTCATAACCTCAATTACTGCCTCTTTCTGCTCTCTGGATATACGCTTGGTGGAAGGCAGGATCTGGAGGGCAGAATTTTCCTGCCTTGCAATTGTGACGTAGTCTCCCTGCTTTATTCCCATTTCCTGTATCCATTTTTTTGGTAGGGAAACAATGTATGAAGAACCACCTGTATACTGGATCTTTCTTGTCTCTTCCTGAGGGTCCTGATCGCCTGCACGGAATTCCTGACTATTCATGCCAATATCTGACTGTACGATTCTATATATTCACAGCTCTGGCTATATAGTTAGAAGCGGTAAGCTATCTTTATCTTACCGGCAGAATGAAGTTATTTCGAAAAGCCGAAAAAGTGCAGGCAAACCATGAAGCCACTTCCACTGGACCCTCGAGACAAAATAGCCCATCATGTAGATGTGATCTTTGGGCATGGAACATCATCAGCACTAGCGTCAGAACCGGAACTCCAGTTTGAATATTCAAGAAGAACAGGCAGGATAAAGAACTTTAGTATAGGTTCTTGCCTTGCAGCTACACTAAGAACGGACGGAGGACTTGCACTCACAATTCATGGGGCCAAATACTTTCTTTCGACCAGCAAGCAATTTTTGAATAATTGCGTTATTCCGATGCAGGAAGCAGAGCCGTTTATCAGTGAAGGTAGGTCACTTTTCTGCAGGCATGTGGAATGGTGTGGTCCAAATGTACACGCAGGGTCAGATGTTGCAGTGATTTCAAAAGATAACAGGGTGCTTGCAGTAGGAATAGCCCTTGTTGACTCGACACTCATGCGGGATTATCAAAAGGGAGTAGCGGTAAAGGTCAGAGAAGGATTAAAAAGTAGAACAGAGTAAGAAATCGTATGATGCGTGGCGGCAATCGTGAAATGAGGCGCATGCTTGACAAGATGGGCCTTGAAATGAGAGACCTTGGCAATATCGAAGAAGTCATAATAAAAACCGAAACCAAGGAGCTGTACCTGGTACACCCTCAAGTGGTAGAAATGAAGGGGAAAGATAGCACCATTTTTCAGGTTGTTGCCAGCAGCATTGAGGAGAGGCAACGAGAGACACCTTCACTCAAAGAAGAAGACATTGCGCTTGTGATGCAGCAGGCAGGAGTGTCAAAAGAAAGGGCAATTCAGGCTTTGACTGAATCAAAAGGCGACATGGCACAGGCTATATTGAGCCTTACGACCTAACTCATGATAACTCAATCGATGTCTGGTTCAGATGAACCTGTTGGTTGGAACCGTCACCCAAAAAGTTTAAAAGGAATTTTTACCGAGTGTAAGATGATGGAACGCCCCTGATAGGCGAACCGTTACAGCACAGGGTCACGGTGGCAACACTTCACGGTCGACCATATTATAAAATCACAGCCGCGTTGAGATTGATGGACATGCAGTTTGACTCGCTGTCGCCTGAAGAAGCGGCAGCATCTGATGCCAAGGTGATCATTACCACAAAGGACGAAGCAAAGATACTTCAACAGAAAAATGTCATGCTGGACACAGAATTTGATAAATACCCCGCCATAACAAAGGCAAAAATCCTCAAAGGCATAGCCGGCACATATGCTGATGATATGCTGACTGTTGGAATAGACCCAGGAAAGAGGATTGGAATATCAATAATCTATCTGCAAAACGAAATTGAAAGCGTTGTCGAATCTTCACCGGAAGATGCAATAGAGCAGATTTCGGCAGTTCTTGCAGGGATTTCCGCAGGAAAAAAGCTGGTCAGAATAGGAGATGGAGATATGACGATGGCAAGGTTGATGGGAAATATGATAAAATCAAGGTTTAAAGATACTGTAAAAGTCGAGATTGTAGACGAGCGAGGAACTTCGCAGCCCCAAAACACCGAAATAAACCGGCGAGGAGCAAGAGATAGATCATCAGCCAGAGTCATAGCATTCAGGACAGGAAGAGCTTTCTCGAATCGCTTGTCCTGATCATTTACCAGCCAAGTATTCTTAATTTATTTTTATTCTCCAGTGCCAATAACTATTACCTAACCAGATATTTTCTATTATTGTCAACATAGCCAAACATATGCATGAAAAGGCCAAGTTTCAAGATAACAGGTAGTCGAGCAATAATTTTCTGAAGATGGTAGAAGAGTCTGACAGAGCTTTTGGTGCTTGTGCTTATAGGTCTTGAAGGGAAGGAAATGACCGGAGTGGAAATGTCTTTTCCAAAAGGCGGCAGCAATGTCAAAGCTTTGGTCGTCACCGTGCATGATGCATGCCCTGCACTGGCTCCAAGAGTATTCAGGCTAGCCAACGAGCTTGAAAACATGAGCATACCATACAATATTGCCCTTATTCCATTTTTCAACGAACGGCAAGATCTTCCGAGATTTCCGGATTTTGTGGAAAGGATCAAGTCGTTGAAGGCAGAGGTCGTATTGCATGGATTGTATCACCAAGACAAGAGTGGCAAGTTTGACGACTTTCATACTATAACAAAAAGGGTCGCAGAAGAAGAAGCCAGGGCCGCTCTTGAAATATTTATGGAGATTGGAATAGCGCCGAAGGTGTTCATACCACCTGCATGGAAGCTCAATAGAGTCTCAATTGAGGTGCTTGCAAAACTTGGCTTTGTACTTGCTGAAGAGCAGGAAAAATATATACTGATATCAAAAAGGGATTGGAGAAGAGTAAAAGTTTCAAAGGTTCTGAACTGGGATTCGACAGGACATCCAGCCAAAAATATTGGAAATATCGACAGATGCAAGAGGCAATTTACGCGCTTGGTAAAGAAGAAGCCTCCATTCGTTAGAGTAGCCTTGCATCCAAATGATCCACACAAGGCATTGCACGACCAAGAGCAAATGATTTCTCAATTTATTGGAATGGGCTACCGTCCCACGAAATATTCAGGGATTGTGGCGATGCTGCAGAATTTACAACGCAGCCGCTAGATAACTAAAGAAAAATAGCAGAGCAGGTAAGCAAACAGATGACAGAAGGGCCTTGAAGGCTACTGTTGACGGCTTATTTATTCATCCTCAGCACGTCTACCTGACCGCTATGCAGCCAGTCTTTTAGCTCTTCATGAGAAGGCTTTGCATCATGCTTGCCTGCCAGATGCAGATGCAAAAGAACATAGTTA
>Ga0070739_10002650_pt1 | contig 23529 bp, 21 predicted proteins | sample Coa_R1_7_FD_66445 | JGI IMG/M metagenome (GOLD analysis project Ga0070739, IMG submission 66445) | Surface soil microbial communities from Centralia Pennsylvania, which are recovering from an underground coalmine fire - Coalmine... | ecosystem: Environmental > Terrestrial > Soil > Unclassified ... | reverse complement strand
GTGTCGGGCGAGACGTTGTGCTCGTTCGCGACGTCCGCGATCGACTTCCCGGAGCGAAGCTCCTGCACGAGGGTCTTGCGGTCGACGTGGATCGTGTCCGCCGCGGTCTTGACGGCGAGCGCGGCGAGCATGCGCCGCAGGGCGGGGTGCGCGCCGGTGGCGGTCGCGGCGGCCGCGGTCACAGCGTCGGGGGTCGCGGCCGGCCCGGACGACGTGCCGCCGCCCGAGGTCGCCGACCAGGCCACCCCGACGCCGCCGAGCACGACGGCTGCGACGACGAGTGCGACGAGGGTCTTCTTCATCGTGTCCTCCTGAAGGGGGCGTGTCGACGCTCAGTCAACGGCACCCTTGTGAGGACCGTGTGAAGTGCGGGCGAGGAGTCGGCCAGGCCGGCCGGCGCCCGCGCGGCCGTCAGCCCTGGATGCGGGTGCGGGTGCGGGCCCGGCGGTGCATCGCGTAGCCCACGCCGATCGCGACGACGCCGATCGCCGTGAGACCGGCGATGTCGGCACCGGTGAACGGCAGCGACGAGCCGTTCGAGGCCTGCGCGCCCTCGACGGCCGTCGTCGCGCCAGCCGTCGTCGGCGTGGTCGTCTCGCCGAGCACGCTCGCGGGCGGCTGGCAGTTCGGGTAGCAAGTCGTCTGCGTCGCGCTCACGGCCCACGCGACCGTTGGCAGCGCGAGCACGAACAGCGCGGCGGCCACCGCCACCATCCAACGGGCGTGCTTGATCGCGACCTTCATCGCCGGCCCCTCCACTTCCTGGCGTGCGCATGTCAGCGTACCCGAGCGCCCGACACGTTTCGTCGATGGCCCGCCACACCGCGGCGCAGACGGGTCCCGGTGCGCGCTGGAAGAATGCACCATTGTTCCGATGTCGCCTGCTGAGTAGCGTCCGCGCGCTCGTCGCGGCCCGCTCAAGGCACCTCGCGAACGGGTCGATATCCCCGGCTGATCATGCGTCTGCGCCGCTGCCTCCCGTCGCTCGTCGCTGCTCTCGCGCTCGCCGCCGCGCTCGTCGTCCCCGTCGTCGCGGGCAGCACGCCCGCGGGAGCGGTCGACACGAGCGGCCAGCCGGTGATGGGAACGTCGAGACTGACCGCCGCGCAGCTCGCCGCGTTCTTCCGCGCGAACACGAGCTCCGCGTATCGCGCGACGGTGCCGATCGACGTCCTCGCGCAGTACTACGTCGACGAGGGGAACGCGGAGAACGTGCGCGGCGACGTCGCGTTCGCGCAGTCGATCGTCGAGACGGGCTGGTTCGACTTCCCGGACTACGGGATGGTCCGGCCCTGGTACAACAACTTCGCCGGCATGAACGCGTGCGGCGGGTGCACCGTGTTCCAGGCGCCGACGGCGCAGCTCGGCGTGCGCGCGCAGATCCAGCACTTGCGGCTCTACGCGGACCCGACCGTGACGTGGCAGCAGCTCCGCTTCCCGCTCGTCGACCCGCTCGGCCCCACCGGTTACAACACGTTCTTCAAGCGCGGCGTCGCGCCCACGTGGAGCCAGATGGGCAACGGCAACTGGGCGATGGACCCGACGTACGCGACGAAGGTGCTCGGGCTCTACAACCGGATGCTGCTCTTCGCCGGTCTGCCGAGCGCCTGTCCGCCTGACGCGCTCGGCGTCGGCAGCCCGTTCTTCGCGGTCGGCTGCCCGCTCGCGCTGCGCCAGCCCGGCCGTGCGGTGGCGGCGAACCCGCGCGGCGGCTACTACGTGCTGAACGGCGACGGTCACGTGAGCGCGTTCGGCGGTGCACCGGACTACGGATCGCCGGCGTTCAGCTTCGAGATCGCGCGCGACATCGCCGTGACGCCCGACGGCGGCGGGTACGTGGTGCTCGACGGGTTCGGCGCCGTGCACGAGTTCGGTGACGCGGTGTCGATCCCCGTCCCGAACGCGTACTGGCCGAACTGGGACATCGCGCGTTCGGTCGCGATCACCCGCGACGGTCGCGGGATCGTCGTGCTGGATGCGTGGGGCGGGCTCCACACGTCCGGGACGGCAGCTTCGCTCCCCGCGCCGTCGACGTACTGGCCCGGTTGGGACATCGCGCGCGCGGTCGGGCTGTCGTCGGCGGACGGCGTGCACTCCACCGGCGTCTACGTGCTCGACGGTTGGGGCGCGTTGCACGTCGCGGGCACCGCGCGTGCGCTGCCGTCGCCGTACTGGTCCGGTTGGGACATCGCCCGGTCGCTCGTCGTCGCGCCCGACGGGTCGGGGCTCGCGGTGCTCGACGGGTTCGGGGGCGTCCACACGACGGGGTCGATGCGCGTGGCGTCGTCGGCGGGATATGTCGACTTCGATCGCTGGCGGGGGCTGACGGCGTCGGGGAGCGGGTACGTCGCCGTCCGCAGCGACGGGTACGCGACGGCGCGGTAGCCGACAGGGCGCGCGGTCAGTTGCCGCGCGCGATCCACTCGTCGAGGTGGGGTGCCTCGGCGCCGATCGTCGTGTCGTCACCGTGGCCGGTGTGCACGACGGTCTCGTCCGGGAGCGTGAGCAGGCGCGTGCGGATGGAGTCGATGATCGTCGGGAAGCTCGAGAAGGACCGTCCCGTCGCGCCCGGGCCGCCGCGGAACAGGGTGTCGCCCGCGAACACGCGGCGACCGGCCGCGTCGTAGAAGCTGACGCCGCCCGGCGAGTGACCGGGCGTGTGCATCGCGAGGAGCGTGACGTCACCGGCGACGACGCGCGCGCCGTCGACGAGCGCGATGTCGGGCGGGCGGCGGGGGTGCACGGCGTCCCAGAGCATCCGGTCGTCGGGATGCAACGCGACGGGCGCGTCGAGCGCGCCGGCGAGCTCGACCGCCACGTTGATGTGGTCGTTGTGCCCGTGCGTGCACAGGATCGCCCGGACGACGCGGCCCCGCACCGCCTCGACGATCGGCGCGGCGTCGTGGGCGGCGTCGACGACGCACACCTCGCGGTCGTCGCCGACGATCCAGATGTTGTTGTCGACGTCGAAGTCCTCGCCGTCGATGGAGAAGACGCCGTGTGTCACGACGCGTTCCGTCGTCACAGGACGACCACCGACCGCAGCACCTCGCCGCGCTCCATCTTGTGGAACGCGTCCTCGACGTCGCCAAGGGTGATGCGCTCGCTGACGAACCGCTCGAGGTCGAGCCGGCCCTGCAGGTACAGGTCGACGAGCAGCGGGAAGTCGCGGCTGGGCAGGCAGTCGCCGTACCAGCTCGGCTTCAGCGCGCCGCCGCGGCCGAAGAACTCGATCATCGGCAGCTCGATGCGCATGCTCGGGTCGGGCACGCCGACCTGCACGAGCGTCCCCGCGAGGTCGCGCGCGTAGAACGCCTGCTCCATCACCTCCGGTCGCCCGACGGCTTCGATGCACACGTCCGCGCCGTTGCCGTCGGTCAGCGCCCGCACCGCCTCGACCGGATCGGTCTCCCGCGAGTTCACGCTGTGCGTCGCGCCGAACTCCTTCGCCCACTCGAGCTTGCGCGGATCGACGTCGACCGCGATCACCGTCGTCGCGCCCGCGAGCCGCGCGCCCGCGATCGCCGCGTCGCCGACGCCCCCGCACCCGAACACCGCGACGGAGTCCCCGCGCTGCACGCCGCCGGTCAACATCGCGGCGCCCAGACCGGCCATCACGCCGCACCCGAGGAGCCCCGCGACCTCCGGCTTCGCACGTGGGTCGACCTTCGTCGCCTGCCCGGCCGCGACGAGCGTCTTCTCCGCGAACGCGCCGATGCCGAGGGCGGGCGTGAGCGGCGTCCCGTCCGCGAGCGTCATCCTCTGGTGCGCGTTGTGCGTCGCGAAGCAGTACCAGGGCTTCCCCCGGCGGCACGCGCGGCACTCGCCGCACACGGCGCGCCAGTTGAGGACGACGAAGTCGCCGGGCGCGACCTCGGTCACGCCGTCGCCCACCGCCTCGACGACCCCGGCCGCCTCGTGCCCGAGCAGGAACGGGAACTCGTCGTTGATCGCGCCCTCGCGGTAGTGGAGGTCGGTGTGGCACACGCCGCACGCCTGCACACCGACGAGCGCCTCGCCCGGGCCGGGGTCGGGGACGACGACGGTCTCGGTCGTGACGGGCTCGCCCTTCGCCCGCGCGACCACGCCCTGCACCTCGTGCGCCATCCCGCACCTCCGCTCTCGGGCCGAGCGCGGATCGTACCGACGCGGTGACGGTCAGTCCGTGAGACGCAGACGCGCGCGCACGGGTCGGTGATCGGAGCCGGTACGTCCGAGCACCTCGCCGTCGACGACCGCGAGCCCGTCCGACACCCAGAGATGGTCGATCTGACTGTGCGGCATCCCCGCCGGCCACGTCGCACCGCGCACGGCGCGACGGCGGTCGCGGAGCAACGGCGCGAGCACCGCGCCCCACATGTTGCAGTCACCCGCGATGACGTTCGGGGTGCGGCGCTCGTCGAGCACGCGCGCGAGACGGCGCAGCTGGGGCGGCGATCCGTACAAGCGGTGTGACGCGTGGACCGCCGCGAACACGAGCGGCCGCCCGTCGACGCCGACCTCCGCGCACAGCGCGACGCGGCGGGGCACGGGATCGCCGAGCGCGTGACCGAGATCGACGTCGAAGCGTTCGCGCACCGGGAGGCGGCTCAGCACCGCGAGCCCCCACGTGCCCGGCGGGCCGGGCGGGATCGGCAAGTGCTTCGGGCGCGCGCGAAAGGTGTCGGGCGTGAGGACGAGCTCGAGCAACGTGGCGCCGAGCGCGGCGGCCACGTCGTCGACGAACCCGGTGCCGCCGTTCGGCCGCCACACCTCCTGCAGCGCGAGCACGTCCGCGTCGAGGCGCTTGCAGACGTCGACGACGTCGAAGCGCCGCCCGCGCCGGTCGACCCCCCAGTGCGTGTTGAACGACGCGACCGTCACCTCGCTCACGGGCCGCATGCCTAGCAGGTGACGTTGCGTGCGCCGGGAGCGCCTGGGCCGAGCGTCCGAGCGGTCCCGCTGCGACCGCTGCGAGGCCGTGTGTTGCGGGACCATGACCGAGGGACCGCCCGCCGAGGGGTAGCATGGACGAAGCGTGGTCGGGCACCCGGCCCGGCCCACCGGTCGGATCGACGGGTCGTCGACGCGGCCGCCCACCAGGGCGCCGCCGACTGCGCGGCCGCCTCCCACGGCGCCGCCTCCGACCCGCCGCACGACCAGCGCACCCCCTCCGTGCGCACGACGACATCCGGAGCCCACACAGCTTGCCCACCTTCGAGACGCTGGGCGTCTCCGCTGATCTCGCCTCGGCCCTGGCCGCAGCGGGGATCACCGAGCCGTTCCCCATCCAGGCCCTGACCATCCCCGATGCCCTCGCCGGCCGTGACCTCTGCGGCAAGGCCAAGACGGGCTCGGGCAAGACCCTCGCCTTCGGCCTCCCGCTCCTCGAGCGGCTCCCGAAGGCCTCGCCGCGCCGGCCGACCGGGCTCGTGCTCGTGCCGACGCGCGAGCTCGCGAACCAGGTCGCCGACGTGCTCGTCCCGCTCGCGCGCCCACGCGGCATCCGGGTCCGCGCCGTGTACGGCGGCGTGGCGATGGAGCCGCAGGTGAAGGCACTCGCCAAGGGCGTCGAGCTCGTGATCGGCACGCCCGGGCGTCTCATCGACCTCATGGAGCGCGACGAGCTGCAGCTGGCCGACGTGTCGATGCTCGTCCTCGACGAGGCCGACCGCATGGCCGACATGGGGTTCATGCCCCAGGTGCAGAAGATCCTGTACCGCATCGAGGGTGACCACCAGACGTTGCTGTTCTCCGCGACGCTCGACGGGGCCGTGAACCAGGTCGTGAAGCGGTACATGCACGACCCCGCGTTCCACGAGGTCGCGTCGAAGGAGCCGACCGTCGAGGAGATGCGCCACCACTTCTTCCTCGTGCACCAGATGGACAAGGTGCGCGTCGCCGCGGCCATCGCGCGCGGCGCGACCCGGACGCTCGTGTTCGTGCGCACCAAGCGCGGCGCGGACCGTCTCGTCTCCGACCTGCGCCGCGAGGGCGTACGGGCCGGCGCGATCCACGGCGACCTCCGCCAGGGCGCGCGCGAGAAGGCCCTGGCCGACTTCGCCGCCGGCAAGCTCGGTGTGCTCGTCGCGACCGACGTCGCCGCGCGCGGCATCCACGTCGACGAGATCGACGTCGTCGTCCACTACGACCCCGCCGAGGACCACAAGACCTACCTCCACCGCAGCGGCCGCACGGCACGCGCGGGCGAGACGGGTGTCGTCGTGACGCTCTCGCTCTGGAACCAGGAGAACGAGGTCCGCGTCGTGCAGCGTCGGCTCGGGATGAAGCAGCCGATCGAGGAGGTCTTCTCGAACGACCCGCGGCTCCCGGCGCTCTCGTCCGCGCAGCCGGAGCCGAGCGCCGTCGCCTGACCGACCGGCCCGCGCCCGCGCTCAGCGCGAGCTCTGCCTGCGTTGCTGCTGACCGGGACGGATCACGTCGACGCGCCCGCCGTCGCCGCCACGTGTCTCGATGACGTCGAGCGAGCCGCGCCGCTGGGCCTCCGCCATCCACCGCTGTCGCGCCGCGATCCGGCGACGGTTGCGGACGATGGCCCGCCGTCGCAGCACCGCGACGAGGATCGCGAGCACGATCAGCGCGATCAGTGCGTTGCGCAGCGTGAGCAGCCCGCCCGACGACGGGTGGGAGGTCGCCGAGGCGCGTTCGCCGTCGACGTGGACCGTCGGCGGGGCGAGCGTCGGGCTCGTGTCACCGCCCGGGCGCGACGGCGACGTCGCGGCACCGGCCGCGGCGACGCCGCCGAGCGGCCGGGGGAGCGACGCGAGCGTCGCCGCCCGCTGGTCCGCGGTGAACACGCGCACGGGCGGGAGCACGATCCCGGTCGGGTTCGCGGTCGGCGGCATCGCGTACCCCTGGTCGAGGAGTTGCGCGGCCCAGTGCGCGGTGCCGATCTCGCCGCCGGGGGAACCGAGGAGGACCGCGACGAGCGTTCGCCCGTTGCGCGTCGCCGACGCGACGAGCGCGTTCTGCGCGGCCTTCGTGTAGCCGGTCTTCATGCCGGTCGCGCCCGCGTACGTCGTGAGGAACGCGTCGTTGTGGTTGTGCAGCGTGTGCTTGCGGTCGGGTCCGACGAACGAGTAGTCGACGAGCTTCACGGTGTCGGCGATCTCCGGGACCGCCAGCGCGTTGCGGGCGACGATCGCGAGGTCGTACGCGCTGACGTGACTTCCACCGTTCAGGCCCTCGCGACCGTCGAGCCCCGCGGGGTCGCTGAACGTGCTGTCGACGAGGCCGAGCTGCTTGCCGACGGTGTTCATCTGCGTGGCGAACGCCTCGACCGAACCCGCGGACCGCTCCGCGATCGCGTACGCGGCGTCGTTGCCCGAGATGATCAGCAACGCGTGCACGAGATCGTCGAGCTTCCAGACCTGGCCCGGCTTCGCGCCGATGTTCATGTTCGGCACGCTCGCGTCGCGCGCGCTGATCGGGACGGCGGTGTCCGACGGCAGGTGCTCGAGCGCGGTGAGCGCGGTCATGAGCTTCTGCGTGCTCGCAGGCAGGAACGTCTGGTGGGGATCCTTCGCGATCAGCACGACGCCGGTCGTCGCGTCGAACACGACCTCGGCGGCGGGCGGCGGCGGCGTCCACACGGTGGTCGACGTGGTCCGACCGTGCGACGGCGACGGTGACGACGTCGCGCCGGCGGGCGCGACGGACACGCCGCCGATGCCGAGGAGAGCGACGAGGACGAGCAGGGCCAGGACCGACGAGCGGCGCGACATCCGGGCGAACACGCTAGAAGATCGAGCCAGCCGTGGGCCGGATGCCGGCCCGGATATCGGGTCCGGCCACCGCGCGGCGGCGTGCGAACATGAGGGACATGAGCGACATGCCGCGCGCCCGCATCTCACGCAAGATCGGCGCGATCGCCGAGTCGGCCACCCTCGCCGTCGACGCGAAGGCGAAGGCGCTGAAGGCGGCCGGCGAGGACGTGATCGTCTTCGGCGCCGGCGAACCCGACTTCCCGACGCCCGCGCACATCGTCGAGGCGGCCGAGGCAGCGTGCCGGGACGAGCGCAATCACCGGTACTCGCCCACGCCCGGGCTGCCCGAGCTGCGCGAGGCGATCGCGGTGAAGACGGCCCGCGACTCGGGGTACGAGTGCTCGCCCGGCGACGTGCTCGTCACGAACGGTGGCAAGCAGGCCGTCTACAACGCGTTCCAGGCCCTGCTCGATCCCGGCGACGAGGTGCTGCTGCCCGCGCCGTACTGGACGACGTATCCGGAGGCGATCGCGCTCGCCGACGGCGTACCGGTCGAGCTCCCCACGACGGAGCGCACGGGCTTCCGGGTCAGCGTCGAACAGCTCGAGGAGGCGCGCACCGAGCGGACGAAGGCCTTGCTGTTCGTCTCGCCGAGCAACCCGACCGGCGCGGTGTACCCGCGTGACGAGGTCGAGGCGATCGGGCGGTGGGCGGTCGAGCACGACGTGTGGGTCGTCACCGACGAGATCTACGAGCACCTCGTGTTCGGCGACAACGAGTTCACCTCGATGCCGGTCCTCGTGCCGGACCTGGCCGACACGTGCATCGTCGTGAACGGCGTCGCGAAGACGTACGCCATGACCGGCTGGCGCGTCGGTTGGATGATCGCGCCGCGCGACGTCGTGGCGGCGGCCGGCAACCTCCAGTCGCACGCGACGTCGAACGTGTCGAACGTCGCGCAGCGCGCCGCGCTCGCGGCCGTCACGGGCGATCTCGCGGCGGTCGCCGAGATGCGCGCCGCGTTCGAGCGTCGTGGCCGACGGATGCACGAGCTCCTGTCCGCGATCCCGGGTGTCGCATGCATGGAGCCGCAGGGCGCGTTCTACTGCTTTCCGAGCTTCGTCTCCGCCCTCGACCGCGACGTCGCCGGCCGGCGACCCGGGGACACGCTGGAGCTGTGCGAGCTCGTGCTGGAGGAGGCGAAGGTCGCCCTCGTGCCCGGAGAGGCGTTCGGCGCGCCCGGCTACGCCCGCATGTCGTTCGCGCTCGGTGACGACGACCTCGAGGAGGGCGTGAACCGCATCGCGAAGCTCCTCGGGTGACGGCCGGGCCCGGTCGGCACGCTTGCGGGTGCCGACCCGGCCCGGCGATAGCGTGACGATCATGTCTCCCCGGGTTCTCGTCACCGAAAAGCTCGCGCCCACCGGGCTCGATGCACTGCGCGACGCCGGGTTCGAGGTCGACGAGCGTCTCGGTCTCTCCCCCGAGGAGCTCCTCGACGTCGTGCCGGGCGCGTCCGCGCTCGTCATCCGCAGCGCGACCCGCGTGACCGACGCCGTCCTCGAAGCGGGATCGGACCTCGTCGTCGTCGGCCGCGCCGGCATCGGGCTCGACAACGTCGACGTCGAGTCGGCGACGCGCCGCGGCGTCATGGTCGTCAACGCGCCGCAGTCGAACGTGCTGTCCGCCGCCGAGCACGCGATCGCGTTGATGCTCGCGCAGGCGCGCAACATCCCGCAGGCGAACGCGGACCTGAAGGCGGGGCAGTGGAACCGCTCGCGCTGGGAGGGCGTCGAGCTGCACGGCAAGACGCTCGGCATCGTCGGCCTCGGCCGCGTCGGTGTGCTCGTCGCGCAGCGTGCGCTCGCGTTCGGCATGCGGCTCACCGCGTACGACCCGTACGTGTCGGCGGAGCGTGCCCGCCAGCTCGGTGTCCAGCTCGTCGCCGACCTCGCCGATCTCGTCGCGGAGGCGGACTTCCTCACGATCCACCTGCCGAAGACGCGCGACACGATGGGCCTCGTCGACGCCGACATGCTCAAGCACGCGAAGCCGACCTTGCGCGTGATCAACACCGCGCGTGGCGGCATCGTCGACGAAGCCGCGCTCGCCGACGCCGTGCGCGAAGGACGCGTCGCCGGTGCCGCCCTCGACGTCTTCGCGACCGAGCCGACGACCGAGTCGCCCTTGTTCGAGCTCGACACCGTCGTCGTGACCCCGCACCTCGGCGCGTCGACCGCCGAGGCGCAGGACAAGGCGGGCGTCACCATCGCCGAGCAGGTGGTGCTCGCGCTGCGAGGCGACTTCGTGCCGTTCGCGGTCAACGTCGCGGCGTCGGAGGCGTCCTCGACCGTCCGCCCGTTCCTCCCGCTCGCCGAGCGACTCGGGCGGCTGTTCACGGCGCTCGCGGGTGGCGCGGTCGACACGCTCGACGTCACGTACGAGGGCCAGATCGCGGACTACGACTGCAGCGTGCTCACGCTCGCGGTGTTGAAGGGCGTGCTGGGCGGGGTCGTCGAGGAGCCGGTGTCGTTCGTCAACGCGCCGCAGCTCGCCAAGGAGCGCGGGCTCGCCGTCCGCGAGACGACGTCGTCCGCGACGCTCGACTTCGTCAACCTCGTCACGTTGCGCGGCCGAGTCGACGATCGACCGGTGCACGTCGCCGGCACGCTCACGGGCCAGCAGGACGAGCCGCGCATCGTCGGCATCGACGAGCACTCGGTCGACATCCCGCCCGCGGCGCACATGCTCGTCGTCCGCAACGACGACCGCCCCGGCATGATCGGTCGCGTCACGTCGCTCCTCGGCGACGCCGACGTGAACATCGACGACATGCGCGTGGGTCGCAGCCCCGCCGGGGAGGCGGCGTTGATGGCGCTCACGACGGCGGTCACCGTCCCTGACGCGGTCGTGCAACAGGTGCGCGCGCAACCCGGCGTCCACGACGCCAAGGCGATCGAGCTGTAGCCCGCACCCCGCTTCTTCTGTGAAGCGTCAGACACACCGTGTGTGGATGAGGCTGCACAGAACGGAACGGGTGTCAGCGCAGCGCGGCGCGGAGCCCGTCAGCCTCGGCGTCGGCCGGCGCCGCGTAGCACCGGTCGGGAACGGTGCGCGCGTAGCTGAGCCCGCCGGGCACGTGGTAGATGCCGCTGCTGCGCTTCCCCTTGACCGGATAGCCGGGCGGACACTGGCCGTCGACGGGATCGACACCCGCGCGCGTCGGCGGCGTCGACGGGACCGCGCGCAGGTCCGGGAAGGACGGTTCGCCGGCCAGCGCACCGCTCCGGCGGGACTCGAGCGCGCGCCACAGGCCGAAGGCGAGACCGGCGAGCAGGAGCACGCGCAGCGTCTGGCGCAGGAAGGTCCTCACGAGCGATCGATTGTGGCCGCGGCGAGAACGGAATTGACGGATACCCGCTGACCTGGCAGACTACTTCGCGCACTTATGACCAAGGACGTGCGGCCCACCGCCCTGCTGCTGACCTAGCTGCGAGCACCCGCTCGGTGCTCGCGGACGCCTCCTCGTGCCTGTCGGCCGAGGAGGTTTTTGTTTGCCGTGATACGGGCCGGAGCCGAGAGAGCCATGAACGAGGTGACGTGATGGAACGGGTGAAGATCTTCGACACGACGTTGCGGGACGGCGAGCAGTCGCCGGGCATCTCGCTGGACGTCGCGGAGAAGCTGGAGATCGCGGAGCAGCTCGCCCGTCTCGGCGTCGACGTCATCGAGGCCGGGTTCCCGATCGCGAGCCAGGGCGACTTCGACGCCGTCGAGTCGATCGCACGGGCCGTGCGCGGGCCGGTCATCACCGCGCTGTCGCGCACCGCGTTCCAAGACGTCGACCGCGCGTGGGAAGCGGTACGGCACGCCGAGCACCCGCGCATCCACGTGTTCATCGCGACCTCGCCCATCCACATGAAGAAGAAGCTGCGGATGACCGAGGACCAGGTGAAGGCGGAGGCCGCCTCCGGCGTCGCGCGCGCGAAGGGCTACACGGACGACGTCGAGTTCTCGCCCGAGGACGGCAGCCGGTCGGACGTCGACTTCATGTGTGACGTGCTGCAGACAGCGGTCGACAACGGTGCGACGACGCTCAACATCCCCGACACCGTCGGCTACGGCATCCCCGAGGAGTACGCGCGGCTCATCCGCCACATCCTCGACACCGTGCGCGGCGACTACGTCGTCTCGACGCACTGCCACAACGACCTCGGCCTCGCAGTCGCCAACTCGCTCGCGGCGGTCGCGGCCGGTGCGCGCCAGGTCGAGTGCGCGATCAACGGGCTCGGCGAGCGCGCCGGCAACGCCGCGCTCGAGGAGATCGTCATGGCCATTCACACACGTGGTGACTTCTTCTCCGAGCGAGCGGGTGTCCGGATCGAGACCGGTGTGCGCACGGAGGAGCTCGCGCGCACCTCGCGCATCGTGTCGCGTCTCACGGGCTACCCGGTGCAGTACAACAAGGCCGTCGTCGGACGGAACGCGTTCGCGCACGAGTCCGGCATCCACCAGCACGGCGTGCTCGCCGACCGCGAGACGTACGAGATCATCGACGCGAGCATCGTCGGCCAGGAAGCCGCGCAGATCGTGCTCGGCAAGCACTCCGGCCGTCACGCGTTCTCCGACTCGCTCGCCAAGATGGGGATCCGCATCCAGGGCGACGCGCTCAACCAGGCGTTCACGCGGTTCAAGGAGCTCGCCGACCGCAAGGTGCAGATCACCGAGGCCGACCTCGAGGCGATCGTCGCCGAGGAGCTCGGCACCGGCGTCGTGCAGCGCTACGAGATCGTCAGCCTCGACCTGAACGGCGGCACGTCGTCGACGCCGACCGCGCGCGTCGTGCTGAGCGAAGGGCCCGGCAAGATCGAGGCGACGGGCGAGGGCAACGGCATGATCGACGCCGCCATCGAGGCGATCGCGGCGGCGACGGGCGTGCGCGGCACGCTGCTCGACTTCAACGTGTCGTCGGTGACCGGCGGCGGCGACGCGCTCGGCGACGTCGTCGTGCAGCTCGAGGTCGACGGCATGAAGGTGTCGGGCCGCGGCGTGTCGACCGACGTCGTCGAGGCGTCCGCACGGGCGTATCTGAACGCGGTGAACCGGATCGTCCGGATGCGCGAGAACCCCGTCGTGCGCGACGTCGAGGTCGGGCCGTAAGAATGGACGACTGCGCGTCAACCGAGGCGGCGAGCGGAGCAGCCCGGAGGGTGCGCAGCGAGCTCGCAGGAGCGGCGAGCTCGCGAGCGCGACCGGACAAGAACGAATGGCGGACCGACGCGCACGCGTCGGCGTACCTCGCGCGCGCGGACCAGTACCGGCGCGACGAGGGCGAGGCGACGCTGTGGGAGCTGGTCCCGGCGACCGCGACACGCGTCCTCGACCTCGGCACGGGTGACGGCCGGCTCCTCGCGCGTCTGCGGGCGCACTGCGCGTTCGCGGAGGCGGTGGCCGTCGACTTCTCGCCGACGATGCTCGCCGCGGCCCGTGAGCGGTTCGCGGGCGACCGGTCGGTCACCGTCGTCGAGCACGATCTCGACCGGTCGCTGCCCGACACGCTCGGCTCGTTCGACGTCGTCGTGAGCTCGTTCGCGATCCACCACGTGGAGGACGCGCGCAAGCGTGCGCTGTACGCCGAGGTGTTCGACCGGCTGGAGCCCGGGGGCCTCTTCGCCAACCTCGAGCACGTGTCGTCACCGACACCGCGGCTGCACGAGCGGTTCTACTCGTTCATCGACGCCGGCGAGGATCCGTCGAACAAGCTCGTGCCGGTCGACGTGCAGCTCGCGTGGCTGCGCGACATCGGCTTCGACGACGTCGACTGCTACTGGAAATGGCGCGAGCTCGCGCTGCTCGCCGGCGTCAAGCCGTCGTAGCGCTCACGCGCTGTCGTCGACCGTCGGCAGGAACTCGGCGCGGCGCGCCTCGTGCGCGGCGATGTCGTCGTCGTGACGCATCGTCAGCCCGATGTCGTCGAGCCCGTTCAGGAGCCGGTACTGCGTGAAGTCGTCGAGCTCGAACGGCTCGTCGACGTCCGCGGCCGGCGCGGTGACGCGGCGACGCTCGACGTCCACGACGATCTCCACCGACGGGTCGTCCTCGACCGCGCGCATCAGCCGCGTCACGGCGTCCTGCGGGAGCGCGACCGGCAGCAGCCCGATCTTCAGGCAGTTGCCCCGGAAGATGTCGGCGAAGCTCGGCGCGATCACCGCCCGGAACCCGTAGTCCTCCAGCGCCCACGGCGCGTGCTCCCGGGACGAGCCGCACCCGAAGTTCGGCCCCGCGACGAGCACGGTCGCGCCCTGGTAGCGCGCCTGGTTGAGCACGAAGTCGGAGCTCTTGCGCCACGCCGAGAACAGGCCCTCGCCGAAGCCCGTCCGCTCGACGCGCTTCAGCCACTCGGCCGGGATGATCTGGTCGGTGTCGACGTCGGCCCGGTCGAGCGGCACGCCCCGCCCGATCACCTGGTGCACGGGTTCCACGTGTGCGTCTCCTTCGTGTTCATGCGTCGCTCGACGTCGCTCTGCGACAACGAGCGACGCATGAACGTCGTGGTCAGTCCAGATCGTCGGGGGTCGCGAAGTGGCCGGCGACGGCGGTGGCGGCCGCGACCGCGGGGGACACGAGGTGGGTGCGCCCGCCCGGGCCCTGGCGGCCCTCGAAGTTGCGGTTCGACGTCGACGCGGCGCGCTCGCCGGGCGCGAGCTTGTCGGGGTTCATCGCGAGGCACATCGAGCAGCCGGCCTCGCGCCACTCGAACCCCGCGTCGGTGAACACGCGGTCGAGCCCTTCGCCCTCGGCCTGCTCCTTCACCGTCATCGAGCCGGGCACCACGAGCGCGCGGACGCCGTCCTTCACCCGACGACCGCGCGCGACGTCGGCGGCCGCGCGGAGGTCCTCGATGCGCGAGTTCGTGCACGAGCCGATGAACACGGTGTCGACGTCGATGTCGCGCATCAGCGTGCCCGCCTGTAGGCCCATGTACCGGAGGGCGCGCTCGGCGGCCTCCCGCGCCGCAGGCTCCGCGAACGAGTCGGGGTCGGGGACGGCATCGTCGATCGTCACCGTCTGACCCGGGTTCGTGCCCCAACTGACGGACGGGCGCAGCTCCGACGCGTCGATCGCGACGTCCTTGTCGAACGTCGCGCCCTCGTCGGTGACGAGCGACCGCCAGTCGTCGAGCGCGCGCTCCCACGCCGCGCCGGTGGGGGCGAACCGGCGGCCCTCCAGGTACGCGAACGTCGTGTCGTCGGGCGCGACCATCCCGGCGCGGGCGCCGGCCTCGATCGACATGTTGCACACCGTCATGCGGCTCTCCATCGAGAGCGACCGGATGGCGGAGCCCCTGTACTCGATGATCGAGCCCACGCCGCCGCCCGTCCCGATGCGGGCGATGATCGACAGCACGACGTCCTTCGCAGTGACGCCGCGCGGGAGGTCGCCCTCGACCGTCACCGCCATCGAGCGCGGCTTCGCCTGCCACAGCGTCTGCGTCGCGAGCACGTGCTCGACCTCGCTCGTGCCGATGCCGAACGCGAGCGCGCCGAACGCGCCGTGGGTGGAGGTGTGGCTGTCGCCGCACACGATCGTCATGCCGGGCTGCGTCAACCCGAGCTCGGGACCGATCACGTGCACGATGCCCTGACCGGCCTCGCCCATCGCGTACAGCCGGACGCCGAACTCGCGGCAGTTCGCGGCGAGCACCTCCATCTGCTTGCGCGAGACGGGATCGCTCACACCGACCGCGGTGCCGGACGCGTCGAAGCGGACGCCGCCCGTCGTCGGCACGTTGTGGTCCATCGTCGCGACGGTCAGGTCGGGCCGGCGGACGCGACGGCCCGCGAGACGCAGGCCGTCGAACGCTTGTGGTGACGTCACCTCGTGGACGAGGTGCAGGTCGACGTAGAGCAGGTCGGGCTCGCCCTCGGCGCGATGCACGACGTGGCGTTCCCACACCTTCTCCGACAACGTCTGCGGCATGTTCGCTCCCGTGCTTGTATCTCACGATGCGAGACGGCAGTATTGCGTTATGGACAGCGTAGCCGAGAGCGGCGTCGGGGTCCTCGACAAGGCCGTCACCATCCTGTCGTCCCTGGCGGCCGACGGTCCCGCGTCGCTCGCCGACCTCGTCACGCGCACCGGGCTCTCCCGGCCGACGGCGCACCGCTTGGCGGTCGCGCTCGAGCGGCACGGCGTCGTCGGGCGCGACGGCGACGGCCGCTTCCGGCTCGGCGCGCGCCTCGTCGGCTGGGGAACGCGCGCCGCGTCCGGGTTCGCCGTCGTCGAGGCGGCTCGGCCCGTCCTCGCCGCGCTGCGCGACGAGACCGACGAGAGCGCGCAGCTCTACGTGCGCGACGACGGCGCGCGCGTGTGTGTCGCGACCGCGGAGCGGCGCAGTGGCCTCCGCGACACCGTGCCGATCGGCGCCGCGCTCCCGATGACCGCGGGATCCGGCGCGAAGGCGTTGCTCGCGTGGCGCGATCCGGCCGACGCGCTGCCCGGCGGCGTGGATCCCGACGCCGAGGAGCTCGCGGCCGTGCGCCGCCGCGGGTGGGCGGCGTCGGTCGCGGAGCGCGAGCCCGGAGTCGCGAGCGTGAGCGCCCCGGTGCTCGACGGGCGCGGGTACGCCGTCGCGGCGGTGAGCGTCAGTGGTCCGGTCGACCGGCTCGGCCGGCGGCCCGGGGCGCGCTACGGCGCCGCGGTCGTCGCGGCAGCGCGGGAGATCGAGCAGCGCGCCGGGCTGCGTACGGCTCGCTGACCGCTCGCCGACGGCTCGTGTTCACGTTTGCGAAACACACCAGAAACATCGCATCCGTACGCTGACGCCGTGGAGGTCGTCGTCGTCCGCTGGCCGGACGAGGAGATCCGTCTCGAGCGCCTGCGCCAGGGCCGCGTGCCCCGGCTGCTGCTCGTCGCCGCGGAGACCGCGCCGCCGGTGTGCGTCGACGCGCTCGAGGACTGGATCCGGCTCCCGGCCGACGACCGCGACGTCGCCGCGCGTGTCGCGACGTTGACCCAGCGAGCCGTCGCGCAGCACGTCGAGCCGGAGCTCGACGGCGACGGGTTGCTCCGGTACGGGACGCGGTGGGCCGCGCTCAGCCCGGTCGAACGGCTGCTCGCGGGCGCGCTCGTGGAGCGGTTCGGCAGCGTCGTCACGCGCGACGGTCTCGCGCGGTGCGCGTGGCCGGATGGCGCACCGACGCGCAACGCGCTGGACGTGCACATGCTCCGGCTGCGCCGGCGCATCGAGCCCCTCGGCCTCGAGGTGCGGACGGTCCGCTCGCGCGGCTACCTGCTGCAGGACGCGCACTCGTAACGCTGGTCGCGCTCGCTCGCGGAGCGTGACGCCCGTCGTCGATGTCACCATGACCTCGTGCGCGTCGGTGCCGACACCGGGGGGACGTTCACCGACGTCGTGGACGACACCGGTGACGTCCGCAAGGTGTCCTCGAGCGCGGTCGATCCCGCGGCCGCGCTCGAGCGCGCGCTCGCGGACCTGCCGGCACGTCCGGAGGTGCTCGCGCACGGCACGACCGTCGCCACGAACGCGCTGCTCGAGCGCCGCGGCGGCCGGGTCGCGCTCGTCGCGACGCGCGGCGTCGCCGACGTGATCGAGATCGCCCGTCAGACGCGCCCTTCGCTCTACGACGTGTGGGAGGACCGGCCCGAGCCGCTGGTGCCGCGCGAGCTGCGCTTCGAGTCCGGCGGTCGGCTCGACGCGCGCGGTCACGAGATCGAGGCACTCGACCCGTGCACCGTTCCCGACATCCCGGCGGACGTCGACGCGGTCGCGGTGTGCCTGTTGCACGCAGACCTCGACGCGGTGCACGAGCGCGCGCTCGCAGACGTCCTGCGCGCCCGCGGCCACGACGTCACGTGCTCGCACGAGGTGTCGCCGGAGTTCCGCGAGTACGAGCGCACGATCACGACCGTGCTCGACGCGTACCTGCGGCCGCGCTGCACGCCGTACCTGCGACGCCTCGAAGCGCTCGCGCACGACGTGCTCGCGATGACGTCCGCCGGCGGCCTCCTCCCCGTTCGTCATGCCAGCGAGCACCCGGTCGCACTGTTGCTGTCGGGGCCGGCGGGCGGTGTCCGCGCCGCGGCCGCGGTCGCGGCTGCGGTCGGCCACCCGGACGCGGTGTCGTTCGACATGGGCGGCACGAGCACCGACGTGTGCCTCATTCGCGGTGGCGTGCCCGAACCCTCACCGCAGCGCGCGATCGCCGGCCTTCCGGTCCGGTTCCCCGCCCTCGACGTGCACACGATCGGCGCCGGCGGGGGCTCGATCGCGCGACTCGATCCGGGCGGCGCGCTCGCGGTCGGCCCGCGCAGCGCGGGCTCGGAGCCCGGGCCCGCGTGCTACGGACGTGGCGGGCGCGAGCCGACCGTCACGGACGCGGACCTCGTCCTCGGCCGGATCCCCGCGGACGCCGCGTTCCCCGATCTCGGCCGTCTCGATGCCGTCGCGTCGCGAGCTGCGCTCGAACGCGCGGGCGTCGACGCGAAGGGGGTCGTCGACGTCGTGGACGCGGCGATGGAGCGCGCCATCCGGCGCGTCACCGTGGAGCGCGGTATCGATCCGCGCGATCTCGCGCTCGTCGCCTTCGGCGGCGCCGGTCCGTTGCACGCCTGCGCGCTCGCGGACGCGCTCGGGATGGCGGCGGTGGTCGTCCCGCCCCGCGCCGGTGTGCTCTCCGCCGTCGGGCTGCTGACGTCGCCACGGCGTCGCGAGCTCGTGCGCTCCTGGCCCGAGCCGCGTTCACGCGCCGGGCTGGAGGACGCCCTCGGGGCTCTCGCGCGAGAGGCGGTCGCGCTCGTCGGCGACGACGCGCGCGTCGAGACCTCCGTCGACTGCCGGTACGCAGGGCAGAGCCACGAGCTGACCGTGGCCGACGTCGACGCGTTCCACGACGAGCACCGCCGCCGCAACGGCTACGAGCGGCGCGGGGACGTCGTCGAGGTCGTCGCGTTGCGCGCCCGTGCCGAACTCCGCTCCGCGCTCGATGTCGCGTCGTTGCCGGACGTCGCGCGCAGCACGGTCCGCGGACCGGCCGTCCTCGCCGAGGCGGACGCGACGGTGTGGATCCCGGACGGCTGGATCGCCGAGGCGCGCGAGCTCGGCGCGTGGGTCGTGCGCAGACGATGACGGGACGCGAGCCACTCGACCCCGCCGCGCTGCAGGTGCTGATCTCGCGGCTCACGGGCATCGCGGAGGAGATGGGCGCGGTGCTCCGGCGCGCCGCGTTCAGCCCGAACATCAAGGAACGCGCCGACTGCTCGGCCGCGCTGTTCACCGCCGGCGGCGAGCTGCTCGTCCAAGCGGAGCACATCCCGGTCCATCTCGGCTCCATGCCGGCGGCGGTGCGCGCCGCGATCGACGCGTGCGGCGACCGCGTGCGCCCCGGTGACCAGGTCGTGCTGAACGACCCGTTCGCGGGCGGCACCCATCTCAACGACGTCACGTTGGTCGCCCCGTGCTTCGTCGACGGTGTGCTCGTCGGGTGGGCGGCGAACCGGGCCCATCACGCGGACCTCGGCGGGATGGCGCCGGGCTCCATGCCGCCCGAGGCGCGCGAGATCGCGCAGGAAGGCCTCCGCATCCCGTCCGTGCTGCTCGGCGACGGCGTGGAGGCGGTCATCGTCGCGGCGTCACGGATGCCCGACGAGCGGCGCGGGGACCTCGCGGCGCAACGTGGTGCGAACGTGCTCGGCGTCGAGCGGCTCGCGGCGTTCGCGTCGGCACCGTTCGCCGAGGTCCTCGCATACGGGGAGCGCCGCATGCGCGCCGCGATCACAGCGCTGGACGACGGCAGCTACCGGTTCGACGACGTGCTCGACTCCGCGGGCCCGGCGCCCGAGCAGCAGACGCCGACGCCCGTCATCGTGACGCTGACCGTCGACGGCGACCGCGTCACGTTCGACTTCACCGGCACGGGCGCGCAACGCCCCGGCAACGTCAACGCGGTCGAGGCCGTGACCGTGAGCGCAGTCGCGTTCGCGTTGCGGTGCGCGACCGATCCGACGATCCCCGCGAACGGGGGAGCGTTGCGACCCGTCACGGTCGTCGCGCCACCCGGGACGGTCGTCGCGGCGCGCCCGCCCGCGGCGGTCGGCGCGGGCAACGTCGAGGTGAGCCAGCGTGTCGCGGACGTGTGCCTGGGCGCGCTCGCGCAGGTCGTACCGGACCGGCTCGGCGCCGCGAGCCAGGGCACGATGAACAACGTGCTGATCGGAGCGGAGCGTTCGGTCTATTACGAGACGGTGGGCGGCGGGCAGGGTGCGCGTCCCGGTCGCGACGGCATGAGCGCGGTCCACACGAACATGACGAACACCGCCGACACGCCGGTCGAGGCGCTCGAGCGCGCGTACCCGATGCGCGTGCGGCGCTACGGCGTCCGTCGGGGGAGCGGCGGGGATGGCGCGGCGCGTGGTGGCGACGGCATCGTGCGCGAGCTCGAGATGCTCGACGACGTCATCGTCTCGCTCGTCACCGAGCGGCGCGCGTCGCAGCCGTGGGGCGCGGCCGGCGGCGAGCCCGGTGCCCGGGGCGAGAACTGGTTGGTGCCCGCGGGCGACGAGTCACGCGCGCGCCGTCTTCCGGACAAGTGCACCGTGGCGTTGCGCGCGGGCGACGTGCTGCGCGTGCTCACGCCCGGCGGCGGGGGTCACGGACCCGCCGGGTGACTACGACACCGGGCGGACGTTGACGACCTCGACCTGGAACGCACGCTTGGGCGCCTCGTAGGTGACGACGTCGCCGGGGGCGCGACCGAGCAGTGCCTGCCCGAGCGGCGAGCCCGTGGACAGCACGTCGTAGGTGTCGTGGCGCTCCTCGATCGAGCCGACGAGGTACTCGGTCGTGTCGTCGTCGCCCTCCATGCGGATCTCGACGATCGTGCCCGCGGCGACGACGTCGACGTCCCCGGTCTGCTCGACGACCACCGCGTTCTTCAGGATCTGCTCGATCTGGCGGATGCGGGCCTCGTTCAGCCCCTGCTCGTTCTTCGCCGCGTCGTAGTCGCCGTTCTCGCTGAGGTCGCCGAGCTCGCGCGCGCGCTCGATCTTCTCCGAGATGTCGCGCCGTCGGGGTCCGGACCGCTCGTCGAGCTCGTCACGGAGGCGCTGGTGCGCCTGGGGGGAGAGATGCGCTTGCTCCATCTCGCCGAGGCTACCCAACCCGAATCCCGATCTACCTGGTGAAGAACACCTGGAACTCGAGCTCCCCGTGGTCGCTCACGGACGTGAAGCCCCCGATGCTGGGCGCGTCGATCCGGTAGTCCGAGAACGTGATCGGCAGATGGCCCACGACCTGGACGGCCTGCCCGTCCCAGCGTCCCTGCACCGGGATCGACACTGTTCGCGTCACGCCGTGCAGCGTCAGGTCGCCCACGGCGGTCGCGTCGACGGTCTCGCCCGCAGCGGGCACGTGCGCCAGCCGGATCGGCTGGGTCTGGACGAACTTCGCGTCCGGGAACCGGTCGGTCTCGAGCCCCATCGTGTGCAGCCGCGCGTCGCGCAGCGACTTGTCGGACTTCAGGGTGGCCAGGTTGGCGGTGACGGTGACGCCGTCGACCGTCGTCCCGCTCACCCGCAGGGTGCCCTGGACCTCGCCGGTGCGCCCGGTCGCGGTCGACTCGATGGTCGCGGCGGCGAACTGCTCCTGCACGCGGTAGCCGACGAAGGAGCGTCCGTCGCTCGGGCGCAAGGTCCACGACCCGTCGAGCGGTCCGCCCGCACTGACCTTCGTCTGCTCGATGTGCGCGCGCGGCTTGGCGTCGCCGCGGATGACGAACCAGTAGAGGGCGGCCCCGCCGACGACCACGACGACGACCACGCCGAGAACGACGAGCTTGACGAGCCGGCGCACGGATCACAGCGTTGCAGCCCGCGGCCCGCCTGGCGTGGCACCTCGGCGGCCTACCAGTGATTGACTCGCCACCGGCCCGGTGTATCGTGGTCGGTCCATGCGGCGTACCGGCATCATCGTCGTAATCCGATAGCGGGCGCCGTTCGCCGGCGTTCGCCCTCGACCGTCCACTTCGGTGGGCGGTTTTTCGTTGTCCGGGCCGGACGGGCTCGGGGAGAGCGGGCCCGACGGCCCCGGGAGAGACCAGCAGTGACCCAGTCGCACACCCATCGCATCGCCGTCGTCGGGGGAGACGGGATCGGCCCCGAGGTCGTCGCGGAGGCGATGAAGGTCGTCGCGGCGACGGGCGTGCCGTACGAGTCGGTCGCGTTCGACATCGGTGGCGAGCGCTACCTGCGCACCGGCGAGGTCCTGCCCGACACGGTCCTCGACGAGCTGCGCGGCTTCGACGCCATCATGCTCGGCGCGGTCGGTACGCCGGACGTCCCGCCCGGCGTCCTCGAGCGCGGCCTGCTCCTCCGCCTGCGCTTCGAGCTCGACCTGTACGTCAACCTGCGGCCGTTCACCGCGGGACGCAGCGCGCTGAACGAGGGCGTCGACATGCTCGTCGTCCGCGAGAACACCGAGGGCACGTACGCGGGAGAGGGCGGGTTCCTGCGCAAGGGGACGCCGCACGAGATCGCGACGCAGGGCTCGGTCAACACGCGCATGGGCGTCGAGCGGTGCATCCGTTACGCGTTCGATCTCGCGTCGTCGCGCGACCGCAAGCACGTGACGCTCGTGCACAAGACGAACGTGCTGACGTTCGCGGGCGATCTGTGGCAGCGGACGTTCGACCTCGTCGCCGCCGAGCACCCGGACGTGTCGATCGCGTACAACCACGTCGACGCGGCGTGCATCTACTTCGTGCAGGACCCGGGCCGCTACGACGTGATCGTCACCGACAACCTCTTCGGCGACATCCTCACCGATCTCGGCGGCGCGGTATCGGGCGGCATCGGCCGCGCCGCGTCGGCCAACCTCAACCCGGCCCGCACCGGGCCGTCGCTGTTCGAGCCCGTCCACGGCTCGGCGCCCGACATCGTCGGCACAGGGAAGGCGGATCCACGGGCCGCGATCGTCAGCGCGGCGATGATGCTCGAGTTCCTGGGCGAGGCCGACGCCGCAGCCCGGGTCAAGAAGGCGGTCGCCGCGTCCGACGACGTGGACGGGTCCACGTCGACCGTCGGTGACGCGATCGCGGAAAGGCTGTAGCGATGCCGATCGAGACCGCGAAGAAGATCTGGATGGACGGGCAGCTCGTCGACTGGGACGACGCGAAGATCCACGTCCTCACCCACTCGTTGCACTACGGGTGCGGCGTGTTCGAGGGCATCCGCGCGTACGAGACGAGCGAAGGCCCCGCGGTGTTCCGTCTCACGGACCACATCGTCCGGCTCTTCAAGTCGGCGAAGATCTACCTGATCGACATCCCGTTCACCGTCGAGCAGATCGTCGAGGCGACGAAGGAGACCGTGCGCGTCAACGAGCTGCCCTCCTGCTACATCCGCCCGATCGTCTTCTACGGGTACGGCGAGATGGGCCTCAACACGCTCCCGTGCACGGTGAACGTGTCGATCGCGACGTGGCCGTGGGGCGCGTATCTCGGTGACGAGGGGATCCGCAACGGCGTGCGCATGAAGATCAGCTCGTGGCGTCGTCACGACCCGAACGCGATGCCGCCCGCGGCGAAGGCCACCGGCATGTACGTGAACTCGTCGATGGCGAAGATCGAGGCGCTCAAGGCCGGCTACGACGAGGCGATCCTGCTGTCCCCGCAGGGCTACGTGAGCGAGTGCACGGGCGAGAACCTCTTCGTCGTGGACGACGGCGTCCTGCTCACGCCACCCGTCTCCGCGGGCGCGCTCGAGGGCATCACCCAGGACTCGGTGATGACGATCGCGCGCGACCTCG
>Ga0070739_10002649_pt1 | contig 23536 bp, 25 predicted proteins | sample Coa_R1_7_FD_66445 | JGI IMG/M metagenome (GOLD analysis project Ga0070739, IMG submission 66445) | Surface soil microbial communities from Centralia Pennsylvania, which are recovering from an underground coalmine fire - Coalmine... | ecosystem: Environmental > Terrestrial > Soil > Unclassified ... | reverse complement strand
AAGGATCACCACCCATGTTGACGTGCCCGATGTGCAAGAAAAAACTGCGTGGGCTGGAAAAAGAGTGCCAAAATTGCCGCACGGATGTCTCGCTGCTGGTACACTACGTCGAGGATCTGCGTGATGGCCTGGCCCGGGCAGATGCGCTGACGCGGGCCGGAGAGCTGGGCGAAGCCGTGTGGGCGTACTTGAGCGTGCTGGAGGTCGATCCCGACAACGCCACGGCTCGGCGGCAGGTCGGACAAGTGGCCACCGCCGTGCGTCAATTCGATCAGACGGCGCCGGGCCGCCGCTGGCGCAAGAAACTGCAAAAACAGACACGCTTCCGCCGTTGGCTAGCCAACTGGGAGTCCAATGGCGACGTGACCAGCAGTCTACTCAGCAGCCTGTTATGGGGTGTCCTCGTTTTTGGGGCTCTGATGATCGGCTATGTGATCGGCGTTCGCAGCACCTCGTCGCCTGATGGCGCCCCGCAGGATACGAAGATGGAGAAGCCGGAGAAGTCCAAAAAAGCAGACGCGGCCGGCAAAGCAAGCGAACCCAAGCCGTAAGAGCGCCCTACGTCATTCTTGGCCATTTCTCGCTTCTGTCGAACGCGGAGTTGTTCATGCCTACACGTTACACGGTGAGCGACGGCAAACTGGTCCTGAACCTTGAAGCGGCGGAGGAAGGTGGTTACATCGTAACGTCGCCTCTTGACCCAGAATTGATCACTCAGGCCGAGACCCTCGAAGAGGCGTTTGACAACGCACGAGACGCGGCCCAAGCTCTCAAGCAAGCCCGACTGAAGTTGTTGCGCCGCCTGTCGCCAACTGCGACGCCCAAATGATATCGCTGACATGAATCGCCGCCAATTGGAACGTCATTTACGCGCGCACGGCTGCCAACTGCACCATCATGGCGGCAAGCATGACGTCTGGGTGAACCCCTCGAATCTTGCTCAAGCTCCGATTCCCCGGCATGGCCGCATCAAGCGCGGAACGGTGCGAGGCATCTGCCGCATTCTGGGCATTCCACGGCCTTCAGGAATTTAACGGTTCCTGTTGCAATCGACGAGGAAATATCGTACAAGGGCCGCCAATCGCGGTGTTGAATAGGGTAAGTTCCGCTGTTCTGCTGGGCAGAGGAGCAGAGGGTACGCTCTTCTCTTCTTGCCGAGAAGCGTCAGATCCCTTATACACCGCCATCCGGAGGAACGGGGGACTCGGTCGGGCAAGGAGGCGACACGTGAGACGTTGGAAATATCATCTGGCGGCAGCCGGTGCCTTGCTGCTGATCGGCTGGGGATTGCACAAACTCGGCTGGCTTTTTAACAACAGCGACGAATCCATGTTGAGCTTGCCCGCTCAGGTCAAAACTGCCGACCCGATGGAGACGCAATCTGGCTGGCGCTACCGACAGAATCAGCCGCACCACTGGCGCTACATCATGTTGCAACATTAAGAACCCTTTCTTTGATCGATACTGCCAACAGCAGGAAGGCAAATCATCCTAACGGAAAAGTAACGAGACGGCTCTTGAGATACATACGCGCGGCGCTATAGTTAAAGATGACGCGGAGTCGAACGCAAGAGTTGCCACGTGGAACATGAGCAGACGAAATCGCGGTTGACTTCCTGCTTGGGGAATGCTATCGACTCGTCCGTCCCTTGACAGCATGGCGGAAAAAATATGCAAACGATCTGCAAAGTGCTTGTTTGCGTCGTTCTCGCCTGCTTGCTCCTGTCATGGGTGAGCGGCCCTCAGCGACCGCTCCCTGGCGCCCACTCCCACAATCGGGGTACTCGGGAACGTCACCGCATCTTTGCTCGCTTGCGCCGCTGCCGCGGAAACAATCCGATCCAGCATCCGGCTCGTCCCTGCAAGAACGCCTTGCTTCCACCCGATGACGACACGGACGATCAAGAAGATCTGCACGGCAAAGGCAGCCACGAACGCCTGCTCTCACATTGTGAAGATTTGACCCATCGCTCGCTCTTTCCTGCGTTTGGTTCGCGGCCAATGCCCACCGAAGTGCCGCGCCATCAGACGTTGTGCATCCTCCTGATTTAAGCCGCTTCTCCTTTCTTTCATGGCGGGGAAATCAGACGGAGATATTTCGTGCCCCGTCCGCCCAGTAACGTCGCTGATATTACGAGAGGTACAAGGGCTACAATCGTTCCTGCGCTCGGCGTAGGGATGAGGAAACTGAATCGGAGGTTTTGCCATGACTGTTACCAGTCTTATGATTCGTCATACGGAGGCGCTGGAGCATTTGTTGGTGGGCTGCTGCGCGGAGCCAGAACCACGATACGTCACGCCGGAGCAGACGGCGCTGGATCGCTTTACCATTGCCATTTCCCGCGAAACCGGCACGCCGGCCCTGGAGGTGGCACGACAAGTCGGCGAACGGCTCGGCTGGCCGGTGTATGATCGAGAGGTGCCGGCGCGGATTGCGACGGCTCTGCACCTGCCTGTTGGCGTGGTCGAGGCGGTCGATGAACGCAGGCAGAGTTGGCTTCTGGAATGTCTCGAATCCTTCACTTCGCACGGCGACTTGAGTGAGAGTCGTTATTTCCGCCAACTTATCTCAGTTGTTCGTTCGCTGGGCGACCAAGGCCGTTGCCTCATCGTGGGCCACGGTGCGGAGTTCCTTCTGCCTCCTGACACCACGCTGCGTGTCCGATTGGTCGGCAATCGCGAGGACCGTCTCGCTGCCTTCAGCCGGACTCGTCATCTCGATCATTGGAGGGCCGCGCGCCAACTGGACCAAATCGACACTGAGCGAAGTCGTTTTCTTCACGAACACTTCCACGTCGATCCGAGCCAGCCGCGCAACTACGATCTGGTCCTGAACACGTCGCAGTGGTCTCCATCCGACTGCGCCGATTTCATCCTCCGTGCCCTGCACCACAAGGCGATGGGGTGACAAGGAGTTGTTCCGCAAGAGTTAAGTTTAGCCGCGAGCCGTAAGCGAGCGTTCTGAGCGCTCGCCTACGGCTCGCGGCTAAACTTGGATTTTCGGCTTCTTTGAGGGCACAAGCAGGAGGAAATGATGAACAGACTTGATAGAGAGAAAGCTTCCATGACGGATAATCCGCGATCCGAGGATGAGATCGTGGAGGTCGCTATTCTGCTCGAATCGCGGCTGATGAAGCGCATTGAGGCAGCCGCACGCGCACAAAGCATGAGCGTCGGCACTCTCGTTCGCTGCCTCCTCCGCGATTTCCTATTCTACTCAGATAGCGATGCATCCATGCGCGCATCCCAGAAAGATTCAAAAAAAGCGACGCTATGCTGAATCCCACTACCTTGATGCGCCAACATGCTTGTGCTATCTGGCAGGCCGCCGTCGCCGCCGTCGATCCCTTCGTGTTGGTACGCGATCTCCTCACGAATCCTCCGCCGGCCCTGGCCGAAGCGCTCGCCGGATCGGGACGAATCCTCGTCGTTGGCGGCGGCAAGGCAGGCGCGGCGATGGCGGCCGGCATTGAAGCGGCCTTGGCGAACCAGTTCGAGCGTTTATCCGGCGTAGTGAACGTCCCTGCGGAATCGGTCCGGCCGTTGCGCGCCATCCATCTGCACGCGGCACGGCCAGCGGGCAGCAATCACCCGACCATCGAGGGTGTAGCCGGTGTGCGCGCCATGCTCGACCTTGTCGCTCAGGCGGGGCCGCACGATGTCGGCTTGTGTCTGCTGTCCGGCGGCGGCTCCGCTCTGCTGCCGGCCCCAGTTGCCGGGATCACGCTGCAAGACAAACAACAGATCACACGGCTGCTACACGCCTGCGGCGCCACCATCAACGAGATGAACTGCGTCCGCAAGCATTTATCTGAGATCAAGGGCGGACGGCTTGCCCAGGCGTTCGGCGACCGGCCGCTGTTCAGTCTGAGTATCTCGGATGTGATCGGCGATCCGCTCGACGTGATTGCTTCTGGTCCCGCCGCGCCCGACCCTACGACATTTGCCGATGCCCTGTCCATCCTCGACCGCTACAACCTCCGACCCAACACTCCGCCCGCTGTCCTGGCGCATCTGGAACGCGGCCGGGCCGGCGCTATCGCCGAGACGCCCAAAAGTCTGCCGCCCTCCGTACACAATCTGGTGCTTGGCAACAATAGCCGCGCACTAGAAGCGGCCCAGCGCCAGGCGGAGGCGCTCGGCTACACGGTGCTGCATCTCGGCTCCTACATCGAGGGCGAAACACGCCAGGCCGCTGTCGTTTTGGCCGGCATCGCCCGGAGCATCCGCGCCGATGGTCGGCCGCTGCGTCCGCCGGTGTGTATTCTGTCCGGTGGCGAAACGACGGTGACTCTCGGCCCATCGTCTGGCCGGGGTGGACGCAATCAGGAGTTTGTGCTGGCCACTGTGGTCTACCTGGGTGCGGCGGGATTGCGAAACATGGTCGCTCTCAGCGGCGGCACCGACGGCGAGGACGGCCCCACCGACGCCGCCGGTGCTCTCGCTGACGAATCCACTCTGACCCGCGCCGCCGCTGCCGGACTTGACCCCGTCGCCTACCTCGAGCGCCACGATGCCTATTCGTTCTTCGAGGCAACCGGTGATCTCCTCAAAACCGGACTGACGCAGACGAACGTGATGGATGTGCGAGTAACGCTGATCGGAGCCGGATGAAGACGCCGGCCATTCCGGTTGTGACGATGCCCTGTCACTGATCCTTCCTTTGCCCGCGATTGGAGTTCTTTACCAACGCTGGGTTTCTTTTTGTAACAATTGCGGCGAAGTTCTACAGGCTTGCCATCCTTGCAATTCAGTAATGGTCCGCTGCAAGACCTTACAGAGATACAACTTGCGTTCTTGGCAGAAACACTCTTTCTGCTTTGGCACGACAGTTGCATTAATCAACTACAGCTCTGAAAGTAGCAACCTGCAACTGACGGGGCTGGAACAGAAGAGGCTCGGGCGATGACCCGAGCGGCATGGTGGTAGCCCGAGTCTGTTCGGCTTTACGGACAGACTCGGGCAACTCCATCGGTTTGAATGCGAAGCAGACACGCGATCCCACGCAGAGCGTGAGAACGAGAACGATTACCCCTACCCCCTCTCCCCACCCGCGCTCCCCCGGCGCGGGTTTTTTTGTATCCCCAACGACAGCAGCTATTCCTTGCGATACGGCTTGCCCTGCATGTAAAGTTGGAGACGCAATTTCGCCTTTTCCAGCTCTTTTTTCGGGAAATCATCCGGTGATTTGAGCGCTTCTTTCTGCATCTTGACCGCCTCATCGAATTGGCCGTTCTCGGCATACGCGGCGGCCAGCGTGTCGATAAGGGTAGCCTCCTTGTATTCCGTCAGCTTGCACGCTTTCTCGGCGTACTCCACCGCTTTTTTGCCATCGCGCAACTCCGCCTTGGGACACGTCGCCCAAATCCAGGCCAAGCCGGCCAAGGCTTCGGCATTGTTGGCGTGAAGTTTCAATACCTCCTGGAAATCCGCGATGCCCTTCTCGTACTCCCCCTTCTCGGTGTACGCCTCGGCCCGACTGACCCGCGCCCGCACGTTTTTGGGATTGAGCTTCAGCACATGGCCGTAATCGGCGATGGCTTTTTCGTAGTCTTCCTTCTCCACCCAGGCGTCGCCGCGCGCCTGATACGCTTCGGCGCTCTTGGGATCGATCTCGAGCGCCTTGTCGAATTCCTCAAACGCCTTCGCGAGATCGCCTTTCTCCTGAAAAACGACGCCCCGGCCAATGTGGCCGCCGATAAACTTCGGCTCGATTTGCAACGCTTTGTCAAAGTCCTCCAGCGCCTTGTCGAGTTCATGATTGTACAAGTACGTTTGGCCGCGATTGGCGTAGGCAGCAATCGATTTGGGGTCCAACTCGATGACCTTGGTGAAGTCGGCAATCGCCTTGGCGTAATCGCGTTTGATCTCGTAAGCGCTACCGCGGCTGAGATAGGCAATCGTGTACTTGGGATCAATCTCGATGGCCTTCGTGAAATCGTCCAGCGCCTTATCCAACTCGCCGCTCTCCATGCGCAGAGCGCCGCGTGAGGCATAGGCCAGCACGTTCTTGGCATCCAGCTTCAACGCTTTTTCGTAGTCGGCCAGGGCGTCGTCGCGCTCGCCTTTGCGACTGTGAGCGATGCCGCGGAGGGCGTAGGCGCTGGGGTTCTTGGCATTTTTCTTGATCGCTTCGTTCAGGAGCGCGATCGCCTGATCGTAGTCTTGCTTCTCGATCGCCTGACTGGCCAGCTTGATGATCTCCTTGGACTTTTGTGCCGTATCGTCCTCGTCCGCCGCGCCCAGCGACGCCGCAAGCACCAGGACCACCGCGCCGCCGGCCCATCGTATCGCCGTCATCACTCATCCTCCCATCCGGACAATTTCCTTGGCTATCTGCTTCTCAATCCGCTCATTGTAAACAGGGCCGAACCGCGAGCAACCCCGACCCCCGGCTATCCGAGCCTGAAGCGTAAGCGAAGACTCTTCGCTTACGCTTCAGGCTCGGATAGCCGCGTTCCATTTGGAGGCAGATGGTCTAGCATTTACTTTTGCCGATTTGGGATCGATTTCGTATCATCCTCAACAAAGCCGCATCTGGGCCGTCCGCCGTCTTCCTGTCGAGAGCGAGGAGTCTCATGGCCAGCATCCCGACCTTGCCGCGCACCTCCCGCCTGGTTCTGGACCCGCTGTGCGCCGCCGACGTGATGACGCCCAATCCGATGTCGCTGCGTGCCGAGGCGACCGTGGCCGAGGCCATCGCCTGGCTGACCGAAAAAGGCTTCAGCGCCGCCCCGGTCATCGACGAATCCGGCCGTCCCATCGGCGTCGTCAGCCGCGCCGACATTCTCATCCACGAGCGCGAGCGTCTGCGTTCGGCGCTGGCCTCCACCGCCGACCCCGCCACCGTCGCCGACATCATGACGCCCGCCGTCTTTTCCGTAACGCCGCACACGCCGGTCGAGCAGGTCGTCGAGCAATTGCTGACGCTGAACGTGCATCAGCTCTACGTTGTCGATGAGCATCCGTACCTCATCGGCGTCATCAGCGCGCACGATGTACTGCGGCATTTGCATGCTTAGCGACGCAGATACTTCGGAGCTTGCTCTGACTGAAAACGATCCGTTCGTACCTTTGTTTTTTCACTCCGCCAGACCGCCAATCCGCCACACGTTTTCGAGAATCATCTGCCAAGTAGTGTCATCCCGCGACAGCTGGCAGGCTCTGGCACGAGTTGACTCCGCCACGTTGCCAAAGCTGGCGAACAGACAAGTTGGAGCAGTCATCTCTGAATCCCGCCGTTATGGCCCGGTCTCCGGACCGGGCCGGCCGCCGCGACCGAAGGTCTCCGGGCAGGGCACGTCGGGGAGACCTGCGGTCATCGGGAGTTGTCGATGAGCATGGGTACCTCATCGGCGTCATCAGCGCACACGATGTGCTGCGGCATTTGCATAGCTAACACGTGGACCGCGTTTGCACGGATGCTCAATGGTAAGGAATAAAGCAGAGCGTCGTGTTTTTCCCACTGAACCAGCTATTAACCCTAGATGTCCAATTCACGGCAGGCTACAATTGCGCGTGACGCTGAGCAGGTGCTATGGGAATAAAGAGTTGCAGGTCCATAGGGGTGCAGCTCAACTACGGTGGAAACCGAATCGGTACAAAATCACATTGGTAATCTGTTATGGCTGACATAAGTTCGCCTTCCCGAGAAGTGATGGCAGTTCGTTGCCACGACATAACAGTGAGCCTTCATGGAGCTCAGGCTGGGGAGTTTGACCGACTGCTACTCGTGGGGATGGCCGTCCAGCTAGCCCTTCATTTGCGCGGTTTAGCAACAGCCGTACCTTACGACCTTCTTCGGCAGATCGGACTGTACTTGCTGCACATCCCCTCGACCAGTTTTGAGCGGGTTGTGGAACTGCTTGCGGAAATCGACTTCCTCAAGTTAGACCGTCAGGGAGGAACGATAAGAACTGTAATACCGGTTATCCCGTTCTATGAGGACCTGTTTAGCGGCGTTGGTGAGTTCATCGCAAACAAGCCTCTCTCGGAGCCGGAGCAATTGGCAATAGCAGTCTTGGACCGGCTTTCGAGAAGCCCAACGGCCCGACAAACCCTGTATTCCTGCGGTGCCGAAAAGCGATTGCTCGACCGGACGCTCAAAGTAGGTATGGAAGGAGGCTATCTAATCGGAAGGAGAGCGCGTGGTCGTGACATACTCCTAACACCCATTTACTTTCCCGAACACGGAGATGCGTTCGCCGATCTCGCCGCTGGCGCGGGCTCGGGAACGGTGGCAAGAGTGATTTCGATTCTCGCGAAGAATCAAGGTTGGCCGCTCCGTCTTATAGAAGATAGCGGGAAAATAGGGGAGAATCTCCTAACAGAGAACGAAAGGCATGTCATAACCGAATTGGCGAAAGAGGGATTCAGTCCGCCACCGACGATTACAACGACTCACGCCGGTTCTAATTACTTCATTTTCGGCCCCAAGCCGGGTATACCAAACCTTCCACCTCAGAAGCGACATATTTACGAGAACGCGATGGCTCTAGTGGCGGCAGTCAGACAAGGTCAGCTGCTGCCCGAAAAAATCCGCATCCGCATGCCAGTCGCCTTGCTGGAGGCACTCAGGGACAGAAAATGGTTGAAGGCCAACACGGAAGCACTCGAACAATACAGACAACTCGTTGTATTGCGCGTGGGTCGCTTGGTACACGTGAGCGGTGCCCGATGGTATCGGTTTGAACTCATCGATACACCGGAAAACCTTGAAGCGGTGGAGATGGCGTTGCTTCTTATCAAGGGTGAGCAGCTTCCCTTGGCGACGAACGAAGAGATTACTCTCGCCCTTCAAAAAGGACAGGAGTACGTCGAATCGCTCGTGAGCAGGCAGACGCTCGTCAAGGATTGTCCCGTAAGTATCGATCCACAGGTGCGGGCTGAGATCGACAACTTGCTATATAAAGGTGTTCCTTGAAAGATACACAGCTAAAGGACGCACTATTCAAGCACTTCTGGGCCCAACGCTACTTCGTTCAGCCAGAGGTTGAGGTCATTCACTCTGGTGGCGTGGCAAATGATGTTCGGGCTCTAACGGATGTGGACGTATTCGCGCTCCGCCCACATCCGGACCTCATATTTGAGAAGTTGCTCGGTGACTGTCGTACCTTAAAGTCCCAATCTCCGATAAATCGTGCCTTGTGGCTGAGCGGTCTCATGAAATACGTTAACGCTCGTTCAGGCATCGTATTGTTGAAGGTCGCTAACTCGATTGAGCAGGACCACAAATTCGCAGCAAATCGAGTGAATGTCTTGTTGTTGAGTGAGGAAGATTTCGTCGTTTACGATAAGGCACGACTCTTTCCAGAAGGATCAGGGATAATTGAGACAAGTGTGCAGGACGTTCGTGATATCCGTCAGATGAATGCGAAGTATGAAAAGCTGCACTTGCTGTTGAATTACCTCTATCGAGACGCATGGCGAGAGATCAGCTTTCGCACGCTGATTCGACCCACCGTGGGGTACCTGCGGAGTGTCGCGGGAGAATTGGACCCAAAAAAGCGGGAGCATGTTGCTCTAGTATGTGATTCGGCAGCAATTTTTAGTGTCGGTGTTGCCGACTGTTCCGGAAGGATTTTCCATCAGTACCTGCATCCGACGGAGAAAGAACAGCTTTCCGAAAGTCTTAGGATGTTGCTGTGGGGGGGACGCGAACAATATCAGGTCTACACGAGACTCCGGCAGCTCGCTCTTGAAGCTAAGGGAGTACAAGAGGCGGAGCAAGGAACGCTTGACTTACCCGAGTGGAATACCTTTGTTCAACTCATTCGTCATGCAATAGAGTACCCTTCCGTCCCATTCGATGTGCCGTGGATTCTTCGTAGCTTCGCAATTGACTGCCTAAAAGGTAGAACGCCTCTTGCTTTCGCCAGAAAGACTGACTTGCCCCAGCTCCGAATGGCCATGCTCATAATTAGCTACGTTTGCAAGGCCGCCGGGCTGCCTAGAGACTTTGAAGCGAAATTCGCTGGGGAACTTGTGAAAGCTCAATCGCTTCTTGCAAGTCCATGACAGACTCTGACTGAGAGAAAGGAAGGCATCGATCATCATGAGCATTGACTGGAAGGGCCGTATCACTCTCGATCCGGCGGTGCTGGCGGGGAAGCCGACGATCCGCGGGCTGCGCATCAGTGTCGAACAGATTCTCCGCGCACTATCCGCAGGTGTACCGCCAGAGGAAATCCTCGCGGAATATCCCGATCTGGAAGCCGACGATTTACGTGCCTGTCACGCATATTCCGCCGATTTGATTGCTTCTGAACGCGTTTATCCCATTCCCGCTGGATCCTAATATGAAGCTGCTGGTGGATGTCAGCGCTGGGATCGCTATCGCCGAAGTCTTGATCAAGCTCGGCCACGACGTTCTATCGGTTCGGGACCGCGATCCGCGCATGAGTGACGCGGACATTCTCGCGTGGGCGGTTTCTGAATCGCGGCTGGTCGTCACAATGGACAAGGATTTCGGCGAGCTAGTCTACCACTCCGGGCAATCGCATTCGGGGGTGCTTCTGTTGCGTATGGAAAACGCTCGAACCCCGGAGAGAGAACGCGTCACGCTCGAGATCTTCACGAACTACGGCGATCAACTCCCCGGCAGGTTCGCCGTCTATCAAGGTGGCCATCTTCGCATTCGTTGATGGCCTTGAGGCAGGGGTACACGCTTTTACGAACCGGAAGGTGGATAATCCCTCGTCAGTTCCATCCGCACTTGCTGAGTCGCCGCGGCTTGGTTGGGATAGGCTGCGCATAGATTCTCTAGCCGGCGCTGCGCCTGTTCGTATTCCCCCGCGCGCCAAAAGCACGATGCAGCGCTGAGTTGGCTACGGAGAGATAGCTGCGAATCACCCGCTTGCTCGTAATCCGCGGCGAGGACCAACTCCAGATGGGCACTCGCCAGAAAGTGTCGCCGTGCCGCCTCCCGGTCGCCGCGCATTTCCGCCAGCAGGGCACGCTGCACTTCGCGCGACTTGACCGTGACGAGCGTATCGCTGACCATAGCCGGTGCCGTGGAGATGATGTCGTCCCTCCCCCTAATCCGTGAAAGCCAAACGACCAGCAGGGCCTTCGAGGGAATTAGGATGACTCCGAAGGAATATGAACTCCGGTCGCGGACGCCAAAGGCAGGTCATGGGCCAGTTCCAGCCAGACCATCATCTTCGTGTACCACTCCAGGGAGCCGCGACCGACCCGGATATTCAGGGTGCCGTTCGGTAGCGTGTTCCGCAAGCGCTTGGAGGCCTTAGAAGCAGATCCCCATACGTAGGCTATCTTGATGTGGAGTTGTTCTTCCCAGAAGCGCCGGGCCGCTTCCACATTGCAATTGCTGTGGATGTTCAGACCATTGTAGAGGGGAACTCCCGGCAGGAAGCGTTGGCACCAGGCGAGCCAAACCCGCAGGAGGTGCACGTCTGCATTGCTTATCCGAAGGTGGGAGCTTCGAGGGGACTTGGCCCCTTCTCCCCAGTAGAGTCCGATGCCGAGAAGGAACAGCGGATCGGTATGCCACTTTTCCCAGAGCAGCCTTGCCTCGGCCTGCCAGGCTAACCGACGCTGTCGGCGGTTCTCTTCGACTTAGGCACGGGCATAACGGACGTTCTGACGCCGCGTGGCTAAGGCGAGTTCGCTGGACGGCATGGGCGTATCCCCGATCCCTGGAGCAATACGATTTGACCTAAGTTATTGACCCCGAGGGGATTCGAACCCCTGTTTTAGCCGTGAAAGGGCCATGTCCTAGTCCACTAGACGACGGGGCCGCGTCGCCGATCAGCGATAACTACCCTATCGTAGAGGGCCGGGCCGGTGCCGTCAAGTTGAGCGGGGCGTTCGCGGCGGCGGGGCGGTTTCTACAATGATTGCAGACATCACGGCGAACGCTCCTCGGAGGCTGGCTCATGACGGTTGATGAAATGCGGACGATGCTCGAACAGGTTTATGCCGGACAGTTGGGCGTGGAGACGGCGCTGCGGCGGCTGCAGGAGCCGCCGGTGGCCGATATCGGTTTCGCGCAGGTCGATCTGCACCGCCGGCAACGCTGCGGCTTTCCGGAAGTGATCTTTTGCGAGGGCAAGACTCCGCAATGGGTCGAGGGCGTCGTGCGGCAACTGGTCGAGGCGAACCAGGACTGCCTGGCCACGCGCGTCAATGCCGAGCAGGCCGCCCATCTCGCCGCCGTGTTTCCGCAGGCCGAACAGGATCGCGTAGCCCGCACGTTTTGGCTGCCGGCTCCCCCCCACCCCAGCCCTCCCCCACAAGGGGGGAGGGAGAAAGAAGGCCCTCCCCCACAAGGGGGGAGGGAGAAAGAGGCACCCTCCCCCCTTGTGGGGGAGGGCTGGGGTGGGGGGCGACAGACGGTCGGACGCGTTGTCGTTCTCACGGCCGGCACCAGCGATTTGCCGGTGGCCCAGGAAGCCGCCGTCACCGCTCGCGCGCTGGGCTGCGAAGTGAAAGTGCTGGCCGATGTCGGCGTGGCGGGGATTCATCGCTTGCTGCGCCATCGCGATCAGTTCACGACCGCCGATTGCATCGTGGTCGTGGCCGGCATGGACGGAGCGCTGCCCAGCGTCGTCGGCGGACTCGTCGATTGTCCCGTCATTGCGGTGCCGACCAGCATCGGCTACGGCGCCGCCTTCTCCGGATTGGCTCCGCTGTTGACGATGCTGAATGCCTGTTCGGCCAACGTCGTCGCCGTCAACATCGACAGCGGATTCAAAGGGGGCTATGTCGCCGCACTTATTGCGCGCCGGGCGGCGCGAGCGAGCGGATCCCCCGCCCTACCATCTGAGCAGCGGCAGTAACGGAGCGCTCATTGTAACCGCTGGTTTACAGTCGCGGCTCAGCTTAGCCGAAGGTGTACTCACTTCTTGCCTAAAATCTTAGCAAGCTGCAAGTGTGCTTTTTCAGTTCTGGACGAAAAACTTGGCGAATAGCAAAATAGAAAGGGCAGAATTCCGGCGGAAAACTGTCACAGCAAGGAATTCCCGGCGAAGATGTATATAGTACGGGAATTGGCACGTCGATTGCGTTTGAAATTTGACGCTTATTGAGGAGAGGCAAACTCGGCTAGATAAAAAGGGACATTCTTGATAACTTTCAGGTTAAGGCCGAGTTAGGTCCGCTACAAACGGATCTTCAAAGGAGGAAATGAGGCGAGAAGGATTCTTGCCGGATCGATGCGAAAGGATTCCTGAGCTACGGTTACAGAGAGAGGTTGCTGCTCCGAACGACCCGAAAGTCCGGGTCCCTTTCCAGGAGTCATCCTCAGCGCGCGACCCGCCGTTTCCGTCCTTCGCCCAGCAACCTGACACCCACGACAGTCCCTCGTCTTCCGAGGTCTGCCGGCGCATCTGCGCTGCCGGCTCGGCGGCCGCACCGATGCACCGCGCGAAGTGACAGGAGAAAAGGTATGTTTCCGCTGAACTGTGCCCTGGCAGTGGCCCTGCTAACGACTCCTTGCGATCAGGTCGAATCGGCGGCCGCCGCGGAGGAACTCGCGACGGTTCGGCCGACCTTGCAACTGGTCGCCATTTCCTGGGAAATCCTCGACCCACGGGAGGTCCGCTACGTGCTCACCCGGCCGGAGGATTTCGCCGCCGACCTCAAATTATTGCGGCGGCGCTACCAGGATCTGAGCGACGCACCTCCCTTGTGCGACTGCGTTCGTTTTCCCGACCGCGGCATGATTAACGAATTGCTCTCGTTCAATCGGGCGTATCGGCAACATCTGGACAGCCGGCAAGCGCTGGACCCAACCGGCCGCTGGGAGCTGCACGAAGCGCTGCAAGAGGCGGATCGCCTCTATCAGGTGTGGGATACAGTGCGTGACGCACGCTGCGATTACTATTATGTGACCGTGCGGCGACAAGCACTCAAAAAGCTGCGCGAAGCTATCGGCCAGCAAGCGTACTACTCCGGCTGCCTACCCCCGCACGTGCCGGTCTGGCGCTTCGCCCGCATCGATTGAATCACAAAAAAAATGAACCACAGAGACACAGAGACACAGAGAAGAGAAAAATCAAAAGGAAAGACAACGAAGATAATATCCCATTGGCAACTTTATTCTTTGTCTTCTCTGTGCCTCTGTGTCTCTGCGGTTAATAATCATCCGACATCGACCTGCACTTCCTCGCCGACAACCTGCACCTTATAGCAAGCAACATCGCTGCGCGCCGGCGGCGACAGATGGGCGCCGGTTGTCACATCGAAAACGGCAGCGTGCCAGGGACACGTGACCTCGTGTCCTTCCAACTCGCCATCCGACAGTGGAGCGCCGCGGTGGGGGCAGGTATCATCGATGGCGTAAAAGGTGCCATTCACATTGAAGATGGCCAGCGTCTTGTCGCCGACTTTGGCTTGTTTGCCCTTACCCGGAGGTACTTCCGAAACGGTAACTACTTTCACAAACGACATTATTGCCTCTCCTAAATTGGAAAACGCTGTCATTCTATTGAGAACCACTTAGCGCAGCCGCTGGGCATGATTGTGAATCCTTACCACGGCCCCGACCACCTGCATCAGCTCGTTCTCGCTGCCGAGCAGGATCGGATGATGTAGCACAACAACTCCCTCGTGAGCGCGTTCGGCCTGCGTCAAGGGACCGTGGCTGCGCCAGCGGCTCGGCGAGCGTCCCACGTGCAGGGCGCGGAAGCCTTCATCCATCGCAATGCCTTCCGCCCTCATGGCCAATACGAATCGCTCACGGGCCAGTCCGAAACCTGCGGCGTCGAACTGAAAACCGAGTTTGTAAAAAGCCGGCGTGCTGCCTTCCAGTGGCCGATTGCGAAACGGGTGCAAACCCGGCATGTCTTGCAGGCGTTGTTCCAGAAACTCAGCGGCGCGGAGACGCTGAGCGTTACGTTCGTCGAGACGGTCTAGCTGCGGCAGCAGCACGGCAGCCTGAAGCTCCGAGAGAGGGCAAACGTGATTGCCGCGATGCAGCCAGAGCCGGGCGCGTTGAGCCACATCAGCACGGCGAGTCAGCAGGGCGCCGCCGCGGCCGGCGGTCAGCAATTTCGAGCCGCCGAAGCTGAGAATGCCGACATCGCCCCAGGTCCCGGCCGCGGGTCCTTGCACGCGCGCCCCTGGCGCTTGGGCAGCATCCTCGATCACTGCAATGCCATGCCGGCCGGCTATCGCCATCACTTCGCGCATCGGCACTAGACCGCCGTGCAGATGCGAGACGATGACGGCTCGTGTCGCCGGTCCGAAAGCTGCGGCTAAATTCTCCGGAGCGAAGTTCCAGTTGTCGGCATCAACATCGACCAGGACAGGAAGAGCGCCCACCGCATGAACACTGAGGAAGTTGCCGCCATAGTCGTAAGCAGCCATGACCACTTCATCGCCCTGTCCTACCTTCAACGCCCGCAATGCCAATTCGACGGCGAATGTGCCGCTGCCGCAGGTGAGGATATGCTCGACCTGAAAGAAGCCAGCCAAGCGCTGCTCCAACCTCTCGACGTGTCCGCCATGATAGCGGCCCCAGGAACCATCACGATACGCCGCCTGCATGGCTGCAAGGATGGATTCATCTGCAATCGGCCAGTCCGGCGGCCCTTGTGGTCGAATCGCTTCGCCACCCAAAATCGCCGGCAAGCCGCCATCAGTCGTCATCGCGCCGTCCTCAACGGAGGAATCGAAAAAATAACTGCAATATGTTATAGTCCGAGTGGAATTCGTCCCGCTAGTTTTAGGACGCGATAGAGGGAGTGTCCTTGTGGATTTTTCGCCGCTAGAGTTAACATTGACCGATCCTCGCCATCCCTTCCACGTCCATCACATGGAGATGGCGCTGGCCGAGGCGGGGCGCGCCTACGACGAAGATGAGGTGCCTATCGGGGCGGTCATCGTCTCCTACCAGCATGGCATCATTGCTCAGGCGCATAACCAACGCGAGCAACTGAACGATCCGACGGCCCATGCCGAGATGATCGCCATTACGCAGGCAGCCAGCGCTCTGCACTCGTGGCGGCTGGAAGATTGTGCTCTTTATGTCACGTTGGAACCGTGTCCCATGTGCGCCGGGGCCATCGTTCAAGCGCGGCTGCCCTTGGTCGTGTACGGTTGCACTGATCCCAAGGCGGGCGCTTGCCATACGCTCTACCAGATCACCAGCGATCTACGCTTGAATCATCGTGCGCAAGTTATCGGCGGCGTCTTGTCCGACCGCTGCGCCGCCGTCCTGAGCGATTTCTTCGCCGCCAAACGCCGCGCCGGAAAAAAGTGACGCATCGGCGCGTTCGCTCCCCTTTGCCGTCCCTTACGCTTCCGGCTCGTTTTCGGGGCCGGATTTGCTTCCGAAGCCGCGGCCGTGTGGTACAGTGAACAATGGTTAATTCTCTGTGCGGAAGGCTTACGCCCCCGCTCAGAACGCAAACCGCTTCTGACTGAGATACGAACATGAAACGACTGGCATGTACACTCTTGACAGCGATGATCGCGGCAGCCGGTTGGACGACGGCGTTGCAGGGGCAACAACCGCGGTCAATGTTGTACACGCAGCCGGTGCCGCCGCCGCAAGAGTTGCTGGATCGGCTCAACCTGAAGATGGGCTATCGCATCTACGTGCCGATGGACGGACGGCAGGATGGCTTCGTCACAGTGCAATTGCATGGCCGGGATATGTTCGTACAGACACGCAGCGGAATGGTAGCGCTGATCGACGCCGAGACTGGGGCGACGACCTGGCGGCAGCGCGTCGGTCGGCCCTACGTCACCGAACACGCCCTGGCATTCAATAGCCGCGAAGTCTACGTCATCAACAATGGCTACCTGTTTGCCTTGGATCGATTGACCGGGGCGGTGAATTGGTCGTTCCGTCTGCCGGAAGGGGTGGCCTCGCCGCCGGTGGCCGATGAAAACATGATTTACCTCGCCTTTGTGACGGGCCTGCTGAACGCCTACATGCTGCCGCGTCCGGAATTGCTCCCCACAACCCCGACAGTCGCGCACGGTTCGCCGGCCGTTGCGACCCTTCGCGCCGAGAGCCGAAGCAGCACCGCCGCCGTCAGTCCTTTGACACGTACCACGCGGGAAGCCAGCACGGTCCTTGAGCCAATCGGCCCGCATCCCATTCGCGCCTGGTCGGAAGTCACGAGCCTTCGGCTGGAGCTGCCGATGTTGCTCTCGCGCGACCGCGTGATCGTGCCGACTCCGAACGGCACGGTGCTGGGGCTGGGAAAACTGCTGCCGGTCGGAGCCGTGTCTACACTGAGCTATCGCTTCCCGACCGAGTCAACCATTCGAATGCCGGGCAAGTACTACGATGGAATCGCCTACATTGCCGCCGAGGACGCCAACCTGTACGCTCTCCAGACGGCCGGCGGGCGGCTGCTCTGGCGCGCCTCTACTGGCGTACCGATCACGCGGGCGCCCGCCGTCACCGATGACGACATCTACGTTGTCTCCGGCAAGCAGGGCATGATGCGGCTCGACCGCGCCACCGGCCAGCCGATGTGGCGCATTCCTAACGGCGGCGGGGGATTGGCTGAGTCCAACGCTGCCGCCGACTATTTCCTGGCCGCTAATCGCAAGTATGTCTACGCCCTCGATTTTAGCGGCCGCTTTCTCGTTCTGGATCGCCGCCGCGGCGTCACCCTTAGCGGGTTCGATGGCCGCGATTTCGTCTTCCCCATTAGCAACGATGTCACCGATCGCGTCTATCTCGCGGCCAACAACGGTCTGATCGTCTGCTTGCATGATCGCGAGTATACTCAGCCCATCCGCCATCATCTGCGCGATGAAGAGGCGGAGAATCCGATTCGCTTGCGCTTGAACGAACGCGTTACCGACGACATCGGCATAAAAGAAATCCCGCTGATGGAAATGCTGGATCGCTGGGCCAAGAAATATCCGCCGCTGCGTTTCCGTATCGAGGAAGCCGCCTTCCGGGACGCCAACCGCGATTTGCCGTCGCAGTTGAATGTGAGTATGCCGGCGGTCAAGGACAGGCGGCTGGGCGACGTGCTCACGGAAATGCTCGCGGCCATCCAATGCACGTACCAGATCATCGGCGACACCATTGTGATCATTCCCAGGCCGGCCCGATGATTGCCCACATAGCCCCCGCATTCCGGGGGCTATAGGAATCGGCAAACTGCTCTCGACATTTCTCCGCGTTTGCACTATGAGGCTCGTCTTTCCGCCTTCTCCGCGCGCCGCCGACCGCGGTGGTGCGGACTATCGGAAAATCGACGGAGAAAATCGCCGTGAAGCACGTTTTGCTTGCTTCCGTGGTGATTGGGTTCGTGGCATGGAGTCGGGCGTCTGCTGCGGACACCAGTCCGATGGCGCCTCCCGCTCCCCCGCCTCCCATCGCGGAAGGAGGGGGATCAGGGAGTGATACAGCCGTCGCGCCGCCGCCTAGGCGGCTGCCGCCACAGCCACTGGCCATCATCGAGCCGGCCCCTCCCGGCCCGCCGCCATTAGGACCGACGGCCGCTCCGCCGCCGCCGGTTTTCGCCGATGCTGCTCTCGATGGCTTTGCCACACGCTGGTGGGTCGGCGTCGATTACCTCTTGTGGTGGACCAAGGGCGTCCGTTTGCCCGTTCTGGTCACCAGCGGCGCGCCCAATGATGCCCTACCGGGAGCGCTCGGTCAACCGGGAACGCAACCGCTGTTCGGCGGCGACTTTGATAGCCGCGTTCGCTCCGGCATCCGAGTTCGCGGCGGTTACTGGTTCACGCCCGATCAGACGTTCGGCATGGACGGCACCTTTTTCTTCCTCGGTGGCCAGTCGGCCGGCTTCGATGATACCTCCAACGGCATCCCGGTACTGGCTCGTCCGTTCTACAACGTCAACACCGGCCATGAAGACGCCTTCATCGTGGCCTATCCCGGCCAGCAGGGAGGCGAGATAGCCGCCGCTGTCTCGTCGCGCTTATGGGGCGCCGATGTCAACCTGCGCGGCATGTTCTTTCGCGGTGCCTGTTACCAGGTCAATCTGCTGGGCGGTTTCCGCTTTCTTGCTCTTCACGACTCGCTGGCCCTGAGGGAAGATGACACCCTGTTTTCGCCGATTGACGGCAGCCCCATGTACTGGACAACGACGATTGACCGTTTTCACACCAGCAATCAATTTTACGGTGGACAACTCGGAGCCGACGTGATGTGGAGCCGGGGACGTTTCTTCATTGACGTGCTCGGCAAAGTGGCCCTGGGCGTATCGGTCCAAAGCACCGGCATCGACGGTGGGTCAGCGTACGATTATGCGCCGCAAACACAAAGCGGAGTGACCAGCGCAGGCGAGCTTGCTCTGCCATCAAACATTGGCCGCTATACCCGAAACCAGTTCGCCGTGGTGCCGGAGTGCGGCATCAACTTCGGCTACGCCCTGACCCGGCACATCCGTCTGACGTTCGGCTACACGTTCCTGTATTGGAGCCATGTATTTCGCGCCGGTGATCAGATTGATCGTGGCATCAATCCCACGGAACTGCTCGCTTTGGCCGGCCGCGGCAACCTAACAGGCCCGGCGCGGCCAAGTTTTACCTTCCAAAGCACCGATTTCTGGGCGCAAGGACTCAATTTCGGCTTGCAGTTCCGCTATTGAAATTCCGTGTCTCCGCGACCTCCATTGACGCTCCGCCGTGACTCTGGCATGATTTCGCCTGCACCAGAAGTCAGAGATCAGAAGTCGGAGGTCAGAAAAGAACGAATCGGTCCTTTTCTGACTTCTGACCTCTGACTTCTGACCTCTGATCTCTGGCGAGGGGCGGATCATGGATGATCGGATCGTAGATGAAGAGAAACTGCCGAGGACTCTGGCGGCGTGGTTTCCATTTGTGTGGTCACAGGTTCTCTTCCGCGGCGGCACACATCAGCAACTTGAGCCGGTCCGCCGTTCCGCGCTGCTTCTGCTCCTTGTGTTACCGGCATTGCTTCTGTATCCGACCCTGTCTTTCCATCTTTTCGAGCCGGACGAGAGTCGCTATGCCGAGATTGGCCGCGAGATGCTGCAGCGCGGCGAGTGGGTGGTGCCCTATCTGCAAAGCCAGCCGTATCTCGACAAGCCGCCGCTTTTGTACTGGTTGATCGAAGTCAGTTACGCGCTATTCGGCGTTCAGATCTGGGCGGCGCGGCTGGTACCGGCGCTGGCGGTGCATGGTTGCGTGCTCTTGATTTACATCCTGGGCCGTCGCAGCGTCGGCGAACGTGCCGCGTTCTGGGGCGCCCTCAGCTTAGCCCTCGCTCCGGGCTGGGTGACGATGGGTCGGCTGCTCTTGATGGATAGTCTGCTGACACTCCTGACGACGCTGGCACTTTTGAGTGCGTTCGAGGCTGTGCGCGGCGAACGGCTGCGCTGGGACTGGTGGCTGCTGGCTGCGATAGCGTGCGGCTTGGGCGTGCTTACCAAAGGACCAGTAGCTCTGGTGTTATTGCTGCCGCCGTTGTGGCTGCAACGCTGGTTGACCGGCTCCGGCTGCCGTGTTGGTCGGATTGCCATGTTCGGTTTTCTATTGGTTGTCCTGGCCGTGACGCTGCCGTGGTACGCGGCCATGACGCAGCGCATGCCGACTTTCGCGCGCGATTTCATCTGGGAACACAATATCCGCCGCTTCCTCGCTCCGTTCGCTCATGAGCATGGCATGTGGTTCTACATCCCGGTCCTTCTCGGCGGACTGTTGCCCGGTACATTGTTGCTCGTGCCGTTTGTGCGTTTCCTGATTAGCAGCGACCCTACTTGCGCTCAGCGGCGTACTGTCGAGTTGAGCTTTCTGTTGCTGGCCGGTGGCTGGTGCCTCTTCTTTTTCACGGTTTCGCAGTGCAAGCTACCGACCTACATCATGCCGGCGTTTCCGCTCTTGTGCCTGGCTTTCGGTCATTTCCTGGTCAACTACCGTATCTCCTCCTGGGCGCTGCGAACTGTTGGAGCCACTGCGTTTGTCGTGCTAATCCTGGCGCACCATGTCGCCACACCCTGGTACGCTGCTTATCGCTCCCCGGTGGGGCGGCCGGCGGAAATTCACCGGCTTTGCTCCGACAAATCGGCCACGGTTGCCTGCTATTCACGCAATTGCGATTCGGTCGCATTCTACCTCCACCGGGCCGATCTGCGCACTTTCCGCAGCAAAGAGATCGACGATTTACGGACACTGGTTCGACTGCGGCCGCGCACCGTAATCCTCTGCACGCATCGCCATTGTCTGGAGGGCTTGCACCAACTGCTACCGCCGGACGTGAAGATCGTCGAGGAGGTGCATTACGGTCTGGAGGACATTCGCGGGGTGCCGCCGCGCATCATGAAAATGTTGGTGCGATTGATGGGCGAGACGGCCCTGGGCTTGTGCGACATCGCCGTGGTCGAGCCGAGCTGGGTGCATCCCAACACACTGTTTAATCAAATAAGCCGGGTTGGCGTTCCTCCTGTGGCGAGGGCTTCATGGGGCGGCCCAGTACTTGGTACGCCCGAGCCGTCGCAACTCGCCCCCGCGGCGTCCGAACGATGAACTGCTCGCGCAACAGGTACGGCTCGATTTCATCGCTGAGTGTATCGACAGGCAGCGTCATGCTGGCAGCCAGCGACTCAACACCCGCCGGCCCGCCGCCGTGAACGCCGACCAGCAATTCGAGATAACGGCGATCCTGTTTATCCAACCCATCGCGGTCAACCTCGGCCATGTCTAGGGCGGCGCGGGCCACTTCCAGCGTGATCTGGCCATCCGCTTCACTGGAGGCGTAGTGCCGCGACCACCACAAGCGCGCGTTGGCAACGCGCGGTGTGCCGCGGCTGCGCTGCGCCAGTTCAAGAGCGGCATCCTCGGTGATCGGCGTTTGCAGCTTGCGGGCATTGATGCGGATGATCTCCGCCAGCTCCGCGACGGTGTAATATTCCAGGTGTTCGTGCATCTTGAAGCGATCGCGCATCGGTCCGGACAACATGCCGCTGCGCGTCGTGGCTCCAATCAGTGTGAACGGCTTTAGACGCAAGTTGATCGTCCGCGCGTTCATACCTTCGCCCAGCACGATGTCGATGCGGAAATCCTCCATTGCTGGATAAATGAACTCTTCGACAACGCGCGGCATACGGTGAATTTCGTCGATGAACAGAATCGAGCCTTCTTCGACGTTGGTGAGAAACGGAAGCAAATCGGCCGGTTTCGACAGCGCCGGACCACTGGTCATCTGGATCGAGGTGCCCAGCTCGTTGGGCAGAACCGTGGCGAAGGTGGTCTTGCCGAGTCCCGGCGGACCGTCGAACAAGATGTGCGACAACGGCTCCTTGAGTTTCTTGCAGGAATTGAGGACGATGCTCAATCGCTGTACGACCGACTTTTGGCCGATCACTTCGCGCAACCAGCGTGGCCGCAACGCCGCATCGCGCCGCCGCGATTCCTCGTCGCCGTCGGATTGTACGATGGCTTGACGTGCCATGTAGAAACCTCACAACACCGGCGAGCGGGGTCGCGTAAGCGCCCCGAGTGAGCGCTCACTCGGGGCGCTTACGCGACCCCGCTCGCCGAAGATTATTCACCCTTGTAAATCTCCAACAACACTTCTTCGACCGACTTGAACGCCTTGCCGGAGGCCAGCACTTTATCGAGGCGATTTCTCGCCTCTTGTGGGCTGTGGCCAACGCTCATGAGCGCCTGGTAGGCGTCCTCCATGACGTTGCCGTCAACAACGACGCTGGGACCAGCGTCACTCCCGTCGGTGGGACCGGCGTCTCGCCGGTCCTCGGCAGGCGTCATTAGAGCGTACTTCGTAACCTTGCGTCGCAGTGTGGCGATGATCTGCTCGGCGGTGGCGCCACCGACGCCCGGCAGCGTCGTCAGCCATTTGCTGTCCTGACGCTGGATGGCGTCGGCGATCTCCTTGATTGGCCGCACCATCGCCTTGAGCGCCTTGCGTGTGCCGACCTTGTCCACCGTGCAGAACAGCTCGAAGAAATCCAACTCGGCCTCGCTGGTAAATCCGATCAGGCGCGGCACAACGCGGCCTTGCATGGGATTGCCGTCGAAATAATGGCTGGTGTGCAGCGTCAATTCCTGACCGATGCTGCCCTGAATGCGGCGACGGATAAACTCCGGCACCAGCACTTGATACTCCAGCGCTCCGACTTGCAGACGCACTTCTTCATCGAGCACGCGATTGAGGATGCCGGTGATTTTGGTAATCATGTTTGTTCTCCTGCCGGCAGCTTAACGACATAGTGATGGCACAGGGCAGCGGCGAGGGCGTCGGCCACGTCCGGCGGTTCCGGCAACTTCGCCAAGCCTAGCTCGCGCTGAATGGTGCGCTGCACCTGTTCCTTCGAGGCTCGACCATTGCCGGTGATGGTTTTCTTGATGCGCGTTGCGTTATAGCTGACCACTGGCAAACCGCGCTGCCCCGCCGCCAGAAATAATACACCACGCGCATGAGCCATCAGGATTGCCGTCCGTGGATGTTCGTAATGCGCGAACAACTGCTCCACCACGACCACTCCGGGTTGAAACTGTTCCAAAACTTCTACTATACCATTGTACAGAGAGCGAAGGCGCTGTGCCATGTCCGTTGTCTCGCGTCCTTCGGCACTGCGAATGACCCCGGCCTCGC
>Ga0070739_10002644_pt1 | contig 23573 bp, 24 predicted proteins | sample Coa_R1_7_FD_66445 | JGI IMG/M metagenome (GOLD analysis project Ga0070739, IMG submission 66445) | Surface soil microbial communities from Centralia Pennsylvania, which are recovering from an underground coalmine fire - Coalmine... | ecosystem: Environmental > Terrestrial > Soil > Unclassified ... | reverse complement strand
CTCGCGGCAGGCGAGCAGGTACTCATCGGTGACGGCGCCGCGCGCGTCAAACGGGTCGGTGCCGAGCGCCTCGAACTCCTCGCGGCACCAGCCGGCGCCGACCCCGAGCACCAGCCGCCCTTCCGACAGAACGTCGATCGTCGCCAGGATTTTCGCGGTCAATACCGCCGGCCGGTGCGGCACGACCATGACCGAGGTCACCAGCCGCAATTTCGAGGTCTTGGCGGCGATGAACGTCACCGCCGTCAGCTGCTCGTGCCGGTCGCCGCCGGCGCGGCCGGGAAATTCCCCGGTGTCGGAATAGGGGTACTTGTTTTCCAGCTCGCGCGGGATCACGACGTGGTCGCTGAGCGTGCAGTAGTCGTACCCCATCGCCTCGCCCTCGACGGCGATGCGAGCCAAATCCTTCGACCCCGACAGCGGCCCGCTGACCGGCGCGCCAAACCCGAATTGCATGCCTCTCTCCGCCCGCAGAGGATCAGGCGCCTAACCTAGCAGGGCAGGGCTGGATTTTCTCCCGGGGAATCGACGCCGTCCTCATCTAAGCCGTCCGCAACGGTGGCTTCTTCCCATTCGGCCATTTCGGCCATCAGGTTGCCGTCGCTTTCCACGTCCGCGGCAGCCTCCCTCAGCCGATCCGGTTCGTCATTCTGTTTGAGACGTCGCATTTGCCTTTTCCCAATTCGCGCCATCGCCGCGTCACACGAACGCTCGGAACGCCGCCTCCAGGGCCTTGCGCTGGCTGCCGTCGGGGGAGATCGGAACGACGACGGGAGTGGTGATGCCGGCCTCGCGCCAGGCCTCGACCCCGTCGCGGACCCGCGCCGCGGGGCCGTAGAGGGTGCAATCGTCGAGCCAGCGGTCGGTCAGCCGCTCCGCCATCTCGGCGCCGCGCCCGGCGGCGACGAGGGCCTCGGCGTCGGCCATCTCTTCGGCGTATCCCGTCTCCTTCCAGTAGTTGCGGTAGTTGGGCATCAGCCAGTAGCTCGCCATCGACCGCCGCAGCGCCGCCTTCGCCTCGGCGACGTCGTCGCTGATGCAGGTGCGGACGCGGTTGCCGATGAAGAAACCCGGGTCGCGCCGCTTCGCCGCCGGCAGCGCCGCCAGCGAGTCGGCCATGTACGCGCGGCTGCCATTGGCGAAGATCACGCCGTCGCCGATCTCGCCGGCGAGCGCCACCATGCGCTTGCGCAGCGCCGCGACGATGACCGGCGGCAGCGGGCCGTACTCGATGTGCGCCCTGAATTTCTCGATGAAGGCGCGGGTGTCGCCGAGCGGCCGGCCCGGCTTCACCTCGAAACGCGCATAGGCCGGCGCGTGGGCGATGCCGATCCCGAACTGGAAGCGGCCGCCCGAAACCTCGTGGATGTAGGCGGCGTTCTGCGCGAATTCGTCCACCGCCTGGGCATAGATCGGCGCGATCGCGGTGGCGAACGGGATGCGCTCGGTCGCGAAGGCGAGGCCGAGGCATTGCGACATATTGCCGAACGAACTCGACACCGAGATGCCAGCGAAGCCGCGCCGCTCGATCTCGCGCGCGAGGTCGAGGGCGGCGCGCCGCTCGCCGGGGTTGGCCATCAGCGCGAGAGCGGGCTTTTGCGTCGGCATCGCTTCCTCCTCTTGGCGAACCGCCAGCATAGCGCGCGCCGAATGCATGTTGCATCGTCGCGGCGAGGGAAGGAGGCGGCGATGGTGACGTTCTGCGAGGAAGCGTGGGACGAGACGGCGGCGCTGCGGCAGGCGATCCACGAGCTGCCGTTCAACCGCGAGCTGGCGGCGGGGACGCTCGCCGCCGACCGCTTCCGCTTCTACATCCAGCAGGACGCGCTCTATCTCGCGCGGTTCGCGCGGGCGCTGGCGATCGCGGCGGCCAAGGCGCCGGACACCGCCATGCTGCAGAATTTCGCGCAGTCGGCGCTTGGCGCAATCACCGTCGAGCAGGCGTTGCACGAGCGCTATCTGCGCGCCTTCGGCATCGCGCCGGAGGAGGCCGCCCGCGCCGAGCCGGCGCCGGATTGCTTCGCCTATACCAGCTTCCTGCTCGCCGCGGCCTATCACGAGCCGTGGGAGGTGCTGGTCGCGGCGCTCCTGCCGTGTTTCCGCATCTACTGGGACGTCGGCTGCGCCATCGCGGCGACGGCCGCGCCCGACAACCCCTACCGCGCCTGGATCGACACCTACGCCGACGAGCGCTTCGGCGACGCCGTCCGCACCGTGATCGCGACCGCGGACCGCGCCGCCGCCGACGCCTCAGCCGGGGTGCGCGAGCGCATGCTCGCCGCCCACCGCCGCGCGACGCAATACGAATACCTTTTCTGGGACGCCGCCTACCACCGCCGCCCCTGGCCGCAGCCGTAGGGCGGGTGAAGCGCAGCGAAACCGACCCCGCGCCGCCCTACGGCGGCGGATTACGCTTTCGCTGCATCCGCCCTACGCGTGCCGCGCGTTCGGGAATCCGGGATTAGCGCGGCGGGTAGGGCGAATATCCCGGCGGTGCGTACGCCGGCGCATAGCCCGGCTGGGGGCCGTAGCCCGGCGCCGGTGCGGCGCTCGGATAGCGGCTCGCCATGCACTGCTGGTAGTACGAGGCATAGATCCCTGGCGCATTGGCAGCGGTGGCATTGGCATTGGCGCTGCCCGCCGCGCCGCCGGTCAGCGCGCCGGCGCCGGCGCCGATCGCCGCCCCGCGGCCGCCGCCGACCGCCCCGCCTATGCCGGCGCCGAGCGCCGCTCCCATCAATGTGCTCCCGACCGCGCCGCTATTGGCCTGGGCCTGCTGATACTGGACCATCTGCTGCGCCCACTGCGCGCACGCCGGATCGCCGTAAGGCTGCGCAACCGCGGCGCTCGCCACAATCGCGGTCAGGACCCCGCCGACGACGCCGGTGATCATTGGTCTCATCGAAATCCCTCCTCCATACGATTGGGCCCGCCCTTTGTCAGGACCGCGAACACGACAACCGCCCGATAAACGCGAGCGCGAGATCGAATATTCCCATTGCGGCATCAACGGGGCGACGGCCACGACGGCGGCAAAGGGCCGGAGGACACGGTTTGGACTTTGCCCGAAGGAGACGGCCAATTCGCGATGCGCTGGCGGCTCATCAAGGGCACCTTCTCACGCAAGCTGCCTTCGCTGGAGCCAGAACCTATCTCGGCCAGCCGCCGCCGTAGAAATGAACGGGGCATTTGGCAGCGGCGCTACTGGAGCACGCGATCCGAGACGATGACGATTTCGCTCGTCACGTCGATTACATCCACTTGAACCCGGTGAAGCACGGCTACGTCGAGCACCCGGCCCAGTGGCTGCATTCGTCATTTCAACGCTGGGTCCGCTCCGGCCTCTATCCGGCCGATTGGGCGGCATCGCCGAGCGAGGATGGCGGTTTCGGCGAACGATAGCGACGCCGCCTTTCGAGACGCGGCGAAACGATGGGTTTCGCTGCGCTCAACCCATCCTACGCTTGCTACGTTTGCTATCCTCCTGCTACGCCCCAAAGATCCTAATTAAAAAATAAACCAGAGAAAAAAATCCAAAAAGAATGAAACCTTGAACAACAACATTCCACCATCTTGGAAATATCTGCTGTGGGCCCATTGGCCTGCGTTTTCCTACCCCGCCATGCCACCGGACATTTGCAACACTAAGGGACTCACTTCCCGTTTGAAATATAGATAGCGTGATATATTCTTTAGGATTCAAATGGTCAAACTTAACGACAAAACTTCCGTCGGGATTTTCACTTTCTGAAAAACGTACCTGCGGCCAGATGTCGAAGTGAGGGGGTCGCGCAGGCAATATCAACTCCACGTTGTTGGCAACAACCCTACCGACATTCTGCACCCATATTTCTTTGGTATATGCGAGAAGAGGTGGATTCAGGCTCTTCAGAAAAAATGCATGCTGATGCGAAAATGCCCAAGCCACCTTAGGCTTCCCGCTATATATTCTGATCGCGATCCACCCGATTGAAGAAAAAATTGCCGCGACGATGACAGCCAATACCTCATCGCTGGAGGTGGCTCTATCGATCAGGTGCTGAAGAGTTTGAGACATTGCCCCTTCAGTGCATGCAGGCCAATCAAGAACACCCGCTCGTCGCCCCACACGTATCGCATTTCAAACAGGTGCCGTTGCGGACGAGGGTGAAGTTGCCGCAATCGGTGCAGCTGTCGCCTTCGTAGCCTTTCATGCGGGCGGCGCGGATTTGTTCGAGGCGGGAATCCTTGGCTTGGCCTTCGGCCGCGATCGTTGCGGCGGCGGCGAAGGCGAGGGTGCCGGCGAAGAGGGGCATGTCGGGCTCGCCGCTGATCGGCGCCACGTTGCTGCCGGTGGGCCGCTTGCCGCCGCCGCCATGCAATACCGTCAGCTTGTTGCGGACGAAGCCGTTGGAGGTCACCCGCTGCATCATCGCGGCGAGTTCCGGCCGCTCCGACGCGGGCTCGGGCAGGCTCGATTCGGCGGCGGTGCCCTTGCCGATCGTGTCGGGCATCAAATCGGCCGGCTGCACGTGGGCGAGGTCGCTGCGGCCGAGGTAGGAGATCGCGAGCTCGCGGAAGATGTAGTCGATGATCGAGGTCGCCATCTTGATCGCGTCGTTGCCCTCGACGATCCCCGACGGCTCGAATCGGGTGAAGGTGAAGGCCTCGACGAACTCCTCGAGCGGCACGCCGTATTGCAGCCCGATGGAGATCGCGATCGCGAAATTGTTCATCAGCGAGCGGAAGGCCGAGCCTTCCTTGTGCATGTCGATGAAGACCTCGGCGAGCTTGCCGTCCTCCCATTCGCCGGTGCGCAGATAGACCTTGTGGCCGCCGACCACGGCCTTCTGGGTGTAGCCCTTGCGGCGGTTGGGCAGGCGGCGGCGCTCCGCGCGCGCCACGAAGCGTTCGATGACGCGCTCGACGATGCGCTCGGCGACGACCGGCACGCGCTGCCCCGGCGCCTGTTCGAACAGCTCGGCGGCTTCGTCGGCGGCGTCTTCGTCGTCGCCGAACAGGGTCGAGGCGAGCGGCTGCGACAGTTTCGAGCCGTCGCGGTAGAGCGCCACCGCCTTTAGGCCGAGCTGCCACGACAGCATGTAGGCGTCCTTGCAGTCGGCGACGGTCGCCGCGTTCGGCATGTTGATCGTCTTCGAGATCGCGCCGGTGATGAAAGGCTGCGCCGCCGCCATCATGCGGATGTGGCTGTCCACCGACAGGCAGCGCGTGCCGCTGCGGCCGCACGGATTGGCGCAGTCGAAGACGGCGAAGTGCTCGGGCTTCAGGTACGGCGCTCCCTCCACGGTCATCGCGCCGCAGCAATAGGTGTTGGCGGCGTCGATCTCGACGCGCGAGAAGCCGAGGGCCGTGAGCAGGTCGAAGCCGGGATCGTCGAGCGCCGCCGGCGCCACCCCGAGCCGCTCGGTGCAGAAGGTTTCGCCGAGGGTCCACTTGTTGAACGCGAACTTGATGTCGAAGGCGTTGGCGAGGGCGGCTTCGAGCGCCGCCAGCGCGGCGTCGTCGAAGCCGCGCTGCGCGAGGCTGGCGTGGTTGACGGCGGGGGCGCCGACGAGGGTGCCGTGACCGAGCGCGTGCCGCTCAACCGCGGCGATCTCGTCCGGCGCGTAGCCCAAGGTGCGCAGGGCCTGCGGCACCATGCGGTTGATGATCTTGAAATAGCCGCCGCCGGCGAGCTTCTTGAATTTGACGAGGGCGAAGTCCGGCTCGATCCCGGTCGTGTCGCAGTCCATGACCAGGCCGATCGTGCCCGTCGGGGCGATGACGGTCGTCTGGGCGTTGCGGAAACCGTGCTTCTCGCCGAGCGCCAGCGCCGCGTCCCAGGCCTCGCGCGCCGCGCCGGCGAGCGCGCCGTCGGGGCAGCTCGCCGCGTCGAGCGGCACCGGCGGCACCGACAAGCCCTCATAGCCGCTCGTCTCGCCGTGCGCGGCGCGGCGGTGGTTGCGGATGACCCGCAGCATCGCATGGCGGTTGCGGGCATAGCCGGAGAAGGTGCCGAGTTCGGCGGCCATCTCGGCCGAGGCCGCGTAGGCCGTGCCGGTCATCAGCGCGGTGATCGCGGCGGCGATGGCGCGGCCGGAATCGCTGTCATAGGGGATGCCCATCGACATCAGGAGTCCGCCGAGATTGGCATAGCCGAGGCCGAGGGTGCGGTAGGCGTAGGAGAGGCGGGCAATCTCCTTCGACGGGAACTGCGCCATCAATACGGAGATTTCGAGCACCAGGGTCCACAGCCGCGTCGCGTGCCGGAACGCCTCGATGTCGAAACTCGCGTCGGGACGGCCGTATGCCATCAGGTTCAGCGAGGCGAGGTTGCACGCCGTGTCGTCGAGGAACATGTACTCGGAACACGGGTTCGAGGCGTTGATGCGCCCGCTCTCCGGGCAGGTGTGCCACTCGTTGATCGTCGTGTCGAACTGCACCCCGGGATCGGCCGACGCCCAGGCGGCATAACCGATCTTCTCCCACAGCTCGCGCGCCGGCATCGTCTTGGCGACCTTGCCGTCGGTGCGCCGGATCAGCTGCCACTCGCCGTCGTTGCGCACCTTTTCGAGGAAGCCGTTGTCGATGCGCACGGTGTTGTTGGAGTTCTGCCCGGCGACCGTCAGGTAGGCCTCGGAATCCCAGTCGGTGTCGTAGGTGCGGAAGTCGATCGCCTCGTACCCCTGGCGCGCGAACTGGATCACGCGCTGCACGTAGTTTTCGGGGATCATCGCGCGGCGCGCGGCGCGGATCTCGCGCTTCAGCGCAGGGTTACGCGCCGGCTCGAAACGCTCGTCGCCCTCGCCCTCGCGGCAGGCGGCCATGATCGCGTTGAGGTGCTTCGCCGCGAGCCGCGAGCCGGCGACCAGCGCCGCGACCTTCTGCTCCTCGACGACCTTCCAGTCGATATAGGCCTCGATGTCGGGGTGGTCGGCATCGACGATGACCATCTTGGCGGCGCGCCGCGTCGTGCCGCCCGACTTGATCGCGCCTGCGGCGCGGTCGCCGATCTTGAGGAAACTCATCAGGCCGGAGGAGCGGCCGCCGCCCGACAATTTCTCGCCGTCGCCGCGCAGTTTCGAGAAGTTCGACCCGGTCCCCGAGCCGTACTTGAACAGCCGCGCCTCGCGCACCCACAAATCCATGATGCCGCCCTCGTTGACGAGGTCGTCGGCGACCGACTGGATGAAGCAGGCGTGCGGCTGGGGGTGCTCGTAGGCGCTGTCGGAGGCGCGCAGTTTGCCGGTCTGGTGATCGACGAAATAATGGCCCTGCGCCGGGCCGTCGATGCCGTAGGCCCAGTGGAGCCCAGTGTTGAACCATTGCGGCGAGTTCGGCGCGCCCATCTGGCGCGCCAGCATCAGCCGGATTTCGTCGAAGAAGGCGCGCGCATCCTCCTCGGAATCGAAATAGCCGCCCTTCCAACCCCAATAGGTCCAGGTGCCGGCCATGCGGTCGAACACTTGCCGCGCCGATTTTTCACCCCCGGTCCGCTCGTTTTCGGGCAGCGCCGCGAGGGCCGCCGCGTCGGCGGTGCGCCGCCACAACCATGCGGGGACGCCGTCCTCCTCGACGGCGAAGAGACGCGCCGGAACGCCGGCCTTGCGGAAATACTTCTGGGCGAGGATGTCGCAGGCGACCTGGCTCCACTCCGCCGGCACCTCGAATCCCTCGGCGGCGAATACGACCGATCCGTCGGGGTTGCGGATCTCGCTCGTGGCGCTGCGGAAGGCGACGGCCTCGTAAGCATCGCGGCCGGCAGTGGTGAAACGACGCGCAATACGCATTCCTCTCCCCCGGGTGTTGCGGGCGCGCCGTTGGTTTGATCCCAGATCTAGACGCGCACGGTCATATCGGCCATAGATTATGTGCCGGCTGAGGCGGCGGATCAAGATCTTTGGTGTGCGGCATCGAGAGCCACCATATCTTGATCCAGCGAGTGAGAGGCGTCGGCACGAGCTCTCATGCTGTCCATCGGCCTTTACCGCCTCGCCGCAGCAATGCCATATATCGCCGGCACGGAAGGAACGGATGGCAACCCTCGGCACCTTGCTGTTGACGTGGCTGCGCGGCGAACTCGTCGGCAGCGACGGGTTCGGCAACCGCTATTACCGCATGAAGGGCGACAAGCCGACGCAGCGCGGCGGCGGCCGCTTCAGCCGCGAACGCCGCTGGGTCATCTACAATGGCGAGCCCGAGGCTTCCAAGGTGCCGCCGGAATGGCACGCTTGGCTCCATCACACCGTGGATGAGCCGCCGCGGCCGCGCGAACGGTATCCCTGGGAAAAGGAGCACGTGCCGAACATGACGGGCACGCCCTACGCGTACCACCCGCCCGGCTCGGTGCTGCGCGGCTCCCGTCGCCCGCCGGCCACCGGTGATTACGAGCCGTGGTCGCCCGAGTGACTTCCGCTACGTGCTGAGCGGCGACGACAGGCCATGAGGGGCAACGTCATCGAGACGGTGATGGGGGCGGTCGTGCTGATCGTCGCCGCCGTGTTCCTGTGGTTCGCGTACAATTCGAGCCAGGTGCGCGAGGTCAGCGGCTACGACGTCAACGCGACCTTCGACCGGGTCGACGGCATCCGCGACGGCAGCGACGTGCGCATCAGCGGGATCAAGGTCGGCTCCGTCGTGTCGGAAAGGCTCGACCCCAAGACCTTCCGCGCCACCGTGCGCATGAGCATCGACCCGTCCATCCAGCTGCCCGACGACACCTCGGCGGAGATCGTCTCCGCGGGGCTGCTCGGCGACAAATACATGGCGCTGGTGCCGGGCGGCTCGGACAAGAACATCCCGCCGGGCGGCGAGATCAAGGTGACGCAATCCTCGATCAGCCTTGAAAACCTGATCGGACAGATGATCTTTTCGAAGCCGGGCGGGGAGAAGAAGGAGGAGGGGGGCGGCGCCGGCGACAACAACTCCGGCGGAGGCGCCCCGGCGGCCGGCGGCGGCGCGGCGGCGCCGCAGAAATAGAGCGAGATGCCCGACAGTCCGAAGGACGAATTTCCGGTTTGGCGTACGCCCGAAGGCGAACCGGTCTCCTGCGTCGAAAAGATCAAGGTGCTGAACGAGAACCTGGCGGAGCTGCGCGGCCTCGCGCAGGACGCGCTCGAGGACGCGGTGCTGATGGGCGCCGACGAGCGTCAGATTCGTCAGGTGCTCGCCGATATCGTCGCCGGCCTCGTCAATCCGTACGGAAAATGATGCGAGCTGTTCTGGTGTCGGCGCTGCTGCTGGCGGCCGGGGTGGCGCAGGCCGACAGCAACACGATCTCCGAACCCGTTGCGCTGCTCGAAGGCCTCGATAAGACGACGGCGCGGGTTTCGGAATTCGAGGCGCCAGTGGGCAAGACCGTCGAGTTCGGGACGCTTTCGATCGTCGTGCGCGACTGCGAGAAGAGCAAGCCCGAGGAGACGCCGGAAAACGCGGCCTTCATCCAGATCTACGAGAACCGCAAGGGCGAGGAGAAGGCGCGGCTGTTCAGCGGCTGGATGTTCTCGTCGAGCCCGGCGCTGTCGGCGCTGGAACACCCCGTCTACGACATCACCGTGCTCGATTGCAAAGCGGCCAATGCGCCGACTCCGGCGGCCGCCCCCGCCGCATCGCCGCCGGCCGCTCCCGCGCCCGCCGCGCCTGGCAAGCCGGCGGGAAAGCCCGCCCGGTAGCGCAGCGCCTCCGCCAGCAGGCGGCGGTACTGGGCGCGCGGAACCTCGATGCCGCCGAACCGCGCCAGATGCGGCGTCAGAAACTGCGTGTCGAGCAGCCGGTAGCCGCCGAGCCGCAGCCGGGCGACGAGGTGGACAAGCGCGACCTTGCTCGCGTCCGTGACGCGGCTGAACATGCTCTCGCCGAAAAAGGCGGCGCCGAGCGACACGCCGTACAGCCCGCCGACGAGGTCGCCCTCGCGCCAGCATTCGACGCTGTGGGCGTTGCCGCTTGCGAACAGCGCGCCGTACAGCCGCAGGATCTCGTCGTTGATCCAGGTGTTGGGCCGCTTGTCGCTGGCCTCGGCGCAGCCGCGCATGACCTCGGCGAAGGCGGTGTCGCAGCGCACGTCGAAGCCGCCGTTGCGCACGACCCGGCGCAGCCGCCGCGGCACGTGGAATGCGTCGAGCGGGATGATGCCGCGCAGCTTCGGCTCGACCCAGAACAGCTCCGGGTCGTCCGCCGATTCGGCCATCGGGAAGATGCCGGCGGCGTAGGCCTGCAGCAGGATGTCGGGGGTCAGCCGGGGCATCCCGCCACGCTCACGCGCCGCGCTCGACGAACCGTTCGAGCCAGTGGATGTCGTAGTCGCCGCGGACGAAGTCCGGCGCCTCGACGAGGCGCTGGTGCAGCGGCAGGGTCGTGTCGATGCCGACGATCGCATACTCGTCGAGCGCCCGCCGCAGCCGCATCAGGCATTCCTCGCGGCTGCTCCCATGCACGATCAGCTTGGCGATCAGGCTGTCGTAATAGGGCGGCACCTGGTAGCCCTGGTAGAGGGCGCTGTCGATGCGCACGCCGAGGCCGCCGGGGGCGTGGTAGCTCGTGACCCGCCCGGGCGACGGCCGGAAATCGTCGGGACTTTCGGCGTTGATGCGGCATTCGATGGCGTGGCCGCACAGGCGGATCTCGTCCTGCCGGTGCGCCAGCCGCTCTCTGGCCGCGATGCGCAACTGTTCGCGCACGATATCGACGCCGCTGATCATCTCGCTGATCGGGTGCTCGACCTGCAGCCGCGTGTTCATCTCGATGAAGAAGAACTCGCCGTCCTGGTAGAGGAATTCGAGGGTGCCGGCGCTGCGGTAGCCGAGCTCCCGCACCGCCGCCGCCGCGAGTTCGTGCAGGCGCCGCCGCGTCTCCGGATCGAGGCCGGGGGAGGGGGTCTCCTCCAGGAGCTTCTGGTGGTTGCGCTGCAGCGAGCAGTCGCGCTCGCCGAGATGCACGACGCCGCCCTGGCCGTCGGCGAGGACCTGCACCTCGATGTGCCGCGGCCGGTCGAGAAAGCGTTCGAGATAGACGGTATCGCTGCCGAAGCAGGCCTTCGCCTCGGCCTGCGCCAGCGCCAGCTGGGACGCGAGCTCGGCCGGGTCGCGCGCGATCTTGATGCCGCGGCCGCCGCCGCCGTTCGCGGCCTTGAGCAGCACCGGATAGCCGATCGCCTCGGCCTCCGCGCCCGCCGTCGCGATGTCCACCGCGCCGGCCGACCCGGGCACGGTGGGAATGCCGAAACGGGCAACCGCGCTCTTGGCCTCGATCTTGTCGCCCATAAGGCGAATGTGCTCGGGGGACGGGCCGACAAAGACGAAGCCATGGTCTTCGACGGCCGCGGCGAACTCGGCGTCCTCGGCGAGAAAGCCGAGGCCCGGGTGGATCGCATCGGCGCCGGTGATCGTCGCGGCCGAAAGGATCGCCGCGACGTTGAGATAGCTCGCGCGCGGCGGCGGCGGCCCGATGCAGACCGATTCGTCGGCGAGCCGGACGTTCATCGCCTGCTCGTCGGCGGTCGAGTGCACCGCCACCGTCTTTATCCCCATCTCGCGGCAGGCGCGGTGGATACGCAGCGCGATCTCGCCGCGATTGGCGATCAGGACCTTCTCGAACATGGCGTGCGGGCGGTCCTCACTCGATCAGCATCAGCGGCGTGCCGTATTCGACCGGCTGCGTGTCCTCGATAAACACACGCTCCAGCCGGCCGGCGCGGGGAGCGCGAATCTGGTTCATGACTTTCATCGCCTCGATGATCAGCAGCACCTGCCCCTCGGATATGGTGTCGCCGGGCCGCACGAAGGGCGGGGCGCCGGGCTGCGGCGCGAGGTAGACGACTCCGACCATCGGCGCTTTGACCGTCCCCGGCCGCTCCGTCGGCTCCGTGGCGGGAGGCGCCGGCGGGGGGGCCGATGCGGCCGGCGCGGGGGCGGCCGCGGGCGCCAGCGCCGTCGCCGCTGCGCGCGGCTGCGGGTCGCGCGCGACGCGGACGCGGCAGTCGCCGACGGCGTATTCGATTTCGCTGAGGCCGGTCTCGTTCAGGAGCTCGGCCAGCATGCGGATCAGGTGAGGGTCGGGCGCTGCGGGCGGACGGCGGCCGCCGATTTTCACCGAGGAGCCTCGTCCGGTTCGGCCTCGATCAGATTGGCCAGCGCCTCCAGCGCCAGTTCGTACCCGTGCGGCCCCAGCCCGCAGATGACGCCGCGCGCCGCGAGGCTGACGTAGGAGCGGTGGCGAAACCGCTCGCGCCGAAAGATGTTCGACAGGTGTACCTCGATGACCGGCAGGTCCGAGGCGTTGAGCGCGTCGAGGATGGCGACCGAGGTATGGGTCAGCGCGCCGGCGTTGAGCACGATTCCGTCCGCCGCCTGGCGCGCCTCCTGGATCCAATCGACGAGCTGGCCCTCGTGGTTGCTCTGGCGGAACTCGATGCGCAGGTCGAGCGCTTCGGCCCGTGCGAGGCAGCGCGCCTCGATGTCGTCGAGCGTGTCGTAGCCGTAGGTGGCGGGCTCGCGCACCCCGAGCAGATTCAGGTTGGGTCCGTTAAGAATGAAGACGGTCGGCAAGCGCGCCTCCGCAGCTTGTTGCCGCCTTATAACACGGGCAGCCCCAAGGGCAAGGCGGGCGGCCATAGCAGCGGGTCTGAGGAGCCGCCGCTATTCGCAGCCGGAAGTTCGGCGTGGCGCTGGCCCCATTGGTTTCGCCGATTGCCGTGCTTCCTTTCGTCGTCCCGGCGCAGGCCTGGACCCACCCATCAGCCGCTCGATTATTTGATGCGTGGATGCCGGCCTCCGCCGACATGACGACGACAATAGGTCGGGAAGTGGTCGCCGATCTCCCTTCTCCTCCCAGGGGGCGCAGAAGGGGTCTTTTCCGGTGAGCCTCGATCTTCGGTTTCCGGCTCATTCCGCCGCGGCCAGCGTCGCCGGCGCCGGGGCTGATGCCGGGGTGCGCGAGGCGGCCCAGTAGCCGATTCCCATGATGCCGGCCCCACCGGCAACGTTGCCGAGGGTGACCCAGAGCAGGTTCCAGCCCATGCCGGCCCAGGTCACGTTCTCCGGGTGGGGCGCGAGCAGGGCGATCGTCAGCAGCGTCATGTTGGCGACCGAATGCTCGTAGCCGCTGGCGATAAAGGCATAGAGGCACCAGAAAATCGCGATGCACTTGGCGGTGTCGTTGGTCATCCGCGCCGAAGTCCAGATCGCCAGGCAGACGAGCCAGTTGCACAGCACGGCCCGGGCGAAGAGTTCGAGCGCCGGGGCGTTCATCTTGGCCCCCGCCACGGCGATCAGCAGCGGCGTCTTGCCGGCCAGCGCCGGTCCGCCGCCGCCGGCGACGAACAGCGCTGCGAGGGCGATCCCGCCGGCGAGGTTGCCGAGCCACGACACGGCCCAGCCGCCGGCCAGGTCCCGCCACCCGGTGCAGCCGCGCAGCAGCCCGAACGACATGAACATCGTGTGGCCGGTGAACAGGTCGGAGCCGGCGAAGATGACGAGGGTGAGGGCTATGCCGAACGAGGCGCCCATGACGATCGGGCGAAGGCTCGCGTCAACAGCCGCGCCGACGCAGAAGATCAGGATGATGCCGAGCCCGACATAGGCGCCGGCCATCATCGCGCTGATCCAGAACCCGAGCGGCGAGCGCCGCAGGAAGTCCGCCTTCGTGACGGCGGTCTTGGCGAATACGTCGACAGTGTCGATGAACATAAATCTCCCTCCACTGCGGCTAAGCCGTCGGCCGCGCCTGCCTTCGACTCAGTAGACATCCTTCTGGTAGCGCCCCTCCCGGACGAGGCGGGCGAGGTAGGCCTTGGCGGCGGCCTCGTCCATCCGTCCCTGCTTGGCGACGATGTAGGCGAGGCCGCGTTCGACATCGCGCGCCATGCGCAGCGCGTCGCCGCAGATGTAGAGATGCGCCCCGCCTTCGAGCCACGCCCACAGCTCGGCGGCGTGCTCGAGCATGCGGTGCTGGACGTAGAGCTTGGCGGCCTGGTCGCGCGAAAAGGCGGTGTCGAGGCGCGTCAACAGACCGTCGCGGAGGTAGCCCGCGAGCTCGTCCTCGAAGAAGAAATCGCTGTCCCGGTGCGGGTTGCCGAAGAACAGCCAGTTGCGGCCCGGGGCTGCGGTCGCGCGCCGCTCCTGCAAAAAGGCGCGGAACGGGGCGATGCCGGTGCCGGGGCCGATCATCACGATCGGCGCGTCGGGCGGCGCCAGGTGAAAGTTGGCCGAGGGCTGCAGAAACGCGGCGACCGGTTCGCCCAGGGCGAGGCGGTCGCACAGAAAGGTCGAAGCGACGCCGCCGCGCCGCCGTCCGCGCCGTTCATAGCGGACCGGCGCGACCGCCAGCTCGATCGTCCGCGCTTCCCGCTTCGGCGACGACGCGATCGAGTAGAGCCGCGGTTGCAGCGGCGCGAGCGCCGATACCAGCTCGGACAGCGGCGGCCGCGCCGATGAGAACGTTTCGAGCAGGTCGAGCAGGTCGGCGTCCTCGGGACCGGCGCCGGGGTAGCCCTCGGCCATCGCCTGAAGGATTTGCGATTCGCTGCGGTCGAGGGCGCGCGAGGCCAGCACCTCGATTGCCTGGTCGGAGGGGCGGCGGATTTCACAGATGGTCGAAAGCGCCGCGACCAGCGGCCGCTCCGCGCCGTCGGGGCACAGCACCGGCGTATCGGGTCTGGCGCCGAGCCGCGCGATAACCGCGTCGACGAGCTCGGACGCGTTTCGGGCGATGACCCCGAGGCTGCTGCCGACAGCGTAGGAGACCGCTTCCTCCGGCTCCAGCACGATGAGCCGAGTGTCCTTCTCGGCGCCGGCCAAGTTGAGGCAGGTTGCCGCCCGCAAGCGGGCGGCGAAGCGGACGTCGGGGCCTTGCGGGCGCCCGGGAAGGGCAGGCGGCGCGGCAACTGTCGCGGGGGCTGGCGCCGAGGCGGTGGCCGTCACCAGTTGCTTGAGCTTGCGGGAGGTGGCCTTGCCGCCGGGAATGCAGCGGCCGAGATTGGCTTCGGCTCCCCTGGCGATCGCTTCGGCGTAGGTGCGGCACAGATAGCCGCACTGGCCGCAATCGAGCTGCGCCATCGCCGCCATCATCACCTGCTCGCGCGGGCGACCCTCGGCCAGCGCCAGCCGCTCGTCGAGCGACAGCAGCGGGTCGTGCCACGGAGCCTCGTCCTGCGACGAGGTCGGCGCCGCTTGAGCCTCGGGCGCCGGCGCGGCCTCGGGCTCGACGAACAGCGCCGCCAAGTAACCATCGAGCCAAGCCCGTTGCGCCAGCGTGAACGGCGCGTTCTCCGGGAGGCGAGGGATGTAGCCCATCACGCGCTCCCGCCGTCGGCGCCGAACATCGCCAGCAGCGCCTCGACGCTGTGGCGATTCGCAAAGGCGTGGAAGCTCTCCTGCGGCCGCCGGTGCGCCAGATAACTCCGCAGCATCACTTCAAGGCGCTGCGGCAGCTCCTCGACCGCAACCGCGTCGTAAAGCGGGCGGCCGAGGGCCAACTCCGGCCCGCTGCCGCCGCCGACGGATATCTGATAGCCCTCGATCTCCTCGGCGTCGCCGCCGGGATCTATCCGGGTCGCGAGCAGACCGATATCGCCGACATAGTGCTGGGCGCAGGAATTGGGGCAGCCGGTCAAATGGATGTTGATCGGCTGGTCGATGCCGATGCGGGAGTCGAGATGCTCCGCCAGGGCCAAGGCGTCACGCTTCGTGTCTGCCCGGGCGAATCTGCAGCCCGCATTGCCCGTGCAGGCGACGAGCCCGCCGCGCACCGCGCTCGCCGCCGCGGCCAGGCCGACCGCTTCGATCTCGGCGACGGCGTCGGGAATGTCGCCCTCGGGGATGTCCGAGATCAGCAGGTTCTGCCACACCGTCAGCCGCAACGTGCCGGAGCCGCGGCGGCGCGCGATGTCGGCGAGGCCGCGAACTTGCGGCGCCTGCAGCCGCCCTGCCGGGAGCACGACCCCGACATAGCAGCGGCCCGGCTGCGCCTGCGGATGCACGCCGATGTGGCCGTGCTTGTCTATCGGCCCTCGCGGCTCGCACCATTCGGCCGGCGCGGAGCGCCACGGGAACGGCAGATGCCGCGCCGCCTCATCGAGAAGTTTACGCATGCCCCAGCGGTCGATCAGATATTTGAGCCGCGCCTTCTTGCGGTCGGTACGGTCGCCGTGGTCGATGAAGACCCGCACGATCGCCACGGCCGCCGGCACCGCCTCGTGCGGCGCGAGCAGGACGCCGCTGTCGCGCGCGAAGGTCTCGTGGCCGGTGACGCCGCCGAGCAGCATGCGGAAATAGATGCCGGGCGGCACCGGCTTCCCCGTCGCAACTTGCACAGCGGCAAAACCGATATCGTTGGTGTCTTCGAGCACCGCGAGCCGGCCGCCGCCGTCGAAGGCGATGTTGAACTTGCGCGGCAGCCCATAGAGCTCGCGGTGGTTCAGGATGTGGTGGTGGAGCGCGCGGGTCAGCGGCCGCGTGTCGATCAGCTCTTGCGGGTCGATGCCGGCCGTCGCGCTGCCGGTCAGGTTGCGTATGTTGTCGGCGCCGGCGCCGCGCGAGGTCAGGCCGAGGTCGGCCATCGCCTCAAGCACGCCGAGCGAGTGGCCGGGGCCGATGCCGCGGATCTGCACATTGGCGCGGGTCGTGAGGTCGAGGCACCTGCGACCGAAGCGTTCGGCCACCTCGGCCAGCCCGTCCGCCTGGTGCGCCGAAAGGATGCCGCCGGGGATGCGCAGGCGCAGCATGAACGAGTCGTCGTTGGGCGCGGTGTAAAACAGCCCGTGAAATTTGTGCCGGAAGATGTCGAGGCCCTTCGGGAACCGCGCCGCCGCGGCGTTTGCGGCAATCTCGTCCCACATGTCGAGCGGGTGATTGTCGCGCTTTGCCAGCTCCTCCGGCGGCAACGCTCCGCCCGCCGCTATCGCTCGGTTCTGCGCCTCGATATGAATAATCGTGGGGTCAGTCTGTCGCCGCGCGCCTGTAGCGTCAGCAAGTTGTTCAGAAGATGCCGCCTCTTTGGGCGCAGGATTGCCGTGTTTTTCGGCAAGCGCGGTAATGAAACCTGAAAGGTACTGCTTCTGATCTTCGGTAAAACCGTGGTCGTGCGGCATTCGTCTTGCGCTCGCTGGGCTGCTCGTGCGCCTTCTGCCGCAAGCTTCGTGCCAAGCTGAAATCCCGCCGGCCATTGTCGAGCGCGGCCCGCAGGCGGCATAGTGCCCGCCGCTGCAGGGTGCGGGGGAGGGAGCGCATGGCGATCACGATGTACGACCTGGCGGGCGCCGACGCGGATCGCCGCTTCAGCCCGTTCTGCTGGCGCGCCCGCATGGCGCTCGCCCATAAGGGGCTCGAGGTCGAGACCGTGCCGTGGCGCTTCACCGAAAAGGACAAGCTGCCGCAGCCGTCGCAAGGGCGGGTGCCGGTGATCCGCGACGGCGACCGCGTCGTCCACGATTCGACCGCCATCGCGGATTATCTCGAAGAGCGCTATCCGGACCGGCCGTCTTTGTACGGCGGCGAGGTCGGGCGCGGGCTGACCCGCTTTGTGCAGAATTGGACCGACACCGTCCTGCAGGTCGGCCTCATCCGCCTCGTCGTGCTCGACATCCACCGGCACATCGGGCCGGCGGATCAGGCCTATTTCCGAAAATCGCGCGAGGAGCGCTTCGGCACGACGCTCGAAGAGGTCGTCAAGGACCGCGAGGCGCGCCTGCCGGCGTTCCGCGCCAGCCTCGACCCGCTGCGCCGCACCGTGGAGCGGCAAAATTTCATCGCCGGCGGCGCCCCGGCCTATGCCGATTACGTCGTCTTCGGCGCCTTCCAGTGGGCGCGGTCGATCAGCGATTTCGAACTATTGGCGGAGGACGATCCCGTGCGCGCCTGGCGCGGCCGCCTGCTCGACCTTTACGGCGGGCTTGCGCGCAAGACCCGCGCCTACGGCACCTGAACCATGGAACACGCCAACGCGATCGCGACGGCGGCGCTGATCGTCCATTCGCTGTCGGCGGTGGTCTGGGTCGGCGGCATGTTCTTCGCCTACATGGTGTTGCGGCCCTCGGCCGGAACGCTCGACGCCGCCGCACGCCTCGCGTTATGGGCGGGCGTCTTCGAACGCTTTTTCCGCTGGGTCATCGCGACGATCGTGCTGCTGCTGGCGAGCGGCTACGCGATGGTGATCTGGGTATTCGGCGGATTCGCCTGGCTCGGCGTGCATGTCGACGTCATGCAGGCAACCGGCATCGTCATGATGCTGTTGTTCTTCCACCTGTACTTCGCGCCGTGGAAGCGTTATCGCCGCGCCTTCGCGGCCGGCAACCTGCCGGAAGCTGGCCGTCAGCTCGGCCAGATCCGCATCATCGTCGCCGTGAACCTCGTGCTCGGCCTCGTTACCGTCGCCGTCGCGAGCAGCGGACGCTACTGGGGCTGAGCTCCCGACGCTAGGGTGCGGGGGTCGATCCGCCGCAGCCGCGCCGACATCGAGACCTTGCCGTCGGCCGCGACCCACGTCGCGGTCAGGCCGCCGTCGGGGGTCGGGTGAAAGCGCAACAGGCTCTTGCCGCTCTCGTCGAAGACGAATTCGTTTTCGACGATGTGGCCGCTGCGCCGGCTCCACAGCGCGGGGTGGGTCTCGTCGATGCTCGGCCCGATCGCATAGATCGCTGACAAATCCTTGCCGTGCACCGAATCGACTGCCAGCAGCACCTCGCGCCCGTTGGGGTAGAAGCCGTACCACGTGTCGAGGATGTGCTGCGGCGCGGTCCCGCTGCCGGACGAGGCCTCGATCAGCGCGTCTGCAGCCGCGGGGGGCGGCGCCGGGCGGCCATGCGCCGCGCGGGTCAATTCATCCGGCAGCTTGAGTTCGGCGCTCGGCGCCTGGCCCCAGCTCGGCTTGCACATCATCTCGCCGCTCAGATGGTCGGCCTCGGCGAAATCCCGGATGCACCCCCCGAAGCGGCGCACGAACAGGCCGGTCGATGAGGACCAGTGGCCGACGAAGAACGCCGGCTGATCGACGATGGTGTAGCCCAAGCCCTTGGCCGAGAGGATCGATTGCGCGTGCTCGCCACGCCCGCCGGGATCGAAATCGTCGCCGTGGAAGAAGAACAGCATTACCCGGGCGTGCTTGACCTGCTCGATCAGCGGATAGAGCCGCGTCGCGTTGAGGCGCCACGTATCGTGCGCATCCTCGAAGTCGCCGTAGGCCGCCGGCGCGGTTGCCACGACGGCATCGACATCGGTCGACGCGTCAGCAGCCATCAGCGACAGAAAGGCACCGAACGACTGGCCCGCGAGCACGATCCGCTTGTAGCCGCGCTTTTTCAGCTCGGCCACGTGATCGACGAGGATGCGCGTGCTATCCGGGAGGGTGTCGCTGTCGCGCAGCCGGTTGAAGCGGACCACGTCCCAGCCGGCCTCGCGCAGGATGCGCAAGTAAGGCGGGTTCGGCGATTGCCAGTCCTCCGCGTCGAGCGAGCGGCCGTGGCTCCAGATGACGATGCCGGCTGCCTTTTCTGGACCCTGCAGAGAACCGGGATACGCCGGGTCGAAACCGATCGCGAAGGCCGGCCGCGCGAGCCACAACAATCCAATGCCGAACACGAGGTTCAGCCACCGCAACTTCTTCATCCTTCCGACCAGCCCCCCTCTCGGCGCTCAGTCGGAAGCGATCTTAGCAATCGGTAACGGTCCGTGTCACTCCGTTACCGAACGTTACATTCCGCTACAGACGCAGAACCGCAATGAACCCAGCAGGATCCGCGGGTTTTCGCGCGTGCGGCTAACTGGCGCAGCGCACGCGCTGCGCAAAGGACGCGGGAGCTACTCCCGCTGCAGGCTCATCAGCACGAGGGCGGCGAGCAGCACCCCGAACGCCTGGACGCCGGTGTTTATCTGGCCAAGCGCCATGCTGACAAGCGTGCAGACGAGGGTCGCGGAACCGAGAAGGAGCGGCATCGGGGGAATCTCGGAAAGGATTGTCCAGCCAAACCAGCCGCCTTAACGGGTGACGTTGGCCGTCTATTCCGCGACTATCGAGGAAAATGCCGACGGCGAATCGCGGGGAAGGCGGTATGGCGAAGCTCTATGTGGCGCGGAGCGCCAAGCTCGGGCGCTGGGCATCGGACGTCGGCTTCGGCAAGCACATCTACAAGGTCGGCATCGCCGAGAGCGATCCCAAGCCGCTGGCCGCCGCCGGCTGGGCCGGCGAGAGCGACTGGACGATCGTCAAGCAGCAGGACGTCGAGAACCTCGACGAGGAGGAGGTCCTTACCCGTCTCGGCCGCAAGGAAAAGCTCATCGACCCCAAGCTGTACCCGAAGCTCAAGGGCGCTGCCGGCGTCTTCCGCGTCGCCGCCCCGCACGTCGAGAACCACATCATCGTCAGCCGCGCCCTCGCCGGCGAGAGCGAGATCAAGGAGATCAAGCTCAAGCCGGCCGATTTCGCCGCCTACCTGATCCACAACGCGCTGCGCTGACGGCGTCAGTGCGGCGGCGGACGCAGCCAGTTTCCGAGCGCCAAACCCGGGATGCGGGCGAACTCGCACTCGTTGTCGGTCACACCAGCACAAGCCCGAGCGACAGCGCTTGCGCCGCGATCAGCAAGTCGTTCGGCCCGACGACTTGGCCATTTCGTTCGAGTTGCGCCGAATTATGCCGTACGTCGTGTCGGCCGGGGGTTCGAACGGAAGGATGTCGAAAGCATCGAGAATGACGAACAGCTGCCTTGTCAGGCGGGCTGAGCCTCGCTTCGCAACGCCATAGCGCAACTCGGCCGTGACGATGATGCTGGCGCAGACGTTGTTCTGGCCGATCTTTTCAATTCGCTCCGCGATCGGGCCGCCAGGCCGCCGCACGAGATCGAAACGATGTTTGTGTCGAGCAGATAACGGTCGGTCAAAACTCGACATCTTCGTAAGACAGCTCTTCGATCGGCGGAAATTCCTCGTCAATCGGTTCCAGCGTCTCTAGAATTTCGAGCAGCGGTTTGCGCGGCGCAGGCTCGATGATCAGCCGCCCGTTCTCCTTGCGCATGATCGCGTCCTCGCCCGGCAACTCGAACTCGCGCGGGATTCGCACCGTCTGGTTGCGGCCGTTGCGGAACAGCTTTACGCGACGTTCTATCGACATGCGGTCTGTGGCCTATGCTTCAGCATAGGCTGAAGTATGCGCAGAAGGACGGCGGGTCAATCCGACGGCTTCGCGGGCGGTTAGGCCGCCGACGGCCGCCGTTTGTTGCGCAATGCGGCAAGCGCCTCCGGCGTGTCGATGTCGACGAGGACGGAGTCGCTTTCCATTTCGACTTCGGCGACGAGTTCGGCGTGCTCGCCGATCAGGTGCTTGGCCCCGACATCGCCCTTCAGCTCGGCCATGTCCGAGAAAAAGCGCTTCGCCCACAGCACGGGGTTGCCGCGCTTGCCGTCGCGGGTGGGCACGACGATGGCGCGGCCTTCGAGCGGGTTGAAGGCGGCGATGAGGCGATCGAGGTCGCGGCCCGACACGAGCGGCATGTCGCCGAGGCAGATCAGCACGCCGTCGATGTCGGGAGGCAGGGCCGCGATGCCGCGCTTGACCGAGGTCGAGAGGCCTTCGGCGAATTCGGGATTGCGGACCCGTTCCAGCGGCAATTTGCCGAGCGCGGCATCGACCGCGTCGGCCTGGTTGCCAAGCACCGCGACGATCGGCCGGGCCCGTGAGGACAGCAGCCGCTGCGCCACCCGTGTCACCATCGGCCGGCCTTCCACCTCGGCCAGCAATTTGTTCGGTCCGCCCATCCGGCTGGATTTACCCGCTGCCAGCAATAGCGCCGCGATCCGCGGCCCCGGCGGCGGTTTTTTCGCCGGCTCCGCCGTCGCCTCGGCGCGGGGCATTCCGCGCGAGGGAATTTCCGCGAGCAGGCCGCCGCTGCCCATGCGCATGATCTCCTTCGGCCCGACCGGCAGCCGCGCGATGAGCCGCTCCAGCACCCAGTCGAAGCCGTTGACCTTGGGCGAGCGGGCGCAGCCCGGCAATCCCAGCACCGTCTTACCGCGGACGCGGCCGAGCAGCAGCAGGTTGCCGGGATCGACCGGCATGCCGAAATGCTCGATCGTGCCGCCGGCCGCGACCACCGCCGCCGGGATCACGTCGCGGCGATCGACGATCGCCGAGGCACCGTGGATCAGCAAGAGGTCGGCGTCGTCGACCGCGGCCGAAATCCGCGCCGCCAGCTCGGCGCTGTCGTGGGCGCAGCGCTCCTCGCGCACGACGCGGCTGCCGAGCGCGGCGAGGCGGCCCTCGGTGACCTGCCGCGTCTTGTCGAGAATGCTCTCCTTGAGGCCGGGGAGACGTGTTTGGATCAGCGCGACATCGTGCGGCACGAAGGCGGCGACGCGCAGCAGCGGCTCCTTGGCGGCGGCGAGCCGGGCGCATTCCTCGACCGCCGGGGCCGGGGCCGCGAAAGGGATGATCTTGACCGTCGCCACCATCTGGCGCGGCTCGACGACGCTGTAAGGGGGCAGGGTCCCGAGCGTCACGGCCTCATCGACGAGGTTGAGGCGGTCGAGGCGGTCGCGGTCGAACACCAGCAGGCCGCGCGCCTCGGCGTGGAGATTGGCGCGGCCGGTGAAGGGGGCCGCGGTCGAAATGTTCGAACCGGCCGCCGCCGCCGCGACGCGGCCCGCCGCCTCATTCTCCTCGACGTCCCCTCGTTCGAGGCGGACCACGGTGATGCGCTCGAACCCGGCTGCCGCAAGCGCGTCGAGATCGGCGCGCGACAGCACGCGGCCCTTGCGAAAGGCGACGGAGCCGAGCTTCAGACTGTGGACAAGCGTCGCGCCCTCGGCCTCGGCAACCGGCACTTCGCCGAATTTCACGGCGGAACGCTTCCGATGCCCCTCTCCCGCATCGCGGGGGAGGGAGAGGCCCGCGGCCTATCTGGCCCTCCCCCGCCTGCGGGGGAGGGAAGGGTGGGGGCGGGAGGGTGAGGGTCTGTCGGCCAGAATTCCGCGGGGCGGCCCCCCTCACCCCGGCCCTCTCCCCCCTGCCGGCGGGGGGAGAGGGAGAATTCCTGGCGCCTCATGCGGCAGCCAGTTCGCGGCCGGCGCCGCGGCGCAATACCTCGGTCATCTGCGCTACGATCGACACGGCGATCTCGGCCGGCGATACGGCCCCGATCGAGAGACCGATCGGTGCGTGGATGCGGGCGAAGTCGCCCTCGCCGAAGCCGAGCTGGGTGAGGCGCTCGCAGCGGCGCGCGTGGGTGCGGCGCGAGCCGAGGGCGCCGATGTAGAAGCAGTCGGAGCGCAGCGCCACCGCCAGGGCCGGATCGTCGAGCTTGGGGTCGTGGGTCAGCGTCACCACCGCCGAGCGGTGATCGGGTTTCAGCCGTTCGAGCGCCTCGTCCGGCCAGTCGGTGGCGAGTTCGACGCCGGGAAAACGGGCCTCGGTCGCGAAGGACAGGCGCGGGTCGATGACCGTCGTCGCGTAATCCGCCAAGGTCAGCATCTGCACCAGCGGCTGCGCGATGTGCACGGCGCCGACGACGAAACAGCGGCGCGGCGTGCTGTAGACCTGCACGAACACCCGGCCCGCGGGCGTCTGCAGCGTCATGTTGCGGTCGCCGCGGATCGCCTCGCGCACCGCCGATAG
>Ga0070739_10002642_pt1 | contig 23579 bp, 24 predicted proteins | sample Coa_R1_7_FD_66445 | JGI IMG/M metagenome (GOLD analysis project Ga0070739, IMG submission 66445) | Surface soil microbial communities from Centralia Pennsylvania, which are recovering from an underground coalmine fire - Coalmine... | ecosystem: Environmental > Terrestrial > Soil > Unclassified ... | reverse complement strand
TATCGCAGAGCTGATCGATTTCATGCGCTCTCAAAACATCCGTGGAGTTGGTCAAAGCTCATGGGGTCCGGCGGTGTTCGCCGTCGTCGCTGACGCGGAACGTGCGGAGCATCTCGTCACCCAACTGCGAACGCACTTTGACCTACCGCAGTCCGCCGTATGGACGACGCAAGCCTGCAACCACGGTGCCACGCTGAAAAGCGAAAACTAACCACAGAGTCACAGAGACACAGAGAAGAAAACACGGAGAAAAAGCAATATAAGAAACAATATAATTATATATTTGTATTATTATATATATCTTTCTCTGTGTTCTTCTTCTCTGTGTCTCTGTGACTCTGTGGTTAGTTTTTTTGTCCCTCACCAGCGAAATCGGCCCCGAATTTCTGGATTGACAACCTTCTCCGCCGGCCATTCGCCGCGCGCCAGCGATATGATGGCCTGCGCCGCTGACAAAGCCATGTCATCGCGCGATTGCACATCGGCTCCGCCAGCGTGCGGAGTGAGCAACACATTCTCCAGTTCGAACAACGGATGTTTACCCGGCGGCTCCTGCTCGAAGACGTCCATCCCTACACCTGCCAGGCGTTTGTTCCGCAGCGCGTCGAGCAGATCTGCCTCGTTGACGATCGCTCCGCGCGCCGTGTTGATGAGAAAAGCCGTCGGTTTCATCAGCGCCAACGTCTTACGGTTTATGAGATAGCGCGTTTCGGGAGTGACAGGCAGATGCAGCGTCAGATAATCCGACTCCGCCAGCAGCTGCTCGAACGGCACCAGTGTGACTTGGTGATGAGCCGCGAAGGCTTTATCCGGCACGGGATCGTAAGCCAACAGACGCATATTGAAAGCGGCTCCGCGAAGGGCGACGGCTTTGCCAATGCGGCCTAGTCCAGCGATACCGAGTGTTCTGCCGCGCAACGGCAACAGAGCGCGGCGCGGCCAGCCGCCCGACTTAACGCCGAGATGCTGACCCACCACGTCGCGCGCCAGACCGAGCATGAGGAGGAAAGCGTGCTCGGCCACCGATCCTTCGTTGGTACCCGGCGCAATCGTGACGGCACACCCATGCTTGCTGGCTGCCTCGACATCCACGGCATCGTAACCGACGCCGACACGAGCAATGACGCGCAGCTGCGGATGCGCGTCCAGTACACGGGCCGTATACGGCTCGGAGCCGGCCAGCGACGCTTTGATGCCCGGCAAGAACTTTAGCAATTCCTCCTCGATTAGCTGTGCCCCGACGTTGGGGTAAACCAGCTCGAAGCCGGCTTCACGCAGCACACGCACGAAAGCGCCATCGATGCCGGCCAGCGTTATTGGTGCAATGAGAACTTTGTCCATTTTGTTAGTCCTGAATTTCAGTTCCACTCTTATCGGCGAGCGGGGGGCGTAAGCCCCCTGTTGGTGTCTCCAACAGGGGGCTTACGCCCCCCGCTCGCCAGTTTTGTACATCTTATGAAGCAAACGCCTCAGCCGTCCGCAGGCGCGTCAGCCATTCCCGCAGCTCGTCTTGCTTAGCCCGATAGAGTGCCTCGGCATCTGTCAGGGTCACGCGCTGAAACCGGATGGATTCGCCAGGCCGCAGCTGGGCGAGCTTGTCGAGATCGGCGCTGACGACTTGGGCAATCTTGGGATAGCCGCCAATAGTCTGGCCGTCCACGCCGAGCACGATGCACTGACCATCGCGTGTCACTTGCACGCTGCCGGGACAAACCGGCTCCGACTCCAGTTCGCGTTCCGGCAACGTCAGCGCTGCGCCACGCAGACGAAGACCCATACGATTGCTGGCCGGCGTAACCGTGAATGATTGCGAATAAAACTCGTCGCCGCGGAACCAGTCCGCTTGCGTTCCGTCCACGACACGCAGCAGGCGCGCTTCAGCGTTCCAGGCGAAATCATGACGAAAGTGGCGGACATGAATGACACCCGGTTGACACGGCAGCTCTGCTTTGGCACGCAGCGGTTCGAGACTGGAGCGACTGTCGAGAATGATCGGCGTTTGTAACCCGCCACACACGCACAAGTAGGCGCGCATGCCGCTCGGCGTTCCGCCGATGCGCAGCTCCTCGCCGCGGTGGAGGACAAAGGTTTTGCCTGCATCGTGTGCCAAGCCGTCGAGGGTCATCTCGAACGGAGCGCCGTAGAGAACGCACGCAACATCGCTATCGGCCGTAAGCGTCGGACCATTCAGACTGATTTCCAGAGCGGCGGCATCGGAAGGATTGCCGAGGAGAGCATTGCCGGTGTCCAGAGCAAAGCGATCCGCAGCACCGCCGACCGGTACGCCGAGACTGCGCCAGCGCGGCCGGCCATGATCGACAATCAGCGTGCATAGACCAGGATTGGAAACGATGAGCGAAGCGATAACGTCACTCCCGATTGCTTTTGCCGCTGAGCGTGGCCATCGCCTCCCACACCGGCGGATCGATATTGTTCTCGACGAAGCGAACGGAGCCGTCGGCGAAGGCGACATTGGCACCGTTGCGATGATTGCCGCCGAATTGTCCGCCCGCTCCGACATAGGGCGAGCCGTCGGGGATGAGGCCGCGAGCCGTGTGCCAACCCGCGGCGGTCCAGGAACCTTGCAGTTGGCTTGTCTCGGCCAGCATCAGAATCGAGCCGGCGTGATTCTTAATACCCTCGGCCTTGAGGATGCGATCGTATCCAAAGAAGCCAGCGCGGCGATCTTCCAAGGGCAGGTTGATCGCATTGGTACCAATGCCGGTGATGCCTATGTAACACGTCGGCGTCTTGGTAGTCGGCGGCAAAACGGTGCATCCCGGACAGTCCAGAAGTTTTAGTTGGAGCAGAGCGGCAAAGCGATTCTCTTCAGCGTCCCATCCTTTCTTATGATCCATCTCGCTATAGAGCGGACCAGCCTCGACAAACGGCCAAATGGCAACGATCCAACTCAATCGTTTCTCGGGGGGAAGGTCTGGATTTTCCTCTGCCGCTGTGGGGAACCTCCTGTAGCATTCGTGATAATTTGCGATGGCTAATGCGAGGCCTTTGAGATTGTTGTAGCATCGCGCGCGATCCGCCGCGTCTCGGACTTTTACGATGGTCATGGCCAAAATGCTGCCACATATTAGCCCGATCAAGACGAGGATCAAAAGTTGGATCACGTTCCGCATTTTTCGGCTCTTATTAATCTTCCCCTCTTGGTTGCCGCCGCAGGTAACGGAGTAGCGCCCTCGCTTTTTGTCGTATGTTGGCATCGTCATCCATCCGCATTATTCTCTCTAGGGCAGAAATGACTGACGCTCGCTCTTCGGGCGAACGCAGACGCGGCGGGTCTTTCGGACGGCCAGTGTTCCCCAAGCCATCAAGTGCACCGTCGCGCACGCGCGGATCGGGATCTGATAGTGCTTCGACGAGAACAGGTGCCGCGGGAGCGCCAATGGCGCTCAGCGCCCTGCTAGCTTCACGACGAACGCCCTCATGCTTGTCCTTGAGCAGCGCAACCAAGGCCTTGACACTCGGACCAGCTTCCTCCCTTCGCCCTGCCAAATACATCGCTGCAATCAGTCGAACATCCGCATCTTCATCCCGCAGCGCTCGCGTCAGGAGATCAACATCCCCGTGCGAGCCGGTAGCTCGCATGGCAGCGACGCGCATGGCCGGGTTTGGATCATCCAAAGAGGCAGTAGGCCGCCAACTTAAGTAAGTGAGTGTGAGAATAGGGACAGCAACCATCGGAACAAGGAGCGCCGCAGCCCGACAGAGGAGCCACATTGCTCGTTTGACTTCCGGCGTCATGGGATGCCCCTTCAGAATCTCCGAATGGCGATGCCTTGCTCCAGTAGTGCCTGACGCAACGCATGCACAAACGCCACCGCCTGGGGATTGTCGCCATGCACGCACAGCGTTCGCACGCCGCGTTCGCGCAGCAGCCATTGTGCTTGCCGCACTGCTTCGTCCGTGTCCTTCACGAACGCATCGGGTTGTGAGCGCGGCACCAGGGAACCATCGGGTAGATACCGCCGATCCGCGAAGCCCTCGCGGATGAACGCACAGCGGCCGGCGCTGAGCGCCTCCAGACGCGACTGCGGCAGGGCCATCAGGTCCAAACCGAACAGGTACGTCGCTTCGACAATAGGCCGAGCATAGGCGTCGTCGCGGCACGCCAAATTGTACAGCGCGCCGTGCGGCTTGACGTATCGCAAGGAGATTCCCACTGCACGTGCCAGTCCGGCGAGAGCGCCGATTTGGTAAACGCAGTCCTCGAAGATTTGCGTCTCAGTGCGCGGCAGCTCCCGGCGACCGAAATGCTCGCGGTCGGGGAAGCCGGGGTGAGCGCCGACCTGAACGCCGTGCTGCGCCGCCAGCCGCAGCGAGGTGAGAGCCGTGGCCGCATCGCCGGCATGGAAACCGCACGCGACGTTCGCCGACGTAATCAACGGCATCAACTCCGCGTCGTATGGACAACCCTCGCCGAGATCACAGTTGAGATCGATGCTCATGACGCCCTACGCTTTCGGTCGAAACGCTTTGACCACAGATTCGTTCGTCGTCAGATACGGGCCTTCGATCAGATCGATACAGTACGGAATTGCAGGGAACACCGCGAGCAGACAATCGCGGATGGCGCTGGGCTTTCCCGGTAGATTGACGATCAGCGAGCGGCCGCGGATGCCGGCAATCTGCCGCGACAGGATCGCCGTGGGCACGAATTTCAGCGATACCGCGCGCATCAATTCGCCGAAGCCCTCGAGCAGCTTGTCGCACACGGCCTCCGTCGCCTCCGGCGTCACGTCGCGCCGCGCCGGTCCCGTGCCGCCGGTCGTTACTACCAGACAGCAATTCTCTTGATCGCACAATTCCTTCAACGTCGTCTCGATAAGCGGCTGTTCGTCGGCGATGAGGCGCGGCACCGCTTGCCATTCACACGAGAGGATTTCGTCCAGACATGCCCGAATGGCCGGCCCGCCGCGGTCCTCATATTCCCCGCGACTGGCCCGATCGGACACGGTGACGATGCCGATGCGAATTGTTTGATTTGTACTCATGGTGAAACTCTTGCTCATTTCCGCACGGGATGTGGGAAGGAGGGCTTACTGTCGATTGTAGCGAACGAGTATACAGACGCCTTCGTTTCCCGAAATAGGAACTCGGATGACCGCGGATCTGATGATCCGCGTCCTCCGCGTTCCTATTCTGATCTTTCAGGCTGCACGAGAGAGGCGACAGGCAGGAGCAGCGGTCGGGTTACCTGGTCGCCGCAGCAGCACGATGAGAGCGGTCAACAACACGAAATAGGCCAGCACGAAGGCGCCGTAGACCTGGGCCTGCTTGGCAAAGAGCTGATAGAGTCGTTCGTGGTGCGCCGCTCCATCGGAGGCCGTGTTGCTGGTGGTCGCCATCAGTATCATCGTCACCGCGAGAGAGCCGAGGAGATAGGCGCGCAGCCCCTTGCTTGCGTTGGCCGTCGCCAGGTAATAGCAGATCACTGCGAAAGGCACCAAGAGCGTAACGCAGTGATGCTTCCATGTTCGTTCGCTGAAAAGCAACATGCCCAAAAGAACGATGCTGAATTCGGCGCTGAGGCGCCAACCTTCGCGCGGCGTCGTCGGCGTTCGGCACACCCACACAACCATCAAGGCAAACAGTCCCATGCAGCCCTTGACCAGCCAGCGAGCCTGTTCTGCCGAGAGATCGAACCAGTTATCGTAGTGCGTCGGCGTGTACTGATCGTTGACGTAGGTGGAGAATGACGGGCTATGCGTCGCCAGGCGTGCCACCAAGCCCGGTAGCGATTGATTGTGGTGTTCACTGGTGACTTTGCCCTCAACGACGTAAGGATGCACCATATCGTAGTACCAGCTCACGAGATGATGCTCGCTTCGCTCCCACCCCATAAAAAGTGCGGGCACCACGCCCGGCCAAAGGAAGAGAGCCAGGCCGGCGGCACAACCGGCCAAGGCTTTCCACGAGCGTTTCCACAGGAAATACGGTACGAACAGGGCCGGTGTGACCTTGCAAGCGATGGCCAATCCGAGCACGATGCCGGCGGCAACGTCGCGTTGCCGACGATACGCATACAAGGCAGCCACGACCAGAAAGAGGATGAACAGATTAACGTTGCCGTGCTGTAAGTCGCTCATGATGGGCCGAAGCGCCAGCAGCACAGTGAGGCACTTCGCCCACAAGGGAAACGGACGCGACGGCTCCTCAACGAGTTGGAAGACCCAGCGAAAAGCCAACAGAGTCAGCCCGGCTTTGATGTAGAACCAGCACAGAGCCGCCAAAATCGAGGCCGCCCTCTCCGGCATCCCCCATTCCTGGGCAACGGCGGGAAGCCGCGCCAGCGGATAGAGCAACAAAGCCATGATGGGCGGATTGGGATAATTAAAGCGCTGGGCGATGTCCACGCCGTCGCCGAGGGCGCTGATTTGCGGCTGCCAGCGCTGAAAGGCGGAGCCGTTGTGCCACGCCTTAAAGGCGTAGGGAATGCTCAGCCCGCAAAAAAACAACGCCAAGCCAAGCGCATACCAATTGGCAATTTTCATGCGACGCGCATCCTTGCAACAAATGCTCGGCCAGCCCGGAGCGCCAGAAACGGGCGCTACGGCCCGTCGCTGGCGCTCCGGGCTGGTAGGTTTTGAAGACTGTACACCGTGCAGGCATTCTGCCACAAGACGATTTCGACAGTTCTCGCTTGGCGCGCGGCGGGCTTCCGCCGTAAGGTAAAAGGAAAGCAAGCAGCGCGACCGCTTATTATCTCCGCGGTTCGCACCGGAGGCGAGCTGCCCGGAGAAACAAACCGGGTTGTCTCCATGAGTCAGGTTGATTTCTGGTACGTCCGCTTCCCCGACGGCCGAGTTCTCCGCGCCGCCAGCACTGCCGTTTTACGCCAAGAGTTGAGCGCTCGCCGCATTCCGCTGGGAAGCACGGTACGGCGTTCGCCTAGTGACGAATGGGTGTCGCTCGCGTGGACGCAAGAGTTTGCCGACGTGGTGGAACAATTGGCGGCACATGCACCCAGCAAGGCGATTAAGACCGCCGGAAGCTCCCGAGCGCACGAGCAGGATAGCCTCCACTCAGGGAACGCCGCAACCAACCACGCGGCTACTGTTGGCTCCCGTTTGGATCCTGCACAGCTTCACCTGGTCGGCGTGCGTAGCTACCTCGATGAGCTGCTGGCCGCTCTCGATAGCGCCCTCGTTCCGAAGAAGCTGCTGCTCGGCCTGATCGCAGGGATTCTGCTCGGCGCTCTGTTTCTGTTGGAACGTGCCGCCTGGTTCGAGCGCGAGAGCCGCTGGCTAACAACGGCTTGGATACTGCTCGCGGTTTGCTCGGTCATTTTCGCTGGCCTCACCAGCCTGCTGACCCGCTTGACGTATAGTGAACTGGCCCGGATGCGTCCGGCCCGTTGGCGGCATGGTTTCGATGGACTAGGGCGGTTGACCGTCTGGGTTGTTGTGTCCAAGCTGATCGTGTGGGGGTGCGTCGGCGGACTGATTGTTCTGCTGCGCTGGTTGCCAATCTGGTTGAGCCCAGGTACGGAGGAATTTCCGAACCAGGGGCAGCGGATACTCGCTAGTACCGTCCTGGTTGTGTGCATTCTCGGAGAGGTTCTGTTGTATCCTGTGTTCTTTCTCTGGTGGCTGTTACCGCCGCTCTTGGTAGTCGAGGATTGCACGGCTTGGAGCGGCTTGCGGCAATGGATGGACTTATTGCGCCGGCATCGAGGACACGTGTTCCTTTATCAGGCGATGGCCGTCAGCCTCAGCTTGCTGGTTACGGCGCCGTTTCTGTTGCTGATCGCACCCTTGTTTTTACCATCGTTTTCCGCGCCGGCGGGATTGCAGGACGTTTTCCAAGAGATTCGCCTCTTTCTGTTGGGGTTGGCCTGCGCTCCCCTGGTGACGTATTGGATCACAGCGAACATGTTCATCTATCTGAACCTACGCTACGGGGCCAGGCCTCAGCACTGAAAGAGAAGGTCTATGAAAGTCTCCTTCTTTGGCGGTTAAAGCTGCCAGCGCCAACGGTTCATTCGCTCCAACAGAACGGCCTGGGTCAAATCGAATTGCAGCGGCGTGACGGTGATCCATCCTTCCGCGAGAGCCGTCACGTCGGTATCGGGATGAGGTTCCGGGCAAATAAGTTCCGGCTTGGACCAAAAATAGACCCGACCGCGCGGATCGGTACGGCGGTCGTATGCCTCGAGATAAGGGGCGACATTCTGCGGAACGGTGCGAATGCCGCGCAGCGGACCGCGTTCCGGACTAGGGATGTTGATGTTAAACAACGAGCCGGTTGCCGGCTTGTGCGACAAGATCTGCTCGATGACGCGACGGGCCAATTCGGCGCCGCGCGGGAAATCGAGAGGCTTGAGCTTGGTGTATTCCTGCGAGCAAGCGATGCTCGTGCACTGAAAAAAAGCGCCCTCGATGGCAGCGGCGACCGTGCCGGAGTAGAGCACGTTGATGCCGGCGTTGGAGCCGGCGTTAAGGCCGCTGACAATGACATCCGGCGGTTCGGGCAGCAACTCGCGCAGGGCCAGCTTGACGCAATCGGCCGGCCGGCCCTCGACCGCCCAGCCGAGCAGCTGACGCTCTTCATCCAGGACTTCTTGAACGATCAACGGTGTCGTCAATGTCACCGAATGCCCGGCGGCGCTCTGTTCAGTAGCGGGAGCGACCACGAGCACCTCGCCGAGCTTGCGCAGTTCCATCCGCAGGGCGCGTAGGCCTGGTGCGTAAATGCCGTCGTCATTGGTCAACAAGATGCGCATCTAAAGTCTCCATAAAGAAATCCACCACGGAAAACACGGAAAACACGGAAATAAAACAAACGAGAAGAAAGGTATGGCTCTATTGATCACCCACGTGACATTCTCCTTTTCAATTTGATTTCTTCCGTGTGTTCCGTGTTTTCCGTGGTGAATTCTTACTCCTCCAGTTTCTTGCGTCGCAGAAGGTGGTGATAATGTTGGGCGAAGCGGTGGGCCTCATCGCGGACATACTGCAGCAGACGTAGCGCCGCCGCATGCCGGCTCAGGCGCAGCGGCTCCGCCTCATCCGGGCGGTAAATCTCCTCCTCGCGCTTGGCCAACGAGATCAGGCACGGCGGCTCGACGCCCAACACGGCGAAAGCGTCCTGCGCTGCGTTGAGTTGACCCTTGCCGCCATCAATCAGCAAAATGTCGGGGAAGATTTGCTCTTCGTCGCCATTCCCCGGGGGGTTAACACCCCCCGCTCGCCAGGCGTTGCGGAAGCGCCGCGTCACCACTTCGCGGATGGAAGCGAAATCGTCAATGCCCTGGACGGACTTGATGCGGAAACGCCGATAGCCGGGCTTGAACGGCAAGCCATCGATGAAGCTGACCAGCGAGGCCACGGTGTCGCTGCCGCCCAGATGAGCAATATCCACGCCTTCGATGGTGCGCGGTGTTTGCGATAGACCCAACACCTTACGCAATCCAACGAGACCCTTTTTCGGATCGATGGGAAACACTTCCGGCTGCACATCGCGCTCCACGTTGCCGCGCTGCCCAAGCCCCTGCAAGGCGGCGATGTCATCGCGCAGCCGGGCTGCTCTCTCGAACTGTAGCGCCTTGCTCGCCTCCTCCATCTCGCGTTCCATCTCGCGGAGCAGCCGGTCTTTCTTGCCTTCGAGCACCAGACGCAGCGCTCGAATCTGTTTGCGGTATTCCTCCTTGGTCACGCGAAAATTGCACGGAGCCGTACACTGGCGGATGCTGTGCAACAAACACGGCCGAAACCAGCGCCATCGGCTGTCGTCGGCGTCGATGTCCAGCGAGCACGTGCGGAACTGAAAGATGCGCTGTAAGACACGGATGGCCTGGCGCAGGGTGCGGGCGCTCGTGAAGGGACCATAGAGCCGAACGCCGCTGCGACGCGGCTTGCGCGTGAACTCGACGCGCGGAAAATCCTCACGAATGCGAATTTGCAAATAGGGAAATGTCTTGTCGTCTTTCAGCTCGACGTTGAAACGCGGCTGAATGTCCTTGACCAGGCGCGCCTCCAGGAGCAGGGCATCGACTTCGCTCTCGGCGGGGAGATAATCGATATCGGCGATAAGCGGCACGAGGTCGGACGTGCGCGGATCGTCGGCGGCGGCCTTGGTGAAATAATGGCCGGCACGGTTGCGCAGGTTTTTGGCCTTGCCGACGTAAAGGACCACTCCCTGAGCGTCCTTCATGATGTAGACGCCGGGCGCGGCCGGGAACTGTTTGACTTTCTCGGCGGGCGGCAAGGCAGCCGCATTCGTCGGCGGTTCGCTGGACATGAATTGCCCTCCGGGCGCGGAAATTCCGCTCGGCCCCGCGCTCCGCCGCGGAGCCTCCTTATTCATGATACAGCCTTCAGCGCTTCTGAGAGCTTATCTTTTCCTTGCCGACCCACGGACGCAGCACCTCCGGCACGACAACCGAGCCATCGGCCTGCTGATTATTTTCCAAAATGGCCAGCAAAGCGCGGGTGACGGCAACCGCGGTGCCGTTGAGGGTGTGGACGAAGCGTGTGCCCTTTTGCTTGTGCGTTTTGAAACGGATGTTAAGGCGGCGGGCCTGGTAATCGGTGCAGTTGGATGTACTGGTCACTTCGCCGTACTCGCCGCCTTGACCGCGGCCGGGCATCCATGCTTCAAGATCATATTTGCGATAAGCGGGACCGCCCAAGTCTCCTGTACAGGTATCGATGACGTGATACGGGAGTGCTAGCCCCTGGAAGATTTTTTCCTCGATGGCCAGCAGCTCCTTGTGATGCTGCTCGCTCTGATCGGGCGTGCAGAAGACGAACATCTCCACCTTGGTGAATTGATGGACGCGATACAGGCCGCGCGTATCGCGGCCGGGCGCCCCGGCCTCAGTCCGGAAACAATGCGACAAGCCAACGTACTTCTTCGGCAAATCCAGCTCATCGAAGATGTGATCGCGGTGCATGCCGCCGAGCGTGATCTCCGCCGTGGCGATCAAACACAGATCGGTATCGCTCAGCGAATAGATTTGCCGTTTCTCCGGATCAGGATCGCGTGGGATGAAGCCGATGCCTTCCAGCACTTCAACACGCGCCACATCGGGAGTGATGATCGGCGTATAACCCTCGCGGATGAGCGTCTGCATGGCGTACTGCACCAACGCCAATTCCAGCAGCACTGCCTCGTTTTTGAGGAAATAGAACTTTTGTCCGGCGACCGACGCGCCCGCTTCAAAATCGACCAGCTGCAGCGCCTCGGCGAGGGCGACGTGATCTTTCGAAGCGAAGTCGAACTTGCGTGGCTCACCCCATTTGTAGATGACCTTGTTGTCCTCCGCCGTGGTGCCGACCGGCGCATCGGGATGCGTCATGTTGGGGATGGTCAAAAGCGCGGCGTGAAGCTGCTCCTGAATCTCCTTCAATTGTTTCTCTAGCCCCACGACTTCTTCGCGCAGCCGTTTGCCCTCGGCGATCAACTCTTGTTTCTTCGCCGGATCTTTTTCCTTGGGGATGAGCTTGGACACTTCGTTCTGACGTTGCTGGATCACCTGTGCCTGCTGAACGAGGCGCTTGCGTTCGTCATCGAGTTGAACAACGCTGTCCACGTCCGCCTTGACGTTGCGATTGCGGCAGTTCGCTTTGACGGCGTCCAGATGTTCCCGAATGAAAGCGGCGTCCAGCATTGTTAATTCGACCCCTTAAATGCATAATAGCCTTGCAACGTGGATTGTCCGCCGATGCCAGTGATGCCGATATGACGCAGGATACGAAAATCCGATGCATCATTGGATTGATAGGTTTCTTCCTCGCCGTAGGGCGTAACGAGTCGAATGCGGAAAGAAGCGGGTTCATCTGCTTTATATCGAAACTCTAATTCCGCTATTTCACTGCCTAACAGAAGTCGCCAAATCATGACTTTCATCGTGCGCGACGCCATCAGCGTGTCGAGCTGGAAGAATGCCGCGGCTTTGGCAGGGTTCACGTCTACCAACTCAAGAAGATCCGGAGTTTCCTTGAAACGGCGGCGGTATTCCTGTGCGAAATCCTTCAATTGGGCGACCAGCTTGTCCAGCTGTTTGTCGGCATCTTGGCCCCAATAACTCAGTAGCCAGCCACTCCCCGTTTTTTCAAGTGCGGCGCGAACGGTAGCTCGGTCTAGGGTACGAGCAGTCATGCGGCCTCCGGCATCGGTGTTTGCGTCATTACCGAAAGAAGGCAACTCCTCAAGGCTTCAATGAAGCGTCGAATTTCGGCCGTGCGTTTGTCAAAGGCGAAACCAACTTCTACGAAGCGCGGGTCCGCGGGCATTGGATCACCGATCATAAAATGGAACATCGTGTTTACGTTTATGGGGACAGCGCCATCTCTCTCCCACAGGTCGGCGTCTGCCTGACTGCGATAGACGAAAAACTCTCGGCTCGTCGTCCCGACCTTCCAAACCCAGGGATCGCTTAGCGGGTAGGTGTGATCGCTGTCAGCATCCTCGAAAACACACGGATTGCCTCGCCAGTGAAGGCGACACACCCGCAGAATCACATCGGCGATGCATTCATTCGCCGGGGCAAGGAGCAACTCATCATCGCCGCCAATCATCATAGTGTCTAAACGACCCCTTCATAAAGCTGCCGATGCTTCTTCACAAAATAGTCGCTCGGCGAATAAAATACCCACTTGCCGAACGGTCCACGCTTGGGGGTCAGGTCGCCAATATCCACAAAACGGAACATGTGGGTTCGTTTGTGACGAGGAACGCGCGTCCGCTTGAAGAATTTGGGCGAACTCGGATGTAAGGTTGAGAAGTATACTCCTGTCGGATTGTTCCCACGTTGCCGCCGCGCTCGAAAGCACCAGGGAGAACTTGCGCGTATTCCATTCCATCCTTTCCGATCCGTGAAATGGTTCATTGACCCTCAATTCGTGTGAATTTCTCACGGTCGCTGCTCCAGCGGCACATACGGCACATCATGCTTGCCAACGTAAATCTGTTCAGGTCGGAAAATGCGGTTGTTTTTCAGTTGCTCCAACCAGTGCGCCAGCCAGCCGGCGACGCGAGCAATGGCAAAGATCGGTGTGAACAAATCGCGTGGAATGCCGATCGATAAATAGATAATGCCTGAATAAAAATCGACATTTGGGTAAATTCCCTTGGGACCGAGCAGACCGGCGGCGACGCGCTCGACCTCGACCGCCAGCTGATACAATCGGGGCCGTCCGGTTTCCACGAAGACATTTTCGGCCAGCTCTTGCAGGACCGTGGCGCGCGGATCCTTGACTTTGTAAACACGATGCCCGAGACCCATGATTTTTTTCTTGTGCTTGATGGCATCTTCGAGCCACGCATGGACATTGTCCGGCGAGCCGATCTCCTCGAGCATATCGAGCACCTGCTCGTTTGCGCCGCCGTGCAGGGGACCGGTCAACGTGCCGATGGCGGAGCTAATCACCGTGTACGGATTGGCCAGCGTCGAGCCGGTGACGCGGCCGGAGAACGTCGAAGCGTTCATGGTATGCTCGGCGTGCAGGATCAGGCAGGCGTCGAGCACTCGGGCGACGGCCGGCGACGGTTCCTGTTCGGTGAGCATGTAATAGAAATTGGCGGCATGAGCGAGATCGTCGCGCGGAGTGATCGGGGCATCGCCGTGGCGAAGCCGGTGGAAGGTGGCGACGATGGTTGGCAGCTTGGCGATCAGGCGGACGACGGAGTCCCAGTTGTTTTGCTCATTGTGTACGTCGCGGGCCGGGTAGAACATGCCCATTGCCGCGACGCCGGCTTGCAGGGCGTCCATAGGATGGCCGGTTTCGGGCAGGCATTTAATGAGATCAATGAGCTTGTACTTGATGCGGCGGTGATGGCGGAGCTGATGATCGAAGGTGGCAAGCTGGCGCTGGGTGGGTAGCTCGCCTTTGAGTAGGAGCCAGGCCGTTTCCTCGAAGCAGCTCTCCTTGGCCAGCGTCTCCACAGCGACGCCGCGGTATTCCAGGCGTGCTCGTTTGCCGTCGATAAAACTGACCGCCGACTCCGCGACGGGCACATCGGCCAAACCGGGACGAAATTCCGGCTCATTCATGGGTTTTCACTCGCGCTTTACTCCCACATGAGTGGGGAAAAGGTTGTCGATGCTATACAGGCCAGACCCCGTCGCGGAGACGGCGCGCTTACTATATCAAACCAGCTCAACCCCGGCGAGTCGTGGCGTTCTCGCCGCAGATCACTTACAATAATCTTATGCACACATTGCAACTCCGCTCCGGATCTATCGATGCGCGACGCGCCTTGCTGGAAGTGCCGAACGAAGAGATACTCGCTTGGCTTGAGGCGCGCGGACAAGCACCGCTGCGCGCACGTCAGATGCGGCGCTGGCTGCTGTCAGGCCGGGCTACTTCGTTCGAGCAGATGAGCGATTTGCCCAAGCAGCTGCGTGAAGAACTCGCAGCTAGTTTTCGACCATTGGGCAGCGATATCGCTCGCCATCTGATTTCGTGTGACGGGACGCATAAGCTGCTTCTGCGACTGCACGATAATCAAGTGATTGAATGTGTGCTGCTGCAAGAAGCAGATCGGCGAACGGTGTGCATCAGCACGCAGGTAGGCTGCGGCATGGGCTGCGTTTTCTGCGCCAGCGGGATAGGCGGGCTTGTCCGCAACCTGACGACCGGCGAGATTCTGGAACAGCTGATCCACGCCCGCAACCTGTTGCCGGCCGAGGAGAGGCTGACGCACATTGTCGTCATGGGCATGGGCGAGCCGCTGGCCAATCTCGACGCTCTGCTGGAAGCGCTGGCCGTCGCCACGTCGCCGCAGGGCTTGGGCATCGGCGCCCGGCATATCACCATCTCGACGGTGGGATTGCCGGCCAAGATTCGCCGCCTGGCCGACCTGAAAAAGCAGTATCACTTGGCCGTGTCGCTGCACGCTCCCAATGAGGAGCTGCGTTCACGCATCGTGCCGACCACCGACAAGACCGGGCTATCAGCGATCCTTGAAGCGGCCGATTATTTCTACGCCACAACCGGCCGGCAGGTCACGTATGAGTACGTGTTGCTGCGCGACATTAACGATCAGCCGGCCCACGCTGCCGAGTTGGCGAAGCTACTGCGCGGCCGGCAGGCGCACATCAATCTGATTCCGTTCAACGACGTAGAGGGGTTGCCGTATCGCCGTCTGACGCAGCAAGCACTGACGGATTTTGTCGCCATCCTGCGCGGGGCCGGGCTGAGCGTGAAGGTGCGCAAACGCAAGGGTGCCGACATCGACGCCGCTTGCGGGCAGCTCCGCCGCGCCGCCCTGGCGGAACCTACCCTCTCGCCTGGGGTTAGATGAAGAAGAACTAACCACAGAGAGCACAGAGAACACAGAGAAGAGAAAAGAGAAAAAAGTAGAAAAGAACGGATTTGCCTGCTTTTTTCTTTATTGTCTCTTTCCTTCTCGGTCTTTTTCTCTCTGTGTTCTCTGTGCTCTCTGTGGTTAATTATTTGGGGGCTGTCGTGAGTGCGACCGGCGAGACCAGCACGCAACTGGCCCTCCGCGATCCGGACATACGCCTCATGCTGCGCGTCCGGGAGGATGACGCCGGTGCTTTTGAGGAGCTGGTTGAACTGTACCAACATCGCCTTGTCGCAGTGATGAACCATTTGGTTGGCAACGCGGAAGAGGCGGAGGATTTGGCTCAAGAGGTCTTTCTGCGCGTGTATCGCACACGCAAGAAGTATCATCCGCGCTCGAAGTTTTCCACTTGGCTATTCACGATTGCGAACAATTTAGCTCTTAATGCACTGCGTTCAAGGAAGCGAAAGCCACTTACCTTATTGCCGGCCCAGGATTCCGGACCGCTAGGGCCTCGGCCGGCCGAGCGACTTGTCCAGGACCGCGGCAGCGGCCCTATGCGGCGTTTGGAGCGGCAAGAGTTGACTGAACTCATCCGCCGGGCGCTGGAAGGATTGAACGAACGGCAGCGGATGGCTGTGGTGCTCAACAAGTTCGAGGACATGAACTACGCCGAGATTGCCGAAGTCATGGGACTGACAACCAAGGCGGTCAAATCGCTGCTGAGTCGGGCGCGCGAGAACTTAAGAGTCGCGCTGAGCAACTACATTTACATGGACCGCGGACGTGTGCCGGACCATAAGGAAGGTTCCCCCTAGCTCCCGGCTGCCAGGGGCAATATCATACGGGATCGAATGGCATGACCGAATCCTCCCCTCTCAGCGAGCAGGAACGAGCGGACCTGGTGGCTTACCTTGATGGGGAACTTACCGGCGAGGCCGCCCGCGCGCTGGAAGCGAAGTTGAGTCTCAATCCGGCGGCCCGCGCCGAGGCCGACGCTCTGCGCCGCACCTGGGAACTGCTCGATTTTCTCCCCCGGCCGCAACCGTCGCTCCGGTTCACGCATCGCACGCTGGAACGCTTGTCGCCGATACAGGTCGATGAGTACCAGCGCCGGCGACATTGGCGTATGTGCTGCCTTGGTCTAGGTTGGGCGGCGGCGCTGCTCTTGGCCGGCTGGACCGGCTACGCTGGCTACAACTGGTTTGTGCCCCGCGAACCGGGCGAATGGCAATTGCTTCAGGATTTGCGCATCATCGAAAACAAACGCCTGTATGATCGCATCGAGGACCTCGATTTCTGGCGAGCGCTCGATGCACCCGATCTATTTGGCGAGGAAGCATCGAACTTGTGAGCGAGGCGCACGTGCGTTTTTCTCGTTACTACTTGCTGATGTTGCCGATGCTGGCCTTTCTCGCAGCAGCGAGTCCCGGCGAGGATTCAGCACCCGAGGCGACGGATATTGCCAATCTGGAACGCAATCGTCAGCTGTTGGATAAATGGAAGGCCGACCCCGAACACTATGCCCGGCTTCAGCGCGATCTGCGCGACTTCTGGGCATTGCCGAAGTCCAAGCGGCTGCAAATCCGCCAGCTCGATCAAGACTTTCATCAGTTGGACGCCAAGACACAAAGGCGATGGTGGCAGGTTGCACAACGATACACTTCCTGGCTGGACCGCTTGCCGCAAGCGGAGCGGCAACAAATCGAAGAAGCCAAAGACAGTCAAGAACGATTGCAATTGATCCGAACAATCCGCGAACGGCAATGGATCGAACGATTGCCGCGAAAGGTGCGCGAGGACCTGGAGCGATTACCGCCGGAAGCGCGTGCGGCCCAGATAATACAGCTGCGTAAACAAGAACGCCAGCAACGACTGTTGTGGAGCCGGCCTATCGGGGCGAAACAGCGGCCGAAGTGAGCAACGGTTTCTAAATCAGCCCGAAGCGTAAGCGAGGGCGGCCCTCGCTTACGCTTCGGGCTGGTCAAGTCAGAAGAACGCTTTATCCCTTGGCATTGGTTTTCACGCTGGGATCATCGGCCACATTGACCCAGACGTGGACGTGCGGTTCACCACGGAAATACCATACGAACGCTGGTCCTTCCAGGCGCCAGTTGTCCCACTCCTTGTCGTCGCCGATGTCGCCATCCTTGTAAAAGGCCAAGCTGCAGTTGTCCAGCCCGCCCTGTTTGCGCAGACATTCCAGGGCTTCTTCTTGATCTTCCTTGCGATACGGTTCAAGCAGCAGCATCAGCACTCTTTGCAGCTCGTTCTGTTGGTCCTTGGACAACTCCGCCACCGGGATGCCGGGGAACTTGCCGTTTCTGCCTCGGAAAGCTACGGCCGCCTCTGGTGGCCGCTTCTCCACAAGAGCAGCATCGCGCTGTTTGCCGTCGAGCATCTGATAGACGAGGTTGGCACGTCGGCCCTGCTCCCAGAAGACGTTGCCGGGATGGCCCGGTTTCTCATTGAAATCGCTGGCCGCATGTCCGTAAAAGATCGGCCCGCCGAAAGCGACGTGGGCTTCGGAGTTGCCATCGGCACGGATGGTCATGTGCCGGCCGGTCATCACGAACTCGAACTTGTCGCTGCCGGGTTTTCCGAAGATGGCCAAGCTCTGCTCAGCGCCCCACGGCTTGCCGCCGGTGTCATCCCGCAGCTGCTTGAGGAAACGGGCGTACCACTCCGGGTTGAGAATCCCGCGGAAAATGTCGTGAATGATGATCTGTTGCTGCTTGGTGTAAAAATTACTGCGGATATGCGGCTTGGTGACCTGCCAGTTGTTCGACACGCGCGTTCTCAACAGGCCACGGTCGGGATCGACATAATCCCAGTCGAAACAGACGACTTTTTTCTGTTCATCAGTCAGCGTATCGTAGAGCGCTTTCACAGCGGTTTCGGCGGGGCTGCCCTTGCTGGGCACGACGGCCTCCTTGGCCGTGGCAAACAACGGCAAGCCGACCGTGGAGGCGGCGGCCGTCACGCCTACGGTACGCAGAAAATCACGGCGATCCAGATTCCCATCATTCGCGTCGCAGTCCGGACAAACCTTGTTCTTGTCCATGATGTCTCTCCCTTGCGAAATGGCACAGGAAACAGAGCCCCATCTGTCCCCCAAGGTAACACAGTGCGCGGAGCATTACCAGCATCTGGTCGCATAATTCTTTCCGTTTAGCCGCGAGCCGTGGGGCGAGCGCGGTGGGACCGGCGTCTGGCCGGTCGTCTACGGCCCGCGGCTAAGCATCCGGTGGCAAAGTGGCAGCACCGGGCGGGGGATTGCCTTTGCCTGCCCGAATGTAATCCGCTCTTAGTCGCTCGTATTCTGCGGGGCTAAGTTTTTCGAACTCCGTGGTACCGCCTTTGACAGCCTGCTGAAAAAGCTGCTTGAGATAAGGAACGCACCAACCGCAGCCGGTGCCCGCGCCGCCGCATTCCGATAATTGGCTGGCAACGCGCGGTTTCTCGCGGCGGAGGAAATTGAGCAGTTTCCGCTTCGTCACATGAAAACAGTAACAAACTTTAGAATCGAGATCCATGTAAGCCTCCCCACTTCCATTGTATCGCTGGCCGTGTCCCGCTCGCTAGGTTCGCCAAGTTTCCTTATCATCCGCGTCGGCTCGCGGTCGAAAAATTGCTCTGGAATCCAAAGGGCGGAACGCTTATAGGAGTGTTTGATTGTTCTCTCTGCTTTTTCGGGACCGGGTGCTGACATGCCGATCGCACAGACCGCTCGCATTCATCCCACGGCCGTCTTGTCCGCCGAAGCCGACTTGGGCGAAGACGTTCAAGTCGGCCCGTATGTGGTAATCGAGGGAGAAGTCCGCGTCGGCGCTGGTTGCGTGCTTCGGCCTGGTGCTCACTTGATTGGCCCGCTGACAATGGGATGTCACAACACGGTTTTCGGCGGCGCCGTCTTGGGCGAGCAGCCGCAGCACATTCGTTATGCCGGCGAACCAACGCGCCTGGTCATTGGCGATCACAACATCATCCGCGAACACGTGACCATCCACCGCGGCACCACCCACTCGTGGGAAACGCGGATCGGCAATTACAACTTCCTGATGGCCCATAGCCACATCGCCCACGATTGTCGTATCGGCAATCACTGCATCATCACCAACGGCGCTCTCTTGGCCGGCCACTGCGTTCTCGAAGACAACGTCTATCTGTCCGGCAACTGTGCGCTGCACCAATTCGTGCGCGTGGGCCGTTTGGCCCTACTCAGCGGTGTATCGGCCACGACCAAGGATATTCCGCCCTTCATCATTCAACAGCGCATCAATTGCGTGGTCGGCGTCAATGTCGTCGGCATGCGCCGGGCCGGAATCCCACCGGCGAGCATCGAGGCGGTTCGCCGTGTCTTTCATCTGCTCTATCGCAGCCACCTGCTACTGCCGGCGGCGCTGGACCAAATCGAGCGCGAGTTGGGCCACGTTGCCGAAGTCGCGGAAATGCTCACCTTCATCCGCGCCTCCTCGCGCGGCATCATCCTGCACATCGACCGCGAGGCCGCCTGACAATTCGCAACAGCGCATATTACGTTTAGCCGCGAGCCGTAGGCGAGCGCGGGAGCATTGCCGCGCTCGCCTACGGCTCGCGGCTAAACGAATACAGATGATACAATGAGAGAGTCCGTACCGCCGTAGTCGGACACGGACGACAGCGGGTTGAAGTTCAGAGGACGGTGCGTCCGATCAAACCTCCCGGTTTTGCTTCTTGGATTGACATCACGGAGGCCCGCATGTTCGACGAGTTGGAACGATTGCGCGGTGTGAAGGAATTGTTCGCCCTATTACAGCACTATCAGCGAGTCGGCGAGGCCGACCGACAAGCCTGGCAGGATCGCGTCGCCGCGTTGGAAGGTGTCGAGCCGCGCCAGTTAGTGAAGCTGCATGGCGAACTATTGGCATACGGCTGGTTGGAACAAAACACCGGACTGACCCCAGTGCTTCGCGCTGGAGCCGCGGCGAATTGTTATCGCATCACCACCGCCGGGATTCGAGCGCTCAAACAAGCTCGCACGCAGGAAATGCACATCTCTCGGACAATTTCTGTTTCCTGTTGACCGTAGAATAACTCCTCGGTAAACTGAAAGAATTACAAAGGCGAGATGGGTCGGCGTTGGTACCGCTGACCCACCTCTCACAACCCCAGCTAACGAGGAGCTAGGATCATGTCGGGTCATTCTACAACCCCCGTGCAACATCCGTATGTTCGCATCTCTCATCCGGAGCAACGCAAAGGCGGAGGCCTGGAACGTCAGACGGCAGCCAACCTGGAGGAGTTCGGGCGCCGGTTCGGTTTCAGGACCGGCAAGCGCGTTTATGTCGATGATGGTGTTTCCGCCTGGCAAGGTCTGAATGCCACGCCGGACCATGAGCTAGGCCATTTTCTTGCTGATGCCAGAAGCGGCCTGATTCGTCCGGGCGACTGTTTGCTGATCGAAAACTACGATCGACTCTCTCGCCAAGATCCCTGGGCTGCCATCGGCCTTGTGTCCGAGCTGCGTTCCCTTCGTATCCATGTCGGCCGGCTCGATCGGATGAAGCTGCTGCGCCACGACAGCAAGGACTACGGAGACTTCTTCGAGGCCGCCGTGGAGTTCATGCGTGGCAATTCCGAGAGTGAGGTAAAGTCCATGCGCAACAGAGAAGCCTGGAAACGCAAGAGGAAAGCGGCGCGAGAACACGGACGGAGCCTCACGGGGCAGCTGCCCGGCTGGATCGAAGAGAAGGACGGCGAGCGTAGGCTGAAGCCGGAATTCGCTGCCATCATGAAGCGCATCTTCCAACTGACGGCAAACGGTTATGGCCTTTCTCTCATCATCAAGCGTTTCCTGGATGAAGGTGTGCCTCACTTTTTGGGGAAGCATTGGACGCGCTCCTATCTTGCTACCATCCTCAAGGACCGGCGCGCGTTGGGAGAGTATCAACCGCGTTTGAGTAACGGCGATCCGGACGGCGAGGTCATCAAGGACTACTACCCCGCTGCCGTGACGGAGGACGAATGGTTGGCGGCACGTGCTGGCGCAGCCCAAAGGTACAGGCACCGAGGGCGGAAAGGGCAATACGTCAACGTATTTGCCGGCCTGGTCAAGAACGCCATTGATGGTGATTCCTATTTTGCCAGTACCTGGCAAAAGAACGGCCAGAAGAGACGAATCCTGACCAACCATGCGGGGGCTGACGGACGCGCCAAGAGATGTAGCTTCCCCTTTGAGACGTTTGAGAAAGCCGTTCTGGACTTGCTCGACGAAATTGATCCTCATTCGATCCTAAATGGCCACAGTGGCCCCGATGAGACGCTAGGGCTGTCCGGCAAATTGCACAAGGTCGAAGCGGAGCTAGGCGAAGCCGTGGCCTTCATGAATCAGCATGGGTTCTCCGTGGCCATCGGGAAACGAGTCACCGAATTGGAGACTCAGAAGCAGCGGCTAACGGAGCAGTTAGCCGAGGCCCGACAGAAAGCGCGGCATCCTCTCTCGGAGACCTGGGGCGAGTGTAAAACGCTCCTGGGCGCCATCGGAAAAGGCGATGAGTCCAACGAGAGGCGGCTGCGTCTGCAAACGGTCCTGCGGCGCATGATCGATAGCATCTGGCTCTTGGTTGTGCCGCGTGGGCGGGACCGGCTTGCAGCGGTTCAAATCTGGTTTGCTGGCGGAAAGCGACATCGTGATTATCTTGTGGTGCATCGTCAACCGCGAGGTAATCGTCACAACAACAAGACTAAGCCCGGCGGCACCTGGTGCGATTCGCTCGACCCCGAGGACGCCACCGACCTGGACCTGCGCCAGCGTGAGGATGCCGAGGCTTACGCGGAGCTACTTTCCGAGTGGGACTATTCCGACTGGCTTACGCCAGAGCGCGCGTTCTGACTTGGCTTGAAAGCGGAGCGTGATTATCCGATAATCGGTCTGTCGGGTTCCTCGACGGGTTGCAAACCGGCGAAGATAATCGGGCGTTGCCGAGCCGGGTTTTCTCCATGCCCGTCTTGGCAACGCCGGCCCGGCACATGGAGAAACACATGTCAAGAAACAATGGCCAGCGCCTTCCATCTCAGGCCGAGCGCCTAACCCTTATCTTCGACGAACAGATGTTCCGCGAGCTGGTAGTCAGCAAGCGACTGAGAGAAATGAGCCGGGATGCCAAAATGTCGGACGCCGAGATTACCGCCTACAGCGAGGGAGTAATAGACGGCCTGACGGCAATGGCAAAGTGCTTCGCATCCACGGCGAATGAACTGGCCACAATAATCGAAACGCTCCGGGAACCGACGCGACGAAGCGCATCTAAGCGGTCGGATGAAAAGATGGCCAGGGAACTCATTCGTCTCCGTGATGAAGAAAAGCCGATGCCGAGCTTCGGAACGATAGCGCGGAAGCTATTTGAAGCGAACCCAAAGTGGGGACGCAAGATGGCCGATGGCAGCTACAAGCCCAAAACCTACCACCAACTGAAGCAGCTCTACTACAAGTGGAAGAAGAATCTTGCCGCCGTTGCCGAATGGCAGCAATGGCAGGGAAAATGGGCGACTTTCCTTGAGTGGGCGCGCGATCCCCGCAGTTTGATGATGCCGCCGGCCAACATTTCCACGCCTTCCTAACGCAACAATCGTTGTTGCATAGGCTACGATGCATCGTAGCCTATGATTTTGGCTACGATGCATCGTAGCCTATTTTCCCGTCAATCACCCCTCGCAACAATTATCAACGTGGACCTGATTTCGCGGCTTTTTTGTTGCGAGTACCCTATGTCCTATCTCAAATCCGGCGCTGCAGCGCGACTGCTCGGGGTTTCGTACCACGTCCTGTTTGAGCTGATGCGCGGCGGCCACCTCGAACCCCCGCATAAGGATTCCGGCGGTCAATTCGTCTGGACCGAGGCGGACCTTGAGCGCGCACGCCAAGCCGTTGCCGATCGGCAAGCGCGGCGGCAAGGGAGGGCGTGCAGTGCCACAGTCTAAGAGCGCCTCACGGACTCCCCGCATTACTCCAGCCGCCCGCGACCGCGCACGCAGAGCGTTTTCGGCGATGCTGACCAAGGGCGTGCGAGCAAGAAGTGTGAATATGCAGATCGGTAAATGACGCTGGCCGCCCCCAGCAGAGCGGCCAACGTCGGAAATCCAAGCTATGAGCATATTACACCCGGAGCCTCCGGACTTCAACTCTATTCGCGGCGACGGCCCGTTTTCGGGTGCGTGCGCCGATTCTGGTAGTGTTGCAAATTGGGGCGGGAAAACGCTTTCCGCCGCCCGCGTTGTGGCCCGGTCTCCTGACCAGGCCACTGCCTTTGACCGCAGGTCTCCTCGGC